>Ga0070735_10003233_pt1 | contig 14353 bp, 9 predicted proteins | sample Coa_R1_FD_66443 | JGI IMG/M metagenome (GOLD analysis project Ga0070735, IMG submission 66443) | Surface soil microbial communities from Centralia Pennsylvania, which are recovering from an underground coalmine fire - Coalmine... | ecosystem: Environmental > Terrestrial > Soil > Unclassified ...
TCAAATTTGGAATCGGCTCTTGGCTCGCAAGTAAGTGATATCCGTATTTCGGCACCGATCCAAACGCCCGAACATACGGGAACGACTCTTTCAGTGCCTTGGCGATCGCCGCTTGTGCCACCGTGTCACCATCGTCTGCGATCCATTGCTGGAAGATTCCGTCCGGCTGCAGGCGAGATCTGACAACGGAATAGAATTCTCGCGAATAAAGAAGGCTCGAAGCCGCGGCTTGCGTGGGGGGTGGCGGATCGATCGCGATAACGTCGTACCGATCAGTGGTTCGCTCGAGGAAGCGGCGGCCGTCGTCGATCACCAAGTGCGATTGTGGCGATTTTAGTAGTTCCGCGCCATCCTCGTGAAAGAACCAGAATAGGGATGGAACACTCGGATCTAGTTCAACCGCGGTAGAATCGATTCCCCACGACAGCATAGACCGATGCGTAGTGCCCATCCCGAAGCATACGACCAAAGCATTGTGGGCAGGACGATTCAAGAACGCGAGAGGTAGCGCAGACATCATCTTCGTGACCGGCGTCAGGAACGTGATGCTGACCCCGTTCACGAACAGGCGCTTGTTCATCCCCCCGCCCATCGCCAGCACCGTTGCTGTGCTGTCGCGCAGCACGTGACCTCCCGAAAACTGCTGCTCGAAGCTATGGGTGTCGAAGATTGCCACGCACGCAATTAGACCGAGAGAATAAGTGGCGATGCGCCAGCGGAGAGAGTGTCTAACTCTGGATTCGCCTTTCCGCGACATTGCGATGATGCTAAAGACCAGCCAGGGAGCAGCTAATGCCTGCAGGGCTGCGTGCTCTCCGATCATAGGCAAAAGCGCGAAGCCAGCCAGGAGTGGTCCTAAAATGCACCCGAGAACATTGACTGCATACGCTTTCCCGGCGCGCTCCGCATCACCTTTAGACCATCGGTCCACCAGCATCGGAGTGAGGAACCCAAGCAGTCCGCTGAAAGGCACAATCCCGAAAACGCGGACCACCTTGGCCATGTTTATTTCGGGATCGGCTGTAATCAGAGGAAGTAGTGCAACCAGCCAAAGAGCGAACCAGATGACCCCGTCTTCACGTTCGTGGCGCCTGCTCCAAATTCGGTAGAGCATCGAGCCTATGAAGGTCGCACACAAATACAAACCCAGAATCAAAGCAAATGAATAAACGAATGTACCCAGATACGGTGTGAACTGGCGCGTCCAGACGACTTCCAGCCCCATGCTGCTGAGCCCAGACGCGAAGAGGAGCCAAAGGCAAAGGTTGTCCTTTGCGGGACCTTTCTCCGCAAGGCGAGGCTGAGTTCGCAGTTTGGACGTCCTCGCATTTGGATTGGCTCTCAAACTCAATAGGAACGCTGAGATAAACAAGGCCACGTTCACGAACATTGCCACCATCAGGGTGCGTGTGAAGCCGAATAGCTCGATTAGCAACAAGGGGACTGAGGCCCCCAAAATCGCTCCAATCACATTTGCCAGATAAAGAAAACTGAAAGAACGCTGGGACGCGCGGCCCCTGGTCCTGCCGATTGCTTCCATTGCAACGGGAATCGTCGCACCCATGCACGCGCACCAGGGAATGAGAGCGGCGGCAAGCCACAGGCCAGCGATCACATAATAGGAAGCGGAAGAGAGCGGATGCCAATCCCCAAGCCTTTCAAGGAATTGCCTTCCCCATTGCAGTTCAAGCGGCACCGTCAGTGCGGAACAGGCAATGCCGAGTTCGATTAAGCCGTACAGTTGCAATGGCGATAGGTTTGACCGCCCTTCGAGTCGGCGCATCAGGCGTCCCGCGACTAGTGAGCCTAGCCCCAAGCCTGCCATGAACACGGAAAGCACGATGGATACCATCGCCGTCGTCACACCAAATTGCGCCATCGCAAGGCGAAGCCAGATCAACTCATAAAGAATGCTGCAGAAGCCGGAGCCGACAAAAAAGGCAAAGAATGAACCTGTTCCGGGCCCTGGGGGCCGGGGTGCGTCAATTGGAATCAGACGGACGGAGAGAGCCGTATGCAGCTTTTCAGGATCGGAGATGACGGGACTCACCCTTCCAGTGTCGCAGAGGTTCCGGCGATTGAAGGCGATTCGATGGTGGACGGGAATGACGAAGGTCACTTGCTGCAATAAAGCGGTACTATGGCACTTATGACGAAAACGGAACCTGCACCGATTGCGGAGTTGCGTTGGCAGGATGTCGCCAAGATGATCGATCACACCAACCTGCGTCCGGAGGCCACAGCCGAACAGATCAAGCAGTTATGTCGAGAGGCGAAGGAGTTTGCTCTTCGCGCGGTAATGGTGAACACCAGCTATGTCGCATTGGCGTCCTCCCAATTGGCCGGGAGCGGGGTTACGATCGGTGCAGTGGTTGGTTTTCCGCTCGGAGCTGCGCTGACCAGCGCTAAGCGTTTCGAAGCGCAAGAAGCGTTGCGATTGGGAGCGCGCGAAATTGATATGGTCATCAATGTTGGAGCGCTCAAATCAGGAGATCGCGAGCTGGTTCTGTCGGACATTCGCGCCCTGGCCGAGGCGGTACACAGCTCTGGCGGCCTGCTGAAAGTGATCCTCGAAACGGTCCTTCTGAACGACGCCGAAAAGACCTTGGCCTGCGAGTTGAGTGTCAAGGCAGGTGCGGACTTTGTTAAGACCTCGACCGGTTTCCTGGGCGGCGGAGCAACAGCGGCCGACGTTGCGCTCATGCGGACTGCGGTTGGCCCGACAATTGGAGTCAAGGCGTCCGGTGGAATTCGAACCGCGTCGGACGCCAAGGCGATGCTCGAAGCGGGAGCAAATCGCCTTGGGACGAGCAGCGGGGTGAAGATTGTGCAAGAGTGGATCTGATTACTTCGCCGGCTTCCCAAAAACCACCTGAGTGAGCGGCAGATCCTCACGCAGAAACCCGTTCGGATGCGCGTAGGTCACATACTGCGTCTGCCCATTGCCTTGCGCGAATTCCACGTGCGCCTGACCCGTGTAATTCACGCTGTTGGTGTAAGGCGTTTCACCTTTAAACAGGAAGGTCTGGTCAGACCACGGGCCCCACGGTGTGTAGGAAACGCGGAAATACATATCGTTGTCCAGCGCAGGATTGTAGATGTTCACATACATTCCAAGATAGGGACTGTAAAAAACCTGGTTGGCGGCGGCACCACCCTGGAAGATCACGACTCCATCCGCCGGATTCGCGCTCCAGTTTCCATTTCCGGCATAGTAGGTCCATGCGCTTTTCTGTAATGCGTTGGCCAATGCAACGCGCGCGACCTGACAATTCATCACAAGAAAACCGCCCTTGCATCCATAAGCGTACAGCGTGTCGTCGACCGTGACTGCTCCGGCGTTGTACGCCAGGTCGTTGGGTCCCCACATCAAGGTCGGAGTCTGGCTGCTTGGGTTCTCAAGCGGCCGGATGATGTGCCCGCCAGCATATACAGCGATGCCTGAGCCAACGGTGTCCCAACCCTGGATCGTCGGGGAGCGCCACAGTTCGTAGTAGAAAAAGAGTGTGCGATGGCGCGCTGGGTCGGGCACGACCGGACCGTCCCACATGGCAAATTCCGCGCCGCAAGGCTTAACAGTACAGTGATTGTTGTCGTGCTCGTAGTTGTACTTAGCTTCCCAGGGTAAATACGGCAGATATTCGGCGGGGGCGCCGGTGCTGTCCAGAAGATCGTGGTTGAGCGTGATGCCGTGGGATGCATCGAGATTGTTGGTCCACGATAACGAATTATCGTCCCAGCTATCGCCGTAAATTCCGGGAACGGACATCGGTGTGTCGCCGAAGGTCCACACGGAATTGCCATCGATCAATGCGCTGAAAGTGCCATCACGACCGTAGATCACGGAATTCTGTACCACGCTTCCCAGCGGCGTGACCGATAGCACAGGGGGAATTGGAGGAACGCCTTGGGCAGCAGCGAGTGCGCTCGAACCGATTGAAACCGCCATAATGAGGAAAAGTAAAAGTGCCCGTGTTCGCATGAGGACTCCAAAGAATAATGTTCATTTAAATTACCACAGCGAAGCGGGGGCCTGGCAGGGCCAATCGGCTATGAGAAAGTGGTATGGAGAAATCAAAACTTACAGCAGCATCCCCGCAATAGACGCCGAAATGAGGTTTGCCATCGTTCCCGCCAGCATGGCGCGAAAACCGAGGCGAGCGAGTTCACTTCTCTTGTTTGGGGCCAACGCTCCAATCCCTCCGATCTGAATTCCAATCGAACTCAAATTCGCAAAACCGCAAAGCGCGAAAGTAGCGATCGTGAAAGATCGAGGATCAAGCGCGGCCCGTTGCGGCCCGAGCAGTGAGAACGCCACAAGCTCGTTAAGCACCATGCGCGTGCCGAGTAGATTACCGATCACAGTGCAATCGTGCCACGGAATACCGATCAGCCACGCGATCGGCGCGAAGATTGTGCCAAATATTCGTTCCAGGCTAGTGGGAAACCACCCGATGCTGTAGTGAGCTAGTCCGTTATGAACGCCACCTAATATTGCGTTAGTCAGCGCGATCAGCGCCAAAAACGAAACCAGCATGGCCGCAATATTAAGCGCGAGGTAAAGTCCATCGGTTGTGCCCCGAGCGACAGCTCCAAGCAGATTTTCTTTTTTCTCGGTCTCGACTTCTTCTTCACTCATCACCACGCGCCCGGCGGTTTTCGGTTGCTCCGTCTCAGGCACGAGCATCTTAGAGATCAGAATAGTTCCGGGTGCGGTCATGATCACTGCGCTCAGCAGATGTTTGGGATCGACACCGAAAGCGATGTAAGCAGCCATGATCCCGCCAGAGACGTGAGCCATGCCGCTGGTCATTACCGTCATCAGTTCGGAGCGCGTCATGTCCTGGAGAAATGGGCGGATGGTCAACGGCGCTTCGGTTTGTCCCATGAAAATGCTGGCAGCAACGTTGAGAGATTCTGCGCCACTTGCGCCCATGAAGCGCGTCATGATGTGTGCGGCGATCTTGACGATGAACTGCATGATTCCGTAGTGATACAGAACGGCGAAGAACGCAGCGATGAAGATGACAGTAGGCAGCACCTGAAAGGCGAACGAGAACCCGAGGCTCGAGCCTTGTTTCCCCAACTCACCAAAGACGAATTGCGAGCCGACGTATGAATAACTCAGCAGCTTGTTTACGGCGTCCCCCGCTTTGTGAAAGAGCATGCGGCCGGTGTCCATCTTCAAAACAAAAACCGCGAAGGCGAACTGCAGGCCTAATCCCCAGGCAACCGTTTTTGTCCGGATAGCGCGGCGGTTGGTGGAGAAAATGAAGGCGAGCGTGAGCATGGTGAGAATGCCCAAAATACCTGTGAATCGGCCCACTCAGCTCCCTCCTTTTTGCAGATGATCAATGATCCGGTGCACAAGCGTACGTCGACTCAATGGAGGTTGATCGCTCAACTGATAACTTTGCAAGATCATTTCTCGCGCCCGCGCCGCCCGCGACTCGGAATTGTAATGGATCGTGCAAAGCGACTCGCCCGCTTTGACTGAGTCGCCAACCTTCTTATGCAGCACGAGCCCGACCGACGGGTCGACAGAATCTTCTTTCTTTTCTCGTCCTCCGCCGAGAATAACGCATGCAGTGCCCACGGACTCGCAGGCGATGGAAGCAATCCACCCAGCACCGGAGGCAGGCACTTCCATCGTATGCTGCGAACGAGGCAGAAGCGTGGGATCGTCGATCACCCGCGCATCTGCGCCTTGCAATTCCACCATGTGACGGAATTTTTCCAAAGCCTGACCGGATTTGATAAGCCGCTCCGCCTTGTGCTTCCCTTCGTCTACGGTTGAAGTGACATCGCCCAGCACGAACATCCACGCGGCAAGTTCGAGACTGAGTTCGCGAAGATCAGCCGGCCCTTCATTTCTCAGGATCTGCAGGGTCTCGATGACCTCAAGCGAATTCCCGACATACCGACCGAGAGGCTGATCCATGTCGGTGATCAGCGCAACGACTTTCTTGCCCATGCGCTCGCCGGTTTCTACCATCAGTTCGGCGAGGAATACGGCGTCTTCTTCTTTCTTCATGAAGGCACCGGAGCCGGTCTTCACGTCCAGAACCAAGCCATCGATCCCCTCGGCCAATTTCTTACTCATGATGGAAGCACAAATCAGGTAGGGGCTTTCAACTGTGCCGGTCACATCGCGCAACGCGTAGAGCTTGCGGTCAGCGGGAGCGATTTCTGCGGTTTGGCCAATCATGCAACATCCGCAGACGCGCAGGATGCGCAGGAAGTCGGGAAGCGGAAGATTGACTTTGAATCCCGGAATCGACTCCAGCTTGTCTAGAGTGCCACCGGTGTGGCCAAGTCCGCGGCCACTGATCATGGGAACCACGAGTCCCGCAGCTGCGGCAAGGGGCGCGAGAACCAATGAAGTCTTATCGCCGACGCCACCAGTGGAGTGCTTATCGACCTTGCATTGAACAAATTCTGACAGGTCAAGAATCTCGCCCGAGTGCAGCATGGCATCTGTGAGGGCAGCGGTTTCCGCGCGACTCAGGCCTCGAATCAAAGCAGCCATCAGCCAGGCGGAGGCTTGATAATCGGGAATCTTGCCGCTGGTGAAATCTCCCACGAAGGTATCGATTTCCGTCCGCGAAAGCTCATGCCCGTCGCGTTTCTTGCGGATGAGATCGACAGCACGGATCGGCATAGCGGCGGACTGGCTCACAGCAGGCGAAATCCCTCCGGCAGAAGTTCGGTGATGCGGGACTGCTTCCATCCACCCTTGGCACTTTTGTAAAAGATCACGGCCTCAGGACCGAATTCGTAGATCACCTGCCGACACGCGCCGCACGGGGAGCACGGGGCATCCTGATCGTTCACAACAGCGATCGCGCGGATATCAAGCGTCGGTCCTGCTTGAGCGATGGCCGAGAAAATCGCTGTGCGCTCGGCGCAGTTGGTCACGCCGTAAGAGGCGTTCTCGACATTGCAGCCGACGAAGACCCTTCCTTTGCTGGTGAGAAGAGCAGCGCCCACGCGGAAGTGCGAGTAGCGGGCATAGGCATTCTTCATGGCGCGGCGAGCAGCTTGAATCAGCCTGGCGCGCTGACGGGATGAGACCGCGACCATGGATTGGCTTATTGGAATCGGGGGAATTGTAAATGCTCCGCCGAAAGTGAGGTAGTGTTTTTGCTGATTGCGCAGTCGCTACCCTGACGGTCAATTATTTTGTTGCGGAATCCACGGCCTTCAGTTCGAAACCATTGTGTGACTCGCCAGGTCGACTGTGACCATATCGAACCGGGATTGCGGCAAGCTTGTCCCTACTTGATGGAACCCAATCTGCAGTTGTTGCTTATTGACCGTGATGCGCAGATATCCATACGTTTTGTCGTCATACTTTTCCAGCAAAAGGCCGCCAGTCGAGACGGCAGGCTTCGTATCCATGTAATTCACACTCGAACCGTTGGTTGGTTCCTGGGCTGCTTTTCCTCCTCGAGCTTGCACGAGCGGATTCACGTTATGTCCACCATCACCACACACAATGAATGGCACGTCATAGTTGTTGCCAGCAAATTTCACAGTCCGGGTGTAGCGCTGATAATTGTGCGCGTGGCCTGACAGGAACGCGTGAGGATACACGCCTTGGGCCTTGCAAATGGTATCGATTTCACGAAGCATTTGAGTGCTGCTGCTGTGATTTCCGCCGGTCCCTCCTGATTTGGCTGGTGGAGAATAACTGAAAGCCGGATGATGCGTAGCCAACAGAACCGCGCCGGGATAGTTCTCACTTTTGATGCGCTGCAACTGCGCCGCAAGATAAGCCAACTGAAAATCGGGTACGCTCTTCCACTTACCACCTTCGCTCGAGATCAGACCTGGATCCTCTAGAGCATTGCTGAACAATCCAATGATTCGTACGAACGGCGCATCCAGTGTGAAGTAGACGCCGGGCTGAGTCATCGCCGTCCGATGAAGGGAGGCCGCTTCCGGAGTTACAACCGGCTTAGGCGAGCAGAAATTGCGCGTGAAGGTTGTGAGCGGTGTCTGGTCCGGTGGCGTGCTCGGGACGACAAAGGAATCGTGATTGCCAGGAATGGCGAAGATCGGCGCTGGATAATTGCGATAGGGCTCGTAGAACTGGTCGTAATAGTACTGCGATTCTCCAAAGTCGTAGACGATATCGCCTAGATGAAATAAGAAAGATGGACGAGTGGCGGCGGGAGAAGTGTGGTAATCGTTCGTGACCTGATCGGAGACTCGAATCTCATCCGGGTATTTCCGGACATTGGACGCGCCGCTGTCCCCTGCAACGTGAAAGGTAATCTGCCCCGCTTTTTGGATTCCGGCAACCACATCTTTGCCGTGAGGACCATACGCATCCTGCAAAGCAAAAACATCGCTCGCCTTGCCTCGTGCCTGGTCGAAGCCGACCACATCTTTAGAAAGCAAGTCCTGGATCTGGGAATACAGTTGTTTGTCGGAGGGGTGCGTTTTCTTGAAAACCGTCGGATCTGGTGAAGGGACGCCTTCATTGAAGACGGGCTCGCCGAACACGGGTGCGACCAGGGCAACGTTGACTTTTCTTGGCATTGGGAAATCCTTCTGGAAGAAGGCATCCCATCGGTCCTCCCGTTGATCCCCCGAAAAACCGGTTCCGAACTAGGATGCCTTCAGTACCATAGTGTGGTTACAGCGGTTAGCGTTACACCCCCGAAGGGGCCATTGTTGCTCTCAACAAAACAGGGCAATCTGTGGTTGGCGCAACTTTCACTGCGGCCAAAGGCGGATTATGACGGGCTTCTTTCAAAGGCTTTGGTTACAACAAGATGGGCAGGACGTGGCCGAGTACGCAGTCATGTTGGCGGTCATTCTGGTCATTGTTGTCGGCACGGTCCGGCTCATCGGAGGCAATGCCAATAATGTGTTCTCCAGCGTTTCCAGCTCAATCGGCGGCCTCTAATCCGGCTGGGTCCTCGATCCCGCTTTAAAAATCTTGCCATCTTTCATTACGAAGACCACACGTTCGAGAATGGAAATATCGGACAGGGGATTGCCCTCTACTGCAATCAGATCTGCATACTTGCCCCCTTTAAGTGATCCCGGCACGTCGGGTTTTCCTAACAGGTCGGCGGCATTGATCGTCGCCGCCTGGATTGCCTGCATCGATGTCATTCCGTACTTCACCATAAACGCGAACTGTTTGGCGCTGGTGCCGTAGGGACAGATACCGGCGTCGGTGCCAAAAGACATTTTCGCGCCCGCCTGCACCGCTTTGCGAAAGTTGTCGCGCTGGATCTCGCCTAGTCGTTCGTCGTGCTGCAAAAAGTCCTTTGGCATGTTGCCGGCGCGGCCATCCGCTTGAATACATTCTTCGTCGTAGATGTCCATGTCGAGATAAGTGCCGCGCTGCTTCGCCAGGGCGATACCTTCGTCGTCGATCATCGTGGCGTGCTCGACCGATGCCACCCCCGCACGAATCGCGTTCTTGATTCCTTCTGGGGAATGCGCGTGCGCCTCGACGCGAAGTCCGAAGTGGCTGGCTTCGTCGACCGCGGCCTGTAGTTCTTCCAGAGTGAATTCCTGCGACTGCGGATTGCTGCCATGTGTCAGCACCGCCCCGCTGGAAAGAATCTTGATGTGGTCGGCGCCGTCGTGAGCCAACTTGCGGACGACCGCCCGCACCTCCCACGGGCTATTGGCTTCGCCATAGTGAAAATCCCACGGCAACTGAATATCAGGAGCTAAGCCCGTGGCAGCGCCGGCACCGCCGGCAATCGTGACGTATGCTCCAGCTACAAACATGCGGGGTCCGACGATGTAGCCGTTGTTAATAGCATCGCGCAGTGCAACGTCGTTCAGCGCACGATAGACGCCGACGTCCCGCACAGTCGTGAATCCCGATTCGAGCATCGCCTTGGCATTTGGGACCGACTCAAGCGCAGATTGCGCGGCTGTCTTTTTGAATTGTGCGATCGGATCAGTTTCGCGGAGGCCGTCTGCCAGGTGCGTATGGCAGTCAATCAGGCCGGGAAGAACAGTGTCAGCAGACAAGTCGATGAGTTTTGTGCCGGCAGGGATCGAGAGATTGTGCCCAACGGCGTCGATTTTTCCATCGCGAACGAGAATGACCTGATCTTTGAGAGTTATACCAGCTTCGGGATCAATCAGAGTGCCAGCCTTGACCGCGATTGTTTGGGCGGACGAGGCCATCGCAGACAAGAGAAGAGGAATAAGAATGGTGAGGTTCACTATGCGGCGCATGGCGTCCATCATAGCGAAAGATGCCGACAACTTTTATGGGTTGTCACTCCGAGAAGCGAAGCGACGAGGAATCTGCATTTACCTAAGAAATCCAGATTCCTCGCTCCAGTGCGAATGACTACTGGGAAGGTTAGTCGTGTCAGTCGGCCGCCATAGTTTCAGCTTCCACCTCTATGGCGGTTTCTTGATTCGCTGGTCCGCGCAATTGCGCTTCCAGCGCTGCCAACTGGGCTTCAATGTCTTCGGAGGCCTTGCGCTTGCGAATCACTTCCTCGCGATAGCGCCGCAGGAAGTAATCGATAGTTTCGACGCGGATCCTGATGGAGCCCGAAGGTTTGTTTTCGTCGAGATCCTTGAAGCAGAAGTACGGCGTACCGGATTGCTCGATGATGCCTTCGATCACGCCGTAAATGGGAGCGTCGTGGCCGCACTTGAAGCTGGAAATCTCAAGCGCGACAAGATTGGGATGGCGGGCGGTGAACTTGGCGGCCCAAACCTTGTGGTTCGTGCTGCAGGAATACGAGTTCTTCCAGGCGTCACCGATGTCGAGCGGGTGACTGATGATGCCAGCGCGAACTTCGTCGCCGAAGAGGCGCTCGAGCATATCTTCGTCGAGCGGCAAAGTGTTCTGCGAGAAGATCGGATAACCGAGCTTCTGGAACTCGTCCATGATTTCGTGATTCAGGCCCGGATCATGGTGATACGGACGGCCCAGCATCACGATTCCGATGCGGTCTTCGCGCTCCAGTTGGTCCATGACCTGGCGCGCACGCTTGCGGATGCTGTCTTCGTAATCTTTAAGAGCCTGGAACCCAGCCTCGATCGCCCGGTCGTTTTCTTCCAGAGACAAACCCATGATCGGCTGGAAGGCCTGCAGCATCTGGTGCGCAAACAGCTTGCGATCCATGAAATTCAGAACTGGATCGACGTACTTCACGTTGTGCTCGGAAAACACATCGTTCTCTTTGGTGAACGCAGCCTTCACAGTTTCCGGCGTAGCCGTGACGGTCGGGCAAGCGTTTGCGCCGACGATATTCTTTAGCGGAGAGGTCAGCACGTCATACATCGGGAAAAAGATGACGTTGAGCGGTTTCTTGCGGTGCTTCTCCTGGATCAGGTTGTAGACATGCGAAATACCGATCTTTGCCGGGAAGCACGGGTCGATGGCCCCGCGGCTGGCGCCAGCACGGTACAAATCGGAACTCGTGTAGTCGGAGTAGATAATGTTTTCTGGCTCGACACCCAGGCTTGCGAAATAGGCGTTGAAAAGCGGCGCGTAGCTGTAAATGTTCAGCACGCGCGGAATTCCAATTCGCAGCTTCTTGCGGCTTTCCATGAGCGGAATTCGCTCTTTCGCTGCTTTGTTCCAGAACTTCGCGGTTGGAATGGGGTCAGCCACGCTCTTCGGGCTGAGCGGCCGGAAGACTTCGCGGCCGGCGATATCGACGAAGTTCGGATGCTTGTCCTTGATTTCGTCGATTCCGGCCTTGATGTCCTTCATGTCGTTGATATCTTCAACCAACCCCTTCTCGCAGGTCGCGATGATCAGGCGCTGCTCGCCGTGCATGAGCGGGACTTTCGTGACCTTCTGGATGGCCACGAGGCTCAGGTCATCTTTCGGCGCGGTGCGAATATCGATGAAGGTACGCAGGCAATTGTTCTTGCAGAAATTGCAGCGCGTCGATTCGTTACGCGTCGTGCGATATTCAATCTTGCGGACAGCGTCGAGACCAACAAACGTGGTTTGCTGGCCGTTGCGCCACAAGCGAAGCGATTCTTGGGCAGCGCCAATCGCGCCCGATTCCCCGCAGTGCTCGTGAACGATAATCTCCGGCTTTTTGCCGGCAGCGCGGAAGCTGTTGTTGATGAAATCGACTTCCGCCTTTACCACGGCCAGGTTGTTCTGCGTCCCGCCTTGCAAGACGAATCGCGATCCAAGCGCAGCCAAATTTGGAATGCTTGCCACGTAGAGGAACACGTTCTTGGGGAGAACATTGGCCAGTCCGGCAAGAATTTCTTCCGCCCGCCAGCCCTGTCGCTGGAAGTTCACGATGTCGGACTGCATGAACACCGCGCAGCCATAGCCGAAAATCGGCATCGACTGGGCAGAAAACGCCAGATCGGCGTATTGTTCCACTCCCATGCCGAAGCCTTCTGCAGTCGATTGCAGGAAGTATCCGTTTCCGGCTGAGCATTGGGTGTTCAGCTTGAAGTCTTTTACGCGGCCGTTATGCAGGATGATGATCTTGATGTCCTGGCCGCCAACATCAACGATCACATGTGGGTCTTCGTAGAACTTGAGCGCCGACTCAGTGTGGGCGACCGTCTCAACCAGCGCGACATCGGCGTGCAGGACGTCTTTCAGAATGTCTTTCGCGTAACCGGTGGTGGCAACGCCCAAAACCTCAAGCTTGGCGTTCTGCTTTTCGACTTGGCTGCGCAGGTTCTCGAACATCTCGATCGTGTCCTGGATCGGGTTGCCGTTCGAGAGTTGATAGGACTTGCAGAGAATGTCGCCGTTTTCGTCCAGCAGAACGGCCTTCGTCGAAGTCGAACCGCCGTCGATGCCAATGAAACCGGCGACCGTCTGGTTTGTGTGGAACGTCGCAGGGACAAACTTTTTGCGCTTGTACGCTTCCTTGAATCCGGCGAGCTCATCGTCGCCGCTGGTGAGACCCTTTGCGCCTGACTTGGCTTTCTCTTCCTGCCTTCCGAACTCAATGTAATGAACCAGCTTTTCGTATCCGTGGTAGCAACCGACGCAGTCTTCTTCGGATTTGCCGAACTCAATGGCGCCCATCGCCGCAAAGTATTGCGCGTTCTGCGGAACTTTGATGAGGTCTTCCGGCTTCGATCCCGCCGGGACTTCGACCTTGCGCTCTTTCCACATGCGGGGAATATTTGCCTGCCACGCTTCCCTCATGCCCTTGATGAAACTGTTGGGCCCGCCGAGCAGCAGCACATGCGGGCGCAGTGTGTGTCCCCGAGTTAGAACGCTGAGATTCTGCAGCACGATGGCTTCGAAGAGCGATGCCATCAACTCGTCGGGCGGCGTGCCGACTTTCTGCAGGCTGTTGATATCGGTCTCTGCGAAGACGCCGCACTTGCCGGCGACTTTGTGCAGCTTGATGCCGTGATATCCCTGCAATGCCAGTTCGGCCGTTGGAATTTTGAGCTTGGCATTGATCTTATCGATCACTGCACCGGTTCCTCCGGCACACTTGTCGTTCATCGACGGGATTTTTTTCTTACGGCCAGTCTCGTCATCATCTTTGAAGACGATGATCTTGGCATCCTGGCCGCCGAGTTCGATGACCGAGTACACCTCGGGGTGCATCTTCTCGACCGCTAAAGAAACTGCGGTGACTTCTTGCACGAACTTGGCGCCGATCTGTTCGGCGATCGAGCCGCCGCCGGACCCCGTCATGAACATACGGGTGTTGTGGCGGTTGATGCCCACTTCCTTTTCCATCCGCCTCAGGAACTCAAGGCTCTTCTCGGGCTGCTTGGTTTCATGGCGCTGGTAATCCTGCCACAGAACTTCATCACTGTCGGCCTTCACGACCGTGGCTTTGACCGTAGTGGATCCCACGTCCAAGCCCACAAGAAATTCCGTGTGGTGATCGTGTGGCTTTTGCAGAGGCGCTGGAGCAATGTTCAGTAACTGCGGTTTCGGCGCTTGTCCCGAATGATCGTGCATTAGTCCTCTTTTTCAATCTAGAGATGCAAAAGGGAACTGGAAACTCGGTCCTCAGTTCCCGGCCGTCGATTGTTAGTCGCCGCTGGCAGTGGCCGGAACGGCAACCTGGACTCGCGAACGCTTCCGAAAGCGAGTGTCTTTGTTGATGCGATCGCTAACATGGAGAATGAACTGGGCCGCAGTTCCAGCGACACCTTCATGATGCGGCACGTGATAGAACGGACGGCGCATTTCCTGATGCTCGGCGATGTACTCGCGAATTTCGTTCATCGTCTTGCCGGTCTGCTTGAGGCACTGTTCAAACTCGGTCTTGGCTTTGACTTTGGCTTCGCCGAGCGCCATCTGCACGCGGCTGTGAGCATTGACTTCGCCTTCGCCGGAGGTCTCGATCGGCAGGAAGATCATGTCCTTGAACTTATTCACGACAGCCGATTG
>Ga0070735_10003234_pt1 | contig 14353 bp, 17 predicted proteins | sample Coa_R1_FD_66443 | JGI IMG/M metagenome (GOLD analysis project Ga0070735, IMG submission 66443) | Surface soil microbial communities from Centralia Pennsylvania, which are recovering from an underground coalmine fire - Coalmine... | ecosystem: Environmental > Terrestrial > Soil > Unclassified ...
GTGCTCGGGCTCGTTGGAGAACGTGGCCGCGAGGTGCGCGATTTTCTTGAGAACTCTCTCGGAGAGGAAGGCCGCAAACGGGCGGTCGTCGTGGTCTCAACTTCGGATCAATCTCCTCTGCTGCGGATCCGGGCGGCCCTGGCTGCGACGGCCGTTGCCGAATATTTCTGCGGCCGGGGAAAGAACGTTCTGCTTGTCGTCGACTCGCTCACGCGCCTCGCCATGGCACAGCGCGAAATCGGACTCGCGGCAGGCGAGCCTCCCACGGCAAAGGGCTACACCCCGTCCTGTTTTTCGATGCTGGCGCGGCTCATCGAACGCGCCGGAAAGTTCAACTCCGGCAGCATCACGGCGTTTTACACCGTGCTGATGGAAGGCGACGATGAGCAGGACCCGCTGGTGGACGGAGCGCGCGCTTTGCTAGACGGCCACATCATGCTCGACCGCAAGCTAGCAGTGCGCAGCCACTACCCTCCCATTGCGGTGCTCGACAGCGTGAGCCGTCTGATGTCAGCGGTTTGTTCCGCGGCCCACCAGCAGAAAGCTCACGAGTTGCGGCGGTTGCTTGCCGCCTACACGGCTTCCGAAGATCTGATCCGCATTGGGGCATATCAAAAGGGCAGCGATCCGACGCTCGACAAAGCTCTAGCTCTAATTCCAGAACTGCATCGCTTCCTGATGCAGAAACCCAGCGAAGCAACCTCTTTCGATGACAGCGTTGCAAAATTGCTGGCATTACCCGGATAGAAGCATGGCCTTCCGTTTTCCGCTGCAAGCGGTATTTCATTTCCGACAGAGCATTGAACATCAACAGGAATTGCGGCTGCGTGCTGCGAACCAACTGGTCGCCCGCACCCGCCATCTTATCGAGCAACTGGATGCGCGCATGGAAGAAATGCGAATCAAGCACTCTTACGAACTGGGTTCAGGCACTACCGCGGCCGAACTGCGTTTTGCATTGCAGTGTGAAGCGGTTCTGCTGCATCACCGCCAAGCTCTGCAAGGTGAACTGTTGCGACTTGAGAAGTTGCGGGATGAGCAGCAGAAAATCTTTCAGCAGGCGCGCCGGGAGCGCGAAACCTTCGAGAGCCTCCGCGACCACCAGCTCCAGGAATATGAGCGCGACCGTGCACGGCGCGAACAGCGCGAAATCGACGATCTCTTTCTCTTGCGGCGGGCATACCGGCACCGTGGTTAAACTCTGCCGGGGATGGGCAGGCCTTGCCCATTGCAAACCTCTCGCCCCTTTCCCTTCTCCATCGGCAACTTCGCGATTTCCTTCATTCCACAGCTCTTCTTCCCATCTTCAGTAACCCTTCGGGATTGGCTCCTCAGGTGCATCTTCTCGGTCGAGCACGAACATAGGCTCCGAATTCTCAACTGTGACCTCTGCCATCGAAACCACGACTCCGAACGCAATCTATTCAAACCCGGCCTCGACGTTTGCGGCAAATTCGAGTTCCAATCCACGGACTTCGGGTAGCTTCGCTGCAATGTGCGCGTCGCAGCTTTCGCCCAGCGCCGGTGAGTCCGCTTCTTCCAGCGCACCAGTCTGCGCGAGCGATTCACCGAAAAGCACAAAAGGGCTGCAGACAAACTCACCGAGCGCGAAGGATCAAGCGAAGAACAATTCTTCAACCCCATTAAGCGCCAATCCTGTGCCATCGCTGCCAGTACCTCTGCCTCCTGCTCCAGAAACCCCGCCGCCCATCCCGCCGGCAGAATCTCCAACAGAAACGCCGTCGTCGTTACCAGTTTCAGACAAGGCCAGTCCTTGCCTAAACGCTTCCAGCTTGATTCCATTGGAAACACTTCCTGGCTCTTCGCCGGTCCTTACGGCAAACGTCGTCGAGTCAGAAGAATTCTTCGGCGCGACTCCGTCGGCTACGGCCGTCCCGATTTCAAAGGAGACTGCTGCGGACCAAACGAAGGCCGCCTCAGCTCCGGCTGCGTTTCCTTTGGCGGCATCGCAACAGCTGCAGAACGATCCGCCAGCAGGGAATAGCGCGTTCGCCATTCCGGCAAACTTCAGCGTGCCTGAGGCGAACGATTTCTCCTCAGCCGAACCGACCGACAGTCCCACGAGCTCAGCGCCAAGCGACAAGCAAATCACAGGCCTCACGCCTCCGCTGAACGCAACAACAAGTTCAGTCCCGACTTCCCCATCACCGCTCGAAGTTACCCCAACCGCGATCGATGCAGCCTTTTCAACGGACTCAAGCGTCGCCGGTTCAGCGACCCTGACATTGGGAGATCGAAACACTCTTCCCTCTGATACGCTGCCAGCTGCGACGAGCACAGACATTCCGCCATCGGGCGCCAATCCTTCGACCGCCGCAATTGCACAATCTCCGACTGTGACGCAACGAGAAGCTGTTGCGCCGCGCGACGTTTCTTCACCGGCACCACCGGAGACTCCGCAAACCGTCCAGAAGGAACCGCAGCCTCAGCCATCCACCACAGCGCCATCCGCGGCTCCACAACAAAGCGCAACCGCTGCACAAGACTTTCTGTCAGCGCTGCGGACCCTCGTGAGCGGTATGTCAGGTCGTCCTTCGTTTGAAGTGCAGCAGCAATCGCAAAAGAATCCTCCCCCATCGGACGTATCCCCGGCGCATCCTTTGCAGCCAACCAGTCAGTCAACCGCTGGAACCAGCGCAACGGCAACGTTATCCATGCCCGAGCCATCTACATCACTTCCCCTAACAAACAGTCCTTCTCTGGAGCGCGCAAACACAGACTCCGTGAGCAACAGTTCCCCAGTGGTGGGCGCGAGCGCGCAGCCTGCGACCGCCTCCGTCGCTCCGACCGGCTTGACGAATAAAGATTCGCACTCCGGGAATTCCGGCAGCGACTCCCCCACTTCCGCCCACAAGAACTCCGCCGTCGCGGCGGCACCAACTGCCGATCCCCAGACGGTGGTGCCTCAATCCGCGCCTCAAGCGGTTTCCGCACCTCCGGCAAATCTCGTAGGGCAAACGACAGAGCCACAGCCCACAATGCCCGGCTCCGCCCACACGTCAGATAGCACCACGGCCAGTTCGTCGAACTCGACATCGAATCTTCCAACAAGGGACCTTCCCGCCCCACCGAGTACAGGCCCGGTGCAGATGGCGCAGATGGTCAACAAAGCGGCTCAGTCGGAAATGCGGATCGGTCTGAATACGTCCGCGTTCGGGAGCGTTGAAGTTCGCACCGTTGTTCATGCCAACGAAGTTGGAGTTCAAATTGGCAGCGAAAAAGGGGATTTGCGCTCCCTGCTGTCAAATGAACTACCCGGCATCGCAAGCACACTGCAGCAACAGAATCTACGGCTGAACCAAGTGAATTTTCACCAGGGATTCGCGTTCTCGAACAACATGTCCTCAGGAGGACAGCAATCGCAGCCGCGATCGTTTGCCCGGCAGGCAAGCCCTGCGGCAATGACTCCGGAAAATCCTGGCGCCGAGTTCAGCAATCCTGCGGAATCATGCAGCACCCAGCACGGCACTAGTCTCAGCATTCTTGCGTAAAGGAGCACTTTCGTGACGATTACAAATCCGATTATTCCTCAAGCAGCACCGAGCAGCGGAACAACTTCGACGACGAGTAGCGGGCTTCCCACTTCGGGGAGTCTGGACAATATGTTCATGCAACTCCTGATGGCGCAACTCAAGAACCAGAGCCCGCTCGATCCGATGGATCCTACACAGTTCGTCGGCCAGCTCGCCCAGTTCAGCGAACTCAGCGAAGTGACCCAGATCGATCAGACACTGCAACAACTCGCTGGGGCCCCGACCACGGGAGCTTCACCGTCGAACCCGGGAACATCTTCTCCCGCTGGTAACTCCACAAAGACAACCAATGCAGCGTCGTCGAACCCGCCCGCAGCAATGGTCTCGTCCGCCGTGTCCGCCGCGCAGGCGGCCATCCCCAATTTCACGTCCGCACCCGCGTCATTTCTCCAACGCCACATTCAAGGAGTTTTCTAAATGCCGAATTTTTCTATTCCACTTTCGGGGCTGACCGCCGAATCTACCGCGCTGTCGACCATCGCCAATAATCTCTCCAACCAGAACACAACCGGCTACAAAGACAAAGTCGTGCTCTTCAGCGACCTGTTCTACCAGACTTTGGGAACCACCGGATCCGGAGATCCCATCCAGATGGGCGCCGGCACACAAGTCGGATCGACCCCGTCATTGTTTACTCAAGGCAGCGTTAGCGCCACCGGAGTGCCCACCGATGTTGCGATTCAAGGCAACGGGTTTTTCGCGGTGCAGGATGGCAGCGGCGTCGTCAGCTACACACGCGCGGGCGATTTTTCCGAGTTGAACAACTACCTCGTCACTTCCGCCGGGCAGCAAGTTCTTGGATATCCCGCGGAAAACGGAGTCGTCAACACCGGTACCGGGCTCGCGCCCCTGCAGCTTGGCGCCGGCGTCATCAGTCCGCCCACGCAAACTGGAAACGTCGAACTCACCGTCAACCTCAACGCGGCGAGCACTCCCGCGAGCCTGCCCTATTCGACCCCGATCCAGATTTACGACTCTTTGGGAGCTGTTCACAACTTGACCGCTACATTCACCAATACCGGGCCAAACACGTGGACCTACAGTTTGAGCGTTCCCTCGAGCGATCTGAGTCCAGTCACCAGTGGGACGCCGCCTGTTACGACGCAACCCACTGGAGTTCTCGCTACGGGAACGTTGACCTTTGATGGGAACGGCACACTGGTCGGAGATACGGCAACCACCGGTGGCACTGTCACTGGAGCGCTATCCGATGTTACGGGAATTCCTATCCAGGGACTCGCCGATGGCGCTTCCGACATGACGTTTAACTGGAATGTGCTCAACGGGACAACTCCCATACTCACGCAAGTCGCGGCTCCGAACGGGGCCACATCGGCCAATCAGGATGGCAGCAGCAGCGGCTCCCTCGCCAGCTTCGCCATCGGTTCCGACGGCATCATCACTGGCTCGTTCAACAATGGCAAGACGCAAGCTCTGGGACAGATTGCTTTGGCGAGCTTCTCCAACGATAACGGACTCCAACTCGACGGCGATACCGACTTCAGCCCGACTCTGGCCTCGGGCCAGGCCGTGTTGGGTGTGCCCGGCTCAGGAGAACTGGGAACTCTCAAAGGCGGCTCGCTTGAGCTATCGAATGTCGATATTGCCACCGAGTTCGCCAACCTGATCGTCGCTCAACGCGGCTTCGAAGCCGACGCCAAAGCGGTAACCACTTTCGATCAAATTACGCAAGACACAATTGCTCTGAAACAGTAATTAGGATGCAGATCTGTCAACCCGTCTCCGGTCCACAAACCGGAGACGAGTTGACTCTTAGACGTCTTTAATGAGAAGCGTCCCAGCAGGAACTCGCCCGCGCTTCCGCGGATAGGTCCAACCTCGCCCGGCATCTCCAGATGTCCGTAAGTGTTGATTCTGCCGCCGTAAACCTGCCGCTCCGCGTGACTCCAATCCCTCCCCTTCGTGCTTCGCATCGGTATCCGGATTGCTTTTCTCAGGTGCATGCCAGAAGAGCTGGAGGAAGAAAAGAAAACGCTCAAAGATCCGCCTGCTCGACGAGGCCGCGTTATCGCGGTGATCGTCTCGCTTGTGATCCTGGCCGGCCTTGGCATCTGGTTCTGGAGTGGTCATGGGAGTGAGTCTGGGTCGCAGGACAATAGCGAACCGCGCATCAAGTCGACTCTCCACCTCGAGACTTTCGTACTGAATCTCGCCAATACCGACCAGCGGTCGTACTTGCGAGTGGGCATCGACCTCGGACTGAGCCAGGAGCCGAAACGCGGGGAAGAAGTGGCTCCCGTCGCTGAAGTGCGCGACACGATTCTGAGCGTGCTGGCGGAAGCCAAGGTTGAAGACCTGATGACGCCTGCGGGCAAAACTAAGTTGAAAGAGAACCTGTTGCATGCGCTGCAGGAGCGCATGCCACGACTGGGTGTCGAAGAGGTTTATTTCACCGAGTTCCTCATCCAGCGGTGAGCGTGAAAGCGAGAAACAAGGATCATGGCTGCGGCAGCGACGCAAACACCGGCCCCAACTGCGGGCGATAAGTCGCGCGGTGCGACAGAAGCGGAGAGCGAAGATCCGCGGTGGAAGCCGGTCCTCGACCTGCCCTGCCAACTCACGGTTGACCTGCCGCTGCCCAACTTCAAGGTCGCCGATTTTCTGAGACTGCAGCCGGGTTCGGTGATGGCCACAGGCTGGCGGCTTACGCGCGACGTTCCGCTGCGTGTCAACGGAACCCTCATTGGATGGGGAGAGTTCGAAGGAGCGGGCAACCGGCTGGCGGTGCGAGTCACGGAGCTAGCATGAAGGCCGAGGAATCAGAATGATAGACAGATCAATCTCCACCGACGCTGCTCCCGTGGGGCCGGTACTGGATTTCGTGCCCCAGGAATTCTGGCGCTGCGCGCGTGCCTGGTGGCAGAGACTTCTGCGGCTCAGTCAACGTCCGCATCGGCGTCTGCGCCTATGCGAAAGCTTGCCGCTTGGCGAGCGCCGCTTTGTGGCCGTGATCGAGTTTGAGCAATCGCGCTTCCTGCTCGGCGGAACTTCCAGCTCGCTGGTGCTGCTGTCTCGATTGGAGAACACTGCGGACGATGAGCCCACTCCAGCGTCAAGTGCAGAAATCGCTGCGCACCGAGAGGAGCCGCGTTGAGCGCGCGAATCGTGAGTTGGATTCGCCGGGACGTGTGGTTTACCTCGCCGATGCTGCTTCTGCTGCCAGCATCCAGCGCTTGGGCAGCTTCGCCTCGCCCGCGGCACGCTGCCGGGCTCAACTGGAGCGGGCCTGCGGGAGCGAGCGGATCTGTGCCGTGGAACATTGTCGTTCTGCTGACGCTGTTGACGCTGTTGCCGGCGCTCGTAGTTGCCCTGACTCCATTTGCGCGTCTGCTCGTGGTGTTTCACTTCCTGCGCCAGGCACTCGGCACGCAGACTGCGCCCAGTAATCAGACGCTGATCGGATTGTCGCTGGTTCTTACGTATTTCCTGATGCAGCCGGTGGGCGCATCCATCTACCAGCAAGCGGTCGTTCCCTTTCAACGAGGGCAGATCGATGCCTGGGCCGCCATCGATCAGGGCACGCCTCCGCTGCGGCACTTCATGCTGAAATTCGCGCGAGAGAAAGACCTCGCCCTGTTCCTCGAACTTGCCCAGGCCCCACGTCCGGCGCGCCCCGAGGACGTGCCAATGCGAGTTGTGGTGCCAGCCTACATTCTTTCGGAATTAAAGACCGGTTTCCAGATCGGCGCGGCGCTGTTTCTCCCGTTCCTTGTGATCGATCTCGTAGTGGCGGCGGTGACCACCTCGATCGGCATGCTGCAACTGCCGCCGGTTGTGATCTCTACGCCGCTGAAAATCATGCTGTTCGTCATGGTCGATGGCTGGCACCTGCTGGTCGGCTCGCTGATGAAAAGCTTTACCTGAGGAGGCTCGCGATGGGTTCGGAGCAGGTAGTGGATATCATGCGCCGCACGATCGAGACGGCGATGTGGATGGGTGCGCCGCTACTGATCGTTGCCACGGCCGTCGGGCTCCTCATCAATGTGGCGCAGGTCCTGACGTCACTGCAGGAAACGACGATATCGACCGTGCCTCGCCTGTTTGCGGTCGCCGCTGCTGTGCTGTTCCTGATGCCCTGGATGGCGCAGCGGCTCACGGCCTTCACGCTGCAGATGTTTTCCGACTTTCGCCCATTTTTGCGTTGAGCAGTTTTTACGGAATCGAAGACACGGATCGAAAGAGTCTATGGACAGTTTGCATCTGGATCAGTTGCTGGCAGCGGCAGTCTTCATCGGGGCACGCGTATCCGGGCTGATGGTCTTCTGTCCGTTCCTCGGAAGCAATGCGATTCCCATGCCGCTGAAGGCGGCGCTCACGCTACTGATAACGGCGCTGCTGTACCCGCTCCGCGGACCGATGCAGCTCGATTTGCAGTCGTGGCAATGGGTGGGAGTGGTGTTGAGTGAGGTTGTGATCGGACTGGTACTGGGCCTCGCGGCGAACTTCATGATGGAAGGGCCGATGATGGCGGGCCAGATCCTCGGCGTACAGATGGGGTACTCGCTGGCCACGCTGTTCGATCCGACGACCCAGGCCGATACTCCTGTGCTCGCCGAGTTCCATCGCCTTGCGGCATTGCTGATTTTTCTGCAGCTCGACGTGCACCACTGGCTTTTGCGCGCGATCGTGAACAGCTTTTCGTATCTTCCGGCGGGCGCTGCACCGGCGACCTTTGCCGCTGCCAGCAGCCTGCTGCACGCCGCGGCTGGGATCTTCCTTGCTGGCGTGCAGATTGCCGCCCCCGGGTTGGTGGCCACCCTCGTCGCTGATGTCGCCTTGGGATTTCTCGGAAAAGCTTCCCCGCAACTTCCCGTGTTGTTCATCGGACTCGCCGTGAAGAACCTGCTGGGCCTCGCGATGCTGGTCGCTGTGGTCGCGTACTGGCCGCATGCATTCTCGCAGCGTTTTGCCGAAGCGGTCGCTGTTGGAGAACGCCTGCTGCACCTGGCGCACTGAGATTTATGGCGGATCAGAACAAGACCGAGAAGGCCACCCCGCGAAGGCGGCAAAAAGCACGCGAGCAAGGGCAGATCGCGCGTAGCCGCGATCTCGTCGCGGGTCTTGGGACCATGACCGCGGTAATGCTCCTTGCCTGGCAACTCCCCGCATTTGCCGCCGACTGGCGCGGCCTGCTCCGGCACGAACTGGACTCGGCCGCGACGCATCCCGATCAGTTGCTTCCCGCGTGGCGCAACGATCTCGCCATCTTTCGCGGCGTCGCGCTGGCCGCCAGCTTCAGCTGGCTGATCGCGACGCTCGGTGGTGTCGCGCAAGGTGGCTTGGTTTTTGCTCCCACCGCTTTAACCCCGAACCTGGACCGGCTGAATCCCGCGTCGCGCCTTGGACAACTGTTCTCCCTGAATGCGGTCAGCCGCCTGCTGAAGTCGCTGTTGCCCACTGCCGCGATTGTCTATCTCGCGGTCACTATGCTGGCGCGCGATTGGATGCGGCTGCCCGCGCTCCTGCACGGCACCGGTGGTGCACTTGTCGCCTTTACCACGGGACAGATGTTCGAGCTGGCATGGAAGGCGTCGCTGGTTCTGCTGGTCTGGTCCGCAGCCGACTACTTCCTCGAGCGCTGGCGCCACGAGAACGAACTCAAGATGAGCCGACAGGATCTTCGCGACGAGTTCAAGGAGACGGAAGGCAATCCGGCGGTCAAAATGCGCATCCGGCGCTTGCAGCGGCAGGCCCGCCGCGGCCGCATGCTCAAGGACGTCGAACGCGCCGCGGTCGTGATTACCAACCCCACCGAATACGCCATCGCGCTCGAGTTCCGCATGGACATGGACGCGCCCGTCGTCGTCGCCAAAGGGCGGAACTTGCTGGCGGCGCAAATCCGCGAAGTCGCCCTCTGGCACGGAATTCCCCTCGTCGAGAATCCTCCGCTGGCCCACGCGCTGTACCGGGCAGTCGAAATTGGTCAGGCGATTCCTCCCAAACTTTATGCCGTCGTTGCCGAAATCCTGGCCGCCATATGGCGGGCGCAGGCGCGTGCAACCCAAACGACCGCGACGGGGAGGGCTTAGCCAATGCCCGCGACTTCTCCGAACACCGCGACCGACACCACCAAACCCCGCAACGGCGCCACCGAGTGGATCATGCCCATCGCGGCCGTTGGCTTGATCTTCGTGATGCTCGTTCCTCTCCCGAGTCTGGTGCTCGACGTTTTATTGGCGCTGAGCATGACTGCAGCCGTGCTCGTGCTTCTCTCGGCGATTCAAATTCTGCGTCCATCCCAGTTCTCCGTTTTCCCCAGCTTGCTCCTGCTGCTGACGCTGTTCCGGCTGTCGCTGAACTTGGCATCGAGCCGCCGCATTCTGCTGCACGGCAATGAAGGCGTCTCAGCTGCGGGAAAAGTTATCGAGGCCTTTGGATCGTTTGTTGTGGGCGGGAACTATGTCGTCGGCTTCGTCATTTTTATTGCGTTGATCGCGATCCAATACATCGTCGTCGCACACGGCGCGGTACGCACGGCGGAGGTTACCGCCCGCTTCACCCTCGACGCCATGCCCGGCAAGCAGATGGCGATCGACGCTGACCTGAATGCCGGGTTGATCAACGAATCGCAGGCGCGAGCCCGGCGCGAACAGATCGCTCACGATGCAGAGTTCTACGGTGCCATGGACGGCGCCGCGCGCTTCAACCAGCGCGATGCCATCGCGACCATCCTGATTACCGCGATCAACATCATCGCCGGATTCCTCATCGGTGTCTTTCAGCTCGACATTCCGTTCCGCGAGGCGCTGAAAACTTACACCGTGCTGACTGTCGGCGATGGGCTCGTCACTATGATCCCGTCCCTGCTGGTCTCGATGGCGGGAGGCATGGTCGTTACTCGCGCCTCATCCGATTCGACGCTGTCGGTCGACGTCGGACGCCAGTTGCTCTCGCGGCGCCCGTTGCTGATCGCCTCCTGCGTCATGCTGTCGCTGGCCGCCATTCCGGGGCTGCCGAAATTTTCCTTCCTCTTGCTGGCGGCAGGAACCGCCTTTCTCGGCTGGCGCGCGCCCAAGCCCTCCGCCGCGGGGCACGTCGCGGCCGCTGCGGCTGCGGCAGATAAGAAGCCAGCGAAAGATTCCGTCGAGGATCTGCTGAAACTCGACGAGCTAAGCCTCGAAGTTGGATACAGCCTGGTCCCGCTCGTCGACCAGAATCAAGGTGGACAGCTGCTGGCCCGCGTGAAAGCGCTGCGCCAGAACCTGGCCCAGCAGCTGGGATTCATCGTTCCCCCGGTGCACATCACCGACAACGTGCGTCTAAAGCCGCGCGAGTACGTGGTGGCGCTGCGTGGCGTAGAAGTCGCCCGCTGGGAGATGTACCAGGACCAGCTGATGGCCATCAGCTCCGAAGGTTCTCCACGGCCTTTGCCTGGAACCCCGACAAAGGAGCCGGCCTTCGGTGTAGCCGCTATCTGGATTCCTGCAGCTCTGCAGAACCAGGCGCTGGCCTCCGGATACGCGGTGGTCGACCAGACCTCGGTACTGGCGACGCACCTGGCCGAAGTGGTGAAGCAACATGCTCACGAACTGCTTAGCCGGCAGGAGGTTAAACGTCTGCTCGATCGCCTCGCGGAGAGCCATCCTAAGCTGGTCGAAGAACTCGTACCCAAAGTTCTGAGCCTGGGCGAAGTACAAAAAGTGCTGCAACAGCTTCTGCGTGAGCAGGTCTCGATCCGCGATCTGCCTGCGATCCTTGAGACCCTTCTCGATACCACGACTGCCACGAAGAATCCGGTAGCGCTCGTCGAGTCCGTTCGGCAATCGCTGGGCCGGGCTCTGGTGCGGCCGCTGCTTTCGGACACGGGCGGCCTGCGCGTGGTCACGCTCGACCGCGCCCTCGAAGAAGAACTGGGGCGCGCCTTCGGCGCCCAGATGCCGCCCGCTGGCACTGCAGGACTGCAACCTCCATTCGCGCGCCGCATTCTGGACGGCATGCGGCGGCTGGTTGGCGAACAGGTGGCCGTGGCCTCCCCGGTTCTGCTCTGTTCTACGCCGGCGCGCTACCACCTGAAGCGGCTGCTCGAACCTTTTCTTCCGAAGGTGGTTGTGCTCTCGCCGATGGAGGTGCCTCCCGTGGTCGAAGTGCAATCGGTGGGAGTTCTGCGGTGAGCGCCGGCGAGATCGCAACCGCAGAGATCGAACGTTGACGGAGAAGTGAGAATGCTATGAGCAAGAATACCGCGCAAGCCTACACCACCTGGCAAGACAAGGAAGAGCGGGACCGCATCCTGCTCGAACAGCTGCCGCAGGTCCGCTACCTTGCGCGCCGCATCCACGAACGGCTGCCGCGCCATGTGCCCCTCGAAGATCTCGTGCACGCGGGAGTGATCGGACTCATCGATGCTCTCAACAAGTTCGACGGTTCCAAGAACGTGCAATTCGGCTCCTATGCCAAGTTTCGCATCCGCGGCGCCATCCTCGACAGCCTGCGCGAAATGGACTGGGGACCGCGCGAGTTGCGGCGCAAGGCGAGAAAGGTCGAGGAGGCGCACCGCAAGCTGAGCCTCGAGTTGAGCCGTGCCCCCACCGAGAACGAGATGGCCGCCGAGGTGGGCATGGCTCTTAAGGATTTTCAGCACCTGCTCGGCGAGTTGGACAGCCTGGAGATCGGAAGTCTGCGCATCGAGTCGCCGTGGGACGGAAAAGAAGAAGACCTGTGCGATTACCTTCCAAATGCTCCCGAAGACACGCCTTTTTTCCGCTGCCTGCGCTCGGAGATGAAAGATCTTCTGGCCAGGGTAATTGCTGAATTGCCGGAGAAGGAACAGCAGGTGCTCGCGCTCTATTATTTCGAGGAACTCACCATGAGGGAGGTGGGAGCGGTGCTCGGCATCGGAGAATCCCGAGTGTCGCAGATTCATTCGCTGGCGGTCGTGCGCCTGCGTTCGCGATTGGACGAAATGATGAGTTCCGCAGGCGGACGGGCCAGCGCTGCTGCACTCGGCGCCGGAGACTGAGGATTGCATTCATGGAAAAAGTTCTCAATCAGGAAGAAATCGATGCTATGGTCAGCGCCGCGCGCAGCGGTGGCCAGGCAGAAGGCTCGCAGCCTCTGCACGGCCCGCGCGTCGAGCCGTGGGACGTGCGTCGAGCCGGACAGATCGGGCGCGAACAGTTGCAGGCCATTAATCTGCTCCACGAGGGCTTTGCCCGCAGCCTGACGCACTCGCTCGGCGCCTACTTGCGGGTTGTCTTCGCCGCGACGCTGGTGTCCGCCGAACATCTTAGCTACCGCGAGTTTCTGCAGCGTATTCCGGAGACGACCTATCTGGCATCCTGTCGGCTGGATCCGATGGGACTGAACGCCGCGCTGCAACTCGACCTGAAGGTCGCCTTTCCCATCATCGACCTGCTCCTCGGTGGAGAAGGCAAAGGCATGGCCGCGACGCGGGAGATCACCGACATCGAGGAGCAGATTCTCGACAGTGTCGCCCGCATCATCTGCCGGGAACTGGGCACGGCCTGGCAGGCATTGTCTCTTGAGGTCGGCTTTGAGCAGCGCCTCGAGCCCGGTTCGGCTCAGCGGCTGATGCTTCCCGAGGAAAAAATCTTGTCCCTGAGTTTTGAAGTCACCATGCCGGATGTGCGCGGAGGACTCAACCTGGCTCTCCCCGCATCTGTCTCGAACGCGCTCTTGCGCAAGATCTCCGCCGACTGGAGTCATCGCCGCCCTCGCGGCAGCGCGGATTCGCGTGAACGGCTGATGCGGCGCTTGCTCGATTGTCCGCTGCAAGTCGAACTGGCAGCAAACGACGTGCGGGTAGCGGTGAGTGAACTGGCGGCGCTTGCTCCCGGCAAGGTGCTCGCATTCTCCCGCAGCGCGGCTGAACCCGCGTCGCTGCTGATCGCCGGAGTCGAAATGTTTCGCGCGGCCCCTGCCCGTTGCGGCGACACCCGCGCCGCCCGCACGCTTCACCGCGTGTCGCAGACAGCCGACTCCGAACTCAAGGAGAAATCAAAATGACGGAGCCTTCCGCTTCCGCCCCTCGCCCCGAAACCGCGCAGCACCTGCAGATCTGGGCGGAAAGTTTCGCGCAGGTTCTCGGACAAATCGCAGGCTCCGCGTTCCCGTGTGCCGCCGTGAACGAATCCCCAGCCAATCTCGGGCCCGCCGCCGAGGGCGATCTCTGGATCGCGTGCGCGTGTTCCGGAGGTCTCCGCGGAGAAATGTATTTCCGCCTTTCCCCCGGTTCGACCCTGCGGCTGGCGCAGATTTTTATGAGCGAGCCTGCCGCGCCCGAGGCGGAACTTACATCCGATCATCGCGATGCCACGGTCGAACTCTTGCGCCAGGTCTCTGGATTGGTCGCGAGTTCGCTCAAGGCCAGCTATGGCGAAGTGCAGCTGCGCCTCGAGCCATCCGCCGGGCCTCCCTCCTGGTCTGCTTCTCTGACCGCGTGGCTTCGCTGCGGACCCGATCCCGCGGCCGCTATTGCGGCCGTGGAAGTCGGTCTCAGCGCGGCACTGGTGGCTGCATTACGGGCCGAGAAGCCGGAAGCTGCCAAACCTGCGCCCAGCACCGCTGCTCCAGTTCCCGCTGCCACGAGTTCTCCTGCCGCGCCTCCCGTCCTCCCACAAGACGGCAGCGTCAAGCTCGACTTGCTGATGGATGTCGAACTCGGCGTGACCCTGCGTTTCGGCAGCCGGAGTCTCCTCTTGCGCGAAGTTCTCGATCTCAATCCCGGCGCCGTCGTCGATCTTGATCGCAAAGTGCAGGAACCGGTCGACGTCCTGCTCGACGGCCGCTTGGTGGCGCGTGGAGAGGTCGTCGTGATG
>Ga0070735_10003237_pt1 | contig 14345 bp, 12 predicted proteins | sample Coa_R1_FD_66443 | JGI IMG/M metagenome (GOLD analysis project Ga0070735, IMG submission 66443) | Surface soil microbial communities from Centralia Pennsylvania, which are recovering from an underground coalmine fire - Coalmine... | ecosystem: Environmental > Terrestrial > Soil > Unclassified ...
CCCAACGAGCACAAACTCGCTCTACAGTTCGGAGTGCTCGACAACTTCTATGACAGCGGGGACGTTTCAGCGAATGGGCACCTCTGGTCTGATGCTTCTGCTACTTCCGATTACATCGAGAAAATTTGGCCCATTATCTACCGGCACAGTGAACGTCCTGCGGATCCGAGCAACAACCTTGACGAGGGACTTCCGCTCATGGACGATCCTGGCACTGGCTTTCTCTGGGACAATCTGGCCAAACACAACTTCAGCTATCGAATCTACGGAGAAATGTTGGATTCCACCTGGTGCAGAGATGAGAAAGTGACCTCGCCCCAAGGAGGGACGCCATCGCCAACTTCGACAGCTTGCCCATCGGCTGAAATCAAACCCGGAGAACCGATGCCGGCAAGCCTCAGCTACCCGAACGGGGAACCCAATCCATGGCCCTGGGCAATTCCCCGGCTGAAAACGATTCGCCCCACCAAGGAAGCGCAGCGAGGTCACATTGATCCTTTCTATGCGGACTTTGCCATCGACTATCCCGACCAGCTCCGGGCTGACGAATTTCTTCGTGAATTTAACGATTTCGTGAAGGGTCGCGGAACCGAAAAAGAACTCCCTCAATTTATTGAGATGTGGTTACCACTCGATCACACAGGGGGCACGCGCCCTGGTCTGCCTGCCCCGCGAGCCTGTGTTGCTGATAACGACCTTGCCGTCGGCCGCATCGTCGACGCCGTCTCGCACAGTCCGTACTGGGATGACACCGCGATATTCGTGCTTGAAGACGATGCGCAGGATGGCGCCGATCACGTGGATGCACATCGCTCGGTTGCGCTCGTGATCAGTAAGTATTCGCCTCATCCTGACGTCCCGTTTGTCGACCACCATTTCTACAATACGGTGAGCGCGGTTCACACAATGGAAGAACTTCTGGGGCTTCCTCCCATGAATCTTTTTGACGCCCACGCGCCAGTGATGGCGGCTCTATTCTCGGGCCCCGGAACGCAGCCCCCATTTCAATATGACGACAAGAATTTGCGCAGCGGGCTGCTCTATTTAATGAATAGCAAGAATGCTCCCGGCGCCCGCGAATCGTCAAAGATGGATTTTTCTCGACCTGACGCAATTGACGCGCAGAAGCTGAATGCGATTCTTTGGCAGGATGCCAAAGGAACGCAACCGATGCCTGATCTGCGCCGAGAGCCTTAGCCAACTATTTCTTTGACCTTGCAATACTGACTCGATGGAGACCAGATGAAAATACGTCCAAGCCCTTGTTTGCTCATCCTCGTTGGTTTGATCTCCGCCTCCGTGTTCTCACAAACCACGACGGATTCCCCTCAACCTCCAGCACATGAACACACCGTTGTAATTGAAGGCTTGGTTCGGGACGTCGCGTGCCCCATTCAGAACCTTGAAGCTACGGCAACCCGTTTAAGCATGAAGTGTTTGCGTGCCTGCGCCAAAGCTGGATCACCCATCATCATTCTGACCAACGAAGGCGACATTTTCATGCCGATTTCCGACAAGATGCCCGACACCGGCCAACGGCAAATGCTCATGCCCTGGCTTGGGAAATACGTGCGTGCTAGTGGGATGGTATATGAAAGGAAAGGAACGCACGCGATTGCGATTAGCAAAATCGAAGAAATGAAGGATGTGCATTTAACTGTGGAAGATCAATGAATCGCATGTGGCCAATCGAAAGTCTTTGCCGGCGTTTAGCGGGCACTAACAAGAAGGCCCTTGAAGTGCAAAAGCATTCCGGCGCCAAACACCCGGCGCGGCTCCCGTGATGCGATGAACCCATCTGGTCATGTGAGCCTGGTCCGCAAATCCTGTTTCTGCAGCGATTCTGCACAGACATTCAGGTCCTCGCGTAATGCGAAGCCATGCGGAACGCGCCCGCAATTCCGCGCGCAGGATCGACGGAGCAATGCCATATGCGGCAGAGAATCCTCTCGAGACGGTCTCTCGCGCCAGTCCATTTAGCTCCGCCCACACACCAATTTCTGTCGAGACATTCTGCGCCAATTCGTTCAGCAGGAGGTCAGGCCAATCATTCTTTTGACCGGGAGAACGGACGCGGTGCTCAAGAGCATGTTCCAGTAGACACCCAGCCTCTGTTAAGTCTTTCTCTGCACTTCGAGCGATTTCGTCAACCTCCTCCAAGTGGAAGAGTCCGCCCACCTCGCTGGAGTCGGTCCAGTCAAACCGTATCAGCTTGACCCCGTCCGAGACCATCTGATTACCGTGGCAGTCCAATGAGGGGTGAATCAGCACATCACCCGCTGTTGCGCGGATGCGGCCGGAGTATCCGAATTCCTCGAAGCATCCGGCCAGCACAACCGTCGCATACGCCCGCAGATGGCGGTGGCGCGGTAAGCTGAATCTGCCTGGCAAGGTCTCAATTCCTGGTCTTATGTGACGAAAACGCGAGCTGTCAATAGTTGGCGGCACGTTCCTCCAGGTAAGACGACCCAATATCGAGAAAGATAGCTCGATCTGGGTCGCCTTCGTCAAGTCAAACGGATTCAAGACAGATTCGGCAAGCCCGATTCATCCTGACTGAGGTGCGTTTTCTCGAATTCTGGAGTTCGCTAGCAAGATGACCACCCTCAGCAGGCGATCGTTCCTGCAGACGGCAATCGCCCTAGGTGCGACCGCGGCCTGGGGAGAACCCTTTGCAAGTCGGTCCCTCACCTCATGGCATGAACGCCGCGATTTCTATCCCGAGGGGGTCGCGTCTGGCGATCCAAATAGCAACAGCGTCCTTCTGTGGACGCGCCGTCCGCCGAATGGAAGTCCCACCGATAAAGTCCGGGTTGAATTGGCGGAGGATGAATCATTCAATCGAGTTCTGATCACCACCGAAACTCCGATTTCTGAAGCCTCGGACTGGACATGCCGCGTGTTGGCAGGGGGATTGAAACCAGCACAGGTTTATTGGTATCGCTTTACGGACGAGAATGGTTACGGTAGTCGCGTGGGAAGAACCATCACAGCTCCAGCCGATGACGACGACAGGCCGGTGCGGTTCGCCTTCGTGTCTTGCCAGAATGCAAATTGTGGAGCTCAGAATGCCTACCGGCGAATGATTTTCGAGGATGAAAACGCGACGGAGCATAACCGACTGGGATTTGTTCTACATCTGGGCGATTTTATTTATGAAATCGTTTGGTATCCAGAGGATCGTCCTCAGGGCATGTACGACCGCCGCCTAAGCGACATTGTTCGCTATCAGCATGGTGAGAAAATTAACGACTTTCATATTCCGACTGATCTCGGAGATTACCGGGCCATCTATCGGGATTATCTACACGACCCCGACCTGCAGGATGCGCGGGCACGCTGGCCATTCGTTTGTATGTGGGACAATCACGAATTCAGCTGGATCGGATGGCAGAGTCTGCAAAACTTTGGGGGCGTAAACCATCCCAGACAGACTCGCAAGGTCGCCGCCAATCAAGCGTTCTTCGAGTACCAACCGGCCAGGTTAATTAAACCCAGCGGACCATCTCTGCAACAGTTTGATCCCCCGCCGGTCGTAGACGTTCCCATAAGCCACTTTGACGAACATGGCCTAGGCCAAGAACCCAATAATCTGACAGCAATTTCAAGCCTCCGCGGCTATCGCACATTGCGCTGGGGACGGAATGTCGAACTCATTATCACGGATCAGAGAAGTTACCGCTCTGAAGAGCCCACCTATCGACCTGAAGCGAAGGCATTCATGAGCGACGAGTTTCCAGGATTGGTGCCAGAGGAAGTTCTTGAGATCCTCGATGCAGCAAACGCCTTCAACGGTGGTCATCCCCCCGCCACCATAAAATACGGTGACAAGGAGATCGCGAACTTTCGCAGAGATCAGCCTCCTACAAATATTCTCGGAGCACAGCAAAAGTCGTGGTTCTTAACCCAACTGCAGAATTCGAAAGCGACGTGGAAAATTTGGGCTGATACCGTGGCCACGCTTGACATGCGGGCCGATCCGCAGAATCTTCCGCCCGGTCTGACTAAAGCTTGGCCAGGCCGTGGATATGCGGGCTTCGATGCGAGCACCGGTGCCGGAGATCACAGCACTGCATACACTGAGCGCAGTGAGATCTACGACTTTGTTCGCGCCAATCAAATTACCGGTTTCGCGACAATAGCGGGCGATCGCCATAGTTTCTGGGCTGGACTCGCCGCCAAGGGTCTTCCACCGAAACCCTTCGACCCCGTCGGCATCGCATTTGTAACCGGCTCAATCTCCGCGCCCGGCATCGTGGAGGCATTCGAACATTCCTTTCCCAAAGATCATCCATTGCGGCCGATATTTGTAGGTCAAGCGCCCGTTGACGAGCAGCCACAGCCCATAATGAACTTACTGCTTCGGCATGGTGTGCGATCGTGCCTCGAGTACCTGAAGAGCGGGGATGTTGAGAAGGCACGCATTCTATCGAACCATGATTTGTCCCCACACTTGTCATTTGTGGACATGGGTGGCCATGGTTATTCCTTGGTTCGCGTGGCGAGCGACATACTCGAAACTGAGTTCGTTTGCATCCCACGTCCGATTGAGCGCAGTGACAGAGCCGATGGAGGCCCTCTCTTGTATCGCACCCGTCATCGAGCTCGCCTATGGAGAGACGGTGAGAAGCCAAAACTGGAGCTGCAGGTTCTGGAAGGGCATCCTCGATTCTCTATCTAGGACGCAGTCGCGTTAGATCCCTTGATTTGATGAATAGGCGAGCGCGAGTGCTTATCTTTTTGTTATTGGAGGTTGGCGAATTCACCCGCTTTTCGCGATGAGGCTGAGGCTATGCCGCACCGAGAACAGCTACGGCTTTGCTGGGAAGTATTGCTGTGATCGTTGTCCCTTTGGCGCCAGAGTCGATCCGCAAATCGCCACCGAATTGCGCCACCCGCTCCTGCATGCCTCGAATTCCAACGCCGCCGCGAGTCCCGGCGCGGAACTCTTGTTGCCGTTCTGTTGAAATACCCTTGCCTTCGTCACTGATGGTCAGTAAAAGACTCTCGTCCTCAAACGTCAGAGTAATAGCTGCTGTCTTACTTCCTGAGTGACGATGAATATTTCCCAGGCATTCCTGAACGATTCGAAAAATTGCCGTCTCCGCGTTATTAGAAAATCGTTGGATTGAGGGCGCGCAATGCAACGTCACCTCGATGCCGCTGCGTTGATTGAACTCCTCAACGTACCACTGCAACGCTGACGGAAGCCCGGCCTCCTCAAGAAGCGGGGGGTGCAGCAAGTGTGAAATCGTCCGTATGCTTCTCAAAATGTCGTCGATCAGAAGCCCGTTTTCATTCAGTGCATTCACTGCTTCGGTTGACAGCTTAGAGGCCTCCTTGACAACCACTGCCCGGTTCATTTTCATCGCAGCCAGTGTTTGCCCTACACCGTCATGTAATTCGCGAGCAATTCTTCTGCGCTCTTCGTCTTGCATTTGCAGAACTCGAATTGAGAGTTCCTTGAGATTTTCGTTGGCTCTCTTCAACTCCTCGGTACGCTCGCCTACGCGATGTTCCAGGTTAGCGTTCAACTCCGCCAAGTCTCGTCTCGCCTGCTCCGCAATCTGCGCTTGCTGGCGCGCCATCATCTCGGCAGTCTTGAGACGAAGAAGCGCAGCCACAGTCGCCACCAATTCGGCGCGGTCGATGGGTTCTGCCAGATACGCGTCCGCACCGCTCGCTAAACCCTGCACCCGCGCATCCGGTTCTACAAAGGTGGAAGACAGATGCAGTATGGGAATATGCGACGTAGCTGGATTGGACTTGATCTGGCGGCAAACCTCGAATCCGTGCACGTCAGGCAAGTTCACGTCTAAGGTGATAAGGTCTGGCAGTTGGGACGCCAAGGCCAAAGCCTCTGAACCAGTCTTTGCCTCGATCACCTGGTATCCGGCATCTTGCAGTGAGCGAACCAAGGAATATCTGAGCGCCTCATTATCGTCAACGGCGAGAATCTTTATCAGCTTGTTGTCGACCGGCAGCGCGACGACATCGCTCCATTTTGTGGCCGCCCGAATCGTGAGTGTGTCAGACATGCTGGGCCTCATTAACGGTCCGAACAGCAAAAGGAACGCCGGCGTTCCGGAGTGCATCGGCGAATTGTTCCAGCGATAGTTCGCGCGATTTACTCTCCTTCGAAATGATGGCCGCAGCACCCTTGAGCGAGTTGCGCTCTTCATCCGCCAGCACCTTTGAGGTGTAAATGATCACCGGAATCTTGCTCGTGCGTGGATCTTCCTTAAGCCGCCTCAAGACTTCGAACCCGGTCATATCGGGCATCGACAGGTCCAGGATCACAGCGTCGGGCAAGTTTTCTCTCGCCTTTAGCAATCCTTCGCGCGCGCCAGATGCCTCGAGGAAGTGAAAACCAGAATTCCCGAGCACGGCTCGAATGACATAGCGCGAAATCTCGTCGTCATCGATCGTGAGCAAGTGACGCACCGGAGCGCTCTCCGGTGTGGCGTTGAGTTGCTGCAGCAGCCATGACCGTTCCACGGGCTTTGCGTGAAAGCCGTCCGCGCCCAGTGAAAGCGCCTTCTCTCGATTCTCTACCACCGTTATTACAAAAACCGGGATGGATGCGGTGTTCGGATCGCGCTTAAGTTCATCCAGCAATTCCCAAGAATGTTCGCCTTGTAAAAGCACGTCCAGGATGACGGCTGTTGGACGAAAGTTGCGCAGCGCGGCACGCGCTTCCTTCAGGTTACTGGCGGGAATCACTTGGAATACAGTGCCCTTCAAATACTTTTCGTAGATGAACAGCGCCTCACGATTATCTTCAATAACTAACACCGGACGCTTACTTTCATCCAACTCTCGTTTGACTTCCGGAACGTAAACAATGTCAGTAGCCCCGCGGAAATTAATCGGTATCGCTGCAAAGAAGGTGGAACCCGCCCCAGGCGTGCTTTCTACGTAAACATTGCCACCGAGCAACTGAGCCAGTTTGCGAGATAAAGGCAGCCCCAGGCCCGTACCCTTTACCGCCTTCTGCAGTTTGCCCTCGACTTGAGTCCACTCCTGAAAAATGCGTTCCTGGTCTTCCAGTTCGATTCCGATTCCAGTGTCGGCAACCGAGAATACAACCGCACCGGATGGCCCTTTCCGCACAGAAACGCGGACTTCGCCCCGTTCCGTGAACTTCAAAGCGTTGCTGATGAAATTCCTCAAGATTTGTGAGACTTTAGCCTCATCCGTATGTAGAGCAGGAATATCCGTCGGATCTTCGAAAACAAGGTTCACGGAGGAATTCTGGCTCAACAGCGGCTTCAGCATGCCGCGTAAGGCAGCAAAAAGACCTTCCACCTGAAACGCTCCCGGCCTTATCGTCACTTTTCCGGCTTCAACTTTGGCCAGATCGAGCAAGTCGTTTACCAGTTCGGTCAGATCCTGTGCCGCGGTTCGGATGAACCGAACTTGTTTTTCTTGTTCGCTCGTCAAATCGCCGTCCAAGCGGTCGAGCAGGATGCCGCTGAGAGCCGTAATCGAATTCAGAGGAGTTCTGAATTCGTGGCTCATATTCGAGAGGAAGTGGCTCTTCAACTCTGACGCGCGCTGTAAAAAGTCGGCTTTGTCGTTCAGTTCCGCATAGAGCGCGACCACCCCGCGATTCGTTTCGTCCAGTTCCCTGTTTAATTGCGCAAGCTCTTCTTGCCGATTTCGTAATTCCTGCAGTGCATTGAGCAGTTCTTTGTTTTGCTGTCTGAGTTCCTCGTACGGATCCTGCGACGAGCGCTCGATCTGCGCGAGCGTTCTGTCGAGGTCGGCGGGATCCAAACGGGTGAACCGGGCCGGCAGCTTCTTGCCCAGCGCTACCGTGGTCCCGTTTCGCGGCGTGGTGTCCACGTGGAAATAGTCCATGAGCCGCTTCGCCCCGAGCATTCCAACGCCCATGCCCGTCTGCGAGACATAACGGCCGTCCATAATATCGTCGAGTCTTTCGATGCCTCTGCCCTTGTCTCGAAGCGTGATGATCAACATCTTCTCGGGCATCGTGTCCACCCGGAATTCCGCCACCCCACCCCCACCGTACTGAAACGTATTCCGCGCAATCTCGGACACCGCGGTTGCAATGCGGGTCTGGTCCTGCGGATCAAATTTCAAAGCAGCGGCAATCGTCCGCGTCTTCTGGCGTGCGAGGACTACATCATTCTCGAGGCGAATATCGATAGTAAGTAAATTCAGGGCCATGTAACAACCTGCTAATTCGTGGGCGCAGCCTTTGCCGCCAGGACGGTCGCATCATCGCGGCCGCGGCTAAAATCACGGTGAAGCACAGAAGCGATCAAACTGGCACGCTTCGCTTTGAGACCCGGATATCGCTCCAGGTCCCACCTGGTTGCCACGCCATCCGAATGCATAATGAGGATGTTGTCGTGGTTCCAGGGAAGCATGAATTCCTGGACCTTCTGCATCTGCTGCCCAAGAATGCCGTTGTGGGAAGCAAAACCCCGGCTCGAATTTTGCGAGACCACGGAAGCAGAAACATTACCAACACCGACAAACGAAATCACGCGCCTTTGCAGATCGATTTTCGCTAAACCAATCGCAGCTCCTCGCGTTTTCTTGAGTGCGGCGTGTGTATCCAGGAGAATTTCATGCGGGTCGTGCTTTCTGCTCTCGGACAGAATGCGCTCGGCTTCCCTCGCAGCTTCCGCCGCGAGCACCCCGTGCCCTAATCCATCCACGACCATCAGTAGAATCGAATCCGAAGAGGACCTCACACCCCAACCGTCGCCGCAGACCTCTTCACCCGTAATCGGCTCGGAGATGATCCCGACATCAATCGGCGCTTGCAAAGAAGCTAGTGAATGTATCGACTGGTTCGATGTTCCATCCCAGAATTCCGCGCATATCACGGTGCCAGCACCAGGAACCGAATAAATCTCAAACGCATCGGACAACCGTTTGATCGCACCCAATCCGCTGCCCATCGAACCCGCGGTGGAGTGTCCATCAGAAAGGGCGCGCGTGATGTCCTGGATTCCCGGCCCCTTGTCGACGCTAATCACTCGCAAGCCAGGGTGAACTCCTCGTTGAAACGGCTGAACGACGATGTGTCCTCTTTTGGCATGCTTCACCAGATTAGTGGCCATTTCGCTGACCGCTACGGCGAGTGCTCCACGACGCATTTCGTTCAGTTCCAGGTCTTCCGCGCAGGCCAAAACCTTCCTGCGGGCATCGCTCGCCTGGCTCGATTCGGAAACTTCAATCAGCATCTCAGTTACTTCCAACGAGTGATAACAACTCTTGTACCTTCACCGACTCGAGAGGAAATGTCGAAATCGCTGACGAGTCGTTTGGCGCCGCCTAATCCTAAGCCGAGGCCCGAGCCGGTCGTAAATCCATCGCGTAGGGCCATGTTAATGTCAGGAATCCCGGGTCCCTTGTCTTCGAACGTGAGCCGAAGTCCGACGCGAGGACCGTTCAAAGTCTCTAACTGCATCGCGCCACCACCGCCGTGAATAATGGTATTTCTCGCCAACTCACTCGCGGCGGTGACCACCTTCGTCTGATCAACCAGCGTGAACCCTAACTGGGCCGATAATTCCCGTACTCGACGGCGCACCATAACCACATCGGGCTCGGTCTGGACCGGCATGTTTTCAGTGGAGAGTACTGCCATGCATCTCCTTTTTTCCGTTCACAGAAGTCCGCAGCAGTTCCATTCCCGCGTCCACATTCAGCGCGGTGCGAACTCCCGGCAGCGAGAGGCCCAGTTCCACTAAAGTAATTGCCACTGCAGGCTGCATGCCGACCACAACTGTTTGGGCGTCCAATACTCGCGACATCGCCGCGATATTCGCCAACATGCGGCCGATAAAGGAGTCCACAATTTCCAGGCTCGAGATATCGATGAGAACGCCTCGTGCTTCCGTTTCGCTGATCATCCGCGTCAGATCATCTTGCAATGTCAGCGCGAGCCGGTCATGCATGTCGACCTGAATGGTGACCAGCAGGAACTCACCCATCTTCAAAATTGGGATTTTTTCCAAGCGAAGCTCCTAGTCCTTCCTGGCTTGCTGGACGAAGTTGTATCCAACACGCTCTAAAGCGATTTTGAACGCCGCTGCCAATGTCGCTTTGGTGGTGACATCAAGGAGGTTGATTCCAAGATGCACAATCGTCTGCGCAATCTGCGGGCGTACGCCACTGATGATGCAATCCGCGCCCATTAATCGCGCAGCCGTAACCGTCTTGAGCAAATGCTGAGCCACCACTGTGTCCACAGTCGGAACACCCGTGATGTCGATGATCGCAACCTTTGAGTTCGTCTGCACAATGGCTTGCAGCAGTGATTCCATTACAGTCTGTGTGCGGGCACTATCGAGTGTGCCAATAATCGGAAGAGCCAAAATTCCATCCCAAAGCTTCACCACGGGAGTGGAGAGCTCAAGCAATTCTTCCTGCTGTCGCTTGATGATTTCTTCTCTGGATTTCTGGTAGACCTCGGTCGTAAAAAGCCCCATCGAGTCCAGAAGTTCGGCGGCGATCCACATCTCGGATGCCAGTGCCTCGGGATCCTTCTTGCACAGTTCGCGTATTTGACTGAAGACCGGCCGTTTCGCTGAGAATACAAACATCGCCGTCTCGGCGGGAGTGAATCCCTGCTGCGCTCGGCTCCTTGAAACGTCGCGCAGCATGTCCCGCACCGCGTCCCAGGAAGACGCCTGAAAATTTGTTCCACCGGACTCGAGTGCACGCTGCATAAGCTGTAAAAACCGCGAGCATTGTGTATGCAGGTCTGCTTCCTTGATCAGATCTCCGCGACGAGTCGATGCTGTCATCTCCTTTAGCCACTCGGAAAGGATCTCCTCGCGATGTGAAGTGATTATGGTTACGAGCGCCGTAGCATTGCGGTTGACGGAAACTGTGCTCACTTGATCTATCCTCGTTTGTGTGGAATCCAGCGCAGGCTAAGGGCGGATAAGAAACCTTCGATCAAAAACGCTGGGAATTATATCGGTCTAGCCCACACTGTAAACTATTTTGTTAGACGACTCGGTCATATACAGTGTTTACTGTAGGTCGAAGTGTTAAGCGCTTTCTTCTCGCACCTTACGCAATTCATGTTGAACAACCTTCACCACGTCGTGTGGGTCCTCAGGATGTTCAAGGAATCGGGTCGCCCCGCTATTCATGGATTCGACCGCGGAATCGCCGGGATAAGTGGCGGAAATATGAATGACTGGAATTTGGCGAGTCGCCGGATTCGCTTTGAGTTGGCGACATACATCGAACCCCAGCATATCCGGAAGGTTAATATCTAAGACCACGAGACTCGGCCGGGCCGACGCCATTTCCAAAGCTTCTCGGCCGGTCCTTGCCTCCAACACCTCGAACCCCGCTCCACGAAGCACCCGGCTAATCGCGTAACGGTGCTGATCATTGTCGTCAACATTGAGAATCGTAATCCTGCCGCTGCCCTGGCTATGCAGAAGCCCCTCGATTCCAGCCAACAACTTCTCCGGTGCACCGCCTTTGACAATAAACGCATTCACCAACTGAAGCGCTTCCTCCGTTACCTCGTACGGAACTCCGGAAAGCATCATGATCGGAATCTTGGGCCAACGCTCGCGGATGGCACGGGCCACCTCTGAACCGTTCATCGTCGGCATCTGATAATCGAGAACCACAGCATCAATCGATGACGACGCTAATATCTGCAATCCCTGTTCCCCAGTAATTGCTGTGACCGCACTATAGCCGCTTGCTTCCAGCATCATCTTGCGAATCATCAGGCCCGTTTCGTCGTCATCGATGCACAAGATGGTGGCAAGCTTTTGCATATCGGATGAATTCACCTGCTTTGTCCGCTTTTGGGCTGGCCGCGATGGGGTGCGGTAATCCTCGGCTCTGGGCGCATGATACCAGCAGGATGTCTCAAGGACAACCGTCTTAGGATGATGTGACGCATCTTGCGTCACAGCCGGGACAGGGTACGCGGAAGGTAGCCGAATCCCTTCTAGTCCTTGTCGAGGTACTCTTCAGGAACGTCGTCCTCCAGCACTTCGTGAGTGTGGACTTCCTTCTCATCCGCGTCGTCAGCCTGCTCGACACCGGCCACCGCGCCCGCCTCAAACAGGTTTCCCTCTTCAGCCAATTCTTCAACACTTTCCGAATCGGATTGTTCGGTACGAGACAATCCGCGCAGGTCGCCTGCCTGATCGAAAATCGCCGTCCGTGCGTCATTCTCTGACACACGCCCTCTACGGCCAGAAGTCACCCGGGATCTCGTCTTCTTTCCTGGTCGCGACTTCTTGCCCGCTACCCTCCGCGCCTTGGGCTTAGGAGCGGGTACGCGAGCCCTCTGCGTTTTCGCGGTGGTCGATCTTGTAGGCTTCTTTTTGCTCTTTTTTTTGGATGCCATGGGAGCAGTCTACCGCCCTTCACTCCGCTGCCGCAATTCGCTCGAAATCTCGTTCCGCGTGCACACTTTGAGAAGGTATCCTTCTCCACGCGATAACTGCGCTCAACGCCGCAAGAACGGCGCACACAAACATTATTAGTCGGTAACCAAAGACAAAGGCGCTCGCGATAGCAATTCGTATCATCGCTGCAGTCTGCGAATCCGTGCCAGAAGGCGCGCCGAGGCTGGCCAATCTGGCTGCATTCGTTTGGAGGTAATGAACCAGGTCGGCGTTCAAGTTAAGACCAGCGAGCGACTCTCGCAGGCCATGAGCAAATGCCGCTACCATCACCGCCCCCAGAACCGCCACTGCCAACACACCAGCGACGCGCGCCACCGCGTTGTTAATACCTGATGCTGTGCCCGCACGCTCCTGCTCGACCGAGTTCATGACCACGGTTGTTAAAGGTGTGACGCTAATCGCCACGCCCAGACCTAGCACAACAAATGCCGGAAATAACTGCGTCCAGTAGTGGGTCTGCACATCGGGTAAAGCAAAAAGAAGAAAACCTGCCGCCGCAATCACGGGACCCGAAATCAGCGGGACTTTTGAACCGTAGCGGGTGATGAGCCCTCCGGACCATCGCGAGAGCAAAAATATGAGCAACAGCATTGGAAGGGCGGCCGCGCCGGTCTCGGTCGCTGAGTATTTCTGGATCTGGATCAGGTTCAACGGAAACACGAAGAAGAAGATACCGAAAGCTGCATAAAGAAAAAGCGTTAATAGGTTTGCACCGCTGAAGGCGGGCGACCTAAATAAGGTGAGCGGCACCATTGGCGCCCTTGCAACTTTCTCGATGACGACGAACACGACAAGTGCACCAAAACCGACAACCAAACTACCGATCACGCGAGGATGCGTCCATCCAAGAATTGCCGCTTCCAGGAATCCGTACACCAGAGCCGCTAAGCCTAGCGTCACAATCCCGGCGCCGATCCAGTCCACGCTTTTTTGATCAGAACTGCGGGACTCCGGTACATGCCACAGCGAAATCACTAAAACCAGAACCGCCAAAGGAACATTAATAAAGAAGATCCAATGCCAGGACGCATGTTCGATCAACCATCCGCCGAGAACCGGACCAAAAGCGGTCGTCATCGTTGTAAACCCAGCCCACGTTCCGATTGCTTTCCCGCGAGATTCTTTATCGAACGATGAACTGATGATCGCGAGGCTGCCTGGCACCAAGAATGCTGCCGCGATCCCCTGCACCGATCGCCACGCCAGGAGGCTCGCGACGCTCGACGACAAGCCGCACCCGGCGGATGCAATGGCGAAAGCAGCCACGCCCAGCAGAAACATCGCGCGACGGCCGAGCGCGTCCCCAAGAGAGCCACCGACTAGAATCAGCGCCGATAGAAATAACCCATAGGACTCGATCACCCACTGCACATCGACCACGGTGGCGTGAAGGTTAGATTGGAGAGCAGGCAACGCCACATTCACGACTGTGCTATCGATAAACGCCATGCTCGAGCCGAGAATTGTGGCCACAAGTATCCACGGGCGCGATGCTTCCGCACATGGCGAGGACATCACTCCAGCCCGAATTACTGCTTCATCGCAGGGCTGCTTCATCTCGAATGTGGATGCTTATCGATCACGAACGGATTCCGAGTTTGCTATGACTTTTCCTGCCATGCATAGAGCACCGAATGACTGCAGCGTTGTAAGATCGTTTTGGTCATTGTAAAAGGACAACCTATGCCTCCTACATTCGCTAACGGTAAGCTCTGCTATCTCGAAATGCCGGCGACCGATATCGCACGTTCGGCCGACTTCTACAAAAACGTTTTCGGTTGGAATATCCGCACCCGTGGCGATGGCAGCACGGCATTTGACGACACGGTGAACGAAGTCAGCGGTAGCTGGGTCCTCGGGAGGTCGCCAGCCTCTCAACCCGGACTACTGTTCTACATCATGGTCGATAGC
>Ga0070735_10003238_pt1 | contig 14344 bp, 7 predicted proteins | sample Coa_R1_FD_66443 | JGI IMG/M metagenome (GOLD analysis project Ga0070735, IMG submission 66443) | Surface soil microbial communities from Centralia Pennsylvania, which are recovering from an underground coalmine fire - Coalmine... | ecosystem: Environmental > Terrestrial > Soil > Unclassified ...
GAGCGCAAGGAGACGCTGGCGAATTGGCGCGATCTGCTGGCCTACGTCAAGGGCGAAGGCACGCGCGAGGTCACCGTCCAGCGCTACAAGGGGCTGGGAGAGATGAACCCGGAGCAACTTTGGGAAACGACGATGAACGCCGAGACCCGTACGATGCTCAAAGTAAATATGGAAGATCTGGTGCAGTGCGATGAAATCTTCACCACGCTAATGGGCGAGGACGTAGAGAGCCGTCGCAAGTTCATCGAAGAGAACGCCCTCGACGTGCGGAACCTGGACGTCTGAGGAGCGCACAGCGCGGGGCGCTCCTCTTCGGCTTTCAAACCCCGTCGCCACAGCAGCCCGGAAGCAACACCCACCGTAAATTTACCGCAAAGTCGCGTCGGTTTCATAAAACCTGTAGTATTGTGTCCAAGTAGAGGAACAAAGCAGGAGGCCAACCGGTATGCGCTTTGTGAAAATGATCCGCATTATCGTCTTCCTGACGGCGGGCGGGTGTTTGCTGCGCGCGCAGTCGGTATCGATCTACTCCTCAATCGTCGGCACGGTGACCGATGCGTCGGGCGCGGCCGTCCCGGACGCCCGTGTGACAGCCACCAACGTGGCCACGAACATCAGTTTGCCGGCCACCAGCGATTCTCAAGGATTCTATCGGATCGATCGTTTGATCCTGGGCGTCTATCGAGTCGCCGTGACCCACACCGGCTTTCAGGAAGTGACCAACGAGGGGATTTCCTTGTCTTCTTCACAAACCGTGCGTCTCGATTTCAACCTTCAGGTCGGAGCGATCACGCAAGCGGTGAACGTGACGGCGGCGACTCCGCTGATCAACTCGGAAAACGCTCAGATCTCGAATTCGTTCGATTGGAGCTACCGGAAGTTTCTTCCCACTTCATCGCCCAATTTCTACGACCTGCTGGCTTTGCAGCCGGCGACGGTGAGTGCGAATCCGACGTTTATGGTCTCGTTTGCCGGCAGCCTGCAGAATCAATACGACTATCAGATCGACGGGCTCAGTTTCCGCGGCGGGTTCGGTGGGCATGGAATACAGGGCAACTTTAACGAGTGGATGCAGGAACAGAAGACGAGTTACGTCAATAATGGAGCCGAATACCAGTCTCTGGCCGTAGCCAACGTGACCAGTAAGAGCGGGGGCAATGCGTTTCACGCCACCGGCGTCGACTATTACACCTCCGGGGGTCTGCAAGGCCGCAGCCCGTTCACTCCGACGCGCCCCTCATCGGTGCAGAACATTTTTGCTACCAGTGTTGGCGGGCCGATCAAGAAAGATCATGCTTTCTTCTTCGTGGCTTACTCCGGAGCTCGCAGTCCGGGCGTCTCTTCCAAGGTTGCGACGGTTCCCAGTCAAGCAATGGCGGCAGGCAACTTCAGCGGATTCGCTCCCGTGACCGACCCCATCACCGGCTCTCAGTTCCCGAACAACCAGATTCCCGCATCCCGCATCAGTTCGGTTTCCTCGATGTTCATTCAAAAGTTCTACCCGCCTCCGAATTTCGGCGGTGGCGGATTCCTGGCGGGCAATTATCGCTTTAGCGAGCCAACCTTCAACAAGGAGACGAATATCTTTGCGCGCGTCGACCAAAGGTTTAGCGATAAGCACTCGCTGTTTGTCGATTACACCTGGGATTCGTCGCCCTGTGGCGTGAATATTTGTTTCACCGGATCTCTTCCTACTGTAGGTTTTCGTCTCGGCTACCGGCGCGACCAGAACGCCGTGATATCGGATCTGTATTCTTTCTCGCCAACGCTTTTCAACGAGTTCAGCGCCGGTTGGACGCGCGACCTGAATACCATCCAGGGCCAGATCGACGGGACCAGTTTGCTGAAATCGCTCGGTTTGCAAGGGATTACGCCGATTCCCACGCCGGGAATCACTGCCATGAGCATCCAGGGCCTCACGACAGTCACGCAGCAGTCCGATTATAAAACGCCCAGCGAATTGTACACTGCTCGGGACAGCCTCAGTTGGACGCGGGGCCGGCACAATATGAAGTTCGGCGTCATGGCGGCTCAGGCCCGTTATTACGAATTGCCCGACATGCCGGATAGTGTCTTTGGAAACTTTTCGTTCACAACCGCGCTCGCCGGCGGAACAGGAAATGCCTTCGCGAATTTTCTGCTCGGAATTCCCACCAGCGAGAGCCGCCAACTTTTATTCAACACGGTCTACTACCGCCGGCTCACTTATCAATTCTTCGCCCAGGATAACATTGAAGTTTCGCGGAAGCTGACCATCAACGTCGGCCTGCGGTACGAATATTATCAGCCGTTCAAGGAAATCCACGGGCAAGCTTACACCGTGAATCCCGCGAATGGAGCGATCGTTCTGCCGAACCAGGGCGCGTTTCAGTTGGTCAGCCCGCTGATCCTGCAAAGTCCGTCGTTCCAGATCCAGAGTGCCGCGCAGGCCGGTTATCCCTCGACGATTTACAACTTAAGCGAGAAGAACTTCGCGCCGCGCCTGGGCTTGGCCTATCGGCTTGGAGAGAAGATGGTGGTGCGCTCGGGATATGGCATCTTTTACGACTTCATTCCCCCACAGCCAACCCCGATCGACCTGTTCATCGGCAACGAGAGCTTTCCGCCGAATCAGATCGTCAACGGAGTCCCGACTTATCAATTTCCCAATCCGTACGCCGTCAGCCCGTCGCCGGTGGGAACGCTCAGTGTGTCCAGTTTTGCGAAGAACCTGCGGATGCCGTACACGCAACAGTGGAACCTCACGGTGGAGCGGCAGTTCGGGCCGGCGACCTCCGTCCGCGCGTCCTATGTCGGCTCGCACACTGTCGAGCAATTGTACGGCTCGCCCGCGAACATTCCATTTCCGAGCACCACTGTTTTTACGCAGTCGCGCCGCCCGTTAACGCAATTCGGGCAGATCACCTATTATCAGAGCGGCGCGGATGCCAGCTACAACGGGCTGTCCCTTCAATTGCAGCACCGCGCCCGTAACGGAATCTACATCAACAGCAGTTACACTTGGGCTAAGGATCTGGGCATTGGGGGTGAGACTTCCACGGCGGAGGTTCCCACAGTTCTGGATCCCTTCAACCGCCAACTGGATTATGGCCCCATACTGTGGGCGCCAACGCATCAGTCGGTCACCGTGATCAATTTTCCTGTGCCAGTGGGTCATGAAAGGAAGTTCTTCTCCACGCTGCCGCCGGTAGCTAACGCCATCTTCGGCGGGTGGAATTTCACCAGTATCTTCACGGTACGGAGCGGCGATCATTTAACGCCGACGTATTCGGGCTACGATTCCACCGGGACCGGTATCCTGTCGGGCCGGCCGGACCTGGTTGGGAATCCCAACCTGTCGCAGCCGTCCGTGAGCCAGTGGTTCAACCCAGCGGCATTCACGTTCCCCGGCGCGTCTATGGCAACTCCGCTGACGCCTCCGTCCGGTCCGATTGGCCGGTTCGGTACGGCCGGCATTGGCATCGTTACCGGACCGGGCGTGTGGCAGGAAGACTTGGGCCTGACGAAACAATTCCCCATCTTCGAGCGGTTAAAGGCGAACTTATTCGTTCTGGCGACCAATGTCTTCAATCATCCGAACCTGGGCAATCCGACGGTGGATATTACGCAACCCACCCTCACCGGCACAATCTTAGCGCTCCGCGGCGACCCGAACGCTTCCGGTGTAGAGATGCGGGTGCTGCAGTTGGGTGTTCGGGTGGAATTCTGAGCAGCCTGTGTGGCCCTGAGATTTCGATGAGTGATATCACAGCCGCGCCCTGGGAAACGCTAGCAGCGCGGCGGAGGATAAGGAGGAGACGATTTGAGGAAAGTCACACAGCTTCTGCCGCTCATGCTCACCCTGACGGCGCCACCAACAGCGCTGTTGGGAGAAATTCCCGCGCAGTTTCGGGTCTGGTCCGCCAAGGTTCCCGCGGCTGCAACCCCCGGCGCGGATTGGCAGGCGCTTCCTGACGGTCCGCCCCTTGCGATACATCCGACCCCGGAAGAACAGGGCCGCGGATTCCTTGTGCTCGAGGCCGACCCGCCAGCCGTGCTGCCGACACGGGTGGATCGGCTCGCTGCCGTGGCAGCGCCCGGCGAATATGAAGCGCTGTTCTTCGGGATCGTGGCGTTGCGCGACCTTGCGGGGCTGAAGGTCCGCTGCGAGCCGCCGCTCCTTGGAAGCAGAACCGTTCCCGCCGATCACATCGACGTCAGGTGGAGCCGCGCCGTGCGCCTCCAGGTGGACCCCAAGCAGAAACAGTTTCGCTGGGAACCGTTTCTGCTGGTTCAGGAGCGGGCTCCCCTGGTTGCCGCCGAACGTGTCCTCGCCTGGCTAACTTTCAAGATCCCGGATAATGCAGAACCGGGGCTGTACACCGGGGCGATCCGGATCCAGGGACAGGAGCAAAGCGCCCTCGTCCCCTATTCGCTCCGGGTATTGCCGTTTCGGCTACCGGAGCCCGGAGTAGAGATGGGCATGTTCTTGTACTATCCATCCTTCAGCGATGCCCTGCTCGAACGGCAACTCATCGATCTCCGCGAGCACGGAATCAATACAGTGCTGCCGACCCTGCAGGTGCAGGTGATTTACACAGAAGGCAAATCGCGCGATCTCCCGTTCGGTAGCGAAGATGCTGCGGCGACCCGGTATCATGCCAAACGTCTGATGGATGCCATACGGCGTGTTTATGGGGGCTGGCGCTTCCGCCCGGTGGTCGAGCTCGGCGAGCAGATCATCTTCTACTGGGACGACCGCAAGAACTGGTACACGTTCTGGCCCCACTCGGAGTTCCGCACTGAGAAGCTCCTCGAGGCGCTATCGGTGATCGAGCAGTTGGGCAAGGAAGAGCAGTGGCCGGCCCTACGCGTCTACCTGGTCGATGAAGCCGGAGCTCATCACCTACTCGACGAAGCGGTCTACTTTTATTCGCAACTGAAAAAACGGCGGCCGACGCTTGAAACGTGGACCACCATCGGCGGCGGCACCGCGTTGGGCTACGACGAAATCGGGCAACTCGCGCCCTATGTGGACTTCTTCAGCACCAACCGGTTCACTCCCGATCTGGTCCGGCGGATCACCGAACAGAAAAGAGGCTTTGGACTGTACAACGGAAGCGGGAAGACGCCCGCCGGTTCGCGCTTCTACTTCGGGTTCTTCGGCTGGAAGACCGGCGCCAGCCAGATCGCTCAGTGGGTCTACCATTTCGGCAACTCGTTCCTGAGTGGCAGCGGCATCTATGAATCCAACGAGGGCTACGTGCTGACAGCCGATGAGCGTCCTGTCCCGAGTATCGCCTGGGAGTGCGTGCGCGAGGGTGTGGATGATTACCGCTATCTCCAGTTGCTGTGGGCGCTGATTGACTCGGCCGGAAAATCACCCGATACCGAGACCCGCCGTTTGGGAACGCGTGCACAGGAGACCCTTGCCGCACTGATGAAACAAGTGGACTGGAGGTTCATGGCGATTGAGCGGTCCAAGCGGATGCCTCCGCCCTCGGTGGCCGTCCTGCGCGGCTGGCGGGAACGGATCGTGGAATGCATCATTCCGCTAGCGGCGCGAATTCCGGTGGCCGCCCGCTCGTCTGCTCCTCCGGCGCGCAGCCCTTTCACGTTCCCATGGGATCACGCGAATTCCCGTTAAGCCGGGCTGACAGGCTGGCCAAAGACTTGGGGGCGGCATCTGCAGGACGTTACGGGCAGGCGTGAAGAGACCAGGTCAAATATACGCTAGATGATCGTTCTCGTAATTCTTCTTGTACTTCCATCGGAACACAACCGGAGCCGTCAGTTTACAGTAATTTCACCTGTTATTCGGCTGTGTCTTGTTGCTACTTTGCATATTGGATTCGGATTCTGGGATCTGACCTGGGCACTTGGAAGGATATCCTTATGGACCGCACGGTACCCTTGCACGGAGCGTTTCACTCCCGATTGTTGATCTCAGCCTCGGGTTGCGGGCTGCTTTTCGTTCTATTCGCGGGCAGCGGGCGGGCGCAGTCTGCTTGCATCTACAGTTTCATCCTTGGCGATATCACAGAGGCCTCGGCGCTGCGTTTCCACGTGTCTCCGCGAATGGCGGGGAACGTCGAGACAAATATTGGGTTTCCGCAACCGACGACCAGGGTCATTACCCTATCGATCGCCTGATCGCCGGAACCTATGTAGTCACCGACTCCGCCTATAATATCTGTCCAGGTGATGAATTGAGTAGCCAAGCAGGTATCTGGAATTCTGGCGGGTTAAGAGGTGAGGCTGGTTAGAGATACAACGACGCCGATGACAAATCTCACGAGACGCAAAGTATTACAGGCTCCCGCGCTGCTTGCGAGCGCTCAGGACAAGACAGCGCCCAAGCCAAAGCTGAAAGTCGTGGTGGTCGGGGCGCACCCCGACGATCCAGAATCGAGCAGCGGCGGCACAATCGCTCGCTATGCCGATCTCGGGCACGACGTTGTAGCGCTCTATTTAACACGTGGCGAGGCAGGCATCCGCGGCAAGACTGCGGCCGAAGCCGCAGCCATTCGGACGGCCGAGGCGGAGCGGGCCTGCGCCATCCTCAAGGCACGTCCGGCATTCGCTGGGCAGGTGGACGGAAAAACGGAGATTAACCTCGCCCGCTATGATGAGTTCCGCTCCATCCTGGAGGCCGAGAAACCCGATGTGGTCCTCGCCCCTTGGCCAATTGACGCACACCGGGACCACCGCGCCGCCTCCTTGCTAACCTATGATGCTTGGGAGCGCCAGGGACGGCGTTTTGAACTTTACTACAGCGAAGTGGATCTGGGCGGGGAAACGAAAAATTTTCAGCCGACGCACTATGTCGATATCAGCGCCGTTGTGGAGCGCAAGCGGCTGGCGTGCCTGGCGCACGATAGCCAGAATCATGGAGGCTTTTATGCCCGCTATCACGAACCTATGCAGCGGTTCCGCGGCCTGGAGTACCGCTGCCAAGCCGCCGAGGCCTTCGTCCGCGCCATCCAAAATCCACCACGCTACAGCCTGCCGGCCTGACTGAGGCATTCTCATGCGAGTAATCGTTCTTCTGTTTGCTGCCCTATCTCTAAACGCGCCGCCTCCATCCCAATCCGAGTAGCGGCTGCCCCCGGAAGATATACGGTCACCACCAGGACGGTCACCACATAACAACCACTCAGTGCGTCGGTGCAGACCTCGCGATAGGACGCGAACCGGTTCCGGTTGCGCCGGGATAGACGCGGCTTCCTAAAACGTGCGGAGCCATGCTCACTCCAGCAAGACGGCGCGATTCGAGCAGAACCTCGAAAAAGGGCAGCGGAGCGGCTCCGTCATATCCGATGGATCTGAGGACGTCTTTCAGAACGTATGGAGTTGTGACTACATCGGCTGCCGCTTCCGTTCCCTCCTCGCGGGTCCCGGTCAGAATCAGGACCTTCCCGCTATGGCCCAGATTGGGAAGCAGAGCGACAACGGAGTAAACTGTTCCTCCACTCTGGCCTGCGGGGGGGGCCATGTATAAAGCCTGCTCACCCGGTCTGGGTTGACGGTTCCGAAAGCTCGATTGGATGTGAACGCGATCGTAATCGAACTGGAAATTTAAGGTGTCGCGGAACAAACCTATCCACGGACAAGCTCTGGGGCTGCCCACTAGAATGAGGTTCTTTTCCTTGAAATCTCGCATCCCTATTTCCCGGGACGGCAGGAAGGAGGCATGGCTCAGACGGACAGGCTGGCTTGCCAGAAGGCGCGCGGCGATGCGCAGAGAGAGCTGGGTAGTGGCCTGATAGGTTCGCAATTTGCTCAGCAGCCCTTCGGGATCTGCTGGTAACGTTCGGTGCTCGGCATAATCGTCCACCGTCAGCCGCTCCTCGCTGGATTCGCTGCCTAGCAGATAGCCCAGGTCCTCCGAGACGAACAGGGTGGACCGGCCGTCCCCGATGGCTTCCTGCCAGAAGCGTTCAAAGAGGGTATCGGAGCCGGCCGCAACCGAACGGTGCTGGCCGCGCAAGGCAACCAGAGTAACCAGAGCTAGAATCGCGGCAGCCAATATTGTAACGGAGGTCCGCCACGTGCGGCGAAACAGGCCGAGGCTGGTCTTGCGCGACATGGACGTGGATAAGCCGGATGGCAGACGGCTGAAAGCGGGGATATAGCTTCCTTTAGGGATGTCGACCCGTAACGCTTCGTCTCTGCCTTCGTGATCGAAATATTCAGCCAGTTTGCGCCGCAACTGGGTGACACCCATGCGCACGACATTGTCGTCGTTTGTGTTATAGCCCGCGGTGCGCCCGTATAGGGCCTCACCGATAGCGGACTCTTTGAGGGCCGCCTGGTTACCCTCCAGCGCATGGGTGGTTACGTGGAGGAGCAGTTGGCGCACCCTAGGGGAGCGCTGGAAGTGTGGCGACGCACAGATCCGCTCCACCAGTGCGCGGCATTCCTCGGGCGTCTCGACCCTGACCCTCAGCGAAGAACTTTGAGGTGTTGCCAAGATCCCTTTCCCCCCAAATGCACCAAAAACAGTATACAGCACCTGCTTCAGGCGCGAACCCGGGTTCGGCGCCAAGGCTCCCACAACGTAAATTTACAGTAATCACACGTTTCACCCACGGGAACGCGACCCGGGTTTCGGCTAAACTAGCCCTGAAAGCGATGCTATATCGGTGATACGAATTGCTACTACGGTGCTCCTACTATCGCTGATGTGCGATGCCGCCGCGCCAATTGGCCTCAACACTTTGATCGACACCATCCGGAACGAAGTGAACCCTTTCGAATCTATGGAGTTTATGCGCCGCATCTACTCGACCGACCGCTGGTTCACCTTCCCGAAGTTCGGCGAGACGGCCGAGTATCTTTCCGGGGCGATGCGGCACGTCGGCTTACGGAATATCGAAATCTTGAGTGCGCCGGCCGACGGAATAACGCAGGCCGGCTTCTGGACTATGCCCCTGGCGTGGGATATTCGGCGTGGTACGCTCGAAATCGTTTCGCCTTCGCTGCCTTTGGAATCGAGATTATTGGCCGATTACCAAAGCATCCCCACCTCAGTCGGCATGTGGAGCGGGGCCACGGCTCCGGGTGGAGTCACCGCGGAAGCGATCGAGTTGAAGCGGCCCGCGCTCGACGAGATCCGGGGAATGGATCTGCGTGGGAAATTCGTCCTGACCCCTGACGATTTGCGCGACTTCAAATGGATGCTGGTGAACACGGGTGCGATCGGGACCATCAGCGCGTTCACCGAAAATCCCGATTTGAAGGACGGACGTGAGTGGATCAATTCCTGGGGCGACTTTGGCTGGGCCTTCACCAAAAAAAGTACGCCTTTGGTCAGCTTCTCCATCAGCCCGCGCCAACTTGCGTTCGTTGAGAAACTCCTGTCCCAAGGCCCGGTGAGAGTGAAGGCGGTGGTGGACAGCCGGTTTTACGCGGGTTCCTATCCGATCGTGACGGGCGTGATTCCCGGCAGCGGGAGCGAAGAGGAGGTGCTGACGCTGGGGCACGACTCCGAGCAGGGCGCGCAAGACAACGCGACCGGTGTTTCGGCGATGCTGGAGGCGATGGCAACCCTCAACCGGCTAATCGAATCCGGCCGGTTGCCCCGGCCTCGCCGCACTATCCGCATCCTGACAACCGGTGAAATGTACGGCACCATGTCCTATGTGACTTCGCACCTGGACCGTATGCGGCGGACCGTTGCGGCATTCTGTCTGGACACGCCGGCTGCGTCTTATGAAACGGCTGGGACCGAATACACGTTCTACATGAACCCGCACGTATCAAAATCTTATGCGGACGCGCTGATTCTGAAGATCGCGTCCACGTATTTCCCCAAAGTGAAGCGGCCCTGGCATTCCCACGAAGCTGCGCCCGGGGGCGACACTTATCTGAGCGACCCGATGATCGGTGTCCCGACCACCTGGGCGTTGGGCGGCTCAGGGGTGAAAACGCATCACAATAGCGAAGATACGCCTGACCGTGTGGATGCACGCTCCCTGCGCGACTTGAGCGTGGTGGACGCCACGTTCTTGTACTACCTCGCCTCGGCCGGCGGCACGGAGGCGCGTTGGCTCGCCGAACTCGCTCTCACTCGCGGCTATGCGCAGGTACTGGCGGCCGCTGCGCCATTCATCGATCGCGTCATTGAAGCGAGCCATGCCGCCGAACTGCGCGCCATTCTTCGCGACGGTCTCGAAAAGATTGATTACTCAACCGGCCGCGAGAAACAAGCCGTGATTTCCGCGTCGCGGCTGGCGTCCAATGCGCGATTTGATGAAGTCGCTGCACACCTGGACGCCTTCGGCCAAAAACAATCCTCCCGCCTTCGAAGCGAGGTGGATCGAAGAGCCGTGGAACTCGGCCTGCCCACGCCTGTGCAACCCCTGGCTGCCGCGTCTGATGCGCAAACGGATGCGGCACGCGGGCTGATTGTTCAACGCAAGCGCATCGGCACGCTTCCGCTCGATGATCTGTCTCCTGCCGATCGCGAAGGCTACCCGTCAGGCGCTTGGTGGCAAGTTCCCATCGCTGCTCTTTACTGGTCTGACGGATACCGCAACGTGGCCGAGGTGAGCCGCCTTACACAGCTCGAGCTGGGACCGCAACAGTTCGACTTCACGGGGTATTTCCGCTTCCTCGCCCGGCACGGGTACATCAACCTGCGCAAGCGAAAGAACCCGTAAATTTACAGTAATCTCATCTTTCATTCACTGCACTTTGTCCTTATTCTGAGATCGATAGACTCAAGTCAAGCCGGTTGTCGGATTCGGGAATTCCCGGTATTTGACCGGCAAATAGAAGGGGTTTTTTATGGATCGCAGTGGATCTTGGCAGCGAAGCTCTCACTTAGGAGCGCACAGGACACGGCGGTGTCCTCATTTAGCTCAGAAACACGGCCGCGGCGTTCCGTTGTGCGCGCGTTACTTAGGAGTATGGGGATCAGTCTGTGGGTTGGCGCTGCTCTTCGCTTTATGCGCCAGTCGCGGGTTGGCCCAGTCGTCTTCTATCTACGCCTCGATCGTGGGCACTATCACAGATCCGTCTGGCGCCGCGGTCCCTGACGCCGTGATTACCGTCACCAACGAAAGCACAAATATCGGCAGCACGGCCAGGAGCAATGACGAGGGCTTCTATCGGGTTGAGCGGCTGATTCAAGGCACGTACCGCATTCAAGTGGAAAAGGTCGGTTTTAAGACGTTTGTCAGCACGGCCGTACCCCTCGCAGAGGCACAAACCGTCCGTGTGAATGCGGGCCTCGAGGTTGGGACCGAGACACAGAAGGTCGAGGTCGTGGAAGCTCTGCCGCTGCTCCAGACCGAATCGCCGCAAATCTCACAGACGCTCCCGTTCTCTGTGCGAAAGGATTTGCCAACTGTGGCTCCATCCTTCTTCAACACGCTGACTCTCGCGCCGGGCGCCGTCACTACGTCCCCCAATTATTACATCGCTTTCAACGGCAGCACGGCGTCGGAATATAACTACTCCGTCGACGGGCAAACTTTTCGCGATCCGGGCTCCGGGCACAACGCCTTCATTGGCCATTTCGATGAGTGGCAGCAGGACTTGATCGTCAGCTCGACCAATAACTCAGCCGAGTACTCCCAACTGGGCGAGGTGAACGTTGCCACTAAGAGCGGCACAAACGCTTTCCACGGTAGCGGTGTAGGTTACTACACTTCCGGCGGTTTGCAAGGCCGCAACCCATTCTCGCCGCAGCCCCCGTCCGGCGTTAACGAATATTTTGCCGGCAGTCTGGGCGGGCGCATCAAGAAGGATAAGGCTTTCTTCTTCGTCGCCTACGGCGGAAATCGCAATCATACGGCGAAGGTGGTCAGCGCCACTGTCCCGACACCGCTCATGCGCCAAGGTAATTTCAGCGAAGTCAAAGCGATTATCGATCCGCAGACGGACGTGCCTTTTCCGGGTAATATCATTCCGGCCAATCGGCTAAGTCCGGTAGCCACTAACTTCATCAATCGTTTCTATCCGCTCCCCAACTTTGGCCCTCCCGGCTTCAGCAGCCTGAACTACCGTACCGTCTGGCCGCAGGTGCCGGCGGAGGACGATGTGGTAGGGCGCGTGGATTACCGCTTTACGGACAAGCACTCGGTTTTCGCCCGTTACACTTTCGACGAAGGTAACCGGGGCGGCCTGGCCTCCGGTTCCCTGCCCACCGTTGGCTACCGGGAAGGTTATCGCCGCGACCAAAATGCCACGATTTCCGACCTCTTCGCCGTTTCCCCTTCGCTCTACAACGAATTCAGCGTTGGCTTCAGCCGCGATAATAACCTGATTCTCCCTAGCACGAATTATGGGCCGGCGCAAAGCGGGCTGCAAGTCGCCGCAGCGCCAGTGCCAGCCATTCCCTCGATCGCGCTTGCCGGATTCACGACGGTGTCCCAAGGCAATTACTCCGATGCCGTTGGCGAGGTGTTCAACTTACGCGACACGGTGAGCTGGACCCACGGCCGCCATCGCATGAAATTCGGTTTCCTGGCGCTGCGGGGAGACGATCCTAACACCTATTCGTTAAATGGCTCCAATGTGGAAGGCAACTTCAGTTTCACCAACACGTTCGCAACCGGCTATGGGATGGCGAATTTCCTGCTGGGCCTGCCGACATCGGAGTTTCGCGTCAATCCGGCTTACATCTTCAAATACACCTACACGACCCGAACCACCGTGCAGGCATTTGCACAGGACGACATCCAGTTAGGGTCCAAGCTTACGGTCAATTTAGGGTTGCGCTATGAAGACTACGGTCCCTGGTCCGAAAAGAGAGGCCGTATGAGTAACTTCGACCTGCAAACGGGCAAATTGGCCGTGCCCACGTCTTCCTCGATCTCGCTGCTGGACCCGAACCTGGTGCTGACTTACGGCAGTCTGCTCGAGACAGCGGCGCAAGGCCGGCTGCCCAGCTCCATGGTCGACTTTTCGCGTCTCAACTTCGCCCCGCGGATCGGTTTCGCCTATCGCCTTGCGGGCAAGACGGTGGTGCGCGGCGGCTATGGTATCTTTTATGACTTCAATCCCCCGGCGACGCAAACTGGCGCCCAGCTCTACACCAGCCCGCAATCGTTCCCGCTCAACTCGATTACCGGCGGCGTGCCACTCTACCACTTCCCCAACCCGTTCGCGACGGTCAACCCATCGCAGGGCTTCGGCATCCTCAGTCCCTCTGGCGCCGCGGCGCAGGAGCGTATACCGTACTCTCAACAATGGAGCCTGACGGTGGAGCACCAGTTCGGCAACAATCTGGCGCGACTTTCCTACGTAGGAACGGTGGGCGTAGACGATCTCATCGGGTATGATGCCAACGTTCCGTTGCCCACCACTGTGCAACTTCCTCAGTCCGCTCGCCCCTTCCCGCAGTTTGGACCAATTAGTTGGGTGCAGAATGGTCCGGGCCACCACTACAACGGCTTGTCGGCGGATTTCATGCATCGTGCCGGCGGCGGTCTCTATTTCGATTCGAATTTCACTTGGGCCAAGGACCTTGGTTTGAACCAGGGCAACGGCCTCGATCAAAATCTCGGAGTCCTCGATCCGTTCGACGCTAAGCTCGATTACGGTCCCACGCTGAATATTCCGAGTTTTCGTTGGGTGACCACGGCCAATTGGCAATTGCCCATCGGGCGTGGAAAGCATTTCGCTTCGAGTCTCCCGGGTTGGGCGAACGCCATCGCCGGTGGCTGGTCTATGACCGGCGTGTACACCATGCAAAGCGGCGACTGGCTGACGCCTACTTACTGCGGCTATGATCCCACTGGAAGCCCGGAGCAGGATTTCTATTGCGGCCGGCCGGACCGGATCGCCAACGGCAATCTGCCGAGCGGCCAGAGGTCCCAAACCGAGTGGTTCAATCCCGCAGCGTTTACCTTTCCGGGCGCTTCTCCGTCGAGTCCGCTCACGCCTCCCGCGAACCCCATTGGCCGATTTGGCAATTCTGGCGTGGGCATCATCGAAGGTCCTGGGCTTTGGCAGTTTGACTTCGGGCTGATCAAATCCATGCCCATTCGCGAGAAAGCGCACCTGAGTCTATTTGTCTTTGCGACAAATCTTTTCAACCATCCGAACCTCGCAGACCCGTTGCTGGATATCAGCGTACCGAGCACGGCCGGTCAGATCCAAGGTATCCGGTCCAAGCAGAATGCGGAATCGAATGATCCCGGCATCGGCATGCGCATCCTCACGTTGGGTGCTCGGTTTGAGTTTTGAGCCAGCCCGTTAACACGCGGTTAACAAAATGTCGTTAACAAAATTGACAGAAACCCGCCTGGAAGGTATATTTAAGCGGGCGCCTCTTGGGTGAAAGGGGTGAAAGCGCCCGCCGTCGTAACGGGGATTTGACTATTACTACGCTCGGCGGGCGCTTGATGTTACT
>Ga0070735_10003239_pt1 | contig 14342 bp, 11 predicted proteins | sample Coa_R1_FD_66443 | JGI IMG/M metagenome (GOLD analysis project Ga0070735, IMG submission 66443) | Surface soil microbial communities from Centralia Pennsylvania, which are recovering from an underground coalmine fire - Coalmine... | ecosystem: Environmental > Terrestrial > Soil > Unclassified ...
CCAGTAAATCACCCGCCCACGGCAAGCTTATCAGCAAAAATCAAGGACTTGCGTCTCGACCAAGTAAAAACTTCCGTCTAATAGAGCACTCGAATGTCAGGCGAGCAACGCTTCCAAGCCGCAGGCGAAATGGCGGAAACTCGTCGAGGTATTTCGCTGCGGATCCATCATTGCCGCTACCTTGCGCGCGACGGCACTTTTTGGAAGATATCTGACGGTGGGGTAATAACCCGCCGCTTGCAGCACACGGAGCAGTTTTTCCCAGGTGCCGCCTTTAATGGCATCCGGTTCACGGAAACCTTGCCTGCGTGCAAGAGTCTCGGGAACGCGGGGGTAGGCGGCACGGAGTGCCGGAAGATCGCCGAAGAACCAGGCTTCCAGTTCCTCGACGACAATGCGATTGACCACACGAAACCGGCCGTCGATACCGGGCGCCGATTTGGTTGGCAATCCGGCGTTGATGGCAAGTTCCTCCAGTTTGGCTTTCAGTCCGCGGCAATCATCATCGTCTCGGTCGACCGCCACCAGAATGCGGATGTCCTCGGTTTTGCACCGCCGGATATACCCGGCATAACGGTTCGGTAGATTTCGCAGCAGTTTCCACTTCGAGCCGTGATCGATAATTTGGATGTCAGCCTCTCGGCCCGCCAGAAGACGGGGCAATAGGGCCTTCAGCGCATCCTCCATCGAGGGCTCTTCGACGTGAATGAAGAGGGTCATCGGGCCGGTCACGGATTGCCGAATTCGAAGTAATTTTCCATCCACAAATCGCCGAGCACCGCCCCCTCGGCGGTCAGCATATCCCGAACGCCCTGCATGTCGCTGATCCGCTTGGCGATGGTATAGCCGTCTTGCCCGCGCATCATCGCCCATACCTGCTTGGCATCGAGCGCATTGATGAAGAAAGGCGAGTGGGTCGTTACGATGAGCTGGGTCTTGTCGGTGGCGAGATTGCATTCCTCAGCGAGCTCGCGCAGCAGCTTGGGATGCAGGAAGTTCTCCGGCTCCTCGATTCCGATCAATGGCGGGGGTGCTACATCATTCAGGAGCACGAGATAAGCCAGGAGCTTCATGGTCCCGTCTGACGCGTACCGCGCCTGTACCCCCTCCGAGAAGGGAGCATCCTTGAGGGTCAGCAGCAAATGCCCGCTTGGCAGGGTTTCCGGGATCACGCGCTCGATCTGAGGGATACGGTGGCGCAGCGCCTCGAAGATCGCTTCCAGCCTTTGAGGGTGACGCTCCTTTAGATGCTGAATGACATTAACCAGATTGTCCCCGGTCTTCGACAGACGTTCCTGCAAGCCAGCTTCGGGGATGGCGCGCATGTCCCGGGCCGACAGATGCGACAAATGCCATCCAGTAATAAAGTCACGCAGAGCCTTGACCCGGGGATTCTCGGCGAACTGGCCTAATGTGCTGACGGCAAGGACATCCGGCCCCGCGAGCGCCTTTTCCACGCGCTGATCCTCGCTTTCCGGCACCTCCCCGGTCACGACTGACCCTATGCCCCGCTCATAGCGAAGGAAGTGGAAAGGTTGGCCCGTTTGCCCGCGCCGCCAGCGCATCCATTCCTGGGCGATCACTGGATGGCCGGCCACCTCGTCGATTTCCAGGTGATAGGTGATCCGAGGAGGGTCGCGCTCATTCTGGTAATGCCCCTCCCGGTAGGCCACCTCGAAATAAATGGGCCCGGTGCTGTCGCGGCTACGCAGGTCTTTCAAGCCGACGCCTCGTTTGTCCACCGCACGGCGCAGATTTTCGGAGAAGCAGTCCGATAGAAAGGCGAACACATCGAAGAAAGTGGACTTGCCGCTGCCATTCGGCCCCAGCAAGACCGAGAGCGGGGTCAGCTCCTCGAACTCGACATTTCTGAGCGCACGGAAATTACCGATTTTGATGCGTTCTACGCGGGGAGGAATGTGAACCGCTTCAGTCATGATGTTCCTTTTACCGCAAGCCAAAACAATTGGCGACACATCCGAGATGGCATTTGACTTCGGCGGCAGAGTTGGTTATGAGTGGGGAAGCTAAATTTTCCCTCCCTCGATATCGCCGGACTCCGGGACATTTCTGAGCCCGACTCCCCGATCTCTCCCCGATCCAAGCGACCCGCCCCCGATCCAAGCGACCCGAATGAATCTCCAGGAACTCAAGCGGAAGACCCCGGCCGAACTCCTTGCCTTTGCCGAGGAATTGCAGGTCGAGAACGCCTCGACCCTGCGCAAGCAGGATATGATGTTCACCATCCTGAAGCAGCTCGCCGACAATGATGTCGCGATCTATGGCGATGGCGTACTCGAAGTGCTCCAGGACGGGTTTGGTTTCCTGCGCTCGCCCGAAGCCAATTACCTCCCCGGCCCCGATGATATCTATGTGAGCCCGACACAGGTGCGCCGCTTCGGCCTTCGCACCGGGGACACGGTCGAAGGCCAGATCCGCGCGCCCAAGGATGGGGAGCGTTATTTCGCGCTCCTCAAGGTCAACGAGATCAATTTCGACGAACCAGAGCGGCTGCGCCATCGCATCAATTTCGACAATCTGACGCCGCTCTACCCCGATAAGAAGATCCGGCTCGATCTCGACGATCCCACCCGCAAGGATCTCACCACCCGCGTCATCGACCTCATCACGCCCTTGGGCAAGGGCCAGCGCGGCCTCATCGTGGCGCCGCCGCGTACCGGCAAGACTGTGATGCTCCAGAACATCGCCCATGCCATCGCCGCCAACCACCCCGAGATCTATCTCATCGTCCTCCTCATCGATGAGCGGCCCGAGGAGGTTACCGATATGGCGCGCTCGGTCCGCGGCGAAGTAGTGAGCTCGACCTTCGACGAGCCGGCGGTGCGCCATGTCCAGGTCGCCGAAATGGTGATCGAAAAGGCCAAGCGCCTCGTCGAGCATAAGCGCGATGTGGTGATTCTCCTCGATTCGATCACCCGGCTCGCCCGCGCCTACAACACCGTCGTCCCTTCCTCCGGCAAGGTCTTGACCGGCGGTGTCGATGCCAATGCGCTGCAACGCCCGAAGCGCTTCTTCGGCGCCGCGCGCAATATCGAGGAAGGGGGGTCGCTTACCATCATCGCCACCGCCCTCATCGATACCGGCTCGCGCATGGATGAGGTGATCTTCGAGGAATTCAAGGGAACCGGCAATTCCGAGATCGTGCTCGATCGCAAGGTCGCCGATAAGCGCACCTTCCCCGCGCTCGACATCACCAAATCCGGCACCCGCAAGGAAGAGCTCCTGGTCGATAAGGGCGTCCTCGCCAAAATGTGGGTGCTGCGCCGCGTGCTGATGCCGATGGGGCCGGTCGATGGTCTCGAATTCCTGGTCGACAAGCTCCGTCAATCCAAGAACAACGCCGATTTCTTCGAGGCGATGAATACCTGATCTTTAGACCACCAAGACCGTCGAGCCGGTGGTCTTGCGGGCGTGAAGATCGCGATGGGCAAGGGCCGCGTCCTTGAGTTGGTAAGTCTGGTTGACCTGGATCTTCACCGCCCCCTTGAGCACCATCTCGAAGAGATCCTTGGCGGTCGCCAGCAGATCGGCGCGTTTGGCGGTATAGGCCATGAGCGAGGGGCGCGTGATGAAGAGCGAGCCCTTCTGCGCCAGGAGCCCGAGATCGAAGAGCGGCACCGGCCCCGAGGCCTGGCCGAAGAGCGCCATCAAGCCTAAGGGCTGGAGACAATCCAGCGATTTCATGAAGGTATCGGCGCCCACCGAATCATAGACCACCGGCACCTTCTGCCCGCCGGTGATCTCAATCACCTTCTTCAGGAAATCTTCCTTGGTGTAGAGAATCGGATGGGCGCAGCCATGGGCCTTGGCGAGCGCCGCCTTCTCCTCGCTTCCCACCGTGCCGATGACGGTGGCACCGAGATGCTTCGCCCATTGGCAGGCGATCAAGCCCACGCCCCCGGCCGCGGCGTGAAAGAGGATGGTATCGCCCGCCTTCACCCGATAGGTACGGCGCAGCAGGTATTGCGCGGTCATGCCCTTCAGCATCATCGCCGCGGCTTCGGTATCGCTGATCCCCGCCGGCAGCGGCACCAGCTTGTCGGCGGGAATGAGCCGCTCCTCGGCGTAAGACCCGACCGGACCGCCGGCATAGGCGACGCGATCGCCGCGCTTCAAATCACTGACCCCCGGCCCCACCTCCTCGACCACCCCCGCCCCTTCGCTCCCGAGCACGCTTGGGAGCGGCAGCGGATAAAGGCCGCTGCGGTGATAGGTGTCGATGTAATTCAAGCCGACCGCGGTGTGCCGGATCCGAGCCTCGCCGGGACCGGGCTTCGCCACCGTCACCTCTTCCCAACGCAGGACCTCGGGTCCGCCGGCCTGGTGAAAGCGAATAGCATGAGGCATGGATAGGGTCCTCCGGTTATGCCGCAAGGGAGCGTTGAAAGAAATCAGCGGTTCTCTTATTGGCAGTTGTGGCTTGGGCTTTGTCATAATGCTCGCCGCCGACGCGGGCGAAGGCGTGATCCATGCCGGGATAGGAATGGATCGTGACTTGGGGATTGCCCTTGAGCGCGGTCTTGATCTTCTCCTGGGCCGGGGGCGGCACGAACTGGTCCTTCTCGGCGATATGGAGCATGAGCGGTTTATTGATCCGCTGCGCCTCGGCGAGATCATCCTGAATATTCACGCCGTAATAGCCGACCGTGGCATCGACATCGCTGCGGGTCGCCATGAGATAGGCGAGCCGGCCGCCGAGGCAATAGCCGACCGCGCCCACCTTGCCGGCGACACTCGCATGCCGGCGCATCGCGGCCAAGGTCGCCTTCAGATCTTCGATGCCCTTGGCGACATTGAAGTCCTGGAAAAGCTGCAAGGCGCGTTGCCAATCGGATTGCGATTGGTCGGTAAGCTCGATCCCCGGCGATTGGCGCCAGAAGAGATCGGGGCAGAAGACCGAATAGCCGAGGCCGGCAAACCCGTCGGCGAGATCCCGCATCACGCGATTGACGCCGAAAATCTCCTGGATGAGAAGAATACCCGGGCCTTTACCGATGGGTCCTTTGCCGGATTTGGGTGGGGCGTGATAGGCGTGGAAGCTGCCGCCATCGGCGGCGTGGATGGTGATCTCGGTCATGAGGCGCCTCGCCACGATAGGATAAGGCGTTCAGCTTAGCGAAGGCTTCGGTGATTTGTCGAGTTCGGCTCGGAACGAGGTTGCATCGGTGAGGGGCAGGGAACAGATCTGGCCGCGGCAGACATAGGCCGTGGCGCGGCCCGCGACTTCAGTCTTGCCGAAGGCCGGGTGCGAGGCTGGCAAGGGGCGATCCGGCGGAATCACCACGAGGATGCGGGAAGGATGATGGAGGGCGGCACGGCGCAGCGCCTCGGTATCCGGACGCCGGCGCGGTCCGATAATCACGATTTGGACCCCTTGTTCCAGAAGCTCATGGGCATTGAGCAACGTGCCGTAGCCGAAGATATTGCGTTGAAGCTCGCCGGCGAAGGCGGTGACGATGGCCTCCGCCCGTCGCCGGTAGCGATCCTCGCCGGTCAAATAGAAAAGCGTCGCCAGCACTTCGACGAAGACCGCATTGCCGGCGGGGTTGGGACTGTCCTGCGCGGTCTTAGTCCGGGCAATGAGGTTCTCCGCCTCGTCGCTGGTGAAGAAATACCCGCCGCCATCCGCGTCCCAGAAATGACGATCGACGATCTCCACCCAGCGCTTCGCGTAAACGAAATACGACTCTTCTCCGGTGGCCTCGAAGAGCGCCAGCGCGGCGCGGCTCATCGTGGCGTAATCGTCGAGCATCCCCTGATGACGGGCAACCCCGGCGCGGAAGGAATGAAAGAGCCGGCATTCGTCGTCACTCATCTCGATCGTGATGAATTGGAATGCCTCTTCGGCGAGATCGAGCCAATCCGGCCGCTCGAAGACGAGCGCGGCGCGCGCGAGACTCGCGATCAAAAGCCCGTTCCAATCGGCGAGCACCTTGTCATCAAGACCGGGATGAACCCGCTCCTCGCGTGCATGGAAGAGGACCGCGCGCGCCGCGGCGAGCTCGGAGTCTTCTGCCGGCGTCAACGGTTCCGAGGGGGCGAGGCGATTGAGAATATTGTGCCCTTCCCAATTGCCCGCCTCACTCACCCCATAGGCTTCCTTGAATTTGGCTGCGCGGGGGCCGAGCAATTGGTCGATCTCGGCCGCGCTCCAGACATAGAATTTGCCTTCTTCGTGTTCGCTATCGGCATCGATGCTGCTGGCGAATCCGCCTTCCGAGGTGAGCATTTCACGCGTCAGCCACTCGATGGTCTCGGCCACCCGCGCCGCGTAAAGGGGCTTTGGCGTCTCGAGCCAAACATCGGTCAGAAGCTCGATCAGCAGCGCATTGTCATAGAGCATCTTCTCGAAATGCGGCACGAGCCAATGCGCATCGACGGTATAACGCGCAAAGCCACCGCCGATATGATCATAAAGCCCGCCTTCCGCCATGTGATCGAGGGCGTTCAGCACCGCCTCGCGCAAGGGCTTTGCCCCGCGCCGCTTCCACCCATGCCAGAAAAGTTGGAAGAGGCCGGTTTGCGGGAATTTCGGCGCGGTGCCGATCCCGCCATTGTCAGGATCGACCTCGCGGAGCAGACGCTCGGCAATCTGGTCATTGAGCGCAAGCGAAAGCGCCGTCCCCGCTTGCGGCCGCGCCAGCCGCTGGAGCCCCTGTTTGAGCGCGGCGACATTTTGCGTAACGGTCGCGCGATCCTCCTGGTAAGCCCTGGCAAGTGCTTGAAGAACCTCGGGAAAACCCGGTCTTCCCCAACGCGGCTGAGGCGGGAAATAGGTGCCGCCCCAGAATGGCTCGGCCGATGGTGTAAGGAACATGGTGAGGGGCCAGCCGCCTTGCTCGCCCATGAGGGCGAGGGCCTGCTGATAGATCGTATCGAGATCGGGCCGCTCCTCGCGATCGACCTTGATATTGACGAAGAGCCGGTTCATGAGCGCGGCGATCTCAGGGTTCTCGAAACATTCCTGCGCCATGACATGGCACCAATGGCAGGCGGCATAACCCACGGAGAGGAGAATAGGCTTCTCTTCGCGCTTGGCGAGATCGAGGGTGGCTTGGCTCCAGCCTTGCCAATGGACGGGGTTGTCCTTGTGCTGGAGGAGATAGGGGCTGGTCTCGAGAGCGAGGGCGTTGCGCAGCATGATGAAGCGAGTATAACGCTTTCCATGGCTGATTCCGACACGATCTTTGCGCTCGCCACCGCCGCGGGCGCCGCCGGCATTGCCGTGCTGCGCCTCTCCGGCCCCGGCGCGGGCCCCGCCCTGCATGAGCTCGCCGGGCTGGTGCCGCGCCCGCGCCGGGCGATGCGCGCCAAATTCCGCGACCCCGCCACGGGCGAGGCGATCGATGACGGGCTCGCCCTCTTTTTCCCGGGGCCCCGGAGCTTCACCGGCGAGGATGTGGCCGAGCTTCAGCTTCATGGCAGCCGCGCGGTGGTGGCGGCACTCCTGGCGATTCTCGGGCGGTTCCCCGGCTTTCGCCTGGCCGAACCCGGCGAATTCACGCGCCGCGCCTTCGAGAACGGCAAGCTCGATCTCACCGCGGTCGAGGGGCTCGCCGATCTCGTCGCGGCAGAGACCGAGGCGCAACGCCGCCAGGCGCTGCGTCAGCTCGAAGGCGATTTGGGGCGGCTTTACGAGGGGTGGCGGGAGAGGGGGGTGCGCGCCCTCGCCCGGCTCGAGGCGGAGATCGATTTTCCCGACGAAGCCTTGCCCGCCGAGATCCAAGCGGAAGTCGCGGCGGAAGTGGCGACGCTCAAGCGGGAGATCACCGCGCATCTCGCCGATGGCCATCGCGGCGAGCGCTTGCGAGAAGGCGTGTCGGTCGCGATCCTGGGTCCGCCTAATGCCGGAAAATCAAGCCTTCTCAACGCGCTCGCCCGGCGCGACGTGGCGATCACCGCCCCTACCGCCGGCACTACCCGCGATGTCCTCGAGGTGGCGCTCGATCTCGGCGGGTTTCCCGTGCTCATCGCCGATACCGCAGGACTCCGCGCGGCCGGGGATGATGTCGAGCGGGAAGGGGTGCGCCGGGCGCTCGCGCGCGCCGAAGCCGCCGATCTCCGGCTCATCCTCCTCGATGTGACGAAGCTCGAGGAAGCCGAAGGCGTGCGATCGCTCATCAACGAGCAGGCCAAGATCATCGTCAATAAGATCGATCTTACCACCGCCGAAGCAGGGGCGTGGGCCGATGTGCTGGGGGCGGGGCCGGCCTTGCGCATCTCGGTCGCAAGCGGCGCCGGGATGGGGGAATTGGTGGCCTGGCTGGAAGCGGCGGTCGCCGCGCGATTTTCCTTGCACGAAGCGCCGGCAGTGACCCGGGTGCGGCACCGCAGCGCGCTCGAAGAGGCGCTCAAAGCCCTGCAACGCTTTGAAACAGCAGGACTTCCCGAGCTTGCGGCAGAGGAGTTGCGGCTCGCCCTGCGGTGCCTCGGTAGGATCACCGGCCGGGTCGAGGTCGAAGAATTGCTCGATGTGATCTTCAAGGAATTCTGCATCGGCAAATAAGCCCGATGTTTCACGTGAAACATGTTTACAGTCCTTGCCGCCGACTTTATGGTGGGTTCCATGCGACATTTCGATGTCATCATTATCGGCGGCGGACATGCCGGCTGCGAGGCGGCCGCAGCCTCGGCGCGGCTGGGCGCGCGTACTCTGCTCTTGACCCATAAGCTTGAAACTATTGGCGAAATGTCGTGCAACCCGGCAATTGGCGGGCTCGCCAAGGGGCATTTGGTGCGGGAGATCGACGCGCTTGACGGGGTCATGGGGCGGGCCATCGATCGCGCCGGCATCCAGTTCCGGGTGCTCAACCGCAGCAAGGGGCCGGCGGTGCGGGGCCCGCGCGCCCAGGCCGATCGCAAGCTCTATCGCCGCGCCATGCAGGAATTGCTGCGCGACCAGCCCAATCTCAGTGTGGAAGCGGGATCGGTCGAGGATCTCCTGCTCGACCGGGGGGCCGTCCGGGGGGTGGTAACGAGCGGCGAGCCGATCGGTGCGGGACGGGTGGTCCTGACCACCGGGACCTTCCTGCGGGGGGTCATCCATATCGGCGAAGAGCGGGTACCCGCCGGCCGGGTGGGGGAGGCGCCTTCGCTCGGCTTGTCGGAGACGCTGAGGCGGGTCGGGTTCGCGCTGGGGCGGCTCAAGACCGGGACGCCGCCCAGGCTTCTGCGCCAAAGCATCGATTGGAGCGGGCTCGAGATCCAGCCCGGCGATGACCCGCCGCCGCCCTTTTCCTTTTTGACCGGGCGGATCACCACGCCGCAGGTTCCCTGTCACATCACCGCGACGACACCGGAGACGCATGCCATCCTGCGGGCCAATCTCCATCGCTCGCCCGTCTATTCCGGGCAGATCGAAGGGATCGGCCCGCGTTACTGCCCCTCGATCGAGGATAAGGTCACGCGCTTTGCCGCGCGCGAGCGTCATCAGATCTTCCTCGAGCCGGAGGGGCTCGATGATGACACTATCTACCCCAACGGCATCTCGACCTCGGTCCCGCGCGAGGTGCAGGCAGCGTTTCTCGCGACCATCCCCGGGCTCGAGCGCGCCCGGATGCTCCGCCCCGGCTATGCCATCGAATATGATTTCATCGATCCCAGAGAATTGCGTCCGACCCTCGAGACGAAGCGCGTCCCCGGGCTTTATCTCGCCGGTCAGGTGAACGGCACCACCGGCTATGAGGAGGCCGCGGCGCAAGGTCTCATCGCGGGATTGAATGCGGCCTTGGCGGCCGCGGGTTCGCCGGCTTTCGTGCTCGATCGCGCGAGCTCCTATATCGGGGTGCTGATCGATGATCTGGTGACGCGCGGGACGAGCGAGCCCTATCGCATGTTCACCTCGCGCGCCGAATATCGCCTGGTGCTGCGCGCCGACAATGCCGATCAGCGTTTGACCCCGCTTGGCCTCGCCCTGGGCTGCGTCGGGCGGGAGCGGGCTCTGGCCTTCACCGCCAAGGCGGAAGCGCTGGCGGCCGCGCGTCACCTGGCGCGGCAGCTCAAAATGACCCCGCCCGCGCTCGCCCGGCACGGGATCGCGGTCAATGGCGACGGCGTCGCGCGCGGGGTGAGCGATCTCCTGGCGCATCCCGGGATCGATCTCATGCGGCTCGCCGCGATCTGGCCGGAGCTTGGCGCCATTCGCCCGGACATCGCCGAGCAGCTCGAGATCGATGCCCGCTATGCCGGTTATATCGAGCGGCAGGAGGCGGAGATCCGCGCTTTTCGCCGCGATGAAGCGTTACGGCTCCCCGAGGATCTCGATTACGACGCGATCGGCAGCCTTTCGACCGAGATCAAGGTGAAGCTCCGTCAAGCGCGGCCTGAAACCCTGGGTGCCGCCTCCCGTGTTTCCGGCGTGACGCCGGCGGGGCTGGTGGCGCTCCTCCGGTATGTGCGGGCAGCTTCTCCCGCAAGTGGGAGAGGGACAGGGTGAGGGGCAGCGGCGACTACCCTCACCCGTCTCGCTTCGCTCGACACCCTCTCCCGCAAGCGGGAGAGGGGCGGCTTGTTCGATGATTCTCGGCCGCGACGGATTCGCCAAGCGCATCGTTGTTTCACGTGAAACATTGGACCGCCTCACCCTCTATGTCGAGCTCCTGATCGCCTGGAATCGCCGCATCAATCTGGTCGGCGCCAATACCATCGGCGATGTCTGGCGCCGGCATATCCTCGATTCGGCGCAGCTTTTCGCCCTCATCCCGCCTAAGGCGCGCTCGCTCATCGATCTCGGGAGCGGCGCCGGGCTTCCCGGTCTGGTGCTGGCGCTGATGGGGGTCCCCGAGGTTCATCTGGTCGAGGCCGATTTGCGCAAGGCGGCGTTCCTGCGCGAAGCGGCGCGGCGCACTGGCGCCGCGGTCGAGATTCATGCCCAACGCATGGAAAAAATTAATCCTTTTATGGTTGATATCGTCACCGCGCGAGCCTTGGCGCCGCTTTCCGCGCTTCTGGGCATGGCCGGGAAATTCTCTCATTCCCGGACGATCTGCCTCTTTCCCAAAGGCGCCAACGTCGAAGATGAATTGATTTCGGCGGCCAAAGATTGGAAGATGCAGGTCGAGCACGTCCCCAGCCTCTCTGACCCCAAGGCCAAGATTTTGCGATTGGAGACCCAACCCTCGTGAACCAAGAGCAGGCCGCCCTCCATCTCTTTGAGACCTCGCCTCCTATCGCCCCCCTACCCCCGCGCATCTTCGCGATCGTCAATCAGAAGGGCGGGGTCGGCAAGACCACGACGGCGGTCAACCTCGCCACCGCCTTGGCGGCGGCGGGGAAGCGCGTGCTGCTGTTCGATATGGACCCTCAAGGCAATGCCAGCACCGGCATCGGCATCGATCGCAAGGATCGCACCATCACCTCCTATCAGGTGCTGCTGGGCGACGCCGGGATCAAGGAAGCACGGGCATCGACCCAGGTCCCGAAGCTTTCGGTGGTGACGGCCTCGGTCGATCTCCTCGGAGCGGAAATCGAGCTCGTCTCGGCGCCGCGGCGCGAATTTCGCCTGCGCGACGCGCTCAGCCTGCCGCTCGAGGAAGATTACGTCCTCATCGATTGCCCGCCTTCGCTCGGGCTTCTCACCCTCAATGCGCTGGTGGCGGCCAATGCGGTGCTGGTGCCGATGCAATGCGAATTCTATGCCCTCGAAGGCTTGAGCCAATTGATCCGCACCATCGAGCGGGTGAAGCGCAGCCTCAATCCCGCGCTCGATATTCAAGGCGTGGTGTTGACCATGTTCGATAAACGCAACAGCTTGAGCGAACTCGTTGCCAACGATGTCCGCGATCATTTCGGCGACAAGGTCTATGAGACGGTCATCCCGCGCAATGTCCGGGTCTGCGAAGCGCCCTCGCATGGGAAGCCGGTCCTGATCTATGATGTCCGCTGCCCCGGGTCGCAGGCCTATATCCATCTCGCGCGCGAAGTGCTGAACCGGGAAAAGAAGCGCACCCTTACCGCCCCCACCCCCATGACCGCGCCGGTACTCCCATGAGTGAAGAGCGCCATAAGCTCGGCCGCGGCCTCGCCGCGCTCCTGGGCGAGGCCGCGGCGCCGAAGCGCGATGCGGCCGACCCGGCGGCGCGGCCTGACCGCCATGTGGCGCTCGGCCGGCTTCACCCCGGCCGCTTTCAGCCGCGCCGTCATTTCGATAAGGAAGGGCTCGAGACCCTCGCGCAATCGATCAAGGCTCAAGGCATCTTGCAGCCGATTCTGGTGCGGCCGCACCCAACCTTTCCCCAGGATTATGAGATCGTCGCCGGTGAACGGCGCTGGCGTGCCGCGCAGATCGCACTTCTCCATGAAGTGCCGGTCGTGCTGCGCGAATTTTCCGACGCCGAAACCCTCGAAATCGCGCTTGTGGAGAATGTCCAGCGGCAGGATCTCTCCCCGATCGAGGAGGCGGAAGCCTATCGCCGCCTGCTCGAGGAGTTCCGCCACACCCAGGATGATCTCGCCCGCGTCATCGGCAAGAGCCGCAGCCATGTCGCCAACACGCTCCGCTTGCTGGCCCTGCCGGCGGAGGTCCGCCAGCTCGTCGAGGAAGGCCGTCTCAGCGCCGGCCATGCCCGCGCGCTCCTCACCGCCAAGGACGCCGCGTCGCTCGCCGCCGAGGTCATGGCGCGCGGCCTCAATGTGCGCCAGACCGAGCGCCTGGCGAAACGCGCAAGTTTCAAGAAAACAAGTGCCCGCCACCAGGGCCGCGATGCCGATCACGACGCGCTGGAGCGCGATCTCGCGGCCGCTCTCGGCCTCAAGGTGACCCTGACGCCGGGGGCGGTGGGCGGCACGCTCACCATCCATTACCGCACCCTCGAACAGCTCGACCAGGTACTGGCACGGCTTGGTTTGGACGCCGAATAGCGCCACCAGCATTAGTGTTTGTTCATGAAACGTTCCGGATCCGACTCGGCGGGGCCTACCAGATGATGTGGGGCGGGGGCCGGGAAACGGGAGTCTTTTCCACCGACAACAAGATCTGGCGGGGGTTGCCGGAACGTCCGGCGGACGACTCGGGGCTCCCCACCAGATCTGGTATCATGAGGTCTTGTATCAGGGGCGCCGCTGCGCGACGGCGCGGGCGAGACGCAGCAACACTTCCTGCGCCACTGCCTCATCGGGAATGCCGGTGCGCTTGGTATTGCGCTCGGCTTCCAGCAGGAGATCGAGCGCCTGGACCAGGCGGCGCGGCGGCCAGTGGCGAAGCTGCTGTTTGAAACGCTCTTGCAGCAAGGCAAAGACCGGCGGCCGAAGGGCGCGGATCGCCTCCTCCGGCGAAGCGCCGGCGGCGAGGTGCGAGGCGGCCAAGTGCAGGCGCTGAAAATGGCGGAGCGCCGCCCGCACCAGCGCGACGGCGGCCTGGCCTTCGTGAAAGGCGCGGCTCATGGCATGCACCAGGTCGCGCACCTCGCCCTCGGCGGCGGCAAAGACGATATCCTCAGGTGTGACACCGGTCCCGTCGCCGATCAGGGCGCGGGCCTCGGAAACCGTGACGCGCCCTTCGTCTCCCGCATAAAGCGCCAATTTTTCAAGCTCTTGCCGGCTCACCCCGCGATGTTCGCCGAGCTCCCCCGCGAGATAGTCGACGGCGTCCGGGGTGATCGTGATGGCGTGGGCGCCCATCACCTCGCGCACCAAGGCCTGCCGCTCGCGGTCGCCATCGGCATAGCAGGCGATGGCCACACCGAGGGCGTGGTTTTCGAAGAGGCGCCGCAGCGAGGATTTCTTCGCGAGCTCGCCCGCCTCGACCAGCACCAGCGCCTCGCCCTTGGGCGGATCGGCGAGATACCGCTCGAGGACCGCGCTTGCCGCATCGCCGGCCTCGCGCACCCTGACGAGGCGCCGGCCGCCGGTGAGGCTTTGGCTGGCGGCTTCGTCATGAAGACGCGCGCGATCCGCGAGGATCGCGGCGGCGCTCAGCTCGCTCACCCGGAACGGATCATTAAGTTCGGGAGAAACGGCGCGGGCGAGGGTATCGGCCCGCTCCCGCACCAACCCGGCGTCGGCGCCATAGATGAGAACCGCGCGATGATCGCTCCCCGGCGAGCGCAGAAAGGATACGAGGCGCGCGGGCGGCAGCTTCATCCCCTTACCCTTCGCCCGCTTCCCGCCTTTTTTGCAAGATGAGCGAGAGCTGGGTGGTGATCTCCACGCTCAAATCCTCGAGACCCTTGGTGCGGGCATCATCTTCGGCGACGCGGGCCGCATAAGCATCATCGAGAATATTGAATGCGGTCACGATGCTCGCGGTTCCGGTGGCGAGCACGGCGCCGGATGCCTTCAAATCCTTGAAGATGTAAGTGGCGGTGATCGTGGATTGACCGCGA
>Ga0070735_10003241_pt1 | contig 14333 bp, 8 predicted proteins | sample Coa_R1_FD_66443 | JGI IMG/M metagenome (GOLD analysis project Ga0070735, IMG submission 66443) | Surface soil microbial communities from Centralia Pennsylvania, which are recovering from an underground coalmine fire - Coalmine... | ecosystem: Environmental > Terrestrial > Soil > Unclassified ...
CGAGCGCGCTCGTCGTCGGACACCTGGTCGGCGACGTGGTCTGGATCGGCGCCTTGCTCGCGGCGAACGACCTCCTGTCGCGCGCGCCGTGGATGGCGGAGCCCGCAGAAGTCGGTGCTCTCGCACGCCGCGTATACCAACGCCTAGCTCAGCCGGCGCTCCTGCTGTGCCTCGCAACGGGGGGAGTCCTGTTCGGTTTGTCCCCGGGATCGCTGCTCCACGCGCGCTGGTTCTTCGCGAAGATGGCGTTCGCGCTGGCGCTGATTGTCCTTCACCGCCTCGTCGGAGCGCGAGCGGCGCGGATCGCGGACGGGCGCACGCGCGGCGGTGCCGGCTCCGGCCTTCTGGCCGTCCTCGTCCTCCTTTGCGCGACGGGCGCCATCGCCCTTGAGGTGACGAAGTCTCTCCCGAGGCTCTGAAGGAGGCTTGACGGAGAACGCGCTTGTGGGCGAGGACCTCCGCATGAACCGAGCCGTCCGTCTTATCTGGCTTGCAGTGCCTGTCCTCGCGGCGTGCCGGCCTGCCGCCCACGTCCAGGCGCCGCCGAAGACCTCCGCCTCCGCGCCGCCCGAGCCGGCCCACCCCGCCGCGCCTCCCGTCGCCGCGGTCGCGACCCCATACGCCGGTCATGGCGTCGAGAGCGTCTCACCGGACCAGCTCGAGAAGTTCCGGCCGGGGCTCGTCCCGCCCGACGTGAGGCGTCGCGTGGAGGCGCTCATCGACATCCGCGCGCCCGGGCTGGGCCGGCTGAGTCCCGACGGCAAGGCGATGTACTTCGCGTGGAGCGTCACCGGCACGAGTCAGGTGTGGAAGCTCGACGGGGCGCGCTCGTTCCCGCAGCAGCTCACCGCGGGCGAGGACAGCACTTCCATCGCCGCCGTCACGCCCGATGGATCCTTCCTCGTCGTGCAGCGCGACCGCCGCGGAGAGGAGAACCCGGGCCTCTACTTGCAGCCCACCGCGGGGGGCGCGCTCGTGCTTCTCCAGCACCTCCCGAAGGTGCAGACCCTCTTCGAGCGCGTGTCGCCCGACTCGAAGTACGTGTATTTCACGTCGAACGACCGCAAGCAGGACGCGTACACCATCTACCGCTGGGACATCGCGAAGGGGGAGCGCGAGGTGGTCCTCGAGAAGGACGGCCTCTGGCACGTGAGCGACATGCGCCCCGACGGCAGGCTCCTCTTGCGCAAGGAAACGGGTTCGCGCACCGCCGAATACTACGAGTGGGACCCATCACAGAACCGGATCTCCCCGCTCTTCGGGCAGGGCGAGAACGAAGAGTACGAGGCGCGGTACGGGGCCAAGAACGACGAGGTCGTGATTCTCACCAACCGGCCCGGTGAGTTCCGCCGGCTCTACTCGTGGACTGGACCCGGCCAGCATACGGCGCTGGGCGAGGAGACCAAGTCCGATGTCAGCTCGTTCTCCATCGACGAGAAGCGCTCCCGCATCGTCTACACCTTGAACGAGGGGGGGTACCACCGTCCGCGCGTCATCGACGCTCGCACGCTGAAGCCGCTCGCCATGCCCAAGCTGCCGGAGGCCGATCAGGTGGCCTTCGGCGACTCGACGCCCGACGGGCGTTTCGTCACGCTCGGCATCGACGACGGGCGGCACCCGATGCGGGGGTACGTCCTCGATTGGACCACGGGCAAGCTCGATGCGTGGAACCTCCCGAGCACACCCGAGGTCGACGCGTCGAGGTTCCCCCGGGCCCAGCTCGAGACGTACAAGGCCGCCGACGGGACGAGCATCCCCGTCTTCGTGCGGCGACCCGACAAGTGCTCGAGCGACCCCTGCGCCGTCGTCGTCGCGTTCCACGGGGGCCCTGAGGCGCAAGCCCTCCCCGGGTTCAACGTCGGCGCCCAGATGTTCGTCGACGCGGGGTTCGTCTTCGCCGAGCCCAACGTCCGGGGCAGCGACGGCTACGGCAAGGCGTGGTCGCATGCCGACGACGGGGCCAAGCGTCTCTCGATCCTCACGGACATCGCGGACGCCGCGAAGTGGGCGAAGGCGACCTTCACCTCGAATGGCAAGGAGCCGAAGGTCGGCGTCTACGGGGGGAGCTACGGCGGATACTCGGTGCTCGTCGCGATGACCCTGTTCGCCGGCGACTACGATGCGGGCGTCGATGTCGTCGGCATCAGCGACTTGCGGACGTTTCTTCGCAACACGGCGCCCTACCGTCGCGTCCTGCGCATCTCGGAGTACGGCGACCCCGACAAGGACGCCGAAGTGCTGGCGAAGCTCTCACCGATGACCTACATCGACCGCGCCAAGTCGCCGCTGCTCATCGTCCAGGGGGCGAGCGACCCCCGCGTCCCGGCGGGCGAGTCGATCCAGATCCACGACGCCCTCGAGAAGCGCGGCGTCCCCTGCGAGCTCACGTTGTTCGCCGACGAGGGACACGGCGCGCAGAAGCGCGAGAACCGCGTCTACACGCTGGGGCGCGCGATTGCGTTCTTCCGCCAGCACTTGCTCGGGTCGTGACCGCGCGGCGCCGCTGGATCACTGCACGACGACCTGGCCGCTCATCCCCTCGTGCCCGGATCCGCAGTAGTAGTCGCAGTGGAAGTTGTACGTGCCCGGTTTGTCGAAGGTGACGCGCACCTTCGTAGTTTGGTCGGGGACCACGTCGGCGCGCATCCCGAAGTCCGGCAGGTTGAAACCGTGGTGCACGTCGCTCGACGTGACCTCAAAGTCGACCGTCTGCCCGCGCAGGACGGTGATCGTGTTGGGGCTGAAGGACCACTGCTGGGCGACCACCTTGATGACTTGCGCGTCGTCGGGCCCGCCATCCCCGCCCCCACAGGCGGCGAAGGCGACGAGCCAGGCCGCGCGCAGCAGCGCGCCCGACGCGAGGTCAACCTTGACCATCGGCGGACCCCTGCCCCCCTTCGCCCCCCCCTTGCGCGCCGGCGTCTCCCGGCGTGGGCGCGGGAAGCGGCATCTCGGTGACCTGGTAGTCTCCGGGATTGGTCGCCGCGTCGATCGACCGAAAGCCGAGGTTCGCGTTGGGGTGCTCGGGGTCCCACGGCACGGGATTCGGCTTCGAGGCGTCGCTGTCGGGTGACGGAAGAGCGAACATCAGCGAGCGCGCCGCATGATGTGCGATGTGGCCCGTCATGTAGACGAGCTCTTGGTGGATGTGGCCGAAGAAGACCGTCACGTTGTGGAACGCCGAGAGCTGATCGATGGCCTGCTGCCCGTCCGGCGTGGTCCAGTCCCAATCCGCGCGCAGCGCCCACAGCGGGCGGTGCGAGAAGACGACGATGGGCGCTTCGATATCGAGGGGCGCAAGGTCCGACTTCAGCCAATCGAGCTGGGTCATGCCCAGGTTCGAGGTCGGGTCCGAGACGTTGTCGAGCGCGATGAAGTGGACGCCCTTGTGATCGAACGAGTAATAGGTGTCGCCGAAGAACTGCTTGAACGTCACGCCGCCGTCGGCCGCGGCGTCGTGCTCCCCCGCCATGAACTTGACCATCGGCACGTTCAGACCGGCGACGATCGACTGAAACTCGGTCATTCGTTGCTTGCGAACGTTCACGTCGTCGGTCGTGTGCGTCAGGTCTCCGGTGAAGATGACGAAGTCAGGCTTGTTCGCGATGGCGTTGACGGCCGCGATCGCGGCGGGCAGCTCGAGCGTCGGCTCGGGATTGACCTGCGGTCCGGTGAATCCCCAGTGCGGATCGGAGAGCTGTAAGAAGAAGAACTCCTGTTGCGCGCCCCGAGGCGTGCCTGGCTTCGGCCCAGCGGCCCCCATGACCGCGCTCTTGTCGCTCGAGCAGCCGGCGGTCGATCGGAGCAAGCTCGAGGCGAATACGACACCGCCGAGCGTCGTCAGCTTGAGCACGTCGCGGCGAGTCGCTGCATTCCAGGTGGGCATGGCTGTCTCCCAGGGCCGCGTCCCGACGAGCGGGGGCCGGCCGTCGCATTTCTCGACTTCCGGCGGTGACAACGAAGGCCCGGGCAAACCGTTCCATGGCGCGTGGGAACGCGTGGGAAGGGGGTTCGTTGCGCCTGAAGGCGATGCTCGATACCCTCGCGCAAGGCTTCGCCCACCATGCAATGGCTCGCCGCACTCTGCGTCCGCCAGCCGGTCTTCACGTGGGTGCTGATGCTCACGGTCCTCGTCTTCGGGCTCGTGGGCTACGGCTCGTTAGGGGTCGACTTCTTCCCGAACGTGGACCTGCCCGTCGTCCTTGTGACGACCACGTTGACGGGCACCGCGCCTGAGGAGGTGGAGACCAGCCTCACCGACAAGATCGAGGGGGCGGTGAACACCATCGGGGGCATCGACGAGCTCCGATCCACGTCGACCGAGGGCGTATCGCTCGTCATCGTCTCCTTCTCGCTCGACAAGGACATCGACGTCGCCGTCCAGGAGGTGCGCGACCACGTCACCACCGTGCTCCCGCAGCTGCCGAAGGGGGTCGACCCACCGATCGTCTCCAAGCTCGACCCCGATGCGGCGCCGATCCTCCTCGTGACCGTGAGTGGCCCCGGCAGTCGCCGCGACCTCACGGAGCTCGCCGACAAGCACGTACGGCGACAACTCGAGAGTATCGACGGGGTCGGCCAGGCCACCATCCTCGGCGGTCAGAAGCGCCAGGAGAACCTCTGGCTCGACCCCACCAAGCTCCAGGCCTTCGGGCTCACGGCGGTCGACGTCGAGCGCGCCTTGTTCAACCAGAACCTGAGCGTCCCCGGGGGCGCCATCGAGACCGGACCGCGCCACGTCTCGCTCCGCGTCGAAGGGCGCGTGCCCACGGTGGAGGGAATCGGCCGCATCGTCATTCGAGAGGACCGGGACCACCCGACGCGCGTCGAAGACGTGGCTCGGGTCGAAGACGGCGCCGAGGAGGAGGCGACGGCGGCCTCGGTGGACGGTCGGCCGACGGTGGTGCTCTCGATTCGCAAACAATCGGGCCAGAACACCGTCGCCGTCGTCGATGCGATACGCGCGCGGCTCGCGGAGGTCGAGCGCACGCTCCCTCCCGGGACGAGGGTCGAGATCGTGCGCGACAACTCGGCTTCCATCCGGACGAGCGTCAAGTCCGTGCGAGAGCACCTGGTCCTCGGCGCGGTCCTCGCGGCGCTCGTCGTCCTCGTCTTCCTCGGCAACGTGCGCAGCACGTTCATTGCCGCGCTCGCGATACCCATCTCGATCATCGGAACCTTCGCGGCCATGTGGCTGGCGGGGTTCACGCTCAACATCATCACCCTCCTGGCCCTGGCCCTCGCCGTCGGGATCGTCATCGACGACGCGATCGTCGTCCTGGAAAACATCGTCCGGTTCGTCCAGGAGAAGCGCCACAAGCCGTTTCGCGCCGCGGTCCTAGCGACGCGCGACATCGGGCTGGCGGTGCTGGCGACGACGCTCTCGCTCATGGCCGTCTTCTTACCCGTGGCGTTCATGAAGGGAATCGTCGGCCGCTTCTTGAAGAGTTTCGGGGTGACGATGGCCTTTTCCATCGGCGTCTCGCTGCTCGTGAGCTTTTCGCTCACGCCGATGCTCGCGGCGCGCATGCTCGACCCGGTGGGAGGACAGTCGCGCCGGTCGACGCTCGAGCGGGTGGTCGACGCGTTCTACGGGCCCGTGGAGCGCGGCTACTCGTCTCTCTTGCGATGGGTGATGCGGCACAGGTGGGTCATCGTCGTCATGTGCGCTTGCACGCTGGGGTCGTGCGTGCCCTTGATGCGTGCCGTGCCGAAGGGCTTCCAGCCTGACAACGACGCGGCGGAGTTCGAGGCGCACGTGCGCGCCCCCGAAGGGACGAGCCTCGGAGCCACCCGGCTCGTCGCGGAGCGCGTCGCGCGCGCGATCCGCGCGCTCCCCGGCGTCGAGCACACGCTCGTCACGATCGGGAGCGACCAGCAGCAGACACGCAACCTCGCGAGCGTGTACGTCCACCTCGTCGACCCCGAGCGCCGCCGCGAGTCGCAGAGCCAGATCATGAACCGCGTCCGCCGGGAGGTCGTGCCCTTACAGCCGAGCGACCTGCGAATCGACGTCACGCAATCCTCGCAGATCAGCAGCGGTCAGTCCCAGGCGCAGGTCCAGTACACGCTCGCCGGGCCTGACCTGGACCGGCTGGGACGTTACACGACGGAAATCCTCGAGCGTTTCAGGAAAGTGCCGGGCGCTGTCGACGTCGACTCGAGTCTCGTCGTCGGCAACCCGGAAATGCGCGTCGCCATCGACCGCGAGGCGGCAGCCAACCTGGGGGTCGACGTCGCCGACGTCGCGAACACACTGGAGCTCTTCGTCGGCGGGCTGAAAGTGTCGACGTTCGAGCAGGGGGGCGAGGACTACGACGTTCATGCTCAAGCCGACCCGGCGTTCCGCCGCAGCTTCGACCCCCTCTCGGTCCTGACCGTACCGACGAGCCGAGGCGGAGCCGTCCCGCTGGCCTCGGTGGCGACCCTTCGCCCCTCGACCGGCCCCTCTCAGATCAACCGGGTCGGGCGCCAGCGGCAAATCACGATCACGGCCAACGTCGCCCCGGGCTACGGGCAAAGCACCGTGTCGGACGCGCTCGTGCGCATCATTGCTGATCTGAAGCTGCCTCCCGGCTATCGGGCCTTCCCCGCCGGCTTCACCAAGGAGACCGGCCGCGCGGTCACGGGCTTCTTCGTCGCGATCGGAATGAGCTTCGTCTTTATGTACCTCATCTTGGCGGCGCAATTCGGATCGTGGCTCCACCCGATCACGATCATGCTGTCGCTTCCGCTCACGATCCCCTTCGCGCTGATGTCGTTGCTCCTCTTCCACCAGGAGCTGTCGCTCATGTCTGCCCTCGGCGTCATCGTCCTCTTCGGTGTCGTGAAGAAGAACGCGATCTTGCAAGTCGATCACACCAATCACCTCCTTGCCCAAGGCAGGCCTCGGCTCGACGCGATCCTCGAGGCCAACCGGGACCGGCTCCGGCCGATCCTCATGACCACGCTGGCTTTCGTCGCCGGGATGCTCCCTCTCGTCCTGTCGCGAGGGACGGGAGCCGGTTTGAGCCGAGCCATCGCCGGGGTGGTCGTCGGCGGTCAGACGCTCTCGCTCACGCTCACTTTGCTCGCGACGCCGGTGGCCTACTCGCTCTTCGATGACGCGATTTCGTGGGCGCGCAGACGTCGGCCAGCGCGCGTCGTGGATCGCGGCGAGGGGGACCTGGCCGCGGCGGACGACCGCTCTCTGGCGGCCGTGAACGCCGAGGAGTGACGACTTTCTCGCGACGCATCGTCGCGCGCCCGCGGCCCCGGTCCGTGACAGGTCGTGGGCCGTCGTGTGAAGAAATCGACGGTCTAGAGTTCGCGATATCGACACATTCCTCGCGACTCAGCCGATGTACAGCGCCGCTGCGCCGCGGAAACAGTCCCCCGGTGCAGGAGGCCACGGTGACGATGACCCTTCGAACGACCTTGCCGCTGTTTTCTCTGTGTTTGCTCGGAGCGTGCTCCTCCAACCCGGGTACCGGCGCCGGCGAGCCGTCCACTTCGTCCACCTCGACGCTCGGCGTAGCGTCGGCCGATGGCGACGAGGTCCTCGAAGGCGAGGGCCGGGTGGACGTCCGCCACGTCGTGCTCATCAGCGTCGACGGGCTCCACGAGACGGACCTCGCGCGGTTCATCGCCGGCCACCCGAGCTCGACGTTCGCCGAGCTCGCTGGACACGGCGTCGAGTACACGGACGCCCACACCACCACGCCCTCGGACTCGTTCCCCGGCATGACGGCGCTCGTGTCGGGCGCGACGCCAAAGACCGCCGGCGTCTACTACGATGACAGCTATGATCGGACCCTCTACGCCCCCGGCAGCAACTGCGCGGGCAACCAAGGGACGGAGGTCGTCCTCGACGAGAGCATCGAGCTGGACGATTCGCAGCTCTTCAGCCCGATCAACCCGGACAATCTTCCGCACACGAAGGACGCGAAGGGCAACTGCGTGCCCGTCATGCCGCACGACTTCATCCGGACCAATACGATCTTCGAAGTGATCCGCGCCGCGGGCAGGCACACCGCCTGGTCGGACAAGCACCCGGCGTACGACCTCTTGAACGGACCCTCGGGCAAGGGCATCGAGGACCTCTACACGCCCGAGGTCAACTCGCTCATCAAGAACGGCGGCACCGCCAACGGCGTCGACCTCGCAGGCACGCTCGCCAAGTGCGATGGGACGACGAACTCGCTCAAGCCGTCCCAGATCAGCGACTACACGACGTGCGAGCCGTCGATCATGGCGTACGACGACGCGCACGTGCAGGCGGTCATCAACTGGATCGACGGCAAGACCTCCGACGGCTCCAAGAGCGCGCCGGTCCCGACGATCATGGGCATGAACATGCAGCAAGTGAGCGTGGGCGAGAAGCTTCCGGTCGGCGGGTACACGGACGCGGCCGGAACGCCGAGCGCGCTCCTCGAGAGTGCCTTCGAGCACGTCGACGCATCGCTCGGGCGCATCGTGAGCGAGCTCAAAGCGCAGCACCTGTACGCCTCGACCCTGATCGTCATCTCCGCGAAGCACGGTCAGTCACCGATCGAGCGCGCGAAGCTGCACATGGAGTCGGGTGGCCAGGGCACGGCCGACGTGACCGACCCGCTGCCCTCCATCGACGCCGTGGACCCGAACGTCGACCAGGTTCTTTCGACGTTCGCGAATCCGAACAGCGGCAACCAATACGCCATCGACGGCCACCTGCAGACCGACGACGTCGGGATCGTATGGCTACAGGACCAGTCGTCCGAGAAGGTCGCCGGCGTCGTGCAGTCGCTGCAGAGCAACGCGACGGCGATCCACGCCGACGTCCTGCCGCCCGGCACGATCTTCGACATGAACATCAACTCCGGCGCGGAGCTCGCGGCCATCTTCGGCGACCCTCTGTCGGGCGATCCGGTGGCGGCGGCGCGGGCTCCGAACGTCTTCATCCAGCCGAACTGGGGCGTCATCTACTCGGGCAGCAGCAAGAAGATCGCCGAGCACGGCGGCGGTTCGCTGGACGACACCCACGTCGGGATGCTCGTGTCGATGCCGGGGCTCCGGCACCGGACGATCGACGCGCGCGTGCACACCACCCAGGTGGCCCCGACGATCTTGCGGGCGCTCGACCTGAACCCCGAGGCCCTCGACGGCGTGCGCAAGGAGGGAACGCGTACGCTGCCCGGGCTGGGCCTGTGACGGCCTGACTCGGTCAGGGAAGGGCCTGGCGGACCGCGCTGCACCCCGCGCCGTCCGCCAGGCGCACCGAGGTGAACTGCGTCGAACCCGAAGGGCTGAAGACGGGCTGCGTCGCGTCCACGAACGCCGTCTGCGTTGGATCGCATGCGCCGCCGTCGTTCACCAGACCGCAGCCGACGACGTGCGAGTCGATGGCGTATTTTCCGGCCCCCCCCTCGCTCGACAGGACCGGGATGGTCACCGTTCCCGAAAAGTGATCGCAGTCCATGGCCACGGCGCTGATGATCGTGACCTGGCGGATCACGACGTAGAGGTGATCGGCGCGTGCCGTCTTGAACCCGTCGACCGGAGCGTCGCTGTAGGTTCCGCCTGCGGCCATCGCGATCGTGACGCCCGGATGGCCGTCCCGATCCGAGTCCACCACGGTGTTCACCGGCGTGGGCCACGCGTCCGTCGTGGGGTCGGCCATCGTCAGACCGAGGAGGGCGGCCGCGGCGTCCGAACGGTACGTCGCGCCGGCGCCCGCGCCGCGAATCGTCGCCGACACGGCGAAGGTCGGCAAATGGCCGTCGTCGAAGAGGGCGTCCGGAAACGTGACGCCGTACGTCTCGGCCCCCGCGATCTGGGTGCCCGAAAAGTCCGGCAGCTCGACGCCGCAGACCACCGTCGTGTCGAGGACGCCGCCGGATCGGAGGGTCCGCGTGCTCTTGGTCCACTGCCGGATTCGGCCGTTGCCCGGCGCCAGGATCACCCCCATGAGGCCCTGCGGCGCCCAGCTTACGTCGATGGTCAGGCGGCTCGCCCACGTGCCGGTTTGGAGATCGCAGACGCTGCCCGTCGCGTCCGTGGCGGGAGACGTCGCGTCGGCGGGGACCGCCCCTTCCAACCCCGCGTCAGCTCCCCCCGCCTCGCTCGACGCGCCGAAGAGCGTGCCGACGGCAGGCGGGCCCGACACGACCGCGGCATCCCCGTTCTTGCCCGCGGAACGGCCGGGCGGAAGGCCGCCGACATCTCCTTCGGGGACAAGGCCCTCACCGGAGAGCCCCAGGCTGCACGCCGCGGAGAGCGATGACCACGCGAGCGCCAGCGCGCGTGAGTTCGAACGGATGGTTCTTGCTACGGCTTCCACTCCATTTCCATTGTGCCGACCACAGCCGATCCGTCACCGCCGCCGGGCGCCCGGTCACCGACAGGGGCCCGTGGGGATCGTGATGTAACAACCGCAGGTGCCGTCCACCTTGCAGCACGGCTGTTGCCATACGGGAATGCACAGGTTCGTGAACGTCGTGCACGAGAGCATCGTGCAGGCGCCGGCGTCGTGCGGAGTGGAGGAGCAAACGCCGGCGTTGCACGACTGCCCTCTGGCCGAGCAGTCGACGCATGCCGCGCCGGCCGTCCCGCACGTTGCCGCGGACTGGCCGCCGACGCAGTCTCCGGCCGCCGAGCAGCAACCGCCGCAGGAGGTCGAGGTGCACGGCGGCGGCCTGGCGTCGGAAGCGTCTGGACCCGGCGACCCATCCGGGAGGCGCTCGACGGGGCCGTCCAGGGTCGCGTCGCCGCCCGCCTCGACGCCCGCGTCGGCCCCGCCGGCGTCCCCGGCACCCGTGTCGCCCGTCCCGACCGGTGGTTCTTGCACTTCGTCCGCGGGCGCCGCTTCGTCGCCCGAAGGCTCGTCGCCGGCCCATCTGGATTCGGGAAGCGCGGCGCGGTCCGAGCCGGCGGCGTCCAGCCCCGGCGAGGGGGGGTTCGGCGCCGGGACCGAGGCGTCGTTCGAGCTCCCACCGGCGTACTGGTCGAGGCCGGCGATCGATGCGCAACCGCCGACGGCCGTCGCGAGTATCCCGTATGTAAGGAAATGAAGCATGCGCTCGGGGCGCGCGTGCAAGAAGGCATTCGTCACAACGTTACGTGTACACTCGGAGCTCAAACGGATCCCTGCCGATCGGCCCGAACCCACCTCGAGACGCGATCGCGACCCCTCTTTTCGTACGTCGAGGAAGGCGCCTCGCCTACCCCGGGCACGGACGTTTCGGTCGCTGGCCCTAAGCTCCCCGTATGACCGACGCGCCCGCCTGGTTTCGCAGCGCGCTTGCGGCTCCCCGCACGGACCATTTCGTCGACGTCGGCGGGTGCGCAATCCATTACCTTCGCTGGGGGGACGCGGGGGTCAAACCGGGGCTCATCCTCGTGCACGGCGGCGCTGCGCACGCCGAGTGGTGGTCCTTCCTCGCCCCGCTGCTCACACGCCAGTACGACGTGGTGGCGCTCGACCTCAGCGGCCATGGCGAGAGCGAGAGGCGCGCCGAGTACCCCCGGCGCATTTGGGCCGACGAGGTCCTCTCCGTCATCGCCGATGCGCGCTTCGCGGGGCCGCCCGTCCTCGTCGGGCACAGCATGGGCGGGCTCGTCGGCATCGTCGCAGCCTCGCTGTACGGCGACGCGCTCGCCGGCGCGGTCATCGTCGACGCCCCCGTGCGAAAGCCGGACCCGGAGAGCCAGGAGGGCGGGGCCGGCAGGAGCTTCCGTCACCTCAAGATCTACCCGACGGCCGAAGAGGCCGTCGAGCGCTTCCGCCTCATCCCCCCGCAGCCGTGCGAGAACGCGTACATCGTCGAGCACATCGCGCGGACGTCCCTGCGCCGCGTTGACGGGGGCTTCACGTGGAAGTTCGACCCGCGGGTCTTCATCAAGTTCTCGCTCGAGAAGATGGGCGACTACCTGGCGACGACGCGGTGCCGGATCGCGCTCCTTCGCGGCGAGCACAGCACCGTCGTGCCGCCCGAGACGGGCGAGTACATGTACGGCCTCTTGAACCGCTCGTCGCCCCTCGTCGAGATCCCCGAGGCGCACCACCATTTGATCCTCGACCAGCCGCTTGCGTTCATCGCCGCGCTGCGCGCGCTCCTCGCGGACTGGGAGCACTCGGTGCCGCGCCGGGCGTGAGGCTGCTCGCGCCGTCTGCGAGCCGTGGCCGGTCAGTGGATGGCAGGCGTGCTCACCTTGCGCGCCTTGAGCGTGTCCTGAAGGTGGGCGGCCGCCTGCAGGTGGGCATCGACCTTGGACAGGTCCTCTTGCAACGCGGCCTTGAGGTCGGGACTCGACGCGTCGAGGATCATGCGGTCGATCAGGTCGAGCGCCGTGTTGTGCGCACGCACCTGCGCGTCGACGTAGTTGTCGTCGAAGTCGTAGCCGCGCGTCTGCTCCTCGAGCGTCGTCATCTGGTTGAGCGTCGCGGTCTTCAGCTTGCTGCTGACCGCGTTGTCGGCGGCGGTGACGTGGAGCTTGTCGAAGAGCGCCTTGCTGGCGTTCAGCATGTCGCGGTGGGCGGCGACCATGTCGCGCGCGAAGGCGCGCACGTCCTTCGAGGAGGCCTTGGTCGTCGCGAGCTGTGACTCTTCGATCTCCTGGTCGTTGAGCGCCACGATGACGGCCGCGAGCTGGCCGTCGGTGAACCCGGACACTTCCATGCCGTCGGACGCGGGCGACATCGCGGTCGTCGTCGGCGGCTCCGCCGAGGCCGGCGTCATCCCCGTGCCTTGCGAACGGGCGACACCCTCCGGGCCCGAATCGGGGCGCGCGGGTCGTGGGGCGCTCATGTCCCCCATGGGCGCTGGGGAACTGGGCTGCCTCATGGTCGTTCCGTACATGTCGCCCGCCGGGCGCGGCCCTCGCGCATGGCTGGGCACGGTGGGCCGGGGTTCATTGTCGGCGCACGCCACGAGAGCGACCACGGCGGCGGCGCACAGCGCACTCTTGAGATGCATCATCCTGACCTCCGGCTTCGCTTCAAGTGCAATGCCGATACCGTCGCGGCGCGAGCTCAACGTGAAGTCATGAGCGAGGGGCATAACGCCCTTTCGAAAGAGCACGCCTGCGCTGGGCCATTTGCGTTGGCCAACGCCTTCACCGCGTCGCTAGACTGCCGGCCGCCGCGGCCAGTGAGTGGGCCGCGCGAGTGGAGGACGCGATGAAGAAGTCTTTGCTTGTGGGAGTCGGCGCGCTCGTCTCGATAGGTTCGACGGCCCTCGTGACGACGGCCGCCGGTTGCAGCTCGAGCAACAGCCCGAACGGTGCCACGAACACGATGAACGACGGTGCGACGGCGGGAGACACCGGCGAAGAGGCGGCGGTCGCCGCCGACGCGGGCGGCGACGGGGCCTTGCTGCACATCGACCGCAGCGGCCTCGCGGACGCGGGCACCAGCGGCTCGCTCGACTACAGCAACCCGTCACTCTGGGTCTGTCGCCCCGGGACCGACCAGAACCCGTGCCTCGGCAACCTCGACGCGACGGAGCTCGAACCGGACGGCGGTCGGCAGGTGGTGTCCGATCAGCCGGCCGCGTCCCCCAAGTTCGATTGCTTCTACGTATACCCGACCGTCGATCTGACGACCAACGGGAACATGACCAACTTCTCGGACATTAGCCTCGTCCTCGACCCGATCATCGCGCAGGCCGAGCGGTTCTCGGATATGTGCACGATCTACGCGCCCCTCTATCGCCAGGTCGCCTTCAGCGCCGCGGCCCTCCCGACGTCGGCCCCCGACGCGGGGGGGGACGCGGGTTCGGGCTCCGGACTCTCCAACCTCATGAGTTCCCCCGCGGCGGCGCTCGCCCTCCAGGACGTCCACGACGCGTTCCACTACTACCTCGACCATTTCAACAACGGGCGCAAGTTCGTCATCATGGGGCACTCGCAGGGTTCGGCCACGCTGGCGAAGCTGATGCAAACGGACGTGGACCCGGTCCCCGCCGTCCGATCGCAAATGATCTCGGCGCTGCTCATCGGAGGCGGGACCACGGTGGCGCCCGGCCAGAACGTGAACGGCACCTTCAAGAACATCCCGACCTGCGCCAAGCCGGGCGACATCGGCTGCATGGTCGCCTTCTCGAGCTACGACGTCGCGACTCCGCCGGGCGCGAACGCGCTCTTCGGCGCCTCCCCCGACGGTAACCAGGTAGCCTGCACGAACCCCTCGACCCTCGCCGGCATGTCCGGCCCGTATCAGGGATCGTACTTTCCCGAGAAGATCAACAACCCGCTCCTGCAGCCCGACAACCAGCCTCCGGACGCGAGCACGCCGTTCGTGCTCTACCGCAACGTGTTCCAGGGAGGCTGCGTCATGAAGAACGGCCGGAGCTATCTGGAGGTGACCTATCTCGGCG
>Ga0070735_10003242_pt1 | contig 14332 bp, 11 predicted proteins | sample Coa_R1_FD_66443 | JGI IMG/M metagenome (GOLD analysis project Ga0070735, IMG submission 66443) | Surface soil microbial communities from Centralia Pennsylvania, which are recovering from an underground coalmine fire - Coalmine... | ecosystem: Environmental > Terrestrial > Soil > Unclassified ...
ATTGTCGGCCCAAGCAGGATGTAGGGGAAAATGACGTCGGTCTGCAAATAGACGATGCGGCCGACATTGAAATACAGGAAGTTCAGATAAAGCCGGAAATAGTTCCTGCGGATGTTGGCGAACAGCGCATCCAGCGTCGGTGGGTCAGCGTGGGTGGAATCGTCTTCCCCAAGCACGAGTTCCTTGCGATAGGCGGCTTCGACCCGTTGATTGAAGAATTCGATTCCGGGCAGGCGGATACCGATCAGCGCGAGTGCGCCGGTGCCCAAGACCGACCAAACGATGGCCGCGAACACCAGCGGATAGGGAATGGCGCCGATCAGTGGCAATTCGGTGATGCTGCTCGATAGCCGCAAGAGCACCGGCAGGAAGGCCAACAGCGTCAAGACCGAACTGATCAAATTGACACCCAGTCCCTCCATCGTGGTCGCAAAACGCATGGTGTCTTCTTGCACCCGTTGTGAGGCACCTTCGATGGCGCGCAGCCGCGGCCAGTTGATGACATAGAAATCGTTCATCGCCGTGCGCCAGCGAAAGATATAATGGCTGACGAAGAACCGCGTCATCACGCCGACCACAACCGCGACCAATGCGATACCGGCGAAGGTCGATAGTTCGGCGTAGAATTGCTCGATTGTGACTGGCTTTGATTTTGAAAGGGCGGCCTGCACCAAGTCGTAGAATGGCCCGTACCAGCTATTGATGGCGACACTGACCTGAACCTGAAAGTAGGAGGTGAACAGGATCAAGGCCGACCCGAGAATCGACCAGATTGCCCAGGGGTGCGGCGCTAGCGTCATCCAGAAGCCGGCAAAGATCGCAACGCTGATCGCGAAATAAAGATCGAACCAGAGCGAGGGCATCGACCAGAACAGGGCTACGCCGACGATGCCGGGTGTCGAAGATTCAACGAGTCCGCCCGCATAGCCGTACCAAAGCGCCATCGACAAAGCCGTCCAGGCGATGGCGGAGAGAAAGAACAGTTTTGGCCGAGGAAAGAACGAAACGAACATTTCGGGAGTTCCAGTTTTCGGGATCGGAGGCGCCGACACCATAGCGGGTCCGACGAATTAGCCAACGCGGTAATTCGGCATCACCACAGGATGGTTGTGGCGCGAGCCTCACAATTCCCGCGCGTTGGAAAACGCAAACGACGACATCCGCCTTGTATTTTCGTCCAGGATCAGAATGCGGGTGAGCGGCGGTTCGGCGCGCTGGCTGCAATTTTCGCGCTCGCACAGCCGGCAATTGACCCCGATCGGTGTGCCTTCGCTCGTCTCAAGATCAAGCCCGCCGGCATAGACGAGCTTGGCGGCGTGACGGATTTCGCATCCCAAGCCGATCGCAAAGCGCGGTTGTGGCCGCGCAAAGGGCGCGGCGGGACGGCGCACCGTTTGCGCGATCGAGAAATACCTGACGCCATCGGGCAATTCGATCACCTGGCTCAAAAGGCGGTCCGGCGTGTCGAAGGTGGAATGCACGTTCCACAAGGGACAGGTGCCGCCGAATTTCGAGAACGGGAAAGTGCCGGAGGAAAACCGTTTTGAGACGTTGCCGGCATTGTCGACGCGCAGCATGAAAAACGGCACGCCACGCGCATTGGGCCGCTGCAAAGTGGTCAGGCGGTGGCAGATTTGTTCGAAGCCGGCGTTGAAGCGTTGCCCCAGCACGTTGACATCATAGCCGAGCGCTTCGGCCGCGGACAGAAACGGCTGATATGGCATCATCGCGGCGGCCGCGAAGTAATTCGCAAGCGTGATCCGGTAGAGCCGGCGCGGGGTATCGTCGAGCGGTCCGGCGCGCCCGATAATGGTCTCGATCGCATTTGTGCATTCGATAAGTCCGATCTGAAACGCGAGTTGGAAGGCGCGGCCGGGGCCATCGAGGAGTTCGGAGATCAAAAGTTGCCTGCGGTGGCGGTCGAAGCGGCGAAGCGTCTGGCGCATGACGTCCACCGGCATGATGCGGGTCAGGATCGAATGTTTTTCGCGCAAGCGCTCCGAAAGGGCGGTGAACAATTCTTCCGAAGGAACGTTCAATTCGTCGCGGAGCTTTTCCGCCGCCGTCTCGATTTCAGGAAAATAATTGCGGTTGGCCTCGATCAGATCACGAACCCGCTCGATTGGGTTCGCTTCGAAACGTGCGTCTTCGTCGCGATCGGCCATTTGCGCGGCCGCCAGGGTCTCACCGCGGCGGGCTTCCGTATAGGCGGCATAAAGCCGTTGCAAGCCATGGGTGACGCCGGGACAGAGTTCGGCAAGGTCACGCAATTCCTGTTTCGGTAGATCGATCTGCCGAAACAAGGGGTCGGAAAAAATCTCGTTCAATTCGGCAAAAAATCGATCTTCATCGGCGCTTGCCAGATCGCGCAGGTCGAGGTCATAGGCTTCCGCCAGACGGAGCAGGATTTGGGCCGTCACCGGGCGCTGATTGCGCTCGATCAGGTTGATGTAGGAGGGCGAAAGGCCGAGCCCCTCGGCGATCTGGGTCTGCGACAGCCCCAATTGCTGGCGGATGCGGCGAAAGCGTGGGCCAACGAACAGCTTTTTTCCATGATCGCCTGCCATGAGTGCCTCGTTGACTCAAATGTGACTAAATTTACAAATTAACTCATATTACAAGTATATATGTTACATGATATCCTCATTTAAAATCAAGATAACTATGCATCATATGTGGATTCGCGTTTAGCTCCAGACGCATTTCATCGTGAAATGTCACGAATGTTGATCTGGAGAATCAAATGGCGAAGACCTTCGAAGAGCTTGCTCCCGCGCCCCAGGGCCGTTTTGACGGCATTACGCGTCCCTACACGCCAGCCGACGTCGAAAAGCTGCGCGGTTCGGTGCCGATCGCCCATACGCTGGCCGTCAGGGGCGCCAATCGACTCTGGGAGGCACTCAAGAAGGAACCTTACGTCCATTCGCTCGGCGCGGTGACCGGCAATCAGGCGATGCAGCAGGCGCGCGCCGGGCTTTCCGCGATCTATCTGTCCGGTTGGCAGGTTGCGGCGGACGCCAATACGGCGGGCGCGATGTACCCCGATCAGAGCCTTTACCCGGCCAATGCGGGGCCGGAACTGTGCCGCCGCATCAATCGTACCTTCCAGCGCGCCGACCAGGTCGAGCATGCCGAGGGCGGCGCCAAAATCGACTGGTTCGTGCCGATCGTGGCGGACGCGGAAGCCGGTTTTGGCGGCCCGCTCAACGCCTTCGAGATCATGAAGGCCTATATCGAGGCGGGCGCGGCCGGCGTCCATTTCGAGGACCAGCTCGCTTCCGAAAAAAAGTGCGGGCATATGGGCGGCAAGGTGCTGATCCCGACCGCGGCCCATGAGCGCAATTTGATCGCGGCGCGGCTTGCCGCCGATGTCTGCGGCACGCCGACTTTCGTGATGGCGCGCACGGATGCGGAAAGCGCCAAGCTCATGACCTCCGACATCGACGAGCGCGACCATGAGTTCATCACTGGCGAGCGCACGGCGGAGGGCTTTTACCGTCTCAAGCCCGATACCGGCATCGATCATTGCATCAAGCGCGGGCTGGCTTTTGCGAAATATGCCGACCTGTTGTGGTGGGAGACCTCGACGCCGAATCTCGGCGAGGCGAAGCGGTTCGCCGAAGCGATCCGCAAGATCTACCCGAACAAGATGCTGGCCTATAATTGCTCGCCCTCATTCAACTGGGAGGCCAATATCGGCCGGGTGACGATCGCCAAGTTCCAGCGCGAGCTCGGCGCGATGGGCTACAAGTTCCAATTTGTCACGCTGGCCGGCTTCCATTCGCTCAACCATGGCATGTTCGAATTGGCGCGCGGCTACAAGGCCGAGGGCATGACGGCCTATTCGCGGCTGCAACAGGCCGAGTTCGCCTCGGAAAAATTCGGCTATTCGGCGACGCGCCACCAGCGCGAGGTCGGCACCGGCTATTTCGACCTGGTGTCCACCACGATCAGCGGCGGTTCATCCTCGACCACGGCGCTCCACGACTCGACCGAGGCCGCGCAGTTCAAGCCGCATGGTTCGGAAATCCGCGTTCAGGCGGCGGAATAGGAGGCAAGCATGAGACAGGGTAGCCAATTTTGGGTGATCGGCGGCGAGTTCGGTTCGATGAACTTCCACAAGCTCGTGGAAGGCTCGGCCCAGGTAAAGGGGCCGTTCAAGACCCGCGCCGAGGCCGAAGATTGCTGGCGCGAGGCATCGGAAAAACACCGCCATAAGGCCGGTGTGCGCTTTTCGATCGTGGAAGAGCCGACCCGCGCGGTGGCATGACGAGGATAAAGCAGCCAGGGAGGCTTATGGCCGTTTCCCGCTCTTCGGGGCGTTCATAAGCCTTTGGGAATAAACGTTCTTTGCGTAGGGCAAGGTTACTGGTAGGTTAATGCCGTTCCCGGACTCCTTCAGGACAGGGCGGTCAGGCCGATGGCAGAAGCACAAAATACCGCAAGTGAAGTTGCTGGCGAAACGCCTCCGATGCGGCTGCGCGATGCGCTTCGCAAGGCCCGCATCGAAGCCGCCGATCGCACCGGCGTCGTTGTCGATCTGCGCGACGCGGAAGTCGCCCGGTTGGAAATTCTAAGCGAAGCGCTCGATCCGCTGTTTGCGCAAATTCCCGATTCCGTCGATCTGTTCGATCGCGGCATCAGCCAGGGAGAGACGCCGCGGCTGTGGATCGATGTGGTGGCACATGTCCTGATGGGGCGCGACAAGCGTGCCTATCGCTTCGTGCAGAACACCCGCTTTGGCCGGATCGTGATCGCTGAATCGCACGATGTCCCTGTTATCGTCGATGCCGTCACCGACTATGTCGCCCGCCGCATGGTGGAGCGCGAACATGCGTTGGCCGCGCCTCATTTGGGCGCAACCGTCGCTCCCGCGAAGCCTCGCGTCGGCAGGTTTTGGCCGTTCGCCCTCGGTTTCATCCTGGGAGCGGCCGCGTTGTTCGGCCTGGCGCTGCTTACGAGTCTGAGCAGTTCATAGCATCGCTTCGCGTGAAAACGCTCTACATCAACCGCGTTCGTCTTATTTCCCGAACCTGAAAGGCATCGTTGATGCCTCGCACCATCTGCTGGCAGCGCCACGTGGCGCCCTCTTGCGCGATCGAAAACAGATTATAGGCGGCGTTCGGATAGCGGCCGTGCGACAGGGCGGATGCCGAGGGCACGCCGACGGCCGGAATCGATCCGCTCGGCCCGTCGATCCAGATCGTGGAATGAACATGATCGTGCCCGTGCAGGACCAATTCCACGCCGTATCGTTTCAATAAAGCCAGCAGCTCAGATGAATCGGTCAGGCGCTTGGCGCGCGCGCGGGAGCGCAGCGGATGATGAACAAGAAGGACACGAAATGTTGGCCCTGAAGCGAGTCCGGCGAGAATTTGCTCAAGCGCGTCGATCTGGCTTCGCCCCAGCCATCCCGTGGCCATGAAAGGCAGCGTCGGGACCGCGGAGGAAACGCTGATGAGCGAAAGCGGGCCACGGCGGCGCAGCGCTGGAAACGGATTGTCATTGAGGCTTTGCGCATCGTCGCCCGCGACATAACTGCCCAAAGCCTCGATAAAACGATGCCGGGTGGCGCGAACATAGGCATCGTGATTGCCGGGAATGACCGTGACGCGATCCGGCGTGCCGATACTTTCGAGCCAGGCGCGCGCCGGCGCAAATTCGGCTTCAAGCGCCAGATTGACGAGATCGCCTGTGATCGCGACGTGATGGGGCACTTGCGCCCGCATGTCGGATATCACCACGTCGAGCACGTCGCGGCGGTGGTATCGATGGCGGTTGCGCGTCCAGTTCAGATAACCCAACGCGCGCTTGCCGGCGAGTTCGGACAGCCGCGGCTGCGGCAAGGGCGGAAGGTGCGGATCGGATAAATGCGCCAGCGTAAAGGCTGCCATTATCGCCACCCGCTCTCGCCATGTGCTGAAAACGGCCGCCGCATCGTCGCCTCGTTATTCTCCAGAGCGTTTTCAAGCGAAGTGGGTGCCGGTTCGCGTGAAGAAAACGCGTCAAAATAACATCCTAGAGCTTCCGTTCCGATTCTATCGGAACGGAAGCTCTAGAAGAGCCGGAGAATGTATTGGCAAGCCGGCGGGCAGGATGCAAGGATCAAAGTCAGCCTCCCGATCGCAAGGCCATGCCGTGATGACGAAATTGAAATATGTACGAACGTGCTTTGAGCCAGTGCTGCGGCGGCTTTTTCATTTCTATTGGCGGTTGGCGCGGGGCATGACCCTTGGCGTCCGCGCCGTGGTGCTGGATGCTGAAAATCGTATCTTCCTGGTTAAGCACAGCTATGTCAGCGGTTGGCATTTGCCGGGCGGCGGCGTGGAGACGGGTGAAGCGCTTTGCGAGGCGTTGCAACGCGAATTGGCGGAAGAAGGGCGGATCAGGCTTGTCGGCGAGCCCTTGCTTCACGGCGTTTATTTCAACCGTCACGTATCGCGGCGCGACCATGTCGCGGTCTATGTGATCAGGCATTTCGAGCAGGATCGCTTGCCCGAGCCCAACCGCGAGATCATCGCGTGCGGTTTTTTCGAAACCAATGCCCTGCCGCCGGACACCACGATCGGAACGCGGTTGCGGATTTCGGAAGTGCTCGAAAACAGGCCGCCAATTCCGACCTGGCGTTAGAGAACGTTAGCGATACGGCCTTATGATCGGGCCGCAAAACCCTAATAATCGTTAAGGATTTCGCCGATGAGCGCCGTATCGGAAACCAAGCGCCCGCCAAGGCTTCGCAACTATCTGGCCGGCATGTCGGAGGCGCTGGCGGAATTTGCGAAGTCCGAATTCCCGCAAGACCAGCCCGCACAAAAGCGCATCGCCGTCCTGGTGCCGTGCTTCAATGAAGAAGCGGCGGTCGCAACCGTGATCGCCGATTTTCGCAATGCGCTCCCAGCGGCCGAAATTTTCGTCTACGACAACAATTCGTCAGACCGAACGGCGGCGGTGGCGCGCGAAGCCGGCGCCTCGGTGCGCAGCGAAAGGCGTCAGGGCAAGGGCCATGTGGTCCGTCGCATGTTCGCCGACATCGATGCCGACATTTACGTGCTGGTGGACGGCGATGCCACCTATGACGCGGCAAGCGCCCCGAAAATGATCGAAGCGCTGATCGCCGAGCGGCTGGATATGGTGGTGGGCCTGCGGGTCGATCAGGCGCAGGCCGCTTGGCGGCCGGGTCATCGCACCGGCAATTGGCTATTGACCAGCTTTCTGTCGCAGGTGTTCGGCCAAGCCTTCAAGGACATTCTTTCCGGCTACCGGGTTTTTTCGCGGCGGTTTGTCAAATCCTTCCCGGTATTGTCGGACGGTTTTGAGATCGAGACCGAATTGAGCGTCCATGCGCTCGAATTGTCGCTGCCGGTCGTCGAGATCGAAACCCCTTACTTCGCCCGTCCGGAAGGATCGGTCAGCAAGCTCAGCACCTGGCGTGACGGTTTACGGATTCTCGGCACCATCCTCAAGCTCTATCGCTCGGAGAAGCCTTTGCGGTTTTTCACCGCGATCGGGATTTTTTTCGCTTTGATTTCGATTGGCCTCGCGATTCCCATTTTCGTCACCTATGTCGAGCAGGGTATCGTTCCCCGCCTGCCGACCGCCATCCTGTCGATGGGGCTGATGATTTTGTCCATGCTCTCGCTGTCATCGGGCCTGGTACTTGATACAGTGACGCGCGGCCGGCGCGAGATGAAATTATTGGCCTATCTGTCTCGGGTCCCCGCCGAGAAGGCCTGAGCCGACCGCCATTCGGATTTTGGACACCGTTTATGAGCGAGGTCTCTTTCACCATATTGGCCGAGACGGCCAACGATGCCCAGGCGGTCGAGCGCCTGCACGAGCGCACGTTCGGACCCGGCCGCTTTGTCTTGAGCGCGTACCGGATTCGCGAGCATGTCGATCATCTGCTCGATCTGTCGTTCACCGCCCGGATCGGGACGTTGCTGGTGGGCTCGGTGCGTCAATTGCCGATCGCCATCGGAGACACCAAGGCCTTGCTGCTCGGGCCGTTGACGGTCGAACCGCCGTTTCGCAGCCGCGGCGTGGGGCGCGCGCTGCTGGAACGCGCGCTGGGCGATGCGAAAGCCAGGGGACGCGGTTTGGTGTTTCTGGTCGGCGATGAGGCCTATTATCGCCGTGTCGGCTTCAAGACCGTGCCGAAGGGGCGGGTGACCATGCCCGGCCCGGTCGATTACAGCCGCGTATTGGTTGCCGAACTCATTGAGGGCGCGTTCGAGGGTGTATCCGGAGCGATCCGCCCGGATTGGAACGCCGCGCAATAATCCCGTTCGTGCTTTAACGTCCCTCGCGCAGCCAGGTTGCGGCAAAGCCGCCGAGCAGCAGCAACAGCCCAATGATGCCGGCGAAGACCGGCAAGACGCCGACGCCCCTGACGACGCTCGCATCGCGCATCTTCACGCCCATCCAGCCATCGCCGCGGAAAATACTGGAGGCGTGCACCGGGACGACACGCGGAAGGTCGATGTTGGAGCCATCGACGGCACGCCAGACGCCACCGCCGCTCGCCTGCGCCAGCGGCCTTAGCGTTTCGGTCGTGGAGGTGACTTCCGAGAATTCCTTCGGGTTGGTCGGACCGACATTGATCAGCGCTTTCAGCGTGCCGTCGCTCGCCTGCCACAGGCCGAGTTCGTTGGCGGGTATCGCCGCCGTCCAGGTGCCGGGCTCGCCGGCACTCAAGGTCAATTCGCGTGTGGTGCCGGAGGGCGAAGTCACCGTCACCGGCGCGACGCTCTCGGCCATGGTCTGCCGCTGCACGACCAGATCATGGCCGCGAACCTGTAAATGCAACGCCTCCTCGTCGAGGTCGGGTTGCTTCATCAGCCAGTGCGACATCCGACGCAACAAATCGAGATGCGGGCCGCCGCCTTCATAGCCGCGCGCCCACAGCCAGATGTGGTCGGACAGCAGCAAGGCGACGCGTCCTTCGCCGAAACGCGACAGCAACAATAGCGGCTTGCCGTCGGCGCCGGTCATGACCGGCGGGCTGATCGCGTTACGGGTATCGACGGTGCGAAAGAAGCGGCTCCAATGCGGCGGTTCGCTATTGGCCCCTTCAAGGCCGCGCGTGACGGGATGACGCTTGCCGACATCGCTCAGCACGGCATAAAACGGCTTTTCGGTAACGCCGACGGGTTCTGCCGGCAGCACCGAATCGAGCGGCGTCCGCCAAATGCTGGTGGACGATGCGTAATCGGGGCCGGCCGAGACCAGGACGGCGCCGCCGGAACGCACGTAACGCGCGATATTGTCGAAATAAGCGATCGGCAGCACGCCCTGACGCGCGTAGCGGTCGAAGATGATCAATTGGAATTCGTTGATTTTCTGCTGAAACAGTTCGCGGGTCGGAAACGCGATCAGCGACAATTCATTGATCGGCGTGCCGTCTTGTTTCTCGGGCGGGCGCAGAATCGTAAAGTGCACGAGATCGACGCTGGCGTCGGACTTCAAGAGGTTGCGCCAAGTGCGTTCGCCCGAATGCGGTTCACCCGAGACCAACAGCACGCGCAGCTTGTCACGCACGCCGTCGATTGCGACCACCGCGCGGTTGTTGACGAGCGTCAACTCGTTGTCGAGAGGGGAGGCTTCGATCTCCACGATATTGGGACCGGCGTGCTTGATCTCGATATCGACATTAACGCTCTGGCCGCCGAGCACGGTTCGCTCGTTAATGGTCTCGCCATCGACGCGGACGCTGACTTTGGCGCGTTGACCGGTGACACCTTGATCGTCCAGCCGATAGGTGATGGTCTGCACCTGCCCGACAATGCCAAAACGCGGCGCGGCGGAAATCGCAATCCGGCGGTCGCGTTCGTCCTTGCGGCCGGTGATTAGCGCATGAACCGGCGCTTGGAAGCCGAGCAAGGCCGCGTTCGCGGGAATGTCATGCACCCGCCCGTCGGTGATCAGAAAGGCGCCGGCCACGCGATCGACCGGGACGTCCGACAAGGCCGATGACAGCGCGCCGAACAGCTTGGTGCCGTCGGTTTCGCCGTCGGCCTGGCCGGCTTCCACCACCCGCACGTCGAGACCGCCGATCTTCTTGAGATTGTCGAGTAGCGCGGCTTGCGCGCGCCGGGTCTCGTTGGCGCGATCGCCAAAATTCTGGCTTGGGCTTTTGTCGATCACGACGGCCGCGACCGAGGGCAGCGGTTCGCGCTCTTCGCGTGTGAAGGAGGGATTGGCGAGCGCCAGCAAAATCAGCGCCAGCGCCGACAGGCGCAGCATTGTGCCGCGCGGACGGGTGAGCAGCAGCAAGCCCGCGATCACAGCGGCCGCCGCGCACGCGATCCAAAGCGCAAGCGAGGGGATCAACGGCGTAAATGCGATGCCGTAATTCATGGGCGGCGCCTCATTGTCCCAACCGTTCGATCAGGGCCGGGGCATGCACTTGGTCGGCCTTGTAGTTTCCAGTGAGCGTATACATCACGATATTGACGCCGGCGCGGAAGGCGAATTCGCGCTGCCGCGGCTCACCCGGCGCCAATGGCAGCATCGGCTGGCCGTCGGGGCGGATCGCCCAGGCGCCGGCCAGATCGTTGGAGGTGATGATAATGGGCGAAACGCCGTCGCCGCCGCGCGCCGGATGCGAGGCCGAATCTTCGTCATCATCGCGCGGCAGCGTCTCGACCCAGGTCTGGCCCGTGTCGAAACGGCCGGGAAAATCACGCAGCAGATAAAACGTCTTGGTCAGGACGTGCTCGCGCGGCACCGGTTCGAGTTCAGGGACGTCGAGCGATGACAGAATATCACGCAACGCCAGCATGCCGGGCGTTTGCGACGCGCCGCTGTCGCCGGGCGGCGCCTCGATCGCATCGCGCGTGTCGAACAATACCGTGCCGCCTTGTTTCATATAAGCATCGATCCGGTCGATCGCGCCTTGGGGCGGCTTCGGCGCGCCGGGCACCACCGGCCAATAGATCAGCGGAAAGAAGGCGAGTTCGTCGCGCGCGGGATCCACGCCCACGGGATCGCCGGCCTCAAGCGCGGTGCGTTGCGCCAGAAACAAAGTGATTCCGGACATGCCCGCCTTGACGATGGAATCGACATCGGCATTGCCCGTCAATACATAAGCAAGACGGGTTTGCGTCGTGGCCTTGATGGCGAATTCATCGGCGGCGCTGTCGGCTTTGGCCGGCCAAGGCAGGCTCATGAGGGCCGGCAACAACAACGCCAACAGCAGACTTGCCGGCGACACGCGCCGGCGCAGCAAATTTCCGATTCCGCCGCTGAGCAGCGCCACCACCACCGCGTCGATCAAAAACAAGATCAGCGCGGCGGTCAGCAGCATTCCGCGCAGATCGCGCGGTTCGGAATTGGTGTAGTTGGCGCGCCTTGCGTTCAGCAATGAGGTGTCCAACGGAGTGACGAGATCGGTTGGCGCCAGCGCATTCACCGCCAGCGGGCTGTCGGGTGGACCGTAAAATCCCGGCGGGTGATCCAGCGTCGCTCGATCGCGGAAATCGGCAATCAGCGGCTTGGCGGTCGATGGCGGCGGGCCAAAGCTGCCAAACCCATCCAGCGTGCGCAGCGGCGCCACCGTTTCGGTGGTCGGCTCGCTGGCGGCATTCGCGCCCGACGTATAGCCCGAGACATCGGCGATCCGGCGCAGCATTTCGACAAAGGAGCCCGACAGCGGCAAATCGGACCAGCGCATGTCGGCGCTGACGTGAAACAGGACGAGCAGCCCCTTGCCGCGCCGCTCGCCGGTGACGAGCGGCGTGCCGTCTTCCAGCGCCGCCCAGCTCTTTGTCGGCAGCACCGCGTCCGGCTCGGCCAGCACTTGGCGGTTGACGGTGATGTCCTTGGGCACCGTAAGTCCGGCAAACGGGCCCTCGGCGGCGAAGGCCGCCAAATGCTGCGGCTTTTCCCAGGTCAGGCTGCCGCCGAGGCTGCGTCCGCCGCGGCGCAATTTCACCGGCACCAGATCGTCGTCGGCTTGCGCCAGTCTCGGGCCGGCAAAGCGCACCAAAACCCCGCCGCGTTCGATCCAGGCGTTGAGGCGTTCGCGAATTTCCACCGACAGGGTGCCGACATCGGCCAGCACCATCATCGGCAGCTTCTGGTCGAGAAATTGCGAAATCGCCTGCTGCGGCGCGCCGCGCTCGCCTTGTCGAATGTCGGCAAAGGGCGCCAGCGCGCGGGTGAGGTAGAATGCCGGCGCCAGCAAGGGCTGCGCGGTATCGCTGCTCGACCCGCTGATCACGCCGACGGCGCGGCGCCGCCAACGCTTGTCGAGCAATTGCACCGCGCCGGCCGAACGCTCGCCGGATATTTCGAGCCGCGCGATATCGTTGCGCAACTCGACCGGCAGATCGAACTCCGCCTCGGTTTCGCGCGTCCCCGATGTAAAGGCAAAATGGGCCTCGCCGATCGGCGAGCCTTTTTGGTCGAGCGCGCGCACGACGCCGGAAGCCGCAGCGCCATCGGCGCGCAGAACCTTCACCGTCATCTTTGCCGCGGCATTTTCGGCCGCCGCGAGCGCCAGCGCCGGCGGCGTGCCGCCTTCGAAAATCGTCAGCGGACGGCCGCTTGCGGTTTCGCCCAACCCTTGAAGGAATTCCGCGCCGCGCCCCGTATCGACACCGTCCGAAAGCCACGCGATCTCGCAATCGCCGGTCGCCTTCAGAAAGCGCCCGATCGCCGCCAAAGTCTCGGCGCGATCGATCGCGTAAGGTTTGGGCGCGAGCTGGCGCAGCGCGACGCGCGCCGTTCCGCCCGGCATGATCGTGATGTCGCGCGTGGGCTCCGACAGAGGAATCAGCGCAATGCCGCGCCGGTCGTTATCGGCGTTGGCGATCAATTCGTCCGCGGCCTTCACCCGCGCGTCCCAGCTACTGGCCGCGCTCCATCCGTCGTCGATCAGGATCGCGAGCGGCGCGCGCGAGCCATTGGCGCCGGGAAGCGGATTCCAGATCGGACCTGCCGCCGCCAAAATAATCAAGGCGGCCGCGGCAAGGCGCAGCGCCGTCAACCACCATGGCGTGCGCGAAGGGGTTTCCTGCTTGGGGGCGATATCGAACAACAGCCGCGTCGGCGGAAACGCGATGCGCCGCGGCCGCGGCGGCATCACCCGCAACAACCACCACAGCAATGGCAGGCTCAACAGGCCGAGCAGAAGCGCCGGTTCGGCAAAAAAGAGGGGTAAGCCCGCCATCATGCGCCGCGCCCCGCTTTGACGGAAGTCGCGCGGCCGCCACTTTTGCTCGCCAACATGCCCGAATGCAGAAACAGCAGCAATTCGGCCGCCGAACGGCTGGTGGTATGGGTCGAGAACAGCCAGTCGAGCTTGGCGGTCTCAAAGCGCATTTGCTCACGGTGAAGCGCCACGCGCGCCACATAATCGCTGGCCCAGCTTTCGGCGCGCCCCGCGACGATGATTTCGCCGCCTTCCGGCTCGACGAATTCGATACGGCCGGAATAAGGGAAACTCTCTTCGGCCGGATCGACGATCTGGATCAAGGTGCCGTGGGCGCCGGACGACGACAATCCAGCGAGCATGTCTCGGATGTCGCCGATCGGCGACCAGAAATCCGACAAGACCACGATTTCGGCAAGCGGCGACGGCACGAAGGCGGGCGGCAAGCTCGGCCGCGCCGCGTCATCATGCAGCATCGCTTGCGCGATTCTGTCGATGATGCTGCGGCTCGCGGTCGGATTAATCAGGCCGGGAATGCCGACGCGCTCGCCGCCTTCGACCAAAAGCTCGGCCAACGCGAAAGTCACGATCAAGGCGCGTTCCAGTTTGCTGTCGCGCGCCGCTTTCGAGGCAAAGGCCATCGACGGCGAGCGGTCCGGCCACAGCCATACGGTGTGTGCCGCTTCCCATTCCTGCTCGCGGACATAAAGATGGTCGTCGCGCGCCGAGCGGCGCCAATCGACCCGTTGGGCGGGTTCGCCCGACACGAAGCGGCGGTATTGCCAGAAGCTTTCGCCGGCGCCGGCGCGCCGCCGTCCGTGCAGGCCGTGGATGACATTGGCGGCGATGCGGCGGGCTTCCAGCACGAGGCGCGGCAGTGAGGCGGCGAGCGTTCGGCTTTGCCCATCGGCACGCCGGATGGCCGCGGTCTCTCTGGCATGGGGCTCGGCGGCTGCGGCCACCATCAACCGATCCGCGTCTTCAATTGTCTGATGACGTCGGCGATGGTGCGGCCTTCGGCGCGGGCGGAGAAGGTCAATGCCATGCGGTGTTTGAGAACCGGCTCGGCCAAGTCGAGCACGTCGTCGATGGAGGGCGAAAGGCGGCCGTCGAGCAAAGCGCGGGCGCGCACGGCAAGCATCAGCGATTGGCTGGCGCGCGGCCCCGGTCCCCAGGCGA
>Ga0070735_10003243_pt1 | contig 14332 bp, 12 predicted proteins | sample Coa_R1_FD_66443 | JGI IMG/M metagenome (GOLD analysis project Ga0070735, IMG submission 66443) | Surface soil microbial communities from Centralia Pennsylvania, which are recovering from an underground coalmine fire - Coalmine... | ecosystem: Environmental > Terrestrial > Soil > Unclassified ...
CGCAAGCCTTTGCCAGGCTGGGATCCCGCGTGGCCCTCGTGCAAGACGACCCCATGTTTCTCGGCCACGAAGAGCGAGACGCGGCGCAGCTTCTTTCCGACGCTCTCGCACGCGACGGAATCGAGATCCATCTCGACACACAAACGCTCAGGGTGCGCGTGGAGGGCGGCGGCAAGGTCGCGGACCTCGCCCGAGACGACTCGAGGAGCTCGGTCGCGGTGGATCAGATCCTCGTCGGCGTCGGCACCGACCCCAACGTTCAGGGCCTCGGGCTCGAGGCCGCAAGGGTCGCCTACGACCCCGCGCGCGGCGTCTTCGTCGACGATTTTCTGCGGACCACCAACCCGCGCATTTTCGCGGCGGGCGACGTCTGCGCCGAGGGTAAGTTCCCGCACATCGAGAGCACGGCCGGGCGCATCGTCGTGGCCAATGCTCTCTTTCGAGGTCGCCAGCGGCTGAGCGCCGAAGCGGTACCGTGGTGCACCTACACCGATCCGGAGATCGCCCACGTGGGCATGTACGTCAGCGAGGCCCGCCAGAAAGGAATCCCGGTGAAGACGTTGACCGTCCTGATGCACGAGGTCGACCGTGCCATCGCGGATGGCGAAGAGGAAGGCTTCGTGAAGCTGCACGTCCGCGAGGGAACGGGGCAGATCCTCGGCGCCACGGTGGTCGCCGCCCACGCGGGGGACCTGATTGGCGAGATCGCGCTCGCCATGAGCGCCCGGCTCGACCTTCACGCTCTGGCTCAGGTCAATCACCCGTATCCAACCCAGTCGCTTGCGATCAGGATGGCGGCCGAAGAATTCGTGGGCTCACACCCGAGGGCGACCCGTCGACGCGAGTACAAACCACGAGCGCTTCGGTGATCTGCTTGGTCTCCTCAGCACTCTTCAAGATGCCGATCTGCCGCTGGGACGGAGCTCAGGGGATGGACCCCAAGGCGGCCACCGGATGAGCCAGGGCGCGCGGGACGAGATGCGGATCGCCTTCGAGGAGATGCCGTGGCAGACGAGCCCTTCGGGCGTCCGGTTCAAGGCGAGTTCGATGGCGGCGCCGTCGTCGTCTTCCGCGCGGGCGACGGGCTCGCGATTCCGGGAGGCGACGCGGCTCGCCACCGCCCGCGGGCGCTGACCGATCGCGTTCGACTCGTGTTCGTCGAGACGGCCGGCTCATGACTCCCGTGCCGCGAGTTCCGGTGAGCCCGGCGACGGACGCTGTGGTGGCCAAGAAGTCGTTTCGAAGGGAACCTCCGTCGGATGCGATAGGATGGGCGCGGCAGCGTTTTCTGGGGCGGCTACTCCGGCTACTTCGCCGATCCGGATGGCTATCCATGGGAGGTGGCCTACAACCCGCACTGGAAGCTCGACGCCGAAGGTCGCGTCGTCCTGCCATGCTGAGAACGGGAGCCACCCATGAGCGACATCAAGGTGCGAACGATCGAGGAGATGCCCTACTACCAAGGCCCGAACGCCATTCCGGGGATCCGGTTCCACACGGCGGCTCGGGAGCTAGGCGTCACCGCGTGGGGCATGAGCGTTCTGGACATCGACGCGGGCTGCACGGGCTACCCCGAGCACGATCACGAGCGGGACCAGCAAGAGGAGGTCTACGTCGTCCTTCGAGGCGACGGCACGATGGACGCCTCCGGGGAGAAGATTGCTCTCAGGACCGGAATGCTGGTTCGCGTGGGTCCATCGCAGAAGCGTAAGATTCTGCCGGGTCCGCAGGGCATCAGCGTGCTCGCCATCGGAGCGACACCCGGCAAGGCGTACGAGCCGCGTCGATGAACGCCGAGTGGCACAAGAAGCACGTCCTGCGGAGGGGCGCCTCGCTGGAAGAGCGGATCGCCTGGCATCGCGAACACCAGAAACGCTGCGCGTGTCGCCCAGTCCCAGCCAAGCTCCTCGCCGAGATGCATCGCGAGCCTGCCATCGACGAGTACCTGGCGGGGGCCAGCCCGAAGAGCCGCGTCCTCCTTCAGAAGCTTCGCAAGACCATTCACGCGCTCGTTCCCGAGGTCGAGGAGTGCATCAGCTACCGCCTGCCCGCCTTCCGCTACCAAGGTCGGATCGTCGCCGGCTTCTCCGCCACCTCGACGGGCTGCTCGTACTACCCGTTCAGCGGGACGACCCTCAAGACGCTCGCGGACGACATCCAAGGTTACAGCCAGACCAAGAGCGCGCTGCACTTTGGTCCCGACACGCCGCTCCCCGCATCCCTCGTGCGAAAGCTCCTCAAAGCGAGGATCGCCGAAGGCAGTCGATGAGACCGTCGGACGCAGAACACGAGCACACCGAACGCCTCGGTCGCGAGAGTGAGCGATACTTCTCCGACGAGTCAATCTCGCACCCCGATGACCATGACGTTGCGTATAGCCGAAGCGTCGTAGTCCTCCGTGGCGGTCATCACCGGCAGGAGCCTGACGTCATCGATTACGGAAGTCGCAGCTCGGACGACGGAACGGACAGCACCTAGCCCGTCGAGGGCGCCGACCACATTGAACGCGAAGGTGCCGCCGGGGCGAAGGCGCTCTCGCAGCGTTCGGAAGAACGTTCGCCCACAGATGCCCCTTCCCAGTTGGTCGCCGTGGTAGGCGTCCACGACAATCGTGTCCCACGATTCGGCTGCCACTTCGAGAAACGCCGCACCATCCGCGCGATGGACGGCGAGGTGCGGGATCTCGTCGAGCCCGTAGAAAGCGCGCGCCAGCTCGATGACGTGGCGCTCCGGTTCAACCACGTCAATCTGAATGCCGGGGTAACACACCGCGAACTGCCTAGGTCCAACGGCTCCGCCGCACCCGATGAAGAGCGCCCGTTCTCTGCGACGCGCGAGCGCGGCGGCGACGTGCAGCAGGTCGACGTAGGGCCAGCCCGACTTGGCGGCGTCGTCGAGACCGGAGCGCGTCCAGATCATCTCGCGCCCCGAATCAAGGTCGTGAGCGACCATCTCGCGGAAGCCGTTCTCGTCCCGGACCCGAATCTCCAGGCGTTCCGCTCTCCGTTGAGCGAGAACCCGCTCTCCCCAGGGCCAGAGAATCTTGGGGCTCGCAGGTCGAAGCGGAGCGCGTGTGAGCCCCGGCAGACCGTAGGATGCGCGACCGACAGCGAGAGCGGGGAGCAGGTCGGCAACCCTACCGACGTCGTCCTCGCGGAATGGCGCACCCGTTCGTCCCAGCATCACAGCTCCGATCACTTGACCGCGCAGGACGAGGTAGCCGAGCAGGCTGTGCTTCCCGCCGAGGGGTCTTGCCAGGTCGCGAAAGTACGCCGTCTGTCTGACCCGAGCTTCACCGAGCACCTCGGTATCAACGGCGACTCGGCGCGCAGCAAGGGCAGCCTGCTTCACCGGGGCCAGCTCGGCTTCGTACACGCTTCCAGGTCGCATCGCTCGATCGACCAGGTCCGGCGCCAGCCCCTCGGCGGTCATTGAGGCCCCGCGCGCGCCCATGAAGGCGACGTCGTAGCCTACGGCGCGACCCAGAAAGTCGAGCGCGAGTCGTTCGAATTCGGCAGCAGTCCCGACCTGTGCGGCGGCAACCAGGGGATCGAAGCGCATGCCCAGATGGACAAGTGCCTCGGGTCTCCGGTTCCCGTCAGGCGGTCACCCGGCGAGAAACCGCACCGCCTCCGCCGCGAACGGCTCCCTCTGCGACAAGTAGATCGGGCTGTGCATCGCCTCGGGCACGACCCACAGAGAGGAGCGAGGGATCGCGCGATATAGCTCCACCGCCAGCTCGACCGGGTAGAAGGGATCGCGGTCGCCGGTGACGATGAGCGTCCTGGCGGTGACGGTCGCGAGCTGGTCCGTCGTGAAGTTCATGTCGCTCGGGTCCTCCGCGAATCGGCGCGGCAACTCCCAAAGGCGCGCGATCTGCTCGTCGCCGTGCACGTGCAGCGACCGCATCCGCGCCCATTCTTCGGGGGAGTGCTCCGAGAGCGCCGCCTCGCCGAAGAGAGCCCTCGTGCGCTCAGGAAATCGCGGCGTCGCCGACACGAGGATCATCGCCGTGATCCGCGCCGGTGCTCGCGTGGCGACATGCAGCAGTGTCTTGGCGCCCAGGCTTACCCCGATCGCCTTGGCCTGTCCGACGCCGAGAGCATCCAGAACGGCGAGCACGTCGCGCGCGCACCCGGCGAAGGTGTACTCGCCGCCGGGGTTGGTCGAGCGACCGTGCCCGCGCGCATCGGGGGCGATGACGCGAAAGCTCTGGGCCAGCCGATCAAGATCGAAGGCGTGCCGCCAGTCGCCACTCGTCCCGGTCATGCCGTGCAGGAGAACGAGTGGCGCGCCTGCACCGCGCTCCTCCACGTAGAGGTCGGCACCGGTCACCTGGATGGTTCGTTGAATGATGTCCATCGCGTCCTCCACGACCCGGTGAGGTATCCGACCCCTCGCACGCTTTGTAAGCTTCCGAGTTCTCGGTACGAATCAGCCTTTTCGCCCGTATTGTGCCGACGTTTCCCTTGCGCCACGCCAGCTACCCCAACTTCAACACGGGGCGTCGCACGCGGTATGTCGTGGCGGCGGCGTTCCAGGTCTGGCTCGATCGGCCGCACGCCGGTCTTGAGCAGCCCTCGCGGGCGACCCTCCGTGGCGCCGACACTGAAGCGGGCGCTTTTGAGGCGGTGGCTCGCCGCCAAGATCCGAATCTCGCCGCGTCCTGGCTGAGGAAGAAGCACGTCACGAAGCTCCGCAAGGGGCCGCCATACTTGCTCAGAACGAACGCGAGCACGTCGAGGGGACCGCACGGTAGCACCGTTCTCATGAGTTCCATTCGCACTCGAGATGCGGCCGACGCTCCGCATCCTGGCTCTGACCGAGCCCGTAACCTCGGCGCGCCGGACCCATCCGAAGGTAACCTCCCCTCGACACGGCGCATGCCAAGGTCTACGAACTCCAGTGCATGCTGCGGCGTGATCGGACGGGAATTGCGGGTATCGACGACGTGCTCGGCGGAGGCTTACCGAAGAACCGCCTCTATCTCGTGAAGGGCGAGCCCGGAGTGGGCAAGACGACGCTCGCGTTGCAGTTCCTGCTCGAGGGCGCCCGCTCCGGGGACAGCGCCCTCTACATCACACTCTCGGAGACCCAGGACGAGATCCGGCAGGTCGCCGACTCTCACGGTTGGTCCCTGGACGCGGTCCAGCTTTACGAGTTGTCGACCGCGGAGCGGACGCTGGGGCTGGACGACGAGAACACGCTCTATTCGCCTGCCGATGTCGATCTCAAGGAGACCGTGCGTGTGCTCCTCGACGAGGTCGAGCGCCTCAAGCCGCAGCGCGTCGTCTTCGACTCGCTGTCCGAGATCCGCATGCTTGCCCAGACGCCGATCCGATATCGACGCCAGCTTCTCTCGCTGAAGCAGTACTTCGCGGGCCGCGACTGCACTGTCCTTCTCCTCGACGATCGCACGGGGGGCGACTCGGATCAGCAGGTGGAGAGCCTGGCGCACGGCGTGATCTCGCTCGAGCTGGTGCCCGTGCTGTACGGCGCCGAGCGGCGACGGTTCCGCGTCGCGAAGCTTCGCGGGTCGTCGTTTCGCAGCGGTTACCACGACTACGCCCTGACGACGGGAGGCCTCGTCGTCTACCCCCGGCTGGTGGCCGCCGAGCACCGCAGCGAGACGATGACCGAGCCGCTGCCGAGCGCCCTGCCTCTGCTCGATCGGCTCCTCGGGGGAGGGGTGGATCGGTCGACCGCCACGCTGTTCCTCGGGCCCGCCGGAACCGGCAAGAGTGCGATGGCGACACAGTTCGCATGCGCGGCCGCCGAACGGGGCGAGGCGGCGAGCATGTTCCTGTTCGAGGAGCGCATCGGGACGCTCCGGCGCCGTGCGCAGCACCTTGGGATGCCGCTCGAGAAAGTCCTCGCCAACGGAACGGTGCGTGTACACCAGGTTGATCCAGCCGAGCTGGCGCCCGACGCGTTCACCCACCTCGTGCGGGAGGCCGTCGAGAAGCACGCGGCGCGCGTCATCGTCATCGACAGCATCAACGGTTACTTCACTGCCATGCCGGAGGGCCGGTACCTGGCGCTGCAGATGCACGAGCTGCTCGGGTACCTGGCAGAACGCGGGGTGGCCTCGATCCTGACGATGGCGCAGTCGGGGCTGCCTGGAAGCCCGGTGTCGTCGCCGGTCGATCTCAGCTACCTCGCCGACACGATCGTGTTGCTCCGCTACTACGAGCAGGAGGGGCGCCTGCGCAAGGCGGTGTCCGTCCTCAAGAAGCGGTCTGGCTCGCACGAAGAGAGCATCCGCTCTTTCGAGCTCGGGTCGGACGGGATCGTGATCGGTCCTCAACTCACGCACATGCAAGGCGTGCTCGCGGGAATGCCCCGCTTGCTCATCCCGGCGGGAGCGGAGCCATGACGCACGCGGAGGAGGCATCGAGCGGAGGGTCGGAGAGCGTCCTGGTCCTCGTCCGGGGACCGCGCGACGCCAAGGTGACCCGTGAGCTTCTGCAGCGCGCCGGCTTCGATGCGCTGGTCTGCACCGACGTCACCGAGCTCGTCGAGAGGATCCATGACGGCGCCGCCGCGCTGCTCGAGGAAGAAACTCTCTTGGCTGCGGGCTCGATCGATCAGCTGGCCACGGCGCTGCTCCGTCAGCCGCCCTGGTCCGATTTTCCCATCGTGGTGTTTAGCGCGGTGCACGAAGGCAGCAAGCTCGGCCCCGACGAACTGGCCCGCCTGCTCGGCAACGTGATCTACCTCGATCGGCCGGTGCGCACGCGCTCCGTGGTCGCTTCCGTACGCGCCGCCATCCGCAGCCGGAGGCGCCAGTACGAAGCCCGTCGCGCCATCGAGGCGCGGGACGCCTTTCTTGCGATGCTGGGTCACGAGCTGCGCAATCCACTGGGAGCGATCTCGCTGGCCACCGCCCGGCTGGCGGGGAAGAGCGCGGCCGAGAGCCCGCCGCCCAGGGAGCTTGCGATCGTCGATCGTCAGGCGCGAAACCTGACGCGAATGGTCGACGATCTGCTCGACGTCGCGCGGGTCACCCAGGGCAAGGTGGTGCTGAAGCGGGAGACCTTGGATCTCGTCGAGGTCATCCGGAGCGCATTCGAGGCCCACGAAGCCCGCGCGCGCGATCGCGGCCTGGCCTATGAGCTGCGCGTGCCGGAGGACGCCGTCTGGGTGGACGGCGACCGGCAGCGACTGGAGCAGGTCTTCGCGAACCTGATCACCAACGCGATCAAGTACACCCGTCGCGGTGACACGGTCACGGTTGCCGTCGATTCCGAGCGCGGTGCGGGCGACGAGGCCGTTGTGAGTGTGACCGACACCGGCGTGGGCATCGCTCCGGATGTGATCGGCCGCGTCTTCGAAGCGTTCGTCCAGGCCGACCGGACCCTCGACCGGACGGAGGGCGGAATTGGCCTCGGGCTCGCGCTGGTCCGGAGCCTGGTCCAGCTCCACGGCGGCACCGCCGAGGGCCGGAGCGAGGGGCTCAATCGCGGAAGCTCGTTCGTCGTACGGTTGCCTGCGGCGGCGGCTGCCGCCTCGGTGGCGGCCGATTCCGGCGCGGCCCTCGTGGGCCGCGTGCCCGCTCGACGCGTCGTCGTGGTCGAGGACAACGACGACATCCGCGAGCTGCTCGCCGAACTGCTGGAGCACGAGGGACACCAGGTGTCGTGCGCCGAGGATGGCCCTCGCGGGCTGGAGGCGCTGGTCGAGCTCCTCCCGGACATCGCATTCATCGACCTCGGTCTGCCCGGCTTCGACGGCCTCGAGCTGGCGCGGCGGGCGCGCGCCTCCGGCGTCCGGACCACGCTCGTCGCCATCACCGGCTACGGACAGACCGAGCACCGCGAGCGCGCGTTCGACGCCGGCTTCGACGACCACTTGACCAAGCCGGTGCTCGATACCGACCTGCAGCGCGTGATGTTGCGAGTCGCGTAGCGACGTTCGCCGCGCCCACCTACGGTACGGCACGTAATCAACTCGCCCCGGGGACGTTCCAGATCACCGAAAATATCGGCACGGGCGTTTGCCACGGGTGGTTCGAGGCGTAGCTGCGCCAGGGCAACGCGATGACGATCGCCTTCGAGAGCGATTCGCGCGCTCCAGAACGGGTGAAGCAAGCGGTCGTTGCGCGGTCGGCCGCGAACGAGAGCCGGACGGCCGCGAACCACTGCAGGAAGGAGCAAGCCGTCGGCGAGACCACCGCGGTGGAATCCTCACCCGAGGAGGCCGTGGTCGAAACAACGGCCGTGGAGTGCGCGACCGACCGACTCGTCGGCGGGTCGCCGGCGCTGGGTTTGCGAGACGGAGCGGATCGACAGCGAGAAAGACGCGCGCGAGTGGCGAACGAGGGAGTCCGACAGTGTTTGTCGCCGGGTTCTTTGCGCAACGAAGGGGTCCGACAGCTTGTCGGAGGTCATGGTTGGCGAGACGCAGGAGCCAAGCACGCCGTCGGACGCAGTCGTCTTCGAAACGGCCCGGCCGGTCGGCGTGACGATCGCGGTGGTGATCGAACCGACGTGGGCGGACAGCGTGTCGGCCGCGGTTGTCAGCGATGCGAAGGGGCTCGACAGGGTGTTGCTCGCCTCCGTCAGCGATACGGAGGGGTCCGACAGGCGAGACGCTGGAGCCAAGCACGCTGTCGGACGCGGTCGTCTTCGAAACGGCCCGGCCCGTCGGCGTGACGATCGCGGCGGTGATCGAACTGACGTGGGCGGACAGCGTGTCGGCGCGCCTCCGTTGGCGACGCACGAGGCTGAATTCTCGGCAGGCGGGGCCCGGCGCGAAACGAACTCGCGCCCCCGTGCATTGCGCCAGAGCGGGCGGCAATAGGTCAGTCAGCGTCAGCGTCAGCATCGCCGGGCCCTGCTTCTTGCGGGAACGCCGAACATAGTATGTTTCCGTCGGGGTAAATCGCCGACGTTCCTCCGGCCGATAGACAACAATCGGGCGTCAAAGGCGCGCCGCAGTGCAGAAAGGAGCAGCACAGATCCGCGCCCGCCTCGCAGCACAGGACCCCAGCGTCATCGTACAACGGCAACGAACAGACCCCGACGGTGGAGGACGGGTTGAGGGTCGGATCAGTCGGCGGAGGGGAAATCCAGATTCCACCCTCCGTCTGGCAGGAGCATTGAGGGTTCGTCCGACAGGCGCAGGCAGCGTCCATTTCACAGGCACAAGCAGCCGTCATCGGCCCGCCGCAGTGGAGGAAGAGGCAACACGGATCATAGTTCGCGTTGCAGCACATGAACCCTCCAAACGGGTTCTGCAAGTCAGACGAAGCATCGACCGACGCAGCATCCGACGGGGCGTCCGATGCATCCGACGGAGCGTCGACGGACGGGGCGTCGCACCCCGTCGCGGCGAGCGCCCCGCCTGCGAGGATCATGTCTCGCAATCGCTGCTCCCAGCTCACGGGCTCCCCCTCCGCGGCTTCCCTTTCAGCGCAACACGGGTCACCGACGATCTCCTACGAAGGTTCGATTGCGCACGACAACGGCACCCGATGCAAGCGTTATGCAAAGTCCATTGGACCGTCTCGTGCCCCGCCGGCGACGGGCCCCGCAGTCTCTTGCGGACGCCCCAGGAACGCCCGGTTCACGCGCCCCTGTCCCTACGCAGCGTGCCTAAATTCGTTCGGCAGGTGCCCGGACCCGCGCTGAATCCGACTTCAGGCCGGACGCCAACGCCTGAGGACGGCACGGCCTGGCACATATCCTGGAGCCGGGTGTTGAGCTTCTCCGAAGGCGGGCGAACGTCTGCTGGGCAGGAGACGAATGCCGCTTCGGACGCTGGCCCTCCAACGATGCGCTTGCCTAAGTCAGTTCCGACGCCACAGTGGAGGCCCTCCCGCGATGCGAGCGACGACTGCGCCGCCTGATTTGCCGCCGGCCACCCTCGGGCCTTATACGGATGCACAGCTCCGCTTCGCGCGAGCCGCGTGGCCGCTGCGCGCCGCCCAGGAGCTCCGGTCGGCCCGTATCTTCCGCGCGCTGGCGAAGGCCGCGCGTGCCGCCATGCCGGAGCCGTGGCCTTCGCACTTCGAAGAAGCGGTGCGAGACGAGATCCGTCACGCGCGGCTTTGCGTCACGGTCGGCGAGCGAATGGGCGCGGACAAGCCGCGATACGACCTGCGGCCGGTGCAAGCGCGTCTCGCGGCCTTGCCCGACGCGGTTTCCCGGACCGCGTCGCTGCTGCTCGTCGAGGTGGCGATCGGGGAGACCATCTCCACGTGCCTGTTTCGGGCAGGCCGCCGGGCAGCCCGCGAGCATCTGACGCGCGCGGCGCTAGGCTCGATCTTGGGCGACGAGGCACGGCACCAACGGCTCGGGTGGAACGCCTTCGCGACGCTGTGGGCCACGCTCGAGGAGGTCGGGCGCGTGCGGGCGCAAAAGGAAGCCTCCCGGGGGCTCGCCGCGTGCGAGCGCCAGACCGCACAACCGGCGATGCGATGGCTCCAGCAGCGCCTCCCCTTCGACCCGGCGTACGCGGCGCTGGGCGTGCTGCATCCCGAGGAGCGCATCGAGGCCTTCTACTCCGCCGTGGAACGCCTCGTTGTGCCCCGGCTCACGCGGCTGGGCCTCGACGGGGACGCAGCGTGGAAGGAGCGCTATCGGACGGTCGTTGCTCCGTGAACAGCCCAAGTCTTCTCCACTTTCGCGTGCCCGTGATGGCTACAAGTCCATCCGGCCTTCGATTGGCTAGCGCGCCGCGTGAGGCGTGGATGGAAAAAGGCAGCCAGGTAGCCACGACGCCGCACGTTTCTGCCCCACACGGAAGGCGCCTCAGCGCTCGACGGGGCCGCCCGCGGTTGGCCGTGCTCCGGCATCGAGTGTCAGGCCTATTCCGCACCACATGCGGCCGCTGCCAGGAGCGCTCGGCCAGAACTCGGCACGTCTTTGGCTTGGTAGGTGCCAGGAGGTTGTCCCATGAAGCTCAGGTCGGCGTGGACTCCGGTTCTCATCGTTCTGGCGGCAGCCGCATGCAGCTCCAACTCGCGCCCCGCCTCGGCGCCGGAACGTGCTCAGCAGGCCGAGGCGGACAATGAGCGGGCACAAGACGAGCAGCGCAAGGCTCACCTCCAAGTCGAAAGGGCGCGAGAGCAGGTAGCTGACGCCGAGCGCGCGCAGCGCGAAGCCGATGAGAAGGCGCAGTTCGAGGCTCGGCAGGCAGTCGAAGCCGAGCGTGACGAGCAGGGCCGCGCGTCGCCTCCGTACGGGGTGACGGCGCCGCAGCGAGGAACGGCTGCCGCCGAAGAGGGCGCAGAGGGCGTGGTCTTCGAAACGAAGAGCTCGGACCTGAGCTCCGATGACAAGGCCAAGCTCGACTCGCTCGCGGCGTCCCTGCGCGCCCACCGGGGGAGGAAGGTCGTCGTGGACGGATATCCCGACGAGGCCGACTGGACGGACGCGAAGCTCGCTCGCCATAGGGCGGACGCGGTCGCCCACTACCTCGAGAGGCGAGGCGTCCCGTCCGACCGGATCGTGACGCGCACGCCGGACGTCGACGCCTATCGTCGCCGGCCGGTCCATCACGGCGTGACGATCGCCGTCCAGTAACGGCTTGCCCGAGATCGGCGGACAAGGCAGCGCGGCCGGGTCCGCCGAAGCCCGGAACCATCGACGCGTGGCCTGCCATGCGCGCCTCAGCTACTTGGCCACTCGTCCCCGACGGCCGCCGCTCCAGTGGAGGACGGCCGCTGGAGGTCACCGAACCGCACCCACTGATCGGTCCCGATCGCGAGCACCAGCGCGTCCTCGCCGAGCAGCCCCACGCGGAACGCCTCGTCGAGTTGCTCGTCGGTGAGCTGGATCTGCCATTGCGGGTTTCCCTGCCTGACCCCGGACGACTCCGCCTCTCGGTCACCCGCATCCAGCCTGGCGGCGCCCTCCTGCGCAGGCGGCGCATCGGACTCCTGCAGCGCGTCTTCGCTGCACATGGGCAAGGCCCCGTCCGGCGCCGTGGGCGTGGCAGCCCCCTCTGCCACCGTTGACCCTTCCATGACCACCGCGGCGGCGGGCGCCGGTCCTTCCTGGGCTGGCCCGAGTTCCCGCGGAGGATCCGTCGCGACGGCGCCCGAAGACTCGACCCGATTGCGAAGGGCACCGAGGGTCGTCCACTCGCTGGCGGCGCCGGTCAGCACGAGCGTGCCTTCGTCGACGTGCCCGGCTCGCAAGGCGTCTTCGAGCTGCTGGCGCGTTCCGGATCGCACTTGACCGTCGGCGAGCTTCACTTGCCAGACCTCGACCACGCCGCCCGTGGGACCGGGTGCGACCGCGGAGACGGCGGGAGGCGCTGGCGGCGCGGACGGGCCGAGCAGAGCGGGCGGCGCGTCGCCGCGGCTCATGACGGTACCGAGTTGGACCCAATCGGTCGCGCCGGCCGCGAGGATCGGCATGTGTTCGTTCAAGTGCCCCGCCCGGAAGGCCTCTTGGAGTTGCTGGCGTGTCCCGGCTCGCACCTCGCCATTGGCAAGTCGGACTTGCCAGAGTGCAGCGTCCCGATCGCTCGGTGATGGTCCGGGTTGTGGAGGCACCGCAGCCACCGGAGAGGGCACGCGGGTCGCTCGAACTTCGCTCGCGATCGTGGTTGGCAGAACGTCCGAGAGCAGCGTCCAATGGTTGCTGTTGCTACGGTGCGCGCGCACCATCGTGCCGCCGCCGAGGTGACCCGACCGGAGGGCTTCCTTGAGCTGTTCCAGGGTCCCCGAACGAACGTCGCCATTCGGCAACATGGCAGACCAGAGATCGGGATGGGTCGTCATCGATTCCTCCATACGTCGGTTCCGATAGTACCAACGGCACCGATGCGCACGCGCCGAGTGCAGTCCCGCCCGCTTTTTCGCAGTCGCGACGGAGATATACAGGCCGGCGGGGGGCGTATTCCGGGCTGACCCGGGACCGGTTCCGACCGCCGGCGAGGTGGGGGACGATTCTCCGCGATTCGAGGCCTTTAGTCGCTCCTCACCCCGCCCGCTTGGACCTGGCCCGAAGCGAGATTGCGGCGGCCGTTACTATGGACAGGAGCGGCAGGGTGCAGCGCGTCTCACGCGCGGGACGACGCAAGCCACGATCCTCGAACGGCGGCGGTCTTTCAGCGGGTGAGCATGCCCGACTCGGCGACCAAGCAGGAGCGCGCCGTCGACGTCACGCTCCCTTGGACGTCCACGCTCAGGTGGTGCCCGTCGGTGCTGGTCAGGGTGACGCTCGTGAACTGCTCCCGGATCGAACCCGCGTCGGTGCTGACGCTGCAGACGACGGGAGCATTGGAGAGGGTGGCGGTCGAACCGGACACCGTGAAGTCGAGCGTGCAGCCGTTCTTGTCGGTGAACGAGAACCCCGAGGCCGTCGGTACCAGGTCGAACGATTCGGACGGCGCGCCGGTCGACGTCCCTGCGTCCCCGCACGAGACAGTCTCCGTGAGCGTGCCGGTCCACGCCGCACCCTCGAAATTGCTCAGGCCACCCGAACCGGCGTCGCCCGTCCCGGAGCCCGTGCCCGAGGAGGATCCGCTCCCGCCCGAGCCGGAGCTCGAGCCACTCGCGGACCCCGCGCTGTCGGCCACCGCCGGGACGAGCCAAAGAAAGACGCCGCTGCCGTCGGGCGAGGTGCCGGCCGCGACCGAGTTATACATGAACCATAGCTCCGCATCCGTGGTGAAGGCGGCGTTGCCCGACCTGTCGAGCGAGAGCGTCACGCGACCGGACGACTCGTACTTCCCCCACGCGTCCCCATTCGTTGCGGCGGGATCCGCCGCGTTCAAGTCGGCGTACGCAAGGTCTATGTCCTGCCACGTCGGGGACGCCGAGGTGCAGCCCGCCGTGCATGCCCAATAGTTCGGATCTGCGAGGTTCGGCGGCGACGAACCTGCCACGGCTGCGCGAGGGTTGTTCTGCGCGTCCACCTGGAGCCAGGACCATGCCCCCTTCGGAGGAAAGGGTCCCTGCCAGTTCGACGCGCTCGCCGCGCAGTTCCCATTGCAAACGTAGTATCCGGGCGTGTTCATCTGGAGGGCCAAGACCGTGGGGCGGCCTTGCGGGTCCACCGCGAAGTGACGGCCGGTCCCAACGATCGTGACCTGCGAGCCGACGGGGATCGCCGTCCACCCCGACGTCGACGTGCAGTTGCCGCCGCACTCGGCATACCAGAAATGCGTTCCATTCACGAAGTCGGCCACGATGTGTGGATTGCCGGCGGCGTCGAAGGCGAGCGCGATGCTGGAGGCGGTCACATTGGCGGCAGGGGGCGGCATGGCGATCGCCTCTTGCCAGTTCCCGGCGGTCGTGCAGCCCGAGGAACAGCTCGAGTACACGACCCCTCGCTGGGGGTCCCAATACCCGAACGCGGCCACTCCTTGGGGCGAG
>Ga0070735_10003244_pt1 | contig 14331 bp, 18 predicted proteins | sample Coa_R1_FD_66443 | JGI IMG/M metagenome (GOLD analysis project Ga0070735, IMG submission 66443) | Surface soil microbial communities from Centralia Pennsylvania, which are recovering from an underground coalmine fire - Coalmine... | ecosystem: Environmental > Terrestrial > Soil > Unclassified ...
GATGCGTCTCGCACGTCGAGGGGCAGCGTCTCGATGCCCTCGTCCGCCAGATCCGAGATGGCCTCGAGCCGACGAGCCGTCGCGAAGGGACGGTGGCCGCTCGCCTTGAGCGCGCGGGCGAGCGCCCGGCCGATCCCGCTCGAGCACCCGGTCACCAGGACGGCTTGCTTCTCCAGGGAAGGCATGGGTCAGGCCGTGGCTCGGAAGGTGAGGACGCGATACTCGAAGAAGCCTCGACGGGTCAGCTCCTCGAGGAACGAGACGGTCTTGACCCCTTCGGGCAGCCCGTTCTGCGCGTAGACGCGCTTCATCCACGGGTAGGTGGGCATCGACTCGACCGTGATGTCCTCGTCCTGCACCAACTCGAGCCGCTTCGCGCGACCGAGCTTCGCGTACGTCTCCGAGGAGATCGCCGGGGTCATCGACCCGAAGAAGGTCCCCTGGGCGTTGGGGTTCGCCTCCATCCAGTCGGACATCTCGGCGAACTTGCGCGCGTTGGCGATGAAGTCGGAGACCATCAGCGTGCCGCCCGTCCGCAAGACGCGGCGCGCCTCGGTGAGGAACGTCCTGCGGCTCGGGAAGTGGAAGATGCACTCGACGGCCATGACGACGTCGAACGACGCCTCCGGAAACGGGATCTTGCAGGCGTCGCCGACCACGAAGCGGACGTCGTTGGTCGGGCGCGCGGTCACGAGCTCGCGCGCGCGTCGGACCTGACGCTCGTCGATGTTGAGCCCGACGAAATGGCAGTTCGAGAGGCGATCGTTCATGTGCGCGATGGTGCCGCCGAAGCCACAGCCGACCTCGAGGATGCGCTGGCCGTCGGCCACGCCAGCGGCGCGGGACACGTGCTCGGTCATGGCCTCGGCTCCGGCAAGGAACGTCTCGTCGGAGACGTCGCCCTCGACCGGCCGCGCAAAGTAACCCCAGTGCAGGTGGCGCTGGAAGACGCGCGTGATGTGCGAATCGGGCCCCTGCGCGAGACGGTCGAAGAAGTCGTCGAAATAGGGCAGGTCGACGCTCATTGGGGGCTCAACTTCGACACCACGAGGGCCACCGCGTCGCCGATCGAGTGAACCTTGTCGGCCTCCTCGTCGCTCACTTCGATGGAGAATTTCTCCTGGATCTCGATGACGATGTCGATGAGGCGGGCAGAGTTGACGCGCAGATCTTTCAGGAACGTCGTTTGAGGGGTGGCCTGAGCGAGCGCCTCCTGATTCCTAGCGAAGCGCTTGAGTATCGACACGATCTCGGCGAACACCTCTTTTTGATCCATCTTGGACTCCGCGTTCTCTTGTTGGATTCTTACAGGCCGCCCGACGGTACCATCATACCTCGGGTGGGGGCCCGGGCGCTGCCGGCAGCGCCGCCGCGGCCACGAACCGCCCGTCGTGCGAGAGGCTCACGTCGGCTTCGACGCGCAGGCCCGCGCGCTCGACGCGGGGGGGTCCGTAGCCGTCCCATGCGCCGTGCACGCGATCGCGCACGACCTGGAGCTCGGCGGGGTCGCACCCGACGACGTCCGCGAGGATTGCACAGAGCAGCGCGCGCGCGCGGGCCCCTTCGTCCGGCGGGGCGGTGCGGGTGCGCGCGAGCCGCGCCGTCGGGATGGCCGCGCCGCTCCATGCGACGGCGTGGACGTGGTCGTCGCCGCCGGTCACCGAAAGCGAGAGCCGCGTCTCGCCGAAGCGCACGCTCGTCTGGTCGGGCGCGACGTGGATCGCCCGGTGCCGGAAGCCCGGGTCGGCGCCGAGCTTGACGAGGGCCTTGTACGCGGCCTCCTTGGCGGCGAACAGGGTCCAGAGGTCGCGGGGGGAAGCGACGCGCGTGCGCTCGTCGTCGTCGCAGACGCGCTCGACGAAGCCCCGCTTGCCGAGGGCGAGCCCGGCCTCGGGCTCGGCGAGGTCGACGACGTCGTTGCCGACGGCCGGACGGCTCACGCCTCGTATCTCCGAAAGAGGACGCACCCGTTGACGTCGCCGAAGCCGAAGCTCGCCTTCGCCACGATCCGAACGGGCCGATCGATCGTGGCGTGGGGGATCCGGTCGGCGTAGGCGGCGAGCTCCGGGTGCAGGTCCTCGCAGTTGGTCGACCCGTGCACGAAGCCGTGGTGAAGCTCCAGCACCGACGCGACGCACTCGATGGCGCCGGCCGCGCCGAGGGCGTGCCCGATGAGCGACTTGGTCGACTGGAGCAGCGGCATCCGGGCCGGGGACAGGCCGAGCGCGCCCGACCACGCCCCGACCTCGCCGGGGTCCGCGAAGGTCGCGGTCAGGTGCCCGTTGACGAGGTCAATCTCCGCGGGGGCGACGCCGGCGAGATCGATCGCGCTGCGGATGCAGCGTCGGATGCCGTCCGGGTTCGGCGCGGTCATGGTGCCGGCTCCGCGCTGGCCGCCCGAGTTGAGGTGTCCTCCGAGGACCTCCGCGTAGATGCGCGCGCCGCGCGCCCGCGCCGAGGGGAGGCTCTCGAGGAGGAGCGCGCCCGCCCCCGAGGACGGCACGAAGCCGGCGGCGGAGGCGCTCATCGGGCGCGAGGCCTTCTCCGGGGCGTCGTTGAACCCACGGCAGGTCACGCGCATCGCGTCGAAGGCCGCCCAGGAGTACCTCGAGTGCCCGTCGGATCCCCCGGCGATCATGCGCTTGGCCCGGCCTTCGCGGATCCGGAAGAAGGCGTCGACGACGGCCTCCGTCCCCGTGTTGCACGCGCTCGAGTTGGTCGAGACGAGGTTGCCGAGGCCCAGCAGCCCGCCGATTCGCGCGCTGTTGCCGCTGCACATCGACTGCTCGGCCACCGTGCTGCCCATGCGCGCCACCTTGCGCGCGTCGGTCCGCGGGACGAGCTTGTCGGCGACCGTCTCGATGCCGCCGTAGCCGGTCCCGACGATGGCCCCGGTGTCCCAGTCGGGTTCGCCGGCGTCGGGAGAGATGCGCGCGAGGCCGGCGTCCGTCCACGCGTCGACGGACGCGATGGCGGCGTAGACCATGTTTGCGTTCATCGTGAGCAGGTCGTCCTCGCCGAGGTAGCGAACCGCGAGGTCGTCGACCCCCTGGGGGATGCCCCCGACCTGGCACCCGAGGCCCATCGCGGCGAGCGACTCGTGGAAGCGGACCCCGCTCGTGCCTTCTCGGAGCGCCCGGGTGAAGGAGGCGACGTCGTTCGCGTTGGAGGCGACGACGCCCAGCCCCGTGACGACGACACGCTCGAGGGGCATTCCGTCGACCTCCCGGAAAAGGGTACCCGATCGGACGAGGATCGTCTCGAGCGCGCGCGTGCTCTTGACGCGGCGAGGGAGGTCGCGCGAGTCTGCGCCGTCCAGCCGGCGGTCGTGCTAGGGAGCAACGGCAAATCGACGAAGCACGGGCCGATAGCTCAGTCGGTAGAGCTGCGGACTTTTAATCCGTAGGTCCCGGGTTCGAGTCCCGGTCGGCCCACCTCTGCAAAGCTACGCGTTGCCAGCGTCGGAGGAGCAGGCGAAGAGGGAGATGCGGAGATTCGAGAGGGAGGTCGGGGAGCTGGAGGGGCCGTTTGCGCACCGGAGGAAACGGAGCGTCGACCAAGACCGGGCCGCGGGTCTGCGGGACAGATTGCGCGCTAGAATCAGCGCGTCCATGAACACCGTGAGCGCGTTCGCCATGGGCGAGGCGCGAGCCTGCCGATTTTCAGGCGTGTACGATCGCGAGCCGCACCCTGTTCGAGATCGCCGTCGACCTGACGATCCTCCGTCTCGATCCCGCAAACCCGCCCGCGAAGCTCCTTGCGTGGGAGGAGTCCGCGAAGCTCAAAACCGCCGCGGCCTTCCGCGACTACAAGAATCGTCGAGGCGAACCACTGCCAGCCGACGCCCCGCAGCTGGGGTTCATCGCGAGGAACGAGGCTCGCATCACGGGGCTTCGCGGTCAGTATTGGAGCGGCCGCCATCCGACGCAGCGGTGGACCGGCCGCAACCTTCGAGAAGATGCCGCGAGTGCGACCGGGCTGTTCTCCGAGGGTAACTTCGAGCTTCCTCGCGGCCGCATGGGAAGAGCGGCGGGGAATGCTCCGGTATGACTCTACCTGCATGCGTCCATCGAACCGCGCGGCGAAGCGCGCTGCGGATGCCTTTGCGGCCTTCACGGCGGGCCAGAAGTGTGCGCGCGTAAGTTGGTCGCCTGGAACGACGCTCATTGTGGACAACTGGCGATGTCTTCATGGACGGGGAACGCCGGCCTGGATCAACGACTCGGGCCGCCCGCTGGCCAGGGCGCTCTTGGAGGACGCATGCCTCTGACGCACGAATCGCTCTGGCAGAAGAGCAAGATGCTCGTTGATCGCGCGCTATCGTCCCGCGATCAGCAATCGGACGACGACTTCTATCTGTGGATGGCGCTCGTGCTGGAGCTTCTCGGCAAGGCCCACCTCGCCAAATTGCACCCAGCCCTCGTAGCCGATCCGAATCACGCGGATACGCTTCTCGCCGTTTGCGGCGGACCGAAAACGTCAGAGTACCGGTCCATCACAGCGAAGACGGTCTTCGGGCGCTGTTCGAAGACGATCCCCGGCTTCGACACGTCGACGGAGCAATTCTGCCTTCGGCTCGCGAACGACCGGAACGCCCACCTTCACTCTGGCGAGGTGCCCTTCGCGGCGAAGCGTTCCGCGGGGTACGAGAAAGCCCTGCTGCGCGAGGTTGGCGAGGGCGAGCCCTACGGCAACGACTGAACGCGGGGGCTGTGCGACGCGATGACGTTCGCTCGCCTGCTCTCGACGGCGCCGCGCGGACGGGGCATGCTCTGAGCATGGCAACCAAGGTGGATCACGTCATCGAGGAAGCCCTGGCACTGTCGGCTGACGAGCGCGCCAAGGTTGCCGCGAAGCTCCTAGCAAGCTTGCCCTCAAAGGCGGCGCCTACCGCCCCACGGCGCCTTCTAGACCTGGCAGGCAGGGGCGTAGGCGTTTGGGGTGAGGACTCGACGGCGACGCTGGAGCGGATGCGCGACGAATGGCGTTGACGGGCCCCCTCGCCGGCGCGCGGCTGGTCGCGCTCGACACCTCGACGTTCATCTACCTGATCGAGAAGCACCCCGTATTCTTTCGCGCCGTCGAGCCCATCTTCCAGGCGATCGATGGCGGCGCGGTGCAGGCCGCGACGTCGGTGCTCACACTGCTCGAAGTCCTGGTGAAGCCGCTCGAGACGAACGCGACTGCGCTCGCGGACGATTTTCGCGCAGCGGTGTCGGCGTCGCCGAATCTGCGCGTGCTCGACGTGGACCGTCCGATCGCGGAGAGGGCAGCAGCCATACGAGCGGTGCATGGGTACCGCACCCCCGACGCCGTTCACCTTGCGACAGCGGAAATGGTCGGCGCCGATGCGTTCGTGAGCAACGATGGGCGGCTATGCGGCTACGGGGGTGTCCGGGTAGTTACCCTTGGGGCTCTCGCCGGGCCTTGATTGTTCGTGCTGACGCGAGTCGCCCTTCCGGTTCAGGGAGGATCCGCCGTGTGGTCCTCGATACCAACTATTTCCGCGCCCTGAAGGCCGCCGACTTGGCCCCGCTCCACGCACAGGGCTTCGAGTTCTCCGTGGGGATGTCGGCCTTTTACGAAACGTGGGCAGCGGCAGCGCGTGAAGGCAAGCCGGGGATCATCATCGGTCCGTCCAAGGAGCTCCGCGCCATCGTCGATCCGGCTCTACCTATCGCGCCTAACGCCGGCGACATACTTCGCCGGTTCGCGATTCGCCGAGGCGCAAGTGAGAGGGCCAAGGTCACCCCTAGGTACGTCGCATGGGCGACACTGAACTGGCAGATCGCTTCGACCGGGAACGTCGACGACGCGGCGCTGCAGTCCGTGGGACTCGATGCCGATACCTACCTCACCCGGCGAGGAAGAAGCTGGAAGGAGTACGCACGGCTCCTGCCAGCAACCGAGCAGGGGTTGCTGAAGGAGGCGGGGCCACGAAGGGGCCGCGCGCGGCTCGTCGCCCATATCACGGGGAGCCTCAGCTCTCGAGGTCTGCGAGCCGGGCTCGCTCGCCGCCGGTTGCACGCCTTCTTTCAGGTGGCCGCCCTTCACATGTGGAACACCGCGCTCGGGGCGACCATGTCGACGGAGAACGACTCCGAGGACCTCGTGAGCCTGATGCACCTGGCGGAGCCCGCGTACCTCCTCACGCACGACGACAAGCTGATTCGCGCAGTCGACGCCGCAGGGACATACCAGGCACCGTGGGTTGTTCGACTCTCGGAGTTGATGGACGAGAACCGGCCGCGCGGACGTCCGTGGGGGATCGCCGCACGCGAGCTCGCCGCGGGGTTCAGGCGACCTGAATGCACGGGGCGGTGCGCGCTTTGTCGGCGTGCGTGATACGCATGCGGCGCAGACACAAGGGGCACTGCTCGTCAGCAGGGACGCTCCCGTCGAGCTTGAGCCTCACGCGATCCGAACGTCGTTCGGCACGGGGCTAGGCGCCGGCAGGTCCTCGGCAGTCGACGCGGCCGCAAAGGCGATCACCGCGCCAACATCCGCCTCAGTGACGCTGGGGAACTCCTTCACGATCGCGTCCACCGTGCTTCCGTGGGCGAGATGCGCGAGGAGCATGTGGACCGGGATGCGCGTGCCGCGGATCACGGGCAGTCCGCCGCAGACGTGGGGGTCACGGGCAAAGTGGTCCTGGTACGTCGCCGAGCGCGTCCCGTCGCGGCACTCGACGAGCTCGAGCGGCGCGTCGAAGTCAGGCGCCATGTGAACACGACCGGCGGCAGTTCCGGGCCGGCGCTCGCGGGGAGGCTGCGCGACGGCGACGCTCGCCAGAAGCTTCACGGCGAGCCTTTTGCGCTCCTCCGGTGGAAGAGCCATCGCCTGCTGCTCGAGAAGCTCCGCGGGGGCCATCCGTCAGAATTGTGCATCGCCCTGCCGCTCATGTCGACGGGGTTGGGGGGAACCGAGTCCGCCTGCTCAGTGGGAGCTCGGCCGACCGGGAGCCGGGATGATCACGCCCGGTCGGTACGCCGAAACCGCGAGGCTGAGGCACGATCGATCAGCATCTCGGCCAGGTCCAAGGCCCTCGCCACCGCCAGCGGCCCCCCCTCGAGCACCCTCCGCGCGAGCCGCACCTCCTCGCGCCCGAGCACGATCGCCGCGAGCTCCCGCGCCGCTTCGATCACCGCGGCGTCCTTTGACGCAGCCAGCTCGAGCACCCGCCGCGCCACGAAGGATCCGCTCGGGATCAGATGGGGGTTAACCCCGCGCGTCTCCTCACGTTCGCTTCGCCCTTTTAATCCGTAGGTCCCAGGCGGACCTTGCCCCCGTTGACGTCGACGTCCTCGCGGCGCGCCTGGAAGAGCTCCTTGCGGCGGGCGGTCGTCGCGAGCACGAAGGCGACGGCGGCGGCCCGAGGCTTCGGCAGCGTGGCGCAGAGCGCGCCGGCCTGGTCGATGGTCAGGGAGGTCTTGCGCGGCTCGTACTTCGGCGAGAAGCCGACGGGCAGCACCTCCGACGGGTCTTTTCGGAACTCGCCGCGCCGGCGCGCGCGCTTCAGGACCTGGCGTAGTGCGACGAGCTCCTTGTGGATCGTGTTCTGCGTCACGAAGCGGGTAGGGGAGCCGTCGTCGGCTAACGCCACGGGCTCCTTGGACCGCGCCTCGATGAAGTCGTCGACCACGCGCGGCTGCTCGAGATCGGCCAGCGGGCGGTCGGCACCGAAGTGGCGGTTGAGGACGCCGCACTTGTGCCGGTACATCTCCCGTGTGTCGGTGGCGACGTCCTTGCGTTCGAGCTCGGCGAGGAAGCCGTTTATCGCGCCGCCGACCGTCGCGGATGCCGCGGCTGCGTGAACGGGGTATCGATGGCTCGAGTCGCTCCACCCGCGCGGGATCGAGTCCGCCACACGCAATCGTGAAAAACGTTCGGTCGCCGCGCGCCACACGAGGCCAGCGCTCCCAGTGTAGAGGTCCATGTGTCGTGCCCCCGCCACGCCGGGCCGACGGTCTCCGTCGCTGCTATGCTGTGAGGGCGATGTCCTCCCCGACCCGAACCGGTGCCCCGGATGCCGCGCCGCGGACTGCGCAGGAGCTCGAGCGAGCGCGCGCCGCCGGCCGTAAGCGGCTGCGAGGAGCGGTCGAGCAGATCCGCGCGGACTCGAAAAAGAGCGGGGCCGCAAAGCTAAGCGACGAAGAGATCGAGCGCGAGGTTCGCGCGGCCCGGGCAGAGCGCCGAACGAAGCGTTGACGAGCGTAGATGGTTGCGCTCGTGTAGCGCCGCAATGCGGGTCGTGCTGGACACGAACGTGATCGTTTCGGGCTTGATACACGAACGCGGGACACCGGCCTTCGTTGTGGATGCTGTGGTCAAGGACGAATCGATCGTCCTGCTCTGGGACGAACGCATGGTCGAGGAATACGCTGATGTGCTCGCCCGCCCGCGCTTTGGGCTCGATCCAGCCAACGTGGGGGCGCTCCTCGATCGCGTGCGTCACTTGGGCGAACGTGTGGCCGCCCTTCGATACGACGGCGCCGTCGCCGATGACGACGACCGCCCGTTTCTCGAGGTGGCGTTGACGGGACGCGCGGACTTCCTGGTGACCGGCAACCGGAAGCACTTTCCAGCGGGCCACGACGTGCCGCAGTGGCTCCGCATCGTCTCGCCGCGAGAGTTCATGGTGGTCCTGTTCGTGCGCTCGATCGTGCGCGCCATTTTCCCCTGGGTGTAACGGCGTAGTGGAGGTCCGCGCGCAAGAGGGGGCCCGCGCCGGCCGCTTCAAACGCCTGCGAAGAGCTCGGCCGGCTTGACCTTGAGGGCCTTGGCGATGCCAATCGTGTTAAGACGCCTGCGCATGCTGCTGTCGACCTCGACCGCTTCCATTGGGTGCCCGACTTCAGCATCGTGCGTGAGGGAGACCGCGTCGTCTTCGCGGGCTTCCCCCGGAGTCCTTGGATAACGAAGTCGACTATGAAGCGCGGCATATTAGCGGCAACGGTTCGTTGCGCACGCCCGGTACGTCAGGCCCGACGCATCCACGTGGCTGCACGCGATCCAGGTCACGGACATGGGCAAGGTGACGACGCTCAACGGGATGAGCGGTGGGCCGGTGTTCATTTGCGTGGACGGCGCTTCCGAATGGAGCTTCGCCGGGGTGCTCGTTCGCGGCAACGATGCCGGGCTCGCTCACTTCGTTGAAGCTCGTGTTCCGTGGTACGCGATTCGGGCGACGATGCGCGCGCAGCGCAACGCGGCCAAGCGCTTTCGGCGAGAAGTTTGGCGGAAACGCTGACGGTGGTCGCCGCCGAGGCGTGCGGCTAGGGTTCGCCGCTCGACGTCCGCATGTCTACCGTCTTGCTTACCGGAGGCACCGGGTTCGTGGGCGGCGCGCTCGCCGCTCGTCTGCTCAAGGATGCTCGCGTCGACCAGCTGGTCGCGCTGGTGCGCGCGGCCGATGCCGCTCAGGCGACAGAGCGGCTGGTGCGTTCGCTTCAGCGGTTCGACGTTCCGCTCGCCGGCGTCGAGCGGCTCCAGGTCGTCCAGGGCGCGCTCGGCGCCTTCGACCTTCCCGCGGACGTCCGCGACAGGCTGACCCATGTGATCCACGCGGCTGCGCACACGTCGCTGCGTTCGGTCCGCACGTCACGCGAGACCAACGTCGAAGGAACCCGCGCCCTGGCGCGGGCCGTCGAGCGGGCTCCGAAGCTCAAGCGCCTCGTCTTCATCGGCACCGCTTACCGATGCGGCGCGCTCGACGTGCCCGTCGTCGACGAGGACATGCCCGCCAGCGGCACGCACGTGGTTGAATACACGCGCACCAAGGCGGAGGCAGAAAGCATCCTCGAGGGCTTGGACCTGCCGCTGGTCATCGCACGACCGTCGATCGTGATCGGGCACACCCGACTCGGGGTCGCTCCGTCCGCGAGCTTGTTCTGGTACTACCGTGCGCTAGCGCGTGTGGGGGTTGCACCCTTCTCCGACTCATTCCGCCGCGACATCGTCCCCGTGGACTGGGTAGCCGACGCCCTCGTCGACCTCACGCTGCGCGACAGGCTGACCTTCACGCGGTACCACCTGTCGGCCGGGGAGGGCGCCTCCGAGACGTGGGCATCGGTCCGCGCGGAGTTCGTGCGCCTCGCGGGTGGGCCGAGTCGTTCCGAGCGCGTCGAGCCCTCCAAACTGACCGAGCATCCAGGCTGGGGCGCTCTCGGGCTTCACCCGCGCACCGTCGCGGCGGTCGAAGCGTGCGCACTGTTCGCAGTCCTGCCGTTCGGAGTGTTCTCCAATCGCCGACTGCTCGCCGAGGGCGTTGCGTCGCCCCCCCGCTTCACCGGGTACCTGCGTCGCTGCGTGGAGACCTGTGCCGGCACAATCGACGAGCAAGCGCTTGATGACGTCTACCTCGGCGTGGTTCGTCGCCCTCGCGCGACCTTCGATGCCCTGATGACGGACGACCGGCGGTTGCGCCTCGGAGCCCTGGCGCTCTCCGGCAACGTGGCGCTTTACACGCTTGTGTACGTGTTCCTGGCCCTCGGCCACGGGCGACCGACTGTCTTCCGACCCTGGCTCGCGATCGACGCGGAATCGTACTACCGCTGGAACGTCTTCCTTCTCGCGCCGAGCATGGTCATGTCGTGGATCCTCGCTGCGGCAGTCGCGCAGCTCTTCGCACGGCTGTTCGGCGGCAAAGGCACGTTCGAGGATGCTCTCAGCGTATTCGGCTTCGGAAGCGCGATCGCCTCGTGGTGGACCCTTCTGCACGATTTGGTGACCGCGTTCCTCGGCGCCGTCGGTATTGTCAATCAGCGCGCCTACGAAGACGCGATGAACGCGCCGACGATCTTTCGCGCCCTACTGTGGCTCCTGATGGCAGGCTACCTGGCGGCGTTCGTCGTCCTCTTCTCGAAAGGGATCGCCGCTGCGCAGCGTGTCGGGCGCGTCGCATCAGGGATTCTCGGGACGACCGCGTTCGTCACCTACCAGCTCGTGTTCGTCATTTTCAACAGGTGATGTCGTCCACGCCCTACTGGCACTGCCGCGACGCCGAGACAGCCTGCGCCGCCGAATCGGAGCTGCACTTGACCATCAGAGTGCCGCCCTGGCTCTCGGCGCTGCAGGTACTCGTGCAGGTGACGGTGCACGTCGCTCCGGAGGCGCAGGTCACGCTCGACCCGGCGCCCGCCGAAACTGTGCAGTCGCTTCCCGGTTCGCACTGCACGCTCGCCGAGGCACCCGCGGTGAGCTCGCACGTCGCGTGACTTTGGCAATCGAGGTTCGAGCTGTCCGCCGCGGTGACGGTACAGGTGGTGTTGGCAGCACATTGTGTGTTGCAAGAGGCGCCCCGTTGCAGGTCGCTCCCCCACCACATGTGAACATACAGCCCGCCGTCTGCGCCGTGCACGCGCCGGTGCCGCTCAAGTTGCAGGCACCACCGGCGGTGCAAGTGCAAGCGGGGACATTCAACGCCCCCGGGAGGGCAAGCCCGCGTTTCAGAAGGGCGCACGGTGTGCGAGCGACGCTGGCTGGCGACTGCACGCGCGGGCCCGTGTCGCCCCGATGGGATCTCCGGCGCTCACGTTTGCGTCGCCTTGCCGTCCCAAGCCGTGAGGTCGACCGCGTGCTTCACCGTCGCCGCCAAGGCCGCTGCCGCGCCGCGTCCCCAGTAGTGCAAGAACAGGATTCGCGGCGACTCGCCCGTCATGTGCGAGTGGATGGCGACGATGTTGACGCCGCCCGCTCGCAGTGCCTTGAGCACGGGCTGCAGCTCGCCCTCGGCGACCGCGAAATCGCCGTCGACCACCGCGTCGGCGTCGCTGCCGGCGAAGGCCGACCACGTGCTTATGCCCATCGCCTTGCCGGCCGTGCATCCGCACTCGGCCTGCGTCTTTCGACCAAAGACGGCCTTGTACATGCCGTCCTTCGCGGTGCCCTTGAGCCCGAGGACCTCGTCCAGCTTCGCGGCGTCTATCTTGCTCGGCGTGGGAGGCGGCGCGCCAAAGGCGACGCCGGGCTGCGCGGACTTCTTGCGCACGCTCTTCTGCGCGTCAAGAGCGGCCCGGACCCCCTTGGCGAGCTGCTCGACCGAGCCCTCCCCGCCGATGTGCATGAAGAGCACGCGTGGCTTGTCGAAGAAGAAGTGATTGTGCAGCGCCGTGACTTCGAGGCCGTTGTCGAGCGCCGCGCTCATCGCCGGGTTCACCTCGTCCTCGAGCAGGACCAGGTCGCCCATGACCATCGCCTCGACGCCGGGCTTGCCGCCCGGAGCGAACGCCGCCCACGACGTCAGACCCATGAAGGGAGGCATCTTCTTCCAGCCATCGACCTCGATCGGGATGTCATCGCGGGGAAACGAAACCTTCGCGGTGTTCTCGGCCGCTTCGGGCTTGCCCCCCGTGATGCTGGCGACGCGCGCGGGGTCGATGGGGGCGGCGGGAGGTGTGGCAGCCGGCGCCGACGCGGCGGGCTGCGGCGAGGCGACCGCGGCCGGTGGGGGAGGGGGACTGCTCGCTGCCACCGGCATTGGCGTTGGCGGCGGGCTTGCGGCGGGGGGGGTGGTCTGGGCACAACCGAAAGCAGGGCCGGTCAGGGCGACGATCGCGAATACCGCGTGGCGAGCATTCATCGTGGTCCTCCTCGTTCAGGGTGGGGTGGCGCTCAGGTCGTCGAAGTAGGTGACCGAGTCGGCCTTGGTCCAAACGCCGACCTTGCCCGCCTCGGAGAGCGTGGTGTCGCGATGGCCCGACGGCGCAGCATCGGCCGCATCCGTATCGAATGCCCAGACGCGGGTGGCACGCTGCTCCGCCTCATGTCTCCTCCTAATTTAGCCACGCTTGCGTCGATAGAGCTGCAACGAGTCGGGGCGTATTTTGGATAACCGTCGTCCAGACGAATCCTCCGGACCAGCTCGGAACGCTCGCACTGGTGGATCCGGATTCGGGCAGCGTTGCCGGAGCGACGGCGCGGTCGCGTTGGACATATACCCAAGGGGGGTATATTAGAAGCCTCGAAGGAGCTGCGGGGCGCCGATGCACACGGTTCGGGAAAAGCAGAAACTCATTGCGAGGGTTCGACGCATTCGGGGCCAGATCGAAGCGGTCGAGCGGGCTCTCGTCGAAGAAAAGGGCTGCTACGACGTGCTCCAGACCGTCACGGCGGCCCGCGGTGCGCTGAACAGCCTCGTCGCCGAAATGATCGAGGACCACGTCCGCTACCACGTCCTCGACCCGGAGGAGAAGGTCTCGCCGAAACGCGCCCGTGCTGCCGACGAGCTGATCGACATCGTGCGGGCGTACGTGAAGTAAGGTCATGGTGGAACCGACGATCCCGCCGTTGCGCGTCGTGGGCGGTGCCGCGGGCTCCCCTATGCCCCGGGTCGACTCGTCGCAGGGCGCGCCGGAGCACGACGAAGATGAGGAGCATCATGTCGCACGAGCGGATCTCGTTCGCATCGGACTCGTAGGCGTTGCGGTAGCGGTGTCCTGGTTTATGCCCTGGCAGCCGTTCCTGAAGGTCAACGTGGTGGCCTTCGTGGCGACGCTGGTCGGTGGCTACCCCATCTTCAGGGAAGCCATCGAGTCGCTCCGCGAGCGGCGCATGACCATGGAGCTGTCGATGACGATTGCGCTCGTCTCGGCGCTGGCGATCCGCGAAGCATTCACGGCCCTCGTCATCGTCCTCTTCGTGCTGGTGGCCGAGGTGCTCGAGCACATGACCGTCGACCGGGGCCGGCGCGCCATCAAGGATCTGCTGGACCTTTTGCCACGCGCCGTGGCGGTTCGCCGGGCTGAGGGAGTCACGAGCATCTCTGCGGAGGCCCTGGGACTCGGCGACATCGTCGTCATCAAGCCCGGTGCGCGGGTGCCGGTGGACGGCGTCGTGGCGAGTGGCCACTCGTTCGTCGACCAGGCGGCGATCACCGGGGAGTCGCTTCCGGTCGAGAAGGTGCCCGGAGCGGGCGTGTTCGCGGGGACAATCAACCAGTCCGGCGCACTCGAGGTGCGCACGACCGGCATCGGCCGCGACACAACGTTCGCGAAGATCGTGCAAGCCGTCGAGCACGCTCAGGAGTTACGTGCACCGATCCAGAAAACGGCGGACCGCCTCGCGGGCTACCTGGTGTACTTCGCGCTCGGCGCGGCCGTTCTCACCTTCGTCCTCACGCGCGATGCTCGCTCGACGATCTCCGTGATCATCGTTGCGGGGGCGTGCGGGATAGCTGCCGGTACGCCGCTTGCGATCTTGGGAGCGGTCGGACGCGCGGCCCGGCAAGGCGCGATTGTGAAGGGAGGCATCTACATCGAGGTGCTGGGGCGGGTGGACACGGTCGTCCTGGACAAGACCGGAACCTTGACGCTCGGGGTCCCGCAGATCGTC
>Ga0070735_10003245_pt1 | contig 14330 bp, 16 predicted proteins | sample Coa_R1_FD_66443 | JGI IMG/M metagenome (GOLD analysis project Ga0070735, IMG submission 66443) | Surface soil microbial communities from Centralia Pennsylvania, which are recovering from an underground coalmine fire - Coalmine... | ecosystem: Environmental > Terrestrial > Soil > Unclassified ...
TCCTCAACCGTCAGTGCCGCAACGCGAAAACGCTCCTCGGCCAGATCCTCGAGGAACTTTCGCGCCGCACGCGGTCCTCCCCGCTGACGAACCAGGTAATCGACCTCGGCTGTGACCGGCGCTGGGATGATGAGAAGTCCCGGCTCAGCCTCCAACAGACGGCGAATGGTCCCGTGGCTTGGGTCACGGGAGTCCCCCAACGCAACCAGCGGAGCCGCATCGAGAATGAGCGTCAGCCGCCGAACCCTTCCAACAGCTCTTCCTCGGACACATCCGCTATTGAGCTCCCATCTCCTTCCCAGGAGCCGGACAGCGCGAACGAGCGATTTCCCGTCTGTTGCAATTCGTAGGCAGCAATGGCAGCGCGCACGATCTCTGCCTGGCTACGCCCCTCTTGCGCCGCCAGGCGCCGCAAGCGCACGAGATCGGACTCATCAAGATACAGGCTCGTCTTCTTCATGGTTGTAGGGTAGCATGTAGGGTACGGGGCCGCCGACTCCCGGCCATTGGCGAAGGGCGCGGTAACTAGACACACATGCGGTCGAGCGAGCAGCGGACTCACATGGCCGCCGGCGTTCGCGATCGTGCGAGTCTTCGGCAGTGCTCTGAGTGCATCCTTTCCGCATCCTTCTTCGTCGTTCGCCAGTATTCGGGCTTGGGCGTCGTCACGCTCACGGAAAGTCACGCGGACGCCGGCCAAACACGACTATTGACGAACAGAAGCGAACAGCATGCCACCCCCCGTACCACCAAACTTCGGAACTGGGTGTCGGGGGTTCGAATCCCTCCAGGTGCGCCATTGTTTGTCTACGCCCGCCGACAACCGGCTGGATGGCGTCGGTGGTGCATGTGGTCCGCTTGACCACAATTCGGACATCGCACGCGCCGTCCAATGGCTACGGCCGAGCCCCGACATGCACTGGAGCTGCTGCGGATATCCGCATCCGGGCGCGGGTCTGGGCAGTCCTGCCAACGAGTCGAGCCGCGCGATCAGGTGAGCGAACAGTGGCGAACTGGTGGGAAACCGTCCCGAGAACTAGCCAAAGGCGCGTTCGACGGGTATCTTCTCCGCTGGTCCTCCTGCAAACGGCCGCGGTTGTTCGCTGTAGCTCGCCCCAATCCGGCCATACGGCCAGCGAAGGCCACATTTCCGGGGAGCGACGGGCGAGCAGCAACACGTTCCACGTGACGGATCTACGCACCTTCGAAATCGTGCTCCTCTCCCTCCTCACAGCAAGCACCTCGGCGTAGTCATCTGCCCTCGGCCTCCTGCTCAAGCAGATCGGGAGCCCTGGCCGTGACACAAAGACGCGATACGGCGATTCACCGCCCGCAGCTCCATGGTGTTTATGCGCATCGTTGTCTCCTTGGCCATTGAGCCGGCCCCCGCCGCCGGGCGAAGGTAAGGGTGCTCCAGCATCGTCCCTTTGGATTCCGGGTCATGCGAGTCCCCGGTGACGGAGATCGTCGAGAATATTCTGCATGGCTTCCTTCTGTGGATCATCCCTGAGCACCCTGATCAAAGTCTCCATCTCAGGATCCTTGACCCCCAGCCGGAATGGAATGCCCTCAGGCGGGCCGTACATGTATCTGTAAGTCGCATTGGGATCGCCGGTGCGCTCGACACGAAACCGGCCATGCTGCCACACAACGTCACTCATCGTGCCCTCGTTCGCGCGGAGCCATCACATAGTGACATGTCGAGCCGCGGTGTAGATCGCAGAGCGATCAATCCGCCTCACTGTTTCTTTGGAAATCGGGGACGCTCGTGGTCTTCTTCCTCGTGCCGGCGCATGTGCTTCTCGCGAGCCGGGCGACCGGTACCTGGTACAGGCTTGGATGGTGGCAGCTTGGACCGATCCGGCTCTCCCGGCTCCTCGAGATTCTCGATGCCGTACGATTCCGGATGGACGAAGACCGGGTCTTCGTCCGAGTTGTGTTTGGCGCGTCTACTACTCATTTCACCAGCACTCCATTCAGGTGGAATCTACCTGGAGCTCACCGAGCTTGACTCGATACACGTGCTGCTTGCCGTGCGAATCGACAACCGTGATCGGTACAGTATCGCCTGGGTTCTTGTTTGCCAGGGCGTCGAGCAGATAAGTCTCGCCCGCAATGGGCTTCGTACCCAATTCGATAACGATGTCGCCCGGCTTCAACCCCGCCCTGGCCGCGGGACCGCCTTTGACGACGCTTGCAATCAGGACACCATGATCCACCGGCAGTCCGTATTGAGCCGCCCGAGACGGCGTGATTGTCAGAACGCGGACACCCGGGGCGGCGCGGCCGCTATGGATAACCTTGCCGTACCTGATGATCTGAGAGGCTATGGACGTGACGATGTTGGATGGAATAGCGAAGCCGATGCCGTTGGCCGGGGTACCGAACTCGGGATCGACAGCATTGAGCGTCGGGATTCCGATCACCTGGCCTCCCAGATTATCTAGAGCTCCGCCGCTGTTGCCCGGGTTGATGGGAGCGGTGGGCTGGACTGCGCGGCGGACAACACCTCCGCCCTGGCCCTCGTCGGCCGTGCGGTTCAGGGCGCTCACGATCTCCTCCGTGACCGTCTGGGTGATGCCCAGAGGATTGCCGATGGCCAGGACCGTGTGTCCCACCGCGAGCTCTGAAGAGTCACCGAAGGTTGCTGCCGGGAGAGAGCGCCCGTTGACCTTCACGACGGCGAGATCTTCAACTGGATCTGTGCCGACGATGTGAGCGCGAAGCGTGGCGCCTTTGGCCAGGCTGACCAGAACCCGCCGGGCGTTGGCAACACCGTGGCTGTTGGTGACAATGTACCCGTCCCGGCTCATGGTTACCCCGGAGCCGAGACCGTTGCCGACGTTTTCGATCTTGACGATGGCCGGACTGACCTGGCTGATGGTGGATTCGGCCAGCTGGTCAATCCCCGGGGCGGGAACCAAGGAGCGAGAGCCTTTCGTCGGCGGGCTCGCGGCTGGTGTGTTGCTTGAGGAGCCGATCTGGCTGCAAGAGGTACGAGTACCAGGCAAAAGGAGCGCTGCCGAAGCCGGAACCGGGGAGTGCCAGGCTCTGATCACCGAGGTATGCGTCCCGTTCAACGAGCGGCGCTCGCTGAGGAGCCAGCACGCCGAGGCTCTTCGTGCTCCAGAGGGAGATATCCGCGGTAGTTATTCCAGTCGTCCCTCGACTCGAACTCCAGCACGGAGCTCGTCCCCTCCCGCATCACCGTTCCGACGATCTCGTAGTCGTCACTGGAGGTAAACCCCTCCAAACCCAACTTCGGTGACTCTTCGATCTCTGCCCTGACGCCACGAGCCTCGTCTTCGTTCATCGAGTGCCTCTTTCGGTGCCTTACGCCGTGAGCGTACCCCGACCTGTGCGCCGGCCACACCCTAAGAACGGCCAGTCCTGGCAGAGCGCGGGTACTAACAACTTCTCCAGGCTGGCGACTTCACCGGGCAGTGCCGAGACTGGGGTTTTATAGGGTGTGAAGGACAGCCGATGAGGATACGCTGCCTTCATGGAGGCCAAGATTCGTCCCCGCGGCACACGAGTCCTAAGGCCGGTAGCGCACGTGCTTCCCTCCAGCACGGCTGTGCCGCTTCCGATCCAGGCAGTAACGTCGCCCTGTGCACGGCTGCATCCAGACTCGGGCTCGGCACTTCCAGTCAACCCGCGGGACTCGACGGCGCCAATACCTCGCTTGAGGGTCGCGAAGGGGGAGGCACTCCCGGAGGGCGGTGCCTCCCCCGCGGTGGTGGCGAAATCGAGGCCGGTGCCGTTCATCCCCTTCCCGGGTCCACACCCTGAGGTATCCGGTCAGTCCGGCTCCAGTCTTCCCCTTGGTACGCAGACCGTTCTCCGTCTGAATCCTGCTCTACTTCAGCCCTGTCCCACGTTGTTCCTGAGCCTTGACGGTCTGGATACCCCTTCATTCGATGTCGTTGAGCGCTCGGAGCGTGTTCCTTGGATCAACCCTCCGCGGGCATGGGACATGGTTTACTCCTCTGGTGGTCGCCAGGGAGAGCGGCCGGCGCCTAATCGCCGTGTAGTGAAGGCGCAGACGCCGGGGCCTAAACGAGAAAGGACGCCAATCGCTGAACCCCGCGGGAGAGGCAAGCCCGCCCCGTGACATAGGGAGGTAGCACTATGCCGAAAGTTGTAGGAATCGATCTTGGCACGACCAACTCTGTAGTCGCAGTCATCGAAGGCGGCGAGCCGACAGTTATCCCGAATGCCGAGGGCGACCGCCTCACCCCGTCAGTCGTTGCTTTTACCAAGAACGGCGAGCGTCTGGTGGGGAAGCTGGCCAGGCGCCAGGCGGTCGTCAATCCGGATCGCACCATTGCGTCGATCAAACGCAAGATGGGCACGAACGAGACGGTCAGCATCGATGGCAGGAATTACACGCCCCAGGAGATCTCGGCCATGATCCTGGGCAAGCTCAAGGCAGACGCCGAGAAGTATCTCGGCGAGTCCGTGAGGCAGGCAGTCATCACTGTCCCTGCCTATTTCAACGACAGCCAACGGCAGGCGACCAAGGACGCCGGCACGATTGCCGGCCTGGATGTGCAGCGCATCATCAACGAGCCCACCGCCGCATCTCTGGCCTATGGGCTCGATAAGCATCAGTCCGAGACGATCCTCGTCTTCGACCTGGGCGGCGGAACGTTCGATGTCTCCCTTCTCGAAGTCGGTGAGGGCGTCGTAGAGGTCAGGGCAACCGCGGGCGACACCCACCTGGGCGGCGACGACTACGACCGGCGGGTCGTCGACTGGGTTGCTGAGCAGTTCCAGCGTGACGAGCGCATTGATCTGCGCCAGGACAAGCAGGCCCTCCAGCGTCTTCTGGAGGCGGCGGAACGAGCCAAGATCGAACTTTCGAGCGTGGTGCAGACGGAGATCAATCTGCCGTTTATCACAGCAGACCAGAACGGCCCCAAGCACCTGATCACGACGATCACGCGAGTCAAGTTTGAGGAGCTGACCAACGATCTCACGCAGCGCTGCGTGGACCCTTTCAAGCGTGCTCTGGAAGATGCCAAGCTGTCTGCTGGGGACATTGACGAGGTGGTGCTCGTTGGTGGGTCGACCCGCATGCCGGCTATTCAGGTCCTTGTCAAGGACCTCACGGGAGGCAAGGATCCGCATCAGGGTGTCAACCCAGATGAAGTAGTCGCGGTTGGAGCCGCTGTGCAGGCAGGAGTCTTGATGGGTGAGGTTAAGGATGTCGTCCTGCTGGACGTCACGCCGCTCTCGCTCGCGATTGAGACCGTGGGAGGAGTTGCTACGGTGCTTATCCCTCGCAACTCGACCATTCCCACTGCCAAGAGCGAAACGTTCAGCACCGCCGAGGACAATCAGACCGCGGTGGACATCCACGTCACGCAGGGCGAGCGACCCATGTCACGCGACAACATGACGCTGGCCCGCTTCCGGCTGGAGAACATACCTCCGGCCCCACGCGGCATGCCGCAGATCGAGGTCACGTTCGACATCGACGCCAACGGCATCATCAACGTGCACGCCAAGGACCTCGGAACCGGTCGCGAGCAGAGTGTCCAGGTGACGGCGTCGACCAACCTGAGCCAGTCGGATATCGAGCGCATGGTGCGCGAAGCCGAGCAGCACGCACAGGAAGACGCGCAGGCTCGAGTGGCGGCCGAGGAGCGCAACGCGGCCGACACGCTGGCCTACGCCACCGAGAAGGCACTGGCGGAAGCTGGCGAACGTATCTCGCAGACCGATAGGGAGATGGTGCAGACCACACTCGACGAGCTGCGCGACGCCATAAAGACGAATGACGCCTCCCGGATTCGAGCCGCGCGAGAACGCCTGGAGCAGGTATGGACACCGGTCGCCTCATCCCTATACAGCCCGACGGGAGCTGCCGCTGAAGGCGTGGGAGCGACGGCGGGGGGTGGGCCGGGGCAGGCCCGCGCGGCCGGTGATGAGGATGTGGTCGATGCAGAATTTCGATCGAGTGACGACGGATGACGCCGAGCTGGCTCTCGACAACTGCCGTCTGGAGGCGAGCATGACTGAAAACGCCGATCCGCAAGTCGAGCGGAGCACGCCGGGCACAGCCGTGGACGCAGGTACCCGGGCAGAGAGCGCCAATCCGGACGCCTTCGATGGCACTCCCGAAGCTCCCCGGGACGAGCTTCGTGCAGAGCTCGAATCTGCTCGCCAGGAGGCGACCTCGAACTACGATATGTACCTCCGGTCACGTGCCGACATGGAGAACTACAAGAAACGCCTGGAGCGGACATACGCCGATCAGTCCAGAGCCTCCAAGAAGGAGCTACTGCGGAGGTTTCTCAGTGTCAGGGACAGTCTCGACTGGGCACTCCAGTCGGAGGCAGCGGCACAGGGACCCTGCCAGGGTCTGGCCGAAGGCGTTCGTTTGACGCGATCTCAGTTCGACCATGTGCTCTCGCAGGAGGGTGTGAGACCGGTTGACCCGCTGGGGAAACCGTTTGACCCACGATTCGGGGAGGCCGTGCAAACGGTGGACGACCCACGCGTGCCCGAGCACACTGTGGTCGAGGTGCTACGGAAGGGATACACGTACGGCGACGAGAACGAGGTGTTGCGGCCGGCGCAGGTCGTTGTAAGTGTTGACGGTAGCGCACCTTAGGCATTCGCGGCCATGAACGAACGGGGCCGAGACTACTACGAAGTACTGGGCATTCCCCGCGATGCGAGCGCGAAGGACATCCGGTCAGCCTTCCGCAAGCTGGCTCGCAAGCACCACCCGGACGTCAACCCGAACAATCCGGAGGCCGCAAACCGGTTCAAGGAGATCAACGAGGCCCATGAGGTGCTCAGCGATCCGGACAAGCGGGCAAAATACGACCAATACGGCCGGGATTGGGAGACGTATGAAGCCTGGGAGAGAACTGGGAGGCCAGGGCGCTCGCCGTTCGCCGCGGCCGGGGGCCCGGAACCGCACGTCGAGTACCGGACCGTCAATCCGGAGGACCTCGAAGACCTATTTGGGTCCGCCGACCCCTTCTCGGACTTCTTCCACGACATGTTCGGCCGATCCGGAGCCCGCGGCAGTCGAGCGTCTGCCCGTGCCAGGCCCAAGCAGGGCGAGGATGTCGAGGTTGACGCCGACATCACGTTGGAGGAGGCATACAACGGCACGACTCGGACCGTCGAGCTCGCCGGTCCCCAGGGAACTCGCCGGGTGGAAGTTCGTATTCCCCCCGGTGTCCGGGACGGGGCCCGCGTCAGAGCAGCTGGCCAGGGAGGTGAAGGCGCGGCAGATGGTGGACGGGGGGATCTGTACGTACGGGTGCACGTCCTCCCTCACCCCACCTTCGTGCGCGAAGGAGACGACCTCCGCGTGCGGGTACCGGTCCCGCTCGACGTGGCCCTGCTGGGCGGAGAAGTGAAGGTGCCGACCCTCAAGGGGAGCGATGTCATTCTTAAAGTCCCGGCGAATACGCAGAACGGAACCAGGCTGCGCCTGCGCGGTCTGGGTATGCCCCGGCTGCGCGGGAATGGGACGGGCGATCTCTACGCCGAGGCCGACGTGAGACTGCCGGTCCCGTTGAGTGACGCACAGCGCAGGGCGGCGGAGATGCTGCGCCAGAGGAAGGAGCCGGTGAGTGTTTGATCCACGTATGGCCTCCATCGCCCGACGGTGTGGGCTCACGTCCCGCGAGCTGAACCACTACCTCGAGCTGGAGCTGATTGCCGTGCCAGGTGGGGAGGTGGGTGACGCGACGGTGCGGCGCATTCGCCGGATCCGGCGAATGCGCCGGGACCTTGACATCGACCTCGAGGTGGTTGCAATCATCATGCGTCTCCTCGATCGCATCCAGGAGCTGGAAGCCTCCGGGCCACGGAGCGCCCACTACACGGGCCGCGTCGTCAAGGACGATGCCTGACCTGGCATTTCCTTCAGGTCTCACACGTCGATCCGGTGTGGCAGAACTGGCTGTTCTAGGGGTGTCGACACCCAACAGCGTGAATACGCTGATTACATGGACTCATGTGATTGGACGTCACGCTTCGAGAGTCCACAAGTGTCGTTCGCGGATGTTCAGACCGACGAATTGAGGAGTGTGTCATGACTGTTGTCGGGAAGCGGAATGATACTGGAACGAGAGGGACGGGCATAGCCCTCGTCATCATCGGGCTCCTTGCGGTCATCGCCGGGATTCTCGCTGTGGGCTTCCCCGGGTTGACCCTGCTGAACCTCATCTACATCTTCGGCTGGTTCGCCATCATCGCCGGTGTCATGGAGATCACTCATGCCTTCACCGGCCACCGATCCGTGGAAGGACGGATTCTGCTCGGTCTGTGGGGCCTGATCACGGTGGTCGTCGGGATACTCGCGCTGGTTCTCCCCGGTCTGACTCTCGCCTCCTTCGTGATCCTGATGGCGGCCTACTTCTTCGTTACCGGCGTCGCCCAGATCGTCGCTGCATTCCGAGGCCACCTGCATGGTTGGCTTCTGGTGTGGGGTGTGCTCGGTGTGCTCGCCGGAATCGCTGCGCTTGTGTACCCCGGCATGGCTGCTCTCACCCTGGCGATCATCTTCGCCGTCTACGCCATCCTCGGGGGCCTGAGCGGGGTGAGTGCGGGTATGTCCTTACTGACCCCTCACGATGAGGCGACCGTCTTTCCGTACCGTGAAAGTCGCACGGGCTAGGCAGGCCCGGACAACGAGGCGTCGAGATACAGGTACACGTGAAGCCTTCTTTCTACTGCGCCGCCCACCTCGCTGCCTCTGCTCGGAGTCCCAACCTCGAGCGGAGGCAGCTCCCTGCCGGTCCGCGGTCAACCGCAGCGGAACTGTACAGATTGTCAGGGCCTGTAGCTCTCCGGCGCCCCACCAAGACTGTACGTTCTTGCGGTGTGTTGGCCTGGACAGCGGGGTACGCTGACGCTGTGCCTCCGGAGTGGAACGGCCGGCCTCCTCTCAACACCGGCACAGGACCAATGGAGCTGAGGGAGTGCGTCATAACCAGAATCGCGATCGTCTGTTAGAGCGCGACCGGTAACACCTATCAGGTAGGGAAGGCGGTCGAGGACGGAGCGAGGACGGCAGTCGGCATACCGCTCATTGCGCACGCGATTCTGGCTCTCGTTGGGCGTCTCCGTTGGGGGGAGCGCCGATCTGGGCGTGGGAGAGAGGCTCACCGGTGGGCCGGAGAACCGTGCGCGCACGTCGCTGACGCCGAGACCGGGGGCGCCAGTGGCGGAGGATCTGCAGCCCCGGGCGTTCCTCCCCACCCACAGTGCCCGCCAGCTGCTCGAGCCGACCCAGAAATTGTTGATCGCTGCTGAGCGGATGCCCCGGCTTGTACGAGCGGTAGGCCGCTGCGACCAGCCATTCATAGTTGGCGAAGAGTTCGGAGATCTCCCTCCGTCGTGCCTGCTCCGCCAATGGGCTGATCTTGTCCCAGACGGCGATAGCGTATCCGCCAATGGAGCGCAAAAGGGTATGGGGCGATGGTAGTAGGTTTTCGGCTGTCAGAGTACCGATCTGGTTGTAGAAGCTTCCCACTGTGATGATCGCCTCTTCTCCGTACTTCCCTCCATACCTCTTGACAAATTCCTCCCAATCGCTGGTGTCCAGCTCGTACAGAATCCAGAGTTGTGCCTTCTGAAACTCAGGTGACTCCCAGATTTCGAGCAAGGTATTTGTGACAGTGACATAGCGATCGCGCGCCATATGGTCGAGCTCATGCACGGCGATGATCGCTCCGGCCAGGAGCACCAACGTCGAGACAACGGTGGCAATCGCCGTCAGCGACGTCCAGTCCATGGCAGCTCTATCTTCCCTCTACCAGGTTGCAGGTGTCAGTCCCCGGCGCGCGCTCTCACGCCGTTCGTATTCGCGGAAGGTACCGCTCTTTTCAGACGCGATAGCAGCAAAGACGTAGACCATCGTGGGAACTTCCATTCCCGGCTCGTGGTCGTTCGCGGCGGCTCTCTCGACCGTCGTATCAAATGCATCAATATGATCAAAGTCCGGCATAGGCATTCCCCCCGACGCCACCGGGAGAGCCCGGACAGTTGGCCGGGCTCTCCGAGGCAGAGACGGGACGTGGCAGAGCCTTACCACGCCCAGGGGCTTACGACGATTTCCCACGCCCTGTGGAAACGGTTTCCTTCTGGACGTTGCTGGCGGCTGGTTGCGATCTCTGCTCGGCCTGCGACTGCTGCCCATCCTGTCCCTTCGCCTGGGATTGCTGGCCCTGTTGATCTGGGGCCGCCTGCTGGGCAGTGGAGGGCTGCTGCGAAACCTGGATCGTGCGCGGCTTGGCCGCCTCCGACTTGGGCAGGGTCAGTCGCAGCATGCCGTTCTCGAACGTCGCGTTCGCCTTGTTGACATCGACCGGGAAAGGCAAGGCGAAGGACCGCTGGAAGGCGCCCTCCCAGATCTCTTCAACATACGTCTGCCCTTTGCGGTCGCGCTGTTCCCGTTTGGTCTCACCGCTGATGGTCACGGTGTCCCCGGTGATAGAGATAGTGATGTCATCAGGAGTAACGCCCGGCACCGCCATCTCGATGACGAGGTTGTCGTGCGATACGTGAACGTTGGCGGACGGGAACGCATTCTGCCCGCCGAACATTTGCGGAGAGATGAAGCTTCCATCGAACAATCGGTCCATCGCCTCACGAAGAGGGAGGTAGTTTCCCGTCACTCGTCGTCGATCAAGCGCCATGGTTCTGTCTCCTTTTTCCTCTGCTTTTCCGCATGCGTTCCTATGGTGAGATCGTGACACGGTTCTCGACCGAATTGACTCCGGGCGCCAGCCAGGCGACTCGCTCCGCCTCTTCCTTCTCAGCCCAGGAGCGCACAGTGCCTTTCAGGATGACCCGGTCTCCGTCCACCTCGACCTGGATGTGTTCGGCGTCGGTTTCGGCGCTCCGCAGAAGCGCGTTCTCGATCCTTTGCTTCACCTCATGGGGCGATGGCTTGACCCGGGGGCGGACCGTAACAAGGTTGGTAACCCCGCGGACTCCGGAAATGCGCCTTACCACTCGTTCGGCATCGGTCTTTTGGAAGTGCCAGTCAACCTCGCCACTCAGCGTGACCCATCCTTTGGAAACGGTCACCTCGATTCGTTCGATCGGGACCAGTGCGTCCCATTCCAGTGCCCGGGTGGCCGCCGCAGCGATGTCGGCGTCCGTGCGCTCAGACGAGCTCGGTAACCGAACGTCGATGTCGTTTGCAACCGCGCGCACCCCCCGTACTCGGTGGGCCGCTTCCTCGGCTGCCCATTTGTTGGAGTAGCTATCTACCCAACCTGTGAGAGTGACGACGCCATCCTTGACGGAGACGCCGATCTCGTTCGGATGGACGCGCGCGTCCCACTTCAGCTCATCCAGGACATCTCGCTGGATCTGCTCATCCGTGTGCGTTGCCGTTGCAGTAACCACTTGACCATTCCTCCTGAAGGTCTCCTTGATGCCCTTCTGTCGCATATCAATGACAAGGTATGTTCGCGCCCGCGCCTGCTCTCTCCTTTCCCTGGCCGATACTCGGCCGCACATTTGATCTCGATGCTCGGGTCTGTTGACACGGTCATCGGGGGGGCCCAACAGAATCAGCCTAGCCCTGCCGGGCTGCTTCCACACCCTAAGAACCAACAGTTGTCGAGCCAGAGATCCAGGCAGCGCGACCTGGAGAGATTACCAGCTAGCCGGGTAGAACACCAGAACGGGTAGCGCTTCAAACAATGGTGTGAGGCGTCACGGGTTGGTCGAGCGCGTCCGGTAGCGTGAAGTCAGGCGCTTCTGTTGCCGGAGAAATCAGTCCGTGCACAGGGGCAGCGTAGCGTTTGTCCTTCAGTTCGGCCAGGTGAACATGAGATTGAACGCTGGACGAACGTAGACCGTGTTGATGCCCTGACTCCGTTAGAGATCCGACTCACGCATCGGCAAAATGCCACGCTGCCCCGCCACGGCGACGGCCTGAGCACGAGTATCGACGCCCAGCTTGTTGAAGATGGAGGTCAGATGGTAATTGACGGTGCTGACCGCGATGAAGAGCTGCTTCCCAATGGCTTTACTCGAGAGCCCCTTGGCCACGAGCTCCAACACTTCCAGCTCTCGCTCGCTCAAAATGCTCTCCCTCGATTGCTGCCCGTGGGCGGTTCCAGCCGGGGCAGGCGTGTTGGTGAAGTCCTCCAGCACTCCCAGCGTAAGGGCAACTACGTCGTCAAAGGAGAGACTCTGTCCGTCCCGGTATGCTGCGTGCCAGCCCGCCTGTCCCGGGCCCTCTCGGAGGTGCGACGTGCTCTCGCCAATCGCGCGCTCCCATGCGGTCTGGTCAGAAGCTGTTGCTTGGCCCAAGGTGTCCCCTGCTCCCAGCAGTCGTGCTCGCTCCTCCGCCTGTATTCGCTCGGCCGCGAGCAACAACGTAACGCTCACTGCCAGACTGAGGTGCCAGGAATCGCGATAGGTCGCACTCACCCGGAGTCCCACTTGCACCAACCCGGCGACACGGGCAGGATCGTCCAGCTGCAGGAGCGCCAGGCCGAGGTACAAGCCGAGCCTGCCCGACGCGTGCTCGTTCCCAGCGGCGTCGAACCGGGCGCGCGAATCGGAATAGAGCGATGCCGCACGCTGATAGTTTTGCTGCATATACGCGGCGCTGCCCAGATAGAAGAGAGTCTCGCCCATCTCGAACTGGTCGCTCAGTGCTTCCCAACGGCTCAGCGCTTCTTGTAGTGGCTGGCTGGCTGCAGCCGAGTCTCCTGCAAAGACATCCCTGGCTCCCAACCACATAAGCGCGCGGGCCGTGTTTACTCCGTCTTTGCTTCTTTGCGCCAGCGCCAGTGCCTCCTCCAGCACCTGTTGCGAGTGGGCAAAGTCTCGCCCATAGGCCAGGAGTACACCCTCAGAGAGAAGCGCCTTGGCACGAGTTGCAACATCGGCGTCAGGCATCTTCCTCAGCGCCAGATCCAGCCAGCGGAGTCCCTCCGTGTGGTATCCCCGAATGATCCAGAAGTAACCCAGAGCAGCCGCCAGACGGAGGGCCATCTCTCCGACATCGGCATCTGCAGTCGAGGGTTCGAGCAGCCACTCCAGCGCTGTCTCGAAGTTTTCGCGCTCCTGATCCAGCCGCAGATACCATGCGCGTCCATCCCGCGCTCGCAAGCGAGGCTCTGCTCGTTCTGCGAGGGCGAGATAGTAGTTGGCATGCACTCGCCTGGCTGCGGCCAGCTCGCCATGTTTGGCCAGCTGGTCGCTCGCGTACTCGTGCATGCTCTCCAGCATCGTGTAACGGATTCGCGGTGCTCCAGGTTCTGCCACCTGGACCATGCTCTGGTCGACGAGCGAGCCCAGCGCCGCAACTACGTCGACGTCGCGATCCACCGTTCCCGCCACCACAGCCTCGACAGCCCCCAGATCAAACCCGCCGAAAAACACTCCCAACTGGCGAAACAAATACCTTTCGTCCTCTGTGAGCAGGACGTAGCTCCAGTCGATAGCTGTGCTCAACGAGTGCTGCCGCTCAGGCAGGTCCGCCGCGTCCCAGTGCAGGAGAGAGAGACGCTGTTGTAAACGCTCGACCAGCATGTGCGGGGAGAGCACGGGGCTGCGGGCGGCTGCCAGCTCGATGGCCAGAGGCAGCCCATCGAGGCGAACGACGAGTTCGGCCACCGCTCGGGCATTGTCCTCCGTCAGGGCAAAGTCAGGAGTAACAGCCTGTACCCGCTCCACGTACAGGGCAAGCGCGGGGAACGTGGCGAGCTCCTCCAGCGAGGCAGTGACCGTGAGATCCGGCACGGCCAGCGGTGCGATGCGCAGTGTTCGCTCCCACCGCAGATGGAGCGGGGTTCTGCTGGTGACCAACATCCTGACGCTCGCGTTCCTCGCGAGCAGGTGGGACAGCTGAGAAGCAGCCTGAGGCAGGTGATCAAAGTTGTCCAGGATGAGCAAGACAGTACGGTCCCCCAGGAACTCCTCTACCTGCTCCATCGAGGAACGGCCGCTCTGTTCCGCTATGCCGAGACCTTGAGCAATGGCGGGCAAGATTCGGCCAGGATCACGAACAGGCGTGAGATCGACCAGAGCGATTCCATCCGGGTAGACACTGGCGAGCTGCCTGCCTGCTTCGAGGGCAACGCGGGTCTTTCCCACCCCAGCCGGACCGGTAAGGGTTAGAAGGCGGACGTGGTCCGGGGTCAATCGCTCTCGGATAAACTCCAACTCATCGGTCCGACCGACTAGGGGAGTGGGTTGCTCATAGAGTTGAGACGAAAGCATAGAAGATCCCGCCAAGGGCACAGCACCACGCGGATCGCTTTGCACACACTTTCCGCGCAGTGGAGCAGTCCAAGCCCCACCTCTTATAGCAGGTGCGGGCTTCG
>Ga0070735_10003246_pt1 | contig 14327 bp, 10 predicted proteins | sample Coa_R1_FD_66443 | JGI IMG/M metagenome (GOLD analysis project Ga0070735, IMG submission 66443) | Surface soil microbial communities from Centralia Pennsylvania, which are recovering from an underground coalmine fire - Coalmine... | ecosystem: Environmental > Terrestrial > Soil > Unclassified ...
TCGCCGAGCTGCACCGCATCGGCGAGGCCACGACCCCCGACCGCTGGACGCAGGCGATGTGGGACAACGACCACGAGGATGGGACCATCTTCCAAACCGCCATCGCACCGGGTTTCGATCTGGCGGCCTTGCCGGCCACGGCCCACCTGCTGGCGGAGGTGCGCCACGAGGAGGCGATCGCCGCCTCGCGCGCCAAGGACTACTTCAAGCGCACCCGCCCATGGATCGTCGATGACTCGCTGAAGACCTGCTCGCGCGACGAAAAACCCCAGACGTCCTATCCGAGCGGGCACGCGACGATGGCCTACACGATGGCGGTGGTGCTGGCGCAGGCGCTGCCGGAAGAAGCGCAACAGATCATGACCCGCGCGCGGGACTATTCGGAGAACCGGCTCGTCTGCGGCATGCACTATCGCGCCGACATCGTCGGCGGCCAGGCGCTGGGGACGGCGGTGGCCAGCGACCTGCTGCGCGACCCCCGCTTCCAGCACGACCTGGCGGCGGCCGAGCAGGAACTCCGCGCCGCACACCTCATCGCCCCGACGAACTGAGGTCCGTACTCAACAACCACCCCCGATAGAAGGTGTTGCACTTCGTTTGAGAACTCACCGGGACCCAGGCGCTGTTTGCTTTGAGGTTGGGATGACTGCGGCACGTCCGAATTTGAACCGCGGAGATCGCAGAGAAGGCGCGGAGGTCGCAGAGAGAGGCAGCGTCCCCCCGCGCACTCTGCGCCTTCTCTGCGTCCTCCGCGGCAAAAAAACGTGGGTCCCCGCTTGCGCGGGGACGAGCGGATGGGATACGGTAAGTATTTGATATCAGCTAAGATAAGTTGAGTCTGATCCCGAAGGCAGCACGAGTTCGCGGTCGACGCCGACGGCTGCGATGAAGTCGCGGTCGTGGGTGATGAGCATCAGGGCGCCGTCGTAGGCCGCGAGGGCCGCTTCGACCGCGGCGATGGAGTCGAGGTCGAGGTGGTTGGTCGGCTCGTCGAGGATGACGATCTGGGGCGGCTTGAGGCGCAGGAGGGTGCAGGCGAGTCCGGCGCGCAGGCGCTCGCCGCCGCTCAGGTCGCCGGCCCGCTTGGTCGCCGTCACATTGCGAAAGAGGAACCGCGCCATCGCGGCGTGGGCGTCGTTGTCGACCGAGCCCGGATTGAGGCGGCGGAAGTTCTCGACCAGCGTCGCCTCGTCGTCGAGCAGGCTGACGCGCTGGTCCAGCGCCACCGCCTCGACGCCGCGGGCGATGCGGCCGCGCGTGGGCGAAAGCGCGCCGGTGGCGAGCGCGATCAGCGTCGTCTTGCCGGAGCCGTTCGGGCCGGTCACCGCCAGCCGCTCCGGCCCGACCATGCGGAACGACACGCCGTCGAAAACACGCCGCCCGTTCGGCCAGTCGAACCCGACGTCCTCGAAGGCCAGCACCTGCTTGCCGCTGGCGAGATCGGACGGCGGAAGTTCGAACGCCAGCCGCCGGAAGCGTTCGATGCGGGCGTCGGCGTCGGCCAGATCGCGCTCGGCCTCGGCGCGCAGCCGGTCCGCGAGCCGGGTCAGTTTGCCGCCGGAGTCCTCCGCCCTCTGCTTCATCGCGCCCAGGACGATGCGGGGCACACCGCCCTCGGCGCGCTTGCGCCGGCCGCGGGCGTCGCGTTTGAACTTCTGTTCGCGGGCGGTCTGGATCTCCTGCTTCACCTTGCCGAGGGCCTGCTCGGCCGCGTCCAGCGCCCGAGCGGCGGCGGCCTCCTCGGCGGCTTTCCGCTCGGCGTAGAGGTCGTAGTTGCCGCCATAGACGTTGGCGCCCAGCCCGGTCAGCTCGACGATGCGGTCCATCTGGCGGAGCAATGCCCGGTCGTGGCTGACGACGATCGCCCCGCCCTTCCAGCCGGCCATCAGCTCGACCACCGCGGCGCGGCCGCCCGAGTCCATGTTGTTGGTCGGCTCGTCGAGCAGCAGGACGTCGGGCGCCTCGATCAGCATCGCCGCCAGCGCCGCGCGCGTCGCCTCGCCGCCGCTCAGCGAGGCCGCCGGGCGCGTGAGGTCGAGGCCGGCGAGGCCGGTCGCATCGAGCGCTTCCTCGATGCGCTGCGGCAGCAGCCAGTCGGCGGTTTCGAGGTCGCCGGCAGCGCCCTCCCCGCGCTCGAGCCGCGCCAGCCGGTCCAGGCCCTCGCGCGCGCCGATGACGTCGATGATCTGCGCGCCGCCGCGCAAGAGCGGCGTCTGGCGCAGGTGGGCGATGCGGCCGGTGACGGCCACGTCCCCGTGGGTGGGCGCCAGGTCGCCCAGGATCAGGCGCAAGAGGCTCGTCTTGCCGACGCCGTTGCGGCCGACGAGGCCGCTGCGTTCGCGCCCGAAGGCGAGGCTCAGGGACTGGAGGAGATCGCGGCCGTCAGGCGCGCGATAGGTGACGGAGTCGAAGGTGACGAAGGCGGGCATGGAGGACCTTGGGCGACGATGAAACGGGGACGAGTCGGCTGTTCGTCACGCGCTGCATCGAATCCTCCATTCGCGAGAGGCCAAGAGATAGGCGATCGGCTGCGTGGGCCGCAACCGTTGCGGTTCAGCGGACTCCGCCGTGACCTTTCGCATAGGCCCGCAGCACCGCGTTCATCCGGGTTTGCCAACCGCGGCCATAGCCTCGAAACCAGGCAAGGACGTCCTGATCGATCCGGATCGATGTGGCCGCCTTTGCCGGGGGCACAATATCCGCATCACGAAACCAGGCGTCGTCCAGGGCGGGTGCGACATCGGGGTCGTCGTTGATAGCGGCTTCGATCTCGGCGTCTGTCAGCCGGTCAACACGCGCCCAGTCGCTATCCCCGCCCTTCAGGCTCTTCGCCGAACGCTTGTGTAAAGTGCCGCCGCTCATCGGTCCTCGCATGCCGCGCGGAGATCAGCCGCACGATGTCACCTCTGCTGGTCCAAACAACGGCGATCACTCGACCCTGGCATCGGCAGACGGAGACGTACCGATCCTCATCAGGATGAGGGCTCTTCCGCCTGATCGACCGCCCGGTCAGCGCCAGCGCCGCGTCTTCAAACCCGATCCCATGCTTCGCCAGGTTGGCGACCGCCTTGCTTGCGTCCCACTCGAATCTCGGCATCCCGCCACTCTCGCAAACCAGTCATATCTGTTACCGAGAGTCGCGTGAGATTCGCGCGCCGTATGTACAATCGTAGACACGTCGACGCAAGCTAAGCGGCAGCGACGAAGTAGCCGGCGCGGGGAAAGTGGACCTGGAGGCGGCCGAGGGCGGGGTCCTGGCGGGCGATCACGACGCGCTCGGGGTTGGCGGCGACCAGCAGGCCGGCGATCGGCTCGCGGCCGTAGTCGTCGGCCATCACCATCACGTCCTGGCCGGGCTTCAGCCCAAGCGGCTCGTGGGCGTCGTGGTCGGTGTAGGCCGCCGGTTCGGCCGCGCGGGCGACCTCGAGCGCCTCGGCAGGCGTCATCTCGCTGCGCTGGCCGTGGCCGATGGCCCGCACCCGCTCGCGCCAGGCCTTCACGCGGTCGAGGCCGGCGAGCAGCGCGTCCATGGTCGCCGGCACGGTCCCGCCGGTGAACCAGACGTTCATGTAGGCCGAGAGGTCGGCCACGCCGGGGTTGTCGCCACCGAGGAAGGGCGCCTTGGCCAGGGCGCGGTCGATCCAGGCGGCCTGGGCGCGCCATTGCGTCTTCATCGGCGGGCCGGCCGCCTTCATGGCGGCGGTGTCGAAGGGCCGGCCGGACAGCTTTTCGCGATCCTCGATGAAGGCCTTGGGCACGTTGTCGCCGATCTCGCCGAAGATCACGGCCACGGCGGGCTGGAAGAACAGCCGGTCGGCCCAGAAGTTGACTGCGAAGCCGCCGCCGGTTTCGAGCCCGTCGTCGCCGGTGCGCTTCAGTATCTCGGCCATGATCACCTGGGTGTCGCAGAAGACGTCGGCGCCGATCTGCATCACCGGAATGCGCCGGTAGCCGCCGGTCAGGGGTGTGAGGTCCGGCTTCGGCATGATCGTCGGCTGGATCACCGAGCGCCAGCTGAGGCCCTTGAGCCCGAACAGGAGCCGCACCTTCTCCGAGAAGGGCGAGTTGTCGTAGTGGTGGAGGATGAGTTCGTCGGCCATGCGGCGACGCTAGACCGGCGCGAGGCCTTTCGGAAAGGGCTTTCCCGCGCTTCCCCAACGTCGCGTCAGCCCCGTATAGGTGGGGCATGGCCGAAGAGATCCGCCCGCCCGAAGAGCCGATGAGCGACGCCGCGCCGAACGAGCTCGCCTACCGCGGCACGGCGCTTTCGCTGGCGATGGGGTTCGAGACCCTGACCGACCAGCGATGCGCCATGCGGGCGCCGTTTCGCGACAACCTCGTGGGCGATCCGGCCGACGGCGCGCTGGCGGGCGGGGTGATCTTCGCGCTGCTCGACCAGACCTGCGGCATGGCGGTCGGCCTGGTGATGCGCGAGCGCGCCGAGGCGGAGGGCCGCATGCCGGGTTTCGGCGGCATGGCGACGCTGGACTTTCGCCTCGATCACATCCGCCCGCCGCGGCCCGGCTGCGCGGTCACCGGCGAGGCGGAGTGCCTGCGCATCGCCGGCGACGTCGCCGTGGTGCGCGGCTGGGCCTACGAGGACGATCCTGCCGACCCGATCGCCGCCGCGCAGGCCGCCTTCATGCTCACCAGCGCGCCGTCGGCGCCGGCATGAGCGACGCGGTGGCCGCTGCGGCGCTGCTGGACGCCTGGCCCTACGCCCGTTTCCTCGACGTGCGGCTGGAGGGCGGCCTCGCCGTCCTGCCTTTCGCCGGGCGGCTGATCGGCAATCCGATCCTGCCGGCGCTGCACGGCGGCGTGGTGGCGTCGTTCCTGGAGCTGGCGGCGCTGGCGAAACTGGACGCCGAGGGACGCCGCGCCCGCACGATCGATATCACGGTCGACTACCTCCGGTCAGCCCGGCCGGTAGCGACCTACGCCGAGGCGCGCATCCTCAAGCTCGGCCGCCGCGTCGCCAACCTGGCCGTCGAAGCCTGGCAGGAGGATCGCGCGAGCCCGGTCGCGGCGCTGCGCGGCCACTTCATGATTCTCGTTTCGTCCGCGCGCTGAAGGCCGCCTCCTGACACAAGCTGGCAGGAAGTCGCCGGTGTTCGCACAATGTTCTTGCTGTCCGTTCGACTCCGCGTACTACATTAGGGGGCTTGGCCCGCGCTCCCCGCGGGCCTGGGATGCGAGCCTGAATGTCTGACCCGAACCGCTTCATCCGCGTGCGCGGCGCGCGCGAGCATAATCTGAAGGATATCAGCCTCGACATTCCGCGCGGCGCGCTGGTGGTGCTGACCGGCCTCTCCGGCTCCGGCAAGTCGTCGCTCGCGTTCGACACCATCTATGCCGAGGGCCAGCGGCGCTACGTCGAGAGCCTGTCCGCCTACGCGCGCCAGTTCCTGGAGCTGATGGGCAAGCCGGACGTGGACCTCATCGAGGGCCTCTCGCCGGCCATCTCGATCGAGCAGAAGACCACCAGCCGCAACCCGCGCTCGACCGTCGGCACGGTCACCGAGATCCACGACTACATGCGCCTGCTCTGGGCGCGGGTGGGCGTGCCTTATTCGCCCGCCACCGGCCTGCCGATCGAGAGCCAGACCGTCTCGATGATGGTCGACAAGATCACCGCGCTGCCGGAGGGCACGCGGCTGATGCTGCTGGCGCCGGTCGTGCGCGGCCGCAAGGGCGAGTACCGGCGCGAGATCGCCGAGTGGCAGCGGGCCGGATATCAACGGCTGAAAATCGACGGCGCCTTCTATCCCATCGAGGACGCGCCCACGCTCGAGAAGAACATCAAGCACGACATCGACATCGTCGTGGACCGCATCATCACCCGGCCGGATATGCAATCGCGCCTGGCGGACTCGCTGGAGACGGCGCTGCGCCTGGCCGACGGCATCGCGGTGGCCGAGTGGGCGGACGTCGAGGAAGGCGAGAGCGAGGCCCGGCGCCTGCTGTTTTCGGAGAAGTTCGCCTGCCCCGTCTCCGGCTTCACGATCTCGGAGATCGAGCCGCGGCTCTTCTCGTTCAACAATCCGTTCGGCGCCTGCCCGGTCTGCGACGGGCTTGGCCACAAGCTCGCCTTCGACGCCGAGATGATCACGCCGGACAAGGACAAGAGCCTGCACAAAGGCGCAATCGCGCCCTGGGCCAAGGGCCCCTCGCCGCTCTACACCCAGACGCTGCAGGCGTTGTCGCGGCACTACGGCTTTTCGATGGACGAGCCGTGGTGGCAGCTGCCGGAAGCGGCGCGCCAGGTCGTGCTCTACGGCTCGGGCGCGGACAAGATCCAGTTCGTCTACGACGACAACGCGCGCAAGTACGAGGTCAACAAGACCTTCGAGGGAGTGATCCCCAACCTGGAGCGCCGCTGGCGCGAGACGGACTCCAGCTGGGTGCGCGAGGAGCTCGGCCGCTACCAGGCGGAGACGCCGTGCGAGGCGTGCGGCGGCCTGCGCCTGAAGCCCGAGGCGCTGGCGGTAAAGATCGCGGGCAAGAACATCGCCGAGATCTCCCTGATGGCGATCAAGCCGGCGCGCGACTGGTTCGAGGGGCTGGAGCCGCAGCTGACGCCGACCCAGGTCGAAATCGCCAAGAGAATCTTGAAGGAAATCAATGATCGCCTGCGTTTTCTTGTCGACGTAGGTTTGGAGTATCTGAATCTGTCGCGCGCGTCCGGAACGCTGTCGGGCGGCGAAAGCCAGCGCATCCGCCTGGCCAGCCAGATCGGTTCGGGCCTGACCGGCGTGCTCTACGTGCTCGACGAGCCTTCCATCGGCCTGCACCAGCGCGACAACCAGCGGCTGTTGGGCTCGCTGCAGGGCCTGCGCGACCTGGGCAACTCGGTGCTGGTGGTCGAGCACGACGAGGAGGCGATCCTGACCGCCGACCACGTCATCGACATGGGCCCGCTGGCCGGCGTGCACGGCGGCGAGATCATCGCCGAGGGCAGGCCCGCCGACATCATGGCCGCGCCGCGCAGCCTGACCGGCCAGTACCTGACCGGGGCGCGCCAGATTCCCATCCCGGAAAAGCGACGGCGCGTGCCCGACACCAAGCGGCTGCGCGTGATCGGCGCGCGCGGCAACAACCTGAAGAGCGTCACCGGCGACATTCCGGTGGGCGTCTTCACCTGCATCACCGGCGTCTCCGGCGGCGGCAAGTCGACCTTTACCGTCGAGACCCTCTACAAGGCCGCGGCCCGGCGGCTGAACAACGCCTCGGACGCGCCGGCGCCGCACGAGCGCATCGAGGGGCTGGAGCATTTCGACAAGGTCATCGACATCGACCAGTCGCCGATCGGGCGCACGCCGCGCTCAAACCCCGCCACCTACACCGGCGCCTTCCAGCCGATCCGCGACTGGTTCGCTGGCCTGCCGGAGTCGAAAGCGCGCGGCTATGGGCCGGGACGCTTCTCCTTCAACGTGAAGGGCGGCCGCTGCGAGGCTTGCCAGGGCGACGGGCTGATCAAGATCGAGATGCACTTCCTGCCCGACGTCTTCGTCACCTGCGACGTCTGCAAGGGCAAGCGCTACAACCGCGAGACCCAGGAGATCCTGTTCAAGGGCAAGTCGATCTCCGACGTCCTCGACATGACGGTCGACGAGGCGGCGGAGTTTTTCAAGGCGGTGCCGGTGCTGCGCGAGAAGATGGAGACGCTGAAGCGCGTTGGCCTGGGCTACATCCAGGTGGGCCAGCCCTCGACGACCATCTCCGGCGGCGAGGCGCAGCGGGTGAAGCTGTCGAAGGAGCTGTCGCGCCGGGCCACGGGGCGCACCCTCTACATTCTCGACGAGCCGACCACCGGCCTGCATTTCGAAGATACGCGCAAGCTGTTGGAAGTGCTGCATGAACTGGTCGATCATGGCAACACCGTCGTGGTGATCGAGCACAATCTGGACGTGGTCAAGACCGCCGACTGGATCGTCGACTTCGGCCCCGAGGGCGGCGATGGCGGCGGCCGCATCCTGATCCAGGGCACGCCGGAAGAGGTGGCCGCCGACCGCGCGAGCTGGACCGGCCGCTACCTGGCGCAGACGCTGCAACGCCACGAAGAACGCCGGCAAGCCAACAAGCCGAAGCCCGCGCGCGCCAAGGCGATGGCGGCGAGCTAACCAGGCGCCCGCCACGGTAACGCTTGTTGGCGGGCGCCAGCGGGCGTTCGGCGGTCTTCCCGGCGCCATCGAGCGTCTAAGCGACCGACATTGCAAAAAAAGTTCATGGTTGACGGGCCGGCCTTTGACTGCTCGCCCCCCAGGCGAATCAGTGTTTTCGGCCGCGCGATTCACCGCTCTCTTACAGTGTTACGCGGGCCGCGGCGGCGCCAGCCGCTACAACCACAAGCTCTGTGGTCCGCAGTCGCTGCGACAAAATGGATCATTGCCCAGCACATTCTGTGGATAACTTGTTAGTATCAAAGGTTACTACTTTCTTAATTCGAGTACATCTTCATCGTTAACCATAATATATCCAAGATATATTTGCGCGCGTCATTTGTGACGATTCGATCAATATCGGACGAATCTGACCGACCTCTTGTTCTAATCTGAAACACGTGTTTACGTGGCCCGGCTCTTGCTCGCATCGTCTTCGACCAAGGGTTAATAGTGGGGCTTGGGGTGCTTTTCGTTCGACTGACAGCGGCCGCTGCGGCCGCGACTGCAATTTCGGCATGCCTCGTCGCGCCGGCCTGGGCCATGAGCCACGACGATGCGACGCCGGTGCAGAAGCTGACGGTGGACGTGAAGGCGCGCATCGCCGCCCGCTGCGGTTTCCGCGGGGACCAGGACGACCACACGGGCGCGCAAGACCTCACGGTCGCTCATACCCTCGTCATTCCGTTCCAGCTGGACTGCAACACGCCCTTCGTCATCGGCGTGAAATCCCAGCACGGCGCCTTCGCCGCCGACCGGACGCCCGACGGCTCGGGCTTCGCTTTCACCAAGGCATACCGGCTTTCGCTGGACATCGGCACGAACGGGCAGGCCCTGACGCCGGCCGCCTGTGACTCGACCGCGCTGACGGCGCCTGGCGCGCCCGGGGCGGCCTGCGCCTTCTACGGCGCGAAGCCCGGACAGGGCCTCTCTTCGGGAAAGCTGATCTCGATCGATCGGCCGAGCTCGATGTCGCTGAGCTGGGACGGCCAGGGCGCCGGGCCGCGCAACGTCGCCGGGCGCTACAGCGACACTATCACCATCACCGTATCGGCGCGGACATGAGAATGTACGCTCAACCTATTGCGGAAGCAGCGGAAACTCCGAGCATCCGCCTTCGCAAGTCGGCGGCGGGATCAGCCCGCCGTCGCATGGCCGCCAGGGCCCAACCTGGCTCAATACCCACCACTTTGGGAGACTGACATGAAGCGTACCCTGATGGCGGCCGCCGCCTTCGCCATGGTCGCTGGCGCGGCCAGCGTCCACGCCGAAGACGCGCACCGCGACTTTCACATCAACGGCTGGGTCGCCGCCGAGTGCCACATCCACTCGAACGGCAACACCGCCAATATCGGCCTGATCGCCAACGAGGAAACGGCGCAGGTTCACCAACACCTGGCCGGCCAGGTCGCCGAGGCGCTCAACGACCTCGACGTCACCGCCTGGTGCAATGGCAACCACAACGGGGTGAACCTGACCCGCAGCGCGCTGGTCAATCACAGCAACCACAACGGCGACGGTCTGCCCGACAGCAACGGGTTTAACGACGCCGCGCTGTACGACTTGGAGATCACGATCGACGGCGCCAAGCGCGCTGATACGGGCGCCAGCCCGCTGGAAGACACGTGCGACGGGCCTTTCGGGCCCGGCTACCCCGCAAAGGGCGGCAGCTCAGTCTCCGACTTCGGTTCGAGCGGCGCCGGCGCCGCCGTGCACTTCCATCACGCGACGCTCGGCGGCTGCACCGACGGTGAAGCGGTCACGTCGTTCACGAGCGGCAAGTCCGAGCGGGGCCCGGACAGTGATTTCGGCCACAATACCAACCGTTTGGCGGCTGGCCACTATCACGGCCTCGTCCTCCTGCTGCTGGTGCCGCGGGTCTAAACTAACCCAACCTTCGCCAAGCTTCGGCGCGGCGGAAAAGCTTGGGATGGCGGGCGACGGTCTTCGTCGCCCGCTATTTCTTTGTCCAACGACCGTCCCGGCCCTCCGCTGGCACGAAACGTGCTCAAGAACCCGTTTACCAGTCGCCGGTTATCAAGGGCGTACGCAGTAAGCCTTGTCGCTCTTGGGGGGCGCACGCTTGAAACCGATCCGTCGGCTAGTCGCATCGCTCGCCTTCGTCGCGGCGACCGTGACGGGCGTGCTCGCCGTCACGACGCCGCGCGCACACGCAGTGACGGTCGTTCCAGTGATCCTGGAGCTGCGGAACGGCGGATCGCAGTCCTCGGCGGTGTTCACGGTCGACGACAGCTTCGCCACACCCCTGCCCGTTGAGCTGACCATCACGAAGGCAAAGCCAAGCGATGGCGGCCTGGACGACACGGGCGTCTCTAGTGACGACCTGCTGGTCTTCCCGCCCCAGGCCATCATCCAGCCGGGCAAGACGCAGGCCTTCCGCGTCCAGTGGGTCGGCGACCCGGCCATCAAGCAGAGCCAGCACTACTACGTCACGATCAGCCAAGTGCCGGTGCAGCTTCCCGAGGACAAGGACATGGTCCAGGTCCTCTACGACTTCCAGGTGATTGTGAACGTCGGGCTCGTCGGCGCCAGGCCACGCCTCAGCGTGGCGAATACGGAAATCCAGAAGGACGACAAGGGCGTCTTCCACCCGGTCGTCTCCATCGTGAACACCAGCAACACCTACGGCTATCTCGAGAACGGCACGCTGAAGGTCACGGTGACGGACTCGGCTGGCAAGCAGATCGCCTCGAAGACCTACACGCCCGACGACGTCCACGAGTTCATCGGCCCCGGTTTGGTGGCCGCGGGGCAGACCCGTCCCTTCACGATCCCGATGGTCCTTCCGAATGGGGAGGGTAAGGTTGCTGTGTCGTTCAGGCCATCGGAAAACTAGGCCCGGCTGGCGCCTCGCAGCGATCTCGCTCGTCGCGGGCCTGCTCGCCGCTCCGGTCTTTGCCGCCGCGCCCAACGGCGCGGCCGACGATCTGCTGCGCTCCGAGGCGGCGGCGATTTCCGTGCATACCCCGTCGAGCGACCGCATCGGCGATCTGCTGGCGACCCTAGACCTCGGCGCCGGCGCACTGACGACGCCTTCGACCACGGCGCCGGCCCTGAGCGCGCCGGCGAGGACCGTCAGCGCGACCCCTGTGTCGGCGGCCTATTCGCCGCCTGTCGCCAACTCGACGTCGCAGGCGCGAACGGAGGCCGCGCTCAACGCCGCCGACGACACACCGATCGCCACGGCGCGCTACGGGGCGTCGGGGAGGCCAGCCGCCGCGGGAGTCGAGGCGGCGGGAGTCGCGGTGCAGGCTCGCTCGAGCGATCGCATCGGCGACTTGCTGGACAGCCTGGATCTCGGCTCTGGCGGCGCTCCCACGCCGGGCCCCCCGGCGGCGGGTGTTAGCGCCCCGGCGCTGACGGCCGCCAGCACAACCACTGCGCCATACCTGAGCACCCAGGCAATGGGCAGCGCCGGGACGGAGCTCGCGCTCAACACGATCACCAACAGGCTGAACCCGACGGGCCGCGACGTCCCGCTCACCGGGCCGATACAGAGCGGCGGTGTGAACCTGGGCGAAATCAGCTTCGTGCTGACCGCAGACGACCGGCTTCACATCGACGCTCAAGCCCTGCTCCGTCTGTTGGCGCCGATCCTGAATCGCAAACGGTTTCAGGAACTTTCGGCGATGATCGGAAGTCGTGCGACGGTAACGGCGGAAGAGCTGAAATCGCTCGGCTACACGCTCACCTACGTCCCCGAGACAATCAGCCTGACGTTCGAAATGCCTGCGGACGCCCGCGCCACGCGGGTCGTGGACCTGGGCGACCGACTGGCCGCGAACGGACAGACCACGTTCGTCAAGCCGGCGGGGTTCAGCGCCTACGTCACCGCGCTGGCCACCTATTCGTACTTCTGGACCGGCCAGAACAGGGGCGGGCAGCAGCCGCTGATCCTGCTGGACGCAGCAGCCCGCTACGACAACATCGTCCTGGAGAGCGAGCAAAGCATCGAGGCCGACGCCAAGGACGTCTTCCAGCGCCAGGGGACGCGCTTCGTCTACGACGACCTGAAGGACGACATCCGTTGGACGCTTGGCGACCTCCAGCCCACGTCGCGCGGCTTCTCAGGTACGACGCAGCTGGCGGGAATCTCGGCCTTCCGCTCGTATCAACTGCTGGATCCCACGCGCAACGTACAGCCGCTGGGAAACCAGACTTTCACGCTAGCGCAACCCTCGACGGTGCAGGCCTACATCAACGGGCTACTTATCCGTCAGATCAGGCTGGACCCGGGCGTCTATAATTTGCGCGACTTTCCGTTCGCCCAGGGCGCCAACAACGTCAGCTTGGTGATCACGAACCCCGCCGGGCAGACCGAGACCGTGAGATTCTCGCTCTTCTTCGACGCCAACCTGCTGGCGCCGGGCCTGTCTGAGTTCGGGTTCTACGCCGGCTTCCTCGCGCCCTTTGCCGGCTCGGGGCCCGACTACCACTTCGACCAGCCGGGAGCATCCGGCTACTACCGCCGCGGCATCACGCAGAATCTGACCCTCGGCGCGAACTTCCAGATTCAGAAGACCGGCGGCGTTGGCGGCGTTGAAGCGACCTGGGCGACCCCGTTCGGCACCGTCGAGGCGAATCTCGCAGGGTCCTACAACCGATACATTGGTTCAGGTTATGCCGCTGGATTCCAGTATACAAACACCTTTAACCGCCAGAGCCCCTACAGCCGCAGCATCGCTTTCACGGTGCAGACGCAGAGCGTCGACTTCGCGACGCCACAGGCGCTGGTCGGGAACGTGCCGGTCACGGCGGCCACCGCCGCGCTCCAAAGCACCTATTACTACCAGGTCGAAGCCGACCTTTCCCAATCGCTGCCACACGAACAGTACTTGGCGTTCAACGCTTCCTACTCGGCGGGCCGTGCGCCCAACCCGTCTGAGAGCGAATACGCGCTGGAGTACGGCAAGCAGCTGACCCGTCAAATCGATATCGTCGTCGCGGCGGAATACCTGGACGAGGTCGGCGTGCGTGGAGCCGGCGTCCGCGCGACAATCAACTACATCCCGAACGATCGGACCTCCGTCACTGCCGACGTCGATACCGTCCAGCAGTCGGCCGACGTCATCTATTCCACCTCTTCGCAGCGGACCGGCGTGAACTCCTGGAACGCGACGGCCCAGGTCTTCCGGCAGCAAGGCACCACGGGAATCGACGCCAACTTCGACATGAGGGGCAACCGCGCCGAGTGGGGGATCGATCAGGAGTCGGACCTGAACGCAGTCGGCGGCGGCACGCCGAACCAGATTACAACCGTGCATATCGGAACCTCGATCGCCTTTGCGGACGGCCACTTCGCGCTGTCGCAGCCGATTTACGACGCCTTTGCGATCGTGACGCCGCACAGCTCGCTCGGTCATGCGCCGATCCTGCTCGACCGCGATGGAGACAACTACCTTGCGGCGTCCGGGCCGCTTGGCCCAGCCGTCGACCCCGGCATGGGCTCCTATGCGCCGCGAACGGACACCTACGACGTTCCGAAGGCGCCGGTCGGCTACGACCTCGGCCCTGGCACGTTCAGCGTGATGCCGCCGTATCGCGCCGGGTACGTGATCGTCGTCGGGTCAGACTACTCCGTCACCGGCGTCGGGCGGCTGCTCAGTCGTTACGGCGAGCCTGTGTCGCTCCTCGCCGGCCAGGCGACCGAGGTCGACAATCCGCAGCACCCCGCGATCGAGGTGTTCACGAACCGTGACGGACGCTTCGGCGTCCTCGGCATGCGGCCCGGCAAGTGGCGGATCACGATGCCGACCGACCCGGCGTCGGTCTACCTGATCACCATCCCAGAGGGCGCCAAGGGCATGGTCGCGCTCGGCGACCAGCATCCGGAGAGATGAGATGACGCGCGCCTCCTCCATGGTGGCGGCGGCCGCCGTCCTCATCGCAACCGCAGCGCTCGCAGGCCGCGCCGAGGCGGCCGGGTCGTGCGCAACGTTCCAGGTGATCGGCAACGAACTCAACCTCGACTACAACCCTTTCAGCCCTCAGCCAGTGAACCGGCCATTTCAGCTGACGGTCACGCGTCTCGACCCGTCGGTGACCGGCGTCCGCTTCATCTTGGTGGATCACACGCCGTCGAATGGCGGCTCGCGCATCGGCCCCGGGGGCCCGCGCGACTACGACATCACCTGGCTGGGCAATACG
>Ga0070735_10003247_pt1 | contig 14326 bp, 12 predicted proteins | sample Coa_R1_FD_66443 | JGI IMG/M metagenome (GOLD analysis project Ga0070735, IMG submission 66443) | Surface soil microbial communities from Centralia Pennsylvania, which are recovering from an underground coalmine fire - Coalmine... | ecosystem: Environmental > Terrestrial > Soil > Unclassified ...
ACGCGTTCGTCGACTGGCTGGCCGAGGCCGGGCAGTCGTGGTGGCAGGTGCTGCCGCTGGGGCCGCCGGACCGCTACCGCTCGCCGTACAAGGCGCGCTCGGCGTTCGCGGCCTGGCCGGGGCTGCTGGAGTCCCCGCGGGCAAGAGTGACGGCCTCGGAGCGGATCGAGTTCTGTGAGCGCGAGGGCTACTGGGTCCTGGACTGGGAGCGGTTCGCGGGCAGGGGCGCTGTCGAGGATCAGGTGCGTTTCGCGCGCGAATGGGGAGCGCTGCGGAGCTATGCCCGGGAGCGCGGCGTGCGGCTGTTCGGCGACGTCGCCATCTACGTGGCTCCCGGCAGCGCCGACCACGTGCAGCATCCGGAGCTCTTCCAGCGCGGTCTCGTGGCCGGGGTGCCGCCGGACGCCTATTCGCGCACCGGTCAGCTGTGGGGCAACCCGCTGTATGACTGGCCGGCGCTGCGGCGGCGCGGGTACGGCTGGTGGGTCGACCGGCTGCGGCGCACGCTCGAGCTCTTCGACCTCGTCCGGATCGACCACTTCCGGGGCTTCGTGGCCTACTGGGCGGTTCCGCAGCGCGATCGCACGGCGCTCCGTGGCAGCTGGAAGCGGGGCCCGGGACGAGCGCTGTTCCGTGCGCTGTCCGACGCGCTCGGCGAGCTGCCCGTGGTGGCGGAGGATCTCGGGGTGATCACTGCGCCGGTGCACGCGCTGCGCGACGAGCTCGGGCTGCCCGGCATGGTCGTAATCCAGTTCGGGTTCGAGGACGAGCGCAGTCCGCACAGGCTCGAGAACCACGCCGAGAACCGGATCGTCTACACCGGCACCCACGACAACGACACCGCTCGCGGCTGGTACGCGGCCCTCGCTCGGGAGCTGCGCTCCCACGTGGACGAGGCCCTGAGCGCCGCCGGCGTCGTCGAGGCCGAGCCCTGGTGGAGCCTCATCCGCTACGCGTTCAGCTCGCCCGCCCGCGTGGCCATGATCCAGGCTCAGGACGTCCTCGGCCTGGGCAACGAGGCTCGGCTGAACGTCCCGGGCCGCGCACGTGACAGCTGGCGCTGGCGCCTGTCCGAGGGCGCCCTGACTTCCGGGCTGGCCTCGCGGCTGCGCGAGGTCACCGAGATGAGCGGCCGACTCTCAGCGCGGCCGAGCGCGCCGTGACCTTGGCGTGGCGGTAGAGGTAGGTGAGATCGCCGCGCAGGCGCTTCCAGCGCGTGATCTCGTAGACGACCATGGCTGACGGTCTGACCAGGGTCGGCATGCCATGCCGGGCCAGGAGGCCAAGTGCCCGCTCGGCGATCGCGATCTGGCCGAACGCCGTCGGATGGACGTGGTCGGTCATGACCTGGTTGCGGGCGCCGAAGTCCCTGAGGTCGAGCACGAGGGCGTTTCGCCCGCCGGCGACGCGTGCGATCGCCTCGTTCACGGCTGTCGTGTCCGCCCGGGGGCGGCCGAGGTCGGCCGGGGCGGTCAGGACGAGCAGGCGCTCGCAGCGTGCGGCGATCTTCTGGAGGGCGATGTCGTAGCCGCGGGCGAAGGCGGCCGGGTCGAAGCCTGGGGTGCGGACGTCGTTCACGCCCACGTACAGGCACCCGAGGTCGTATCGGGCGCCGCGGGACACCCTTTCCCACAGCGGGATCTGATGCTCGAGCACGTCGGTGATGCGGGCGCCATCGGTTGCGTAGCCGCTATAGGGGAGGCCCAGGCCGCGCGCGGTCCACAGCGCCCAGGACTGCAGAGCGACGCCCCACTGGAGCTCGCCGCCGCCGTTCGTGATCGAGTCGCCGAAGGCCAGCACCCCCACGGTTGTCACGGGGCGGGAGGGTAGCGAGACGGAGTTTTGTCGATAATCGGGTCCGTGGAGCAGGGATCCATGATCGAGGCCAGCGTCGAGCTGCGCCGCCGTGCCGAGGACCTCGCGGCTCGTCTTCCGTCCGAGCTCGCGCCGTTCGCCCGCCTCGCATTCAACTACCGCTGGTCCTGGCTCCCCGGCGGCCCTCGGGTGTTCTCGGCGCTCGACCCGGTGCGCTTCCAGGCCTGTCTGCAGAACCCGGTGCGGCTGCTGCAGGAGCTGTCCGGGTCGGCGCTCAGGCGCGCCTGCGAGGACGGCGAGCTGCTCACGCGCGCCGCCGAGCTCGAGGCGATCGTGCAGGCCGACCTCGACCGCCCGTTCGACGAGCGCATGGATCCCGCACGACCGGTCGCCTTCCTGTGCGCCGAGTACGGCGTCCATGTCTCGCTGCCGGTCTACTCGGGTGGCCTCGGCGCGCTCGCCGGCGACCTCTTGAAGGAGGCGTCCGACGCCGCGATCCCGCTCGTCGCCGTGGGCCTCATGTACCGCAAGGGCTACTTCCGCCAGCGGATCGACGCCAGCGGGTGGCAGCACGAGTACTGGATCGATACCGACCCTGATCGGTTGCCGGCGGCGCTGATGAGCGACCCGGACGGCAAGCCGCTCGAGATCTGCGTGCCGATCTACGGCGCCGAGGTGCGGGCGCAGATCTGGCGGGTCGATATCGGAAGGGTGCCGCTGTTCCTGCTCGACACCGATGTGCCGGAGAACGGCGTGCACGCACGCTGGATCACCGGTCGCCTGTACGAGTCCGACTCGCGCACGCGCCTGGCCCAGTACGTGCTCCTCGGTGCCGGCGGCGTCAGGGCGCTGCGCGCGCTCGGGATCGACCCGAGCGTGATCCACATGAACGAGGGTCACCCGGCACTGGCGCCGGTCGAGCTCGCCAGCGAGTGGTCAGGCGAGGGCTGGGACGCGGCGCTCGAGAAGGCCCGGGCCCGGACGGTGTTCACCACGCACACGCCGGTCCCGGCCGGGAACGACAGCTACCCCTCAGAGCAAGTGGAGGATGCGGTCGCCAATCTGCTCGAGCAGGTCGGGATGCCGCTGCGCGAGTGGCTCGAGAAGGGACGCACGAATCCGGCCGACCCCCACGAGCCGTTCGGCGTTTCGCAGGCGGCGCTGCGCATGAGCCGCGCCGCCAACGCGGTCAGCCGCCGCCACGGCGAGGTCGCACGCGAGATGTGGCACGTGCTCTGGCCCGATGGCCCGCTCGAGTCGGTGCCGATCGGCCACGTGACCAACGGCGTGCACATCCCCACATGGGTCGGCGCGCCGATGCGCTCGCTGCTCGACCGCTACCTGGGCCCTGACTGGATGGACCGAGCGGCGGAACCCGAGACCTGGGCGGGCGTCGACGACATCCCGGACCGCGAGCTGTGGGATGTCCGGCGCGTCCAGCGAGCGCAACTCGTCGAGCTCGTGGCTCGGCGCAGCGCATCCGATCGGCTGCTGCGCAGCGACGTGGCGGAGTACGTCGACGCGGCGGCGCGCGCGTTCGACCCGGACGTCCTGACGATTGGGTTCGCCCGGCGCGTGGCGACCTACAAGCGTCTCGATCTGCTGACTCGAGATCCCGAATTCACATTCGGCCTGCTGTCAGGCGACCGCCCGGTGCAGGTCGTCCTGGCAGGAAAGGCGCACCCGAAGGACGAGGAGGCCAAGCGCTCGCTGCAGCGGCTCTTCGGACTGAAGTACGCGCGCGTGATCGCCGAGCGGGTGGTGTTCCTCGACGACTACGACCTCGCCACGGCCGCGGTGCTCGTCCGCGGCTGCGACGTCTGGCTGAACCTGCCGCGACCCCCGCTCGAGGCGTCGGGGACCAGCGGGATGAAGTCGGCCGTCAACGGCGGGCTGCAGCTGAGCGTGCTCGACGGGTGGTGGGCGGAGGGCTTCGACGGCACGAACGGCTGGGGGCTCCCGGGCGACGTCGACCACGACCAGCACGCCAAGGACGAGCGTGACTCGGTCGCCTTCAACCACACGCTGGCCGACGACGTCCTGCCGCTGTTCTACGACGAGCGCTCTCCGGACGGACTGCCGGTGGGATGGCTGGAGCGCGTCCGGGCGTCGCTGAAGACCAACGGGCCGAAGTTCAGCGCCCGGCGGATGCTGAACGAGTACGTGGACCGGATCTACCGCGCCTGACTCAGCGGAGCGCCGTTGGGGTGCGGGCGCGGCGGGCCAGGAAGATCGTGGTTGCGATGGGGCCGGCCACTACGAGGATCAGGAACAGCCATCCGACCCACACGGGCAGCGGGCCCGAGACCGGAGTGCATCTCACGGTGATGCCGTTCCGGCGCACGCACGTCTGGGCGCTGCCCACGATCGCTATGAGCGGCAGGACCGCGGCGAGGCCCCCGGGGATCAGCATCGTCCCCAGCCATTTCTCGCTCGTCCTCCAGCATCGCGAGCTCCACAGCAGGATCAGACCCGCGAACCAGCCGATGAGGAAGATGAAGCCCCCGAACAGCAGCAGGAAGATTGCCGCCCATTCGTGGATGCCGGCGGCGGCGGGGGGCGGAGCCGGACGCTCGGCCTCGACGATCTCCTCCGGGGTGCCCAGCCGCTCGAGCTCGTTGCGCACCTGGGCCTCGGAGGCGTCCTCCGGGATCGCCTCCTGCAAATGCGCCTCGATCTCGGCCTGCAGCTCGCGGGCGCGGGCCTTGTCGAGCCGCCGGGCGGCCCTGCGCAGGTCGTTCAGATAGTCGCGCACGATCGGGTCGGTGGTCATGTCGTTCCTAGGACGGTGTCGACGGAGGCCCGGAAGCGCTCCCACTCGGCGATGAACGCCTTCAGGGCTTCGTGGCCGCTCGCGGTCAGGTGGTAGTAGCGGCGCGGCGGGCCTGACGGCGACTCCCGCCAGGTCGTGTCAACCAGACCCTCGCGCCTCAGGCGGCTGAGCAGCGGGTAAAGCGTGCCCTCGGTGGTGACGAGCGAGTCCGTCTCGGTCAGCCGGCGCACGATCTCGAACCCGTATCGCTCGGTCTCGCGCAGCAGAGCCAGGATGCAGAACTCGAGGACGCCGCGTCGAAGCTGGGGGATCAGTGAATCGCGTACAGTCATCCCGGTGCCTTGCGGTGTAAGGTAGCTGGTTAGGCAAGCCTAGTCAAGGCCTCGAGCATGTCCATCGGTCGTCGAGGACTGCCGGGTTGCCGCTCGCTCGCGCCAAGGCCAGCGAAACCCGCGGCGGTCAGGTGAAGATGCCGCTCGGCAGGAACGCGCCGACGACCCAGTTCGGTGCGTCGACCAGCTCGTGGATCCGTAGATCGCAGGCGACGCTGGTGAGGGCGTAGGCCTCCTCGCCGCCAAGCCCGTGCTCGCGGCCGAGGTGCTCGATCATCGCCCGGACCGCGTCGCGGGAGGCCTGCATGAGGTCCGGGCCGACGCCGGTGCAGACGTGGAATCCCGGCGCGGTCGCGCCGTCGCCCGCTGGGATCTGCACCTGGGGCGCGGAGATCGTCAGATCGCGGCGGATCGATATACGGACGGTGACGTCCATCGCGCTCTCGATCGCGGTGCCGCACACCTCGCCGTCGCCCTGCGCCGCGTGCGTGTCGCCGATCGACAGCAGCGCACCCTCGACCCCGACCGGCAGGTAGAGAGTCGAGCCGGCGGTCAGGTGCTTGGTGTCGAGATTTCCGCCCCAGCGCGTCGGCGGAAGCACCGGATGCGAGCCGGGCTCGGCGGGCGCAACCCCGATCGTGCCCGGGAACGGGCGGAGTGGGAGCTCGACCCGATCGGCAAACCTGACCGTCCGGCGTTCGGCATCGATCTCTGAAATCCGCAGCCACGGCTCCGGGAAGTCGTCGGCCAACAGCCCGAAACCGGGGATGATCGCCGTCCAGCCCCAACTGCTCGCTTTCAGCTCGAGCAGCTCCACCGCGAGCACATCGCCTGGAAGGACCCCTTTGACGAACACCGGGCCGCTGACCGGGTTCACGTGCGAGAAGTCGATGCGCGCCACGTCGGCGGCCGTCGAGTCCGGATGAATCTGCTCATCGGATGCGTCACGAGTGTGCAGCTGAACGGTCTCGCCGGGTTCGACCTCGAGCGCCGGGGCGATCGACTGATCCCACACGTAGTTGAACGCATCGGATCGAACCTCGTGCAGCGAGCCGTGACTCACAAACCGAGCCTATCGAGGCGGATCGGCTATGGTCCGCGCGCGAGTGTCGGGCGAGGCCGCTGATCCCGGGAGCTCTGAAGTGCTCGAGCGCGTCGAGCATGGCGAGGACTCGGGCGCGACCGCGGAAGCAGCCGCGAGCCGTACGCCGGCGAACGGCCTACGGCTGGTGGGGCTCAGCTTCCTGATGCTGTTCGTCGAGCTGGCCCTGATCCGATGGACGGGGTCGAGGGTCGTCTACCTCTCCTACTTCTCGAACTTCGTCCTGCTCGGAAGCTTCCTCGGGATCGGGCTGGGCTTCCTGGGCGCGCGCCGGAAGGTCGACCTGTTCGCGCTGACCCCCGTCGCGCTGGCGCTCCTCGTCGTGTTCGTGACCGTCTTCCCGGTCGTCGTCTCCCGTGCGAGCAGCCAGATCATCTACTTCGGGAAGCTGCATCAGGGCGGCCTGCCGCTCTGGGCCACGCTGCCGGTGATCTTCCTCGCTTCGGCGCTCGTGATGGCGTTCATCGCCCACGGCGTGGCTCGCGCCTTCACCCAGTTCCCGCCGCTCGTGGCCTACCGGTACGACATCATCGGAAGCCTCGCCGGAATCGCGGCCTTCTCGCTGCTGTCGTTCCTCGACGCACCGCCGCTGGCCTGGGGGGCGATCGTGTCGGTGATGCTCCTCGTCCTCCTCGGCCGCCGGCCCGGGCTGCTGCAGATCGCGGGAGTGGCGGTGATCCTGGCCCTCCTGGGCGCCGAATCGTTCCAGGCCGATCATTCCTGGTCGCCCTACTACGAGATCACCCTGGCCCGTCACCCCGGATGGACGATGGTGTTCGTCAACGGGATTCCCCACCAGACGATCCAGCCGATGTCCCGGCGGCGCCGGGTCGAGCCGGTGTATTTCGAGCCCTACAAGCTGCTCCGCCATAACCCGTTGCGCAACGTGCTCATCATCGGCGCCGGCAACGGCAGCGATGTGGCGATCGCACTGCACGCCGGAGCCCAGCACGTCGACGGGGTCGAGATCGATCCTCGGCTATATGCGCTCGGCCGCCAGCTGAACCCTGATCACCCGTATCAGAACCCGAGAGTCCACGTCATCATCGACGACGGACGGGCCTACCTGGAGCGCACTCACCGAAAATACGACCTCATACTCTTCTCGCTGCCCGACTCGCTCACCCTGGTGGCGGGCCAGTCATCGGTGCGGCTCGAGAGTTACCTGTTCACCCTCCAGGCGATCCAGGCGGCGCGCTCTCACCTGCTGCCCGGTGGTGCGTTCGGGATGTACAACTACTACCGCCAGCAGTGGCTGCTGGATCGCTTCGCCCGCACGCTCCAGGAGGCGTTCGGCCACAGACCGTGTGTCACAGAGTACGGGCGGCTGTCGCTGCTGCTGGCAGGTGTGGGCCCGGCCGCCGTGCACTGCCGAACCGTGTGGACACCAGGCAATCGATCGATACCGCCACCGGCGACTGACAACCATCCGTTCCCGTACCTGCGCACGGCGTCGATTCCATCCATCTACATCGACGCATTGCTGCTGATCCTCGCCGCCTCAGCGATCCTCGTGCGCGGCGTCGCCGGCCCCGTGCGACCGATGGGACGCTACCTCGACCTGTTCTTCATGGGTGCGGCGTTTCTCCTCATCGAAACCGAGAACGTGGTTCGGTTCGCGCTGCTGTTCGGGACGACGTGGTTCGTGAACGCCCTCGTGTTCGGCGGCATCCTGCTCTCCGTGCTCGCGGCCATCGAGGTCTCCCGGCGGGTCACGATCCGCAAGCCGGCCCTGCTCTATTCCGCGCTCATGGCAGCTCTGCTGATCGCGTGGCTGATCCCCGAGAGCCGGCTCCTCGCCCTCGGCGTGCTGCCGCGGTTCGCAGCCGCCGTTCTCATCGCCTTCCTGCCGGTGTTCATCGCAAATCTGATCTTCGCGCAGCGGTTCCGAGCGGTCGGATCCTCCGTCACGGCGTTCGGCGCCAACCTCCTCGGAGCGATGGTCGGCGGCGTGCTCGAGTACCTGGCGTTGATCTACGGCTACCACGCTCTCCTCGCCGTCATCGCCGGGCTCTACGGGCTGGCGTTCCTCGCCGGGTGGCGGCACTTGGCCTCGCCCGCACCGGCCGCCGCCTGATGCAGGCCACCGGGTGACCGACCGGCGAAGGCGATGCTTGGTCGCCTGGTCGAGGGGGAAGCCGGTGTTCAAGCAAGGAGCAAGATGCCGACGGACCAGCAGGCAGTACCGCAGCGAGACATCCCCACGTTGTTCGTCTGCCACGGGGACGACGGCGGTCCGCGCTTTCATCCCTGCCGGCGAGCACAGGAGGCGCTGCGCGCTGCCGGAATCGATTACGAAAAGGTGATCGCGGGCCACGGGAGCCCGTGGCCCTTCCTTCGGAAGGGGTCACGCGAGGGGTTGCGAGCGGCGACGGGGGATGTGAAGCTGCCCGCGCTGAAGCTCGCAGATGGAACCGTCATCACGCATTCCCGGGCGATCCTCGCCTGGGCGCGCCGCCAGGAACCGTCTCGACGCCCGTAAAGTCGCCATGATCACCGTTACTCCGGCCAGCCTGTTCCTCCTCGTCCGCCAGGAGGGTCACTCCCGACATCGCTCTGGCTCGTAGTGCCGGGGCGACGGCCGCCGGAATGAGCAAGGGCAGCAACCACAGATTCAGCCAGTTCCACAGCGTGTTCCCGCGGAAACCCGTCCATGCCCAATCACCGAGATAGCCGCCGAGCACGGCCATCACAAACGCAGCCAGCACCGCGACCGCGATCAGCGAGTGACGCGGGGTCCAGTTCTCGCGCAGCTCGAGCGTGAGCGGAGCGAGCGCGACGGCGAGCGGCAACACGAGCAGTTCCAGCCAGTCCCACAGCCGGTTGCCGACAAAGCCCGTCCAGCCCCAGGGGATCGTGTAGCCGGCCAGCACGAGCGCGATGAACACGAGCACGATCGACATGCCGAGCACTTTGTGGCGGCGCGCCAGACGAGTCCGGCGGCTCAGCCAGAGCGGTAATACGGCCACCGCGATCGGCAGCAGGAGGAGGTGCAGCCAATCCCACAACGTGGCGGTCCGTGCACCGATCCCCGTCCAAGACCAATGACGTCCGTACCCACCCCAGAGGATGACCGCGACGAGCAGCGTGGCGGCTGCGACCGCGCCCGGTCGCCGCATCCGGCTGCCAACCGCGCGCCCGTCGTCTCCGCCCTTGCCGTCCACGCCCACACCAACCACCCGACGCCAAGTTCAGCACACCGGCCCTCAGGAAGGCAAGAGGCCGAGCCGGCCAGAGTGCGACTGATGACCTGCCGCGGCCCGGCGCTGCTGCCGGCCCTCAGCCCCAGCCGCCGTCTGGGTCGGCCCGGGGCACGACATCGGCCACGATCACCGAGACGTTGTCCCGAGAGCCGGCGTCCAACGCGAGCTCCACGAGCTGCGCGACGGCCGCCGAACGCTCATCCGACCCGAGAACCCGAGCGAGCTCCGCGTCTGCCACATAGTCGGTCAGGCCATCGGAGCAGAGCAGCAGGCGATCTCCCGCCGCCGCCGCGACGGCGGTCAGGCTCGGCTCGCACCGCGGCGCGCCATCGAGCGCAGCCAGCACCAGCGAGCGCGCCGGGTGATCCCGCGCCTGGTCGACCGTGATCGCACCGCTGTCCACCAGCGTCTGCACCAGCGAGTCATCCCTGGTCAGCTGCAGGAGCTGGCCGGAGCGATACAGGTAGACGCGCGAATCGCCGACGCCGACGACCAGATAGCGGCCGTCGTCGGCCAGCGCCACCGCCACCAGTGTGCTCGCCATCCCCGCCAGCGCGGGCCGGCATGCCACCACGAAGGCAAGGGTGTCGTTCGCGTTTGTGACGGCGCCCCGCAGTTCGTCCTCGAGCGGGCCGTCCAGAAAGCGCTTGTCGAGCGCTGACAGCGCATCGATCACCAGCCGGCTGGCGACCTCGCCCGCGACCGCGCCTCCCACGCCGTCGGCCACCGCCAGCAGCCGGCTCGTCCCGAAGACCGCGTCCTCGTTCCCGGGACGGCGACCGACGTCGCTGAGCGACGCGAGCTCCAGAGCCAGCCCTGCCATGCTCTCACCCTACATGGTGGACTACGACCAGATCGGGCAGGGTTACAGCTCGGCACGGCGCACGGATCCGCGGCTCGCCAGTCGGATCTGGGCCGCGCTCGGCGACGCAAGGACGGTCCTCAACGTCGGCGCCGGCACGGGCAACTACGAGCCGCCCGATCGCGATGTGCTCGCCGTCGAGCCCTCCGCGGTGATGCGCGCACAACGGCCATCGACGGCCGCGCCATGCATCGCTGCGACCGCCGAGCAGCTCCCGTTCGCCGATCAGAGCTTCGACGCGGCGATGGCGATCCTCAGCGACCACCACTGGGCCGATCCGATCGCGGGCATGCGCGAGCTCCGGCGCGTCGCCCGGAGGGTCGTCGTGTTCCAGTGGGACAACGAGCTCCTGCACCTGTTCTGGCTGGTGCGCGACTACATGCCGGAGTTCCAGCGGGGAGCAGCGGGCGGCCCGAGCCTGGCCGCGCGGGCGCGGGTGATCGGCGCCGCCGTGGAACCCGTGCCCATTCCCTGGGACTGCGTCGATGGCTTCTTCGCCGCCTACTGGCGCCGGCCCGAGGCGTACCTGGAGGAGCCGGTGCGACACGGCAGCTCGGTCTGGGCGCAGGTGGGCACCGCCATCGAGGCGCGCGTGGTGCAAGCGCTGGCAAGCGACCTGCACACCGGCGTCTGGGCCGAGCGAAACCGCGACCTCCTGGAGCTCGAAGAGGCCGAGCTCGGTGCCCGGCTCCTGGTCGCGACATGACCCTGGAGCTCGCCCGCTATTCCGAACGGCCCGAGCTGTGGGAGGAGAGCGGCGAGGTCTCGGCCGAGGTCTGGCCCGAGTACAACCTCCACGGCGACGTGCTGAACCCCAACTTCGGGCGGATCTTCGACGCCTTTCCGGGCTTCCAGTTCGTGCTCCACGACGATGGCCAGGTCGTGGCCGAGGGCCACAGCGCACCCTGCCCATGGGACGGCACAGCCGAAGGCCTCCGCGACGGTATCGACGACATGCTGATCGCCGCGCTCGACGCAGCGAGCCCGCCCGCCGCGCTGTGCGCGCTCGCGGCCGAGATCCGGCCGGCCCACCAGGGGCGCGGGCTGGCCAATCGCGTGCTCGATGCGATGGCCGAGCTTGGCCGCCAGGCAGGTCTCGCCCACCTCATCGCCCCCGTGCGCCCGAGCTGGAAGGAGCGCTATCCACTCGCCCCGATCGAGCGCTACGTGCAGTGGACGCGGGATGACGGCCAGCCGTTCGACCCCTGGATCCGCATCCACGTCCGCCGCGGCGGCCGGATCGTCAAGCCCGTCCCGCGCTCGATGCATATCACCGGGACCGTGGCGGACTGGGAAGCGTGGACGGGCATGGCGTTCCCGGCCGACGGCGACTACGTGTTCCCGCGCGGATTAGCGACCGTCGCGATCGATCGCGAGCGAGACCTGGGCGACTACTGGGAGCCCAACGTCTGGATCGTTCACGAGCTATGAGCGTCAGCCAGCGAACGCGGACCCAGGTTGTCGCGGGCCTCCTGGTCGGAGATGTCGATCAGCTGGCCGAATCCCCATTGCGGGCCGAGCATCGCCAGCGCTGACTGAACATCCACGCCCGGTCGCCGGCGCGCACGCTCAGCGGGTGCGGCTCAGCCGGCGGTGGCGGAGCGCGCCGCCCTCGCGATCGGGCTCGGCGATCCGGGTCGCAAAGGCGACCACGCCCTCCAGGCCCGACTGGATTTCGGCAGTGGCACTCACGCGGGCAAGGCTACGTGGGTAGGGTTCGCGGCCATGTCCGAGCTCCTGTTCCGTCCCGCCCTCGAGCTGGCCGAGTTAGTGCGCTCGGGCGAGCTGTCCGCGCGCGAGCTGGTCGAGACCTCGCTGCGCCGCATCGACGAGCTTCAGCCGAAGCTGAACGCGTTCACCCACGTGGCTCACGAGACGGCGCTGAAAGCTGCCGAGCAGATCGCGGCCAACGATCCCAGACCGTTCGCCGGCGTGCCGATCGCGATCAAGGACAACCGCGCGGTGGCCGGGATGCCGCTGACGATGTGCAGTGACCTGTTCGGCGAGCTGACGCCGCCCCACGACGCCTTCCTGGTCCGCCGCATCCGCGAGGCCGGCTTCGTGATCGTTGGTAAGACCGCGATGCCCGAGATGGGGATCCTGCCCACGACCGAGTCCCGGCGCTTCGGCCCGACCCGGAACCCCTGGGACACGGACCGCACCCCGGGCGGCTCGAGCGGAGGCTCGGCGGCCGCGGTGGCCGCGGGGATGGTCCCGATCGCGCACGGCAACGACGGGGGCGGGTCGATCCGGATCCCCGCGTCCTGCTGCGGTCTCGTCGGCCTGAAGCCGGCGCGCGGCCGCGTGTCGGTCGGACCCGAGCAGGGGGACAGCTTCCTGGTCTGTGACGGCGTGCTCAGCCGCACGACCGCTGACACGGTCGCGGTGCTCGACCTGCTGGCGGGCTACGAGCCCGGCGACGCGAACTGGGCGCCGCCCCCACCGGCTCCGTACGCGGAGCTCGCGAGCGGCGACCCGGGCCGGCTGCGGATCGGCCTCGCGCTCACCCCCGCGCTCGAGGGGCTGGACGTGGACCCGATCTGCGAGCAGGCTGCGCGCGACGCTGCATCCCTGCTCGAGGCGCTCGGCCACGATGTCAGCGAGATCTCGCCGCCGTGGGCGCGCGGCGACCTGCTCGCCGACTTCACGCGGGCGTTCGGGCCGCAGATCTCGTTCGTGACGTTCATCGGCGGGATGCTCCGCGGCAGCGAGCCGACGCCCGAGGACGTCGAGCCGCTGACCTGGGAGATGTGGCAGCTCAGCCTCGCGCACAACTCGGTGCAGGCCCTGGCGTCCCTCAGCAGGCTCGAGAGCTTCGCTCGTGAGCTCGTCTCGTTCCTTTCGGCGTACGACGCCGTGCTCACGCCGACGCTCGCGCAGCGTCCGGTGCGCATCGGAGAGATCCACGGCAGGGGACCCGATCCGATGGATCACTACCGGCGCTCGGCGTCGTTCACCCCTTACACCGCGATCGCCAACGTGACCGGCCTGCCGGCGATCTCGCTGCCGCTCGTTCACGGCGAGGACGGCTTGCCCGTCGGCGTGCAGCTGTTCGGCCGTCCGGCGCGCGAGGACATGCTGCTGCAGCTCGCCACCCAGGTCGAGCAGGCGCGGCCCTGGGCCGATCGCCGGCCGGCGCTCGGCTGACGCGATGCGGCCCCGGGTTCTCGCCCTGGGCGCACTGCTCCTGACGGCTGGAGTTGTCGTGGCGCTCGTGACCATCAGCGTGCACGGGCACGGAGCCGCACGGCGATCCCATGCCCTCGCCCGAAAGCGGGTGGTCAAGCGCCGGCGCAAGCCGGTGAGGATCACTTTCACCGTCGAGGCCAGCGGCGACCTGCTGATTCATTCGCCGGTCTGGGAGGAGGCCCTGACGCTCGGCGGTGGACACGGCTACGACTTCGAGCCCATGTTCACCCACATCGAGCCCTTCATCCGGCACGCCGACCTTGCGCTCTGTCACGTCGAGACGCCGATGACCCCCGCCCCGCCGACGGGCTATCCGATCTTCAACACGCCTCCGGCGCTGGCCGTGTCGATCCACAAGATCGGTTTCCGCGCCTGCTCGACCGCCGCGACCCACACGCTCGATCAGGGCGAGACCGGTGTCGTGGACACGATCGCGGCCCTCGACCACGCCCACGTGCTGCACACAGGCTCATTCGCATCGGCCGGCGCGCAATCGCGACCACTGATCATCCTCGTAAAGGGGGTGCGTGTGGCGTTCCTCGCCTACACCGAGCTCACCAACGGGATCCCATCGCCCCACCCCTGGTCGGTCAACCGCGCGAGCGCTCCGCAGATCCTGTCCGACGCCCGTCGCGCTCGCCGGGCCGGCGCGAAGGTGGTGATCGTGAACATCCACTGGGGCGATGAGAACGTGACGGAGCCGAGCCCGTTCCAGCTCCACCTCGCCGACGTCCTGACCCGCTCGCCCGACATCACTGCGCTCGTCGGCCAGCACGTGCACGTGGTTCAGCCGATCCGGCTGATCAACGGAAAGCTCGTCGTCTTCGGCGAAGGCAACCTGATCTCGAACCAGACCTCGGCCTGCTGTCCGACGGCGTCCCAGGACGGCCTGATCGCGCTGCTGACGATCGTCGTCGATGCGCGCGGGGCCCGGGTCACCTTCGTTCACTACGTGCCGATCTGGGTGCGCCACCCGGATTTCGAGATCTTGCCGGCGGGTCTGGCTGGGCGCTACGACCCCGCCGACGCCTCAGCGCTGCGTGCCTCGTA
>Ga0070735_10003248_pt1 | contig 14326 bp, 11 predicted proteins | sample Coa_R1_FD_66443 | JGI IMG/M metagenome (GOLD analysis project Ga0070735, IMG submission 66443) | Surface soil microbial communities from Centralia Pennsylvania, which are recovering from an underground coalmine fire - Coalmine... | ecosystem: Environmental > Terrestrial > Soil > Unclassified ...
CGATGAATAGGCGACCAGTTTTTTGATGTCGTCCTGCGCGAGCGCCAAAAGTGCGCCGTAGATGATGCCGATCACGGCCAGAACGGCGATCGTGTCGAACATGGCCCAACAGGCCGCGGGAACCAAAGGCAGCGCGAACCGCAAAAAGCCGTAAGAGCCGATCTTGAGCAGCACGCCGGCCAGCAGCACGCTGCCGGCGGTCGGCGCTTCGACGTGCGCCAAAGGCAGCCAGGTATGAAATGGAAACAAAGGCACCTTGATCGCAAAGCCGGCAAACAGCGCCAGAAAAACCCAGAGACTCACATCGCTCCAATACGCTCTTGCGGCCGGATCGGTCTTCACCAGCGTCGCAATGCCCTCGGTAAGCGTGGGAATCGAAAATGTCAGCTCGCGATTGTGCGACATCCACGAATACGACAGCACGATGAAGATCAGCGCCAAAAATGTGAGCACGCTGCCGGCCAGGGTATAGATGAAGAACCTGCGGGCGGCGAAGCGCCGATCGTGCCCTCCCCAGATGCCCACCATGAAAAACAGCGGGATCAGCGTAAACTCGAAGAAGACGTAGAACAGGATGATGTCCTGGGCCGCAAAAACGCCGATCAATCCCGCTTCGAGCACCAGCATCAAGGCGTAGAAAGCCGCTGCGCGGTCGCGCACCGCCTCCCAACTCACGAGAACCGACGGAATCATGAGCAGGGCCGAAAGCCCGATCAGCCACAGGCTCAAACCATCGACCCCCAGGGCAAACTGAATGTCGGGCCCCGGGCCGATGTATTTTCCCTGTGCGTCGATGGATCCCACCCAGGGAAGATTCGTCTGCATCTGAATCAACTGGGGCCGGCCCGATGCGTCGCGCCGATCGGGATCGTAGTTGGCCACTACGATCAACGAGAGGGCGAACGTCAACACGACCGCGACGAGCGCGAATCGGCGCACCTGCTCGCGCCCCTGCCGGGCCGCCAGCAAGACCAGTCCGGCCCCTACCAGCGGAAGCAGCACCATCAATATCAGCGATATTCGGGGAAGATCATCCATTCCGAATGGAACCCTATTTCGTCAATAAAACCCACAACAGGACGCCCAGGGCCAGCGTCATCGCCAAGGCGTAAAATTGCACCAGCCCGTTCTGAATGGGCCGCGGCAGCCGGCCGACCAGCCCCGGCAGCTTGCCAATGCCTCCCACAATCAGCCCGTCGATGAGCGCCCAATCCAGAAACCGCGACAAATTGGCCAGCGCCTTCAGCGGCCAGACGATCAGCGCCGAATAGACTTCGTCGAGATAGAATTTGTTTTGGCTCAACCTCGTGAGCGGCCCGGCGAGCGCGGCCAAACGGGCCGGCAACGTCGATGCAGTCCCATACATGAGGTACGCGGCGGCGATTCCGGCTAATGCGAGAAGGGTGCTGAGGCCCATGATAAACGCGTTCACATGTTCTTCCTGTTGGGCCGGGTAAACGCCCGGAATGGCCCAATCGAGGAAGCGGCCGAACATTCCCGTCGTGTGTTGATCGAGCGCCGCTCCAAGAGCCAAGGCGCCTCCCGCCAGCACCCACAGCGGAATGCACATGACGCTCGGCGATTCATGCGCATGGTGGCCCGCTTCCGGCGGAATTTTTTCCGGACCGTGGAACGTCATGAAGAACGCGCGGAACGTGTAAAACGCCGTGAGCAAGGCCGTGATGCTGGCCATCCAAAGCAGCAGCTCATACAGGCACGGCCGGCACATTCCCAACAACCTGGGTCCTTGTTCCGAATGAGCCGAGTCCGTGTCACCCGCTGTACTCGATGATTCAGGAAGGTCGGCGGCAGCGCTCGAGTGAGGCGTCGATGCCGAGTGATGCCCAGCCTCATGCACGGCCGACAGAATCGCGTCTTTGCTCCAGAACCCCGAGAGCAGCGGGAATCCGGCCAGTGCCAAGGCGCCAATCAGAAACGTCCAATACGTGTGGGGCATCTTTGTCTTGAGGCCGCCGAAGCGGCGCATGTCGATCACGCCCCCCATGGCGTGCATCACGCTCCCCGCTCCCAAAAAGAGGAGCGCCTTGAAGAAGGCATGCGTCACCAGGTGGAACATGGCCGCCGAAATCCCGGTCATGAGGCCCGTTCCCAATCCGAGAAACATGTAGCCCAACTGGCTCACCGTCGAATAGGCAAGCACGCGTTTGAGATCGTTCTGAGTGAGAGCGATGAGCGCCGCCAACAGGGCGGTGAAGCCGCCGATGAAGGCGACCACCATTTGTGCCTCGGGCGCGGCCGCGAACAGCGGCGTCGCGCGGGCCACGAGGTACACTCCCGCGGTGACCATCGTGGCCGCATGGATCAGCGCGCTCACGGGCGTGGGGCCTTCCATCGCATCGGGAAGCCAGACATGCAGAGGAAACTGCGCGCTCTTGCCGACCGCCCCCAGGAACAGGCACATACAGATCCAGCCGATCATGGCGGGATTCTTCGCGCCCACCTCCGCGATTGCCGCCGGGCTCAACACTTTTTCGAAATCCAGACTGCCGAACGTCGTCCATATCAGAAACACGCCGACGGCGAACCCGAAGTCGCCGATCCGGTTGACGACGAAGGCTTTTTTCCCGGCGGCGGCCGCAGCGGGCCGCTCGTACCAGAAACCCACGAGCAGGTAGCTGCACAGGCCCACCGCTTCCCAGAACACGTACAGCTCCAGGAAGTTGGCCGACAACACCAGCATGATCATCGAAAAGACGAACAGCGACACCTCGGTAAAGAACCGCCAGTAGCCGCGGTCCCCGTGCATATACCCGGCCGCGTAAATCGCCACCAGCGTCGCCACGAAAGTGAGCATGGCCAGCATCGTCGCCGACAGCGAATCGACGCGCAGTGCGATGGTGACTTCGAGGGACCGATCCCACGCAGCATTGTCTGGCAGCCGTCCCGCATCGTCAGTCGCCTTCCTCGCAGTTTGATCGACGCTATTGCCTGCGTGATGCTCCCGGCTCGCGACCTCGAACCAGCGGTAAATGGGGACGGTGCGCACCGGCTGCGGAATGATCTCGCGGCTATTGACGCAAAAAACAAGCGCCAGCGAGCAGATGGCCGACAGCCCGCAGCCCAAAATGGCGGGCCAATGGCTCTTTTCTCGCAAGACCCGCGCCCCCAGAACGAGGGTGGTCAAGCAGGCGATCAGCGGAAACAGGGGGATCAGCCGAATCAGCCAGTCAAGCATGCTTCCTCCCGGCCGCTTCGGCGCCGATCGGTTCGGGCGGCGGCGCCGACTTGTGCGCGTGAACGTTCGGCTCCGGAGCGTCTTGAGGAAGAACGCCGGCCGGAGGCAAATGCGGCCAGCTCGTTTCCGGAGGCTTCTCGTCGCCGGCCGATTCGTCGGGCACCGGGGGTTGATCGGCTTCTCTCAGGTCCTGCCATAGCGACACGTCGAGAGAGCTTCCGCGGCGGAACAGGACGACAAACAGGGCCAGCGCGATCCCCGCTTCGGCGGCCGCCAGCGCCAGGCTGAAGATCGCAAGGACCTGCCCCGACCACGTGCCGTGAAACGCACTGAAGGCCACCAGGGTCAGCGAGACGCCTTGCAGCATGAGCTCGGCGCACAGAAACATGACGATGAGGTTGCGGCGCGCGAGAAATCCGACCAGCCCGAACGTAAAGAGCAGCGCTCCCACGATCAGATAGTTGTTCAAAATCGGTTCGCCGGCGGGCACGAGATTCAGTTCCTTCGATTGTGATCGTGATCGGGTCGCTGGAAAGCCGGGTTTCCCTTGGGACTGACAAACGAGCCTTCGACCTTGTGGCCGGCAATCAAGACGGCACCGACCACGGCCGCCAACAGCAGAATGCCGATCGTTTCAACGGCAGCCACGTGATCGACGAACAGCGTCTTTCCCAATCCGGAAACGTGTTCACGGTTGCCGCCGCCGATTTCCCGGAACGCGCCCGACGCGGCGGCCGATGCCTCGATGAGCTGCGCCGGCGGCCGCATCGTTCCCGCTGTTCCGTGTCCCCAGCTTTCATACCGCCCTGCATAGTGCAACGTGCCCAGAAGGACCGACGCGAGAACAAGGCCCGTCGCCGACGCGAGCAACGGTTCGCGGCTGTAGCGGTCGGATCGGGCCGTCCCCCTTGGCTGAGCCAGCATGATCACGAACAAAAAGGTCACGACGATTGCCCCGGTGTAGATGATCACCGTCGCCGCCGCGAGAAACTCGGCCTTCTGCAATAGGTACAACCCCGAATTCCCCAACAAAACGAGAGCGAACCAAAGGGCCGAATAGACCGGGTTGCGGCTGGTGACCATGAGCAGGGCCGAAGCCAGGCTGACGAAGGCGAGCAGATGAAACGCATAGCACGTCGACTTCGATTCGAGCGCCCAGAGAAAGGTCGACTGGGACTGGGCGATCGACGCCGATCCGGATTGAAGCGGCATCGTCGCCAAGAGCACGAGCGCCGCCGTCGCCAGCGCAGCTCCCAAATACCGCTCCAGGCGCCTGCCGGCGGGCTGACCGCGCGGCAGCATCAGGTAAACGCCGGCCGCGCCTACGACCAGCACGACGAGCGCTCGCAGGATGCTCCCCGCGTGCGGCTGCGCCAGCGCCATTTCGAGGGAGTCGAGAAGCTGCGACAATGGGCTGGCTCCGCTGACGACGGCCGGTATCGGATCGAAGAGAACCATGCGGCTAATGGTCCTTCCCGGATGATGACTCTTGCCGCGCTCCGTGGCGACGGCTGCGCATGGGCTCTTTGTCGATCGTCACGTCGTAGACCGACAGCAGCTTTTCCTTGTCGAAGATCATTTCTTCGCGGCTGGCGCCGGTCAAGTCAAACAGCGCTGTGAGCTCAATCGCATCGACGGGGCAGGCCTCTTCGCACATGCCGCAGTAAATGCAGCGCAACTCGTCGATGACGAAGCTTCGAGGATATTTTTCACGATCGGGCCAGGGGGCCTCTGTGCCGATGATGTCGATGCAGTGCGCAGGGCAGGCGGTCGCACACAAAAAGCAGGCGACGCATTTGACTCGACCCTGTTCATCTTTGTTGAGCCGGTGCACGCCCCGATAGATGAGCGGGTTGCCAAATTCAGGTCGCTCTTCGGGGAATTGCTGCGTCATTTCTTCGCCGCGAACAGTCTTCAAAAAGTGTCTGGCTGTGGTGGCGAGGCCATCGAGCAAAGGGCCCAGGTACATGCGTCCCGAGAGACCCAGCTCGGGCTCTTGGACCCACTTGATGTTCTTATCGTCGGCCTGCACGTTTACTCTCCTCGATGCCTTGTGCGGAAGTGGCCCGCTTTCCCACAGCACGCCGCCAGAAGTTACGCACCGTCCCGGCCGACCGCGCGCGCAGGCGACCGATTCGATCCGGCCGATGTCGCCATATAGACGACGCAGCCCAAGACGGCCAGCCATCCCAGAACGCAGCGCGTGAGCATGTCATCGGGCCGCAAAAACTCCTGGCAGACGGCGCAAACGATCAGGTTCACGACTCCCAGCGGGATCATTGCCTTCCAGGCCATGTTCATGAGCTGATCGTATCGGAATCGCGGAAAGCTCCAGCGAATCCACATGAAGAAAAATATCGTCGCCAGCACTTTAATCGACAAGACGGCAATCCGCACGATGGCCCCCAGCCACGTCACCTGGTTCTCGTCGGTCATCGGCGCCAGCCCCCAGAAATGCCAGCCTCCGAAAAACAAAATGGTCGTGAGGAACGCGACGGTGATCATGTGCAGATACTCGGAAAAAGCGAACATCCCGAACTTCATTCCCGTATATTCGGTGTGGTATCCCCCGACCAACTCTTGCTCGCACTCGGGCAGATCGAAAGGCAATCGCGCGCTTTCGGCACAGCCGGAAATCATGAAAACGGCAAACGCCAGGGGCTGCACGACAAACCACCACCAGCCGGTGCGGGCCTGTTCGGTAATGATCGTCTCCAGGCGCAGCGAACCCGAGAAAAGCAAGATGCCGATCACCGACAGGCCCAGCGGAATCTCGTAGCTTACCAGTTGCGCGCTGGAACGCAGGCCGCCGAGAAAGCTGTACTTGTTGTTCGACGCCCAGCCCCCCAAGACCACGCCGTACACTCCCAGGCTGCCGATGGCGAATACGAATAGCAGCCCGATGTCCATATTGGGCGCAATGGAAAGCGCGATCGGCGTGGCCCCCTCTTTCGGGATCACATAGCCGAAGGGAATTGTGGCAAACGCGAGAGTGGCCGTCGCCAGCATGGCCACCGGGGCAATCAGGAACAGGACTTTGTTGGCCCCCGCGGGAATGATCTCTTCCTTGAGAATAAACTTGGCGCCGTCGGCGATCGGCTGAAACAGCCCCCAGGGACCGACGCGGTTGGGCCCCAGCCGGTCTTGGATGTAGGCGGCCACCTTGCGTTCGACGAGCACGAGGTACGCGACCGCCCCCTGCAAGACGACCACCACGACGACGATCTTGATTAAAGGCTCCAGCCAGACTTGCATCGCTTGACCCTATTCCACCTCGAGCATTTCCGAGGCAATGCTGCGAAACGTCGGCGAGGGATGCGTCACCGTCCCGAGCGCCGTCGTGGGTGGGTGCTTCTCTTGTCCCGCAACCAAATCGATCCCGCTTGCGGGCACTCCCTGCGTGGCGCGAGCGAAAAACGCAACCGCGCCGGCCAATTCCCGCAACACGGCATCCGCCTGGTACAGCCCCTTTTTTCCCAGCAAATCGCAAAAAGTCTGTCCGTCCGTATGCGCTCCCTCCACCGGACGGATCGCCCACTCGCTCGATTGAATGAGCCCCGCGTGATTGACGTAGCTGCCGTCCTTCTCGGCAAACGTCACCCCCGGCACCACAAAATGGGCCTTGCGGGCCAAGGGCGACGGCAAAATGTCGTGCACGACCAATAGCGACAACCGCTCGAACTTCGCCTCCTCGCTCTCGTCGATCCACGAATCAGGATAGTTGGCGGTGATGTAGGCGCCGCCGAATTCGCCTGCTGCCACTTTGGAGACGAACGCCTCCCAATCCATCACCGATTGCTGGAAATGGCGAATGATTTCTTCGACCCCTCGCCGATTGGGGCAACGCTCGGCTCGAATCGTGAAACCCGACTTGAATTTTTCGTCTTGCGCTGCGAGCGGAACTTTGCCCAATGCCAAGAGCGCATCGGGCGAGATCGTTTTCGCATAGGTTGCCAGCAGATACGCCTCTTCGCACGTGAGAAACGGCGAGAGCACGAACGCCAGGCGCGACGGGCCCGACTGGGCGACGGTCGCGGCCAGCGCCGCCCGCACCGCTTGCAGTCCTTCCGGCCAAAGCAAGTCTTGGAAACTTTCGCCGGTGCGGCGCTTGATCGAACCCAGCCGCTCGGCCGCGTGCACGAACTGGTTTTCGTTGCGACCGATGTCGCACATCCACCAGTCGTTGACGTTGGGATTGTACCGCGGCTGAATGCGGTACAGCCGGTTCTGGTTGACGTGCAATTGAATGCTGCAGCCCGTGCTGCAGCGCGTGCAGACCGAATCGTGGGGCTCCAAAAACCAAACGCGCTGCTGGTACAAAAAATCGGTTGAGCACAAGGCTCCCACGGGGCAGATGTCGTTGACATTGCCCGACATTTTGTCGTCCAGCGGATGGCCCGGGAAGATGTCGATTTCGGCGTGACTGCCGCGGTCGATCACCAGAAGCTCTCCGCCTCCGGAAACTTCGCGCGTGAAGCGCACGCAGCGGCTGCACATCACGCAGCGATCGACGAATAACGTCACGTGCTGGCCCAGCTCGCGGCGCTGGCTGGTGAAGGGGCGAACGTCGGCGCGGCGTTCCTGATGGCCGTAATTGAAGTAATAGTCCTGGAGCCAGCACTCTCCCGCCTTGTCGCAGATGGGGCAATCGACCGGATGGTCGAGCAAAATCCCCTCCTGCACGAAGTTCTGGTTCGCGCGCACCTTGGCGCTATTGGTGACGACGACTGTGCCATCTTTGGCCGGGGTCTGGCACGCCGGGACCAGCTTGGGCATCATCGAGATTTCGCCCGTGTCTTTGTTTTTCGTCCCCGTCTCGACGAGGCACATGCGGCAACTGGCGACGACGCTCAACCCCGGATGCCAGCAATAAAAGGGAATGACGACGCCGGCCCGATCGGCGGCTTGAATGAGGTTCAGCCGCTCGGTGTCGCCGAGCTGAATCTCGCGTCCGTCAATCGTGATGGTCGCCATCTGCTGAAGAATAGGAATCGCCTGCCGAATCCACAAGGTTCGGGAGGGAACTGCAAATGGGCAATGGCCCTCGCGTGGCGTTTTCGTCTACCTGCTCCTTTACCCCGTACTGATGCAGCCCCGCGAACCGGTTTCGTCTCTCTGCGCCCTCGGTGCCTCTGTGGTTCCTCCTTCCATCGAGCGCCAAAAGGATTTGATACACAGAGACGCAGAGGTCGCAGAGGCATTAAAGCAACTCGTCGTTAAACCAAAAAATGACCGCGAATTTCGCCGTCATTTGTCTTTTTGAATGGTTTTCGTTGCGGCGTTCGTCCGCGCATTCCAATCCGGCTCGTTTCAATCGTGCCGCCATGATCCCGGAAGCCCGGAAAACGGCTCCCGGCGTAAAAGTTTTATTCTATAAATATAAACAAATAACAAAATAATGTGAAACGTTACTTGCATTTTATTAAACCCCAGTCATAAGATGAGTTCATGCCCAATTCACGCGATTGGATGGACTTGCTGGATGACGAAGACCTCGCTTTTCTGAAGCGGTTTGTGCTCGCCTCGGGATCGCTCAAGGACCTGGCGGCGGCATATGGAATTTCTTATCCAACGGTGCGCTTGCGGCTCGACCGCTTGATAGCCAAGGTGCAAATTTTTGACGCTCAACAACCTTTGGACGAGTTCGAACGCACCGTGCGCGCCTTGCACGTGGACGGCAAGATTGACCAATCCACATTGAAGACTCTGCTTTCGCTGCACAATTCTCAAATGGAGACAGATCATGCGGCCAACTCGATTTCTGCTTCTGATGTTGTTGATCCCCGCAAGCGTCGTTCTGGCAGCCGATGACGAGGCAGTGCTCAAATACTTGCCTCCTCAGCCGGGACAAGAGGGCTATCGCACCATCTCGGATGGCGCCTCGGAAGCGGGCCAAACGGATGTCGAAGTTCAAGGCCAGGCCGGTCAAACGCTGACTCCGATCGTGGACATTGCGGATCCCCCTGTCAGCACGCACCGGTATTGCGTCCGCGGACGCGTCAAGTATGAGAACGTGGCCGGAACCGCTTATCTCGAAATGTGGAGCGATTTCGGAAAAAACGGTGCCTTCTTCAGCCGCGGCCTCGCCGAAGTCGGTCCCATGCGCGCCATCACCGGAAGCAGCCCGTGGCGCGATTTCGAACTGCCGTTTTATGCCGAGCCGGGCATGAGACTCGAGCGGCTGACGATCAACGTCGTCATGCCCGGACCGGGAACGATCACCATCGGGCCGCTGACTCTCGGCTCGTTGGAAGCTGCATCCGCCTGGTGGAGCGAACCGCAAGGGGGCTTCATCGGCGGCTTGGGGGGCGGCGCCCTGGGCATGATCGGAGCGGCCGTCGGAATTCTGGCATCGAGGCGCCGGGCCCGCGGTGTGGTCATGTCATTGATTGCGGCGGGGTTTGGGGGCGGCGCGTTTCTCGTCGTTGCGGGCATCGTCGCGCTCTGTCTGGGGCAGCCCTTTTTCGTCGCCTACCCGCTGCTTCTACTGGGCGGCATCTCGACAGTCGTGCTGGGGGGACTGGCGCCCAGCATTCTCCGCCGCTATCGAGAAGACGAATTTCGCCGCATGGCGGCGCTGGATGCGTGATATTCGAATCTTGCAATCAGACCAGGACCCTGGCCGCGAGAAAGATTTCGCGTTCTAAGCCGCCTTGAGCATTATCTCGCGTTCAGAACCCTTTCAGGGTTCGCGCTAACTAATTGCATGCCAACCAGGGTTACCCGACAAAAGTCCGGTAACCCTGGGCTGCGCTGCACAATGCCTTACGGCGTAAATAGTCCCCGGATCGTGCCGAAACGGCGACCGAGAACTTTAGACTCGCAGCCGCGTGAACATTCGACTCAGTCATCGGGATCGGCGAACCTTCCATCGCTGACGGCTCTTGCGGAATATCGTCTACGCTGAAGGCGTAGTGCAGCGCAGCCCAGGGTTGGCCGCTTTGTCGGCCAACCCTGGGTCGCGAGTTCAATTCACCGTGCAACCCTGAAAGGGTTGGGCAAGTGCGTGCAACCGAATCGGATTTCGCGCATCCGCGGATGGATACGAGCGAGGTCATCCTGCACATCCGCGCGAATCTGCGGTCAGTTTTTGGCTTAATGTCGTGTATTGCGGCTGACGTCCGCACGGAGGCAATCTCGCGCTCACCCAAATTCTCAATGTGCCAACTCCACCAGCCCCAGCGCTTCGGCCGGCTCTTGCTGCGAATATCCGGCCGGGTTCGTGCGCTGGATGTAGTCTTCGAATTCGTCGCGAAATTTATTGACCGCGTTCTTGATCGGCCAAGCCGCGCCGTCGGCCAGGCCGCAGATCGTTGTTCCCGGAATGATTCCCATCGACCCCGAGATGCTCAGCAGAATGTCGAGGTCCTTAAGCCGTCCTTTGCCGTGTTTGATGCGCGTGAGGATCCGTTCTGACCAGCTCGTCCCCTCGCGGCAAGGAGTGCATTGTCCGCACGACTCGTGGGCGAAGAAGCGGCAGGCGTTGTGCAAAAAGTCGATCATCGAGACCGTTTCGTCCATGACCGTCACCGCGGCCGTTCCGAGTCCCAGGCAGCCGACCTTCCCCGGTCCGGCGAAATCGAGGGGCGTATCCCATTCCTTTTCGGTAAACAGTCCCATCGACAGGCCTCCGGGAATCGCCGCCTTGCCTTTTCGTCCCTTCCAGACGCCGCCTCCGTGCTGCTCGATCAGCTCGCGGCAGGTGATTCCCAGCGGCAGCTCGTAACACCCGGGCCGGTTGACGTGGCCGCTGATGCAGTAGAGTTTCGGGCCGTAGCTTCCCGGATCTTTCGGGCCGCTCGACGGCACGCCCATCGACTTGAACCAGTCGGCCCCGCGATTGACGATGTGCGGGACGTTGGCCAGCGTTTCAATGTTGTTGACGACGGTGGGCTTGCGAAACGCGCCTTCGATGGCGGGAAAGGGGGGCTTGATGCGCGGCCAGGCGCGCTTGCCTTCGAGGCTTTCGATGAGACCCGTCTCTTCTCCGCAGATGTACGCCGCCGCGCCGCGATGCAAATGGATATCGAGCGAAAAATCGCTCCCCAGAATATTCTTGCCCACAAGCCCCGCGGCCCGGCATTCGTTGATCGCCTGTTCGAGACGAGTGAACGAAGTGGGGTATTCGTAGCGCACGTAAATATACGCAGTGCTGGCCCGCGTGGCGAAACAGCCGATGAGAATTCCCTCGATCACCTGATGCGGGTCGAGCTCCATCAGAATGCGGTTGTTAAAGGTGGCCGGCTCGCTCTCGTCGGCGTTGACGCACATATAGACGGGACCCGGATGGTCCTTGGGCAGAAAGCTCCATTTCATCCCGCAGGGGAAACCCGCCCCGCCGCGCCCGCGCAGTCCCGAGCTCTTCACCAGCTCGACAACGTCGGTCGGCGACATCCCGCCAAGCACTTTTTTGAGGGCCGCGTAGCCTCCGGCGGCTTGATACACCGCCAGCGTGTGGCTGTCAGGCTTTTGGATATTGGCCAAGAGGACGGGTTCGAAATTAGCCACGGTTTCCTTTCATGTCGTGCCCTCCGCCTGCTCTCTCAGCCGCGCCGCCACGTCGTCGACTTGCTCCACCGACATGTTCTTATAGACCCGATTGCCAGCCAGCATCGCCGGGGCGTAATCGCACAGCCCCAGGCATTCGCCGAATTCGAGCGTGATCGTGCCGTCGGCCGTCGTTTCGCCCGGCGCCACGCCCAGCTTTTCGCTCAAGCCGGCGAGAACCTCTTCGCCGCCGCGGAGAGCGCAACTGATCGAACGGCACACCCAGGCCCGCACCTTTCCGCACGGCGAAGCCTTGAAAAAACCGTAAAACGACAGCGTGTCGTAAATCTCGGCCGGCGCCAGTTCGAGCATCCGGGCGATTTCCGGAATCGCCCGGAGCGGGACGCAGCGCAGATGCTCATTCACTACGTGCAGGGCGGGAAGCGTCACGGCCTGTTTTGTGGGATAACGCGGGAAAAAGGCCTCGATTTCGGCCCGCATTTGAGGCGTCAAAACAGCTTGGCCATCGGTTGAATCTGCGGTCGCCGAATTTGCGGTAACTGTCATGTCGGATTTCAATTTCAATTGCCGGATTCAGTCGCTCTGGAATACTCGTTCGTCGGATTCATGCGCCTCGCGTTATCGATCGAGCTCGGCAGCAATGATATTGAGGCTCCCCAGCACGGCCACGATGTCGCTCACCAAGTGGCCTTTGATAAGTTCGGGAAACAACGCGAAGTGAATAAAGCTGGGAGGGCGGCAGCGGGCGCGGTAGGCGATGTCGCTGCCGTCGCTCACGAGATAAAAACCCAACTCGCCGTTGGGCGCCTCGACCGCCGCGTAACATTCCTCCTTGGGCGCATGGAACCCGCGGTTGGTCATCACCACTTCGAAATGCGCGATCAGCCCTTCGATCGTGTTCCACACCCGCGTTTTGTCGGGAAGGATCGTGCGCTCGGCCATCGGGACGTTCACCGGGCCTGAGGGAAGATTCTCGATGGCCTGCTCGACGATCTTCAGGCTCTCGAGCATTTCATCCATGCGGACCAGGTACCGATGATACGCGTCGCCGGCCGTCGAACAGACGACTTTGAAATCGAAATCGCCGTACGCCGAATAGGGTTCGTCCTTGCGCAGATCGCGCGTGACGCCGCTGGCGCGGGCAATGGGCCCCGATGTCGAGCGGTTGATCGCCGCTTCTTTCGACAACACGCCGATTCCCTTCGTCCTTTCGACGAAAATGCGGTTGCGATTGAGCAGTCGGCAAATGTCGGAGTGCACCTTCGGAAAACCGCGGACGAATGCGCGAACCTGCTCGATGAAGATCGGCGTGGCGTCGTACATCAGGCCGCCGACGCGGGTGTAACTGGTCGTAAACCGCGCCCCGCACAGAGTCTCGAAAATGTTGTACAGCACCTCCCGCTGATTGAAGGCGTAGAGAAACGCCGTAAAAGCCCCCGTGTCGAGGGCCGCGGCGCCGTTGCACAAGAGGTGGTCGCTGATTCTCGAGAGTTCGGCCAGAATCGTGCGGATATATTTGCAGCGGTTGGGTGGCTCGATTCCCAGCAGGTTTTCGACCGCATGATGCCAGGCGATGTTGTTCGCCAAGGGCGAAATGTAGTTCATGCGGTCGGTGATCGTCACGTACTGGTTGTAGTTCAGGTGCTCGCCCAGTTTTTCGAACCCGCTGTGCAGGTAGCCGATGTCCGGCAGCGCCTCGATCACCCGCTCGCCCTCGATTTGCAACACGAGGCGCAGCGTCGTGTGCGTCGCCGGATGCTGCGGCCCGAAATTCAGCGTCCAGCGGTATTCCTGCTCGACCGACGTGTCGGCTTCGACGAGGCTTGCCATGGGTACTTGTTTCGTCAGCTTTGTTCTCTGGTAATTCGTTCGAAATTGTGCCGCTCGCCTCGGCCTCTGAGCGGATAGTCCTTCCGCAGCGGAAAGCCCGCGAATTCGTCGGGCAACAAGATGCGCCTCAAATCAGGATGGCCGCTGAACACGATCCCGAACATGTCGTAGACTTCGCGCTCCATCCAGTTGGCTCCTTCCCACAAGGGCACAGCCGAGGGGACTGCGAGGTCGGGCTCATTGAGAAAACAGCGCACAATCAGCCGCTCGTTCGTCGCCGTGTTCGCCAGACAATAGACGAGCCCGAACCGATCTTTGGCCCCTCGGTAATGCAGGTAATCGACGCAGGTCACATCCGACAGATAGTCGAAGCCGCATTCTGCTTTCAAGAACTCCAGATACGCAAAGACCTGCGCCGCGGGAACGACGATTCGCCGATTCTGCGATTTGGCGTTCTCGGAAAAGGTCCAGGCCCGCTCGCCGAAGCGGTTCTTCAGCTTTTCCAGAGTCGTCATCGAGGAATCCATCGATTGCCCGCGCCAATGTTATGAAATTATGCCGAACGCGAGGAGTTTCCATCGGCCGCAATGGCCAGCGGCCTGGCGCGCGGCAGGCTTTCTCCCGGCAAAATTTCGAGCAGGGCCCGCTTCGGCGATTGACTTTGCGGCGTCAAAAATTCTTTCCCCATCAGCGTCCCCTGCCGCTGGATTTTGTCTTGCAAGTCGATGATTGACTGAATCAATTGCTCGGGCCGCGGCGGACAGCCCGGCACGTACATGTCGACAGGCATGA
>Ga0070735_10003249_pt1 | contig 14324 bp, 9 predicted proteins | sample Coa_R1_FD_66443 | JGI IMG/M metagenome (GOLD analysis project Ga0070735, IMG submission 66443) | Surface soil microbial communities from Centralia Pennsylvania, which are recovering from an underground coalmine fire - Coalmine... | ecosystem: Environmental > Terrestrial > Soil > Unclassified ...
AAGCTCGCCGTATTCCTTCAGCGTGGAGCCACAGCCAGCCGCATTCGTAATGATGGCATCGTATTTTCTGGTGAGGAGCGCGTCGATATTCTGCCGGGCAAGTTTGCGCGCCGTCGTGCGGATTCCTGCGTGGACGTGGAGTGCGCCGCAGCAGGTTTGGCCGGCAGGGATCACCACCTCGCAGCCGTTCTTTTGCAGCACACGCACGGTGGCTTCGTTGAGCCGGGCAAAACAAATGTTGGCCATGCACCCGGCGAGAAATGCCACGCGGTACCTGCGCTCGCCTTCAGCCGGGAATGTCCGGCCGATGTTGCGGAAGAAGAACGGCGGTTCAGCCGTGGGCGCAAGCGACTCGGCCTCTCCCAACTTGCCCATCAACTTCATCAGGCCGGAACCGCGCACGAATTTCTGCAAGCCCGTCTCGCTGTACAGAAACAGCAACACGCCGGCTATCCGAAGGTGAAAACGGCTCGGCAGAATGTGCGAAAACACGGCCCAGCGCAGCAGGCGTGTCGAAAGCGGCCGTTTTGTGCGCTGCTCGATGTCTGCTCGCGCGGCTTCCACCAGGCGTCCGTATTGAACTCCGGAAGGACAAGCGGTCTCACAGGCGCGGCACGCCAGGCAGAGGTCGATATGCTCTTCATACGATGGAGTGACAGGAGCGCCATTCGCAACTTGCACCATCTGATAAATGCGGCCGCGTGGAGAATCCATTTCCACGCCCAACTCCCGGTAAGTGGGGCACGCGTTCAGACACAGGCCACAGTGGACGCAACGATCGAGATCGGCTCGCTGGGGAGCGTCGGTGTTCACAATGTCAGATGCGGCCATAAAGACGGCCCCGGTTGAGCAAGCGCTGCGGGTCGAACATTTCCTTTACTTTAACCATCATCTCAAAGTCGCTCCCGGGATTCGGCCAGCGATCGAGACCAGTAGTCGAATATTCCAACGCGTAACGCCAGCCGCGCCCTTGCGCTTCCGCGCTCCACTGCGCAGCGGTTTGGCTATTCGGCAAATAGACGTAGCAAACTCCGTTACCCGCGCGCGCTACCGCCTCCACAGGAGCTGATTCGAGCACCAGGCGCAGGTCGCTCAAACGAACGGATACGCGCGCTATCGCACCAGCAGGTTCGCGGGCGATAAATTCCGGCGTGTATTCGCGAATCTTCTCCCAAAGCAACTGCTCTTCATCACGCTCAATCGTACGTGCGTCCGGAAGCTCGCGTGAGTAGCGATCGATAACGGCCGGATTCCCCGTTGCCTGCAGCAGCAGAGCGAAGCCCTCCAGCCCCAGCAGCGCGGAAGTGCGCGGGCTCACGATATCGAGCGCGACGGGTTGCAGGACACCCGAAAGAATTTGATTGCGCCGGTCGATAACCGCAGCGGCGGTAGGGAATTGCATGGCAAACGTTCGAGACGCCGGGGGCATCGGGACGAGCTTGAAGTTAACGACTGCGATCGCGGCCAGCGTCCCGAAGGAGCCGATCATGAGTTTTCCCATATCGAGCCCCGCAACATTCTTTACGACCATGCCCCCGCTCTGCACCAGCTTACCTTCGAGTGTCGCGAAGGTCATGCCAATCACGAAGTCGCGCGCGCTGCCGAACAGCCGCCGCCGGGGTCCACTGTGGTTCGCCGCAACCACGCCGCCGACGGTCGCCGTTTCCGCGAACGGCGGGTCCAGCGGGACCATCTGCCGATTCCCGGCGAGCAGCCGGCGAAATTCCGCATAGGGCAGTCCAGCCTCAACACTAATCGTCAAATCGCGCGGTTCATAGTGCAGCACACGCCGCAGCCCGGCGGTCGAGATGGTGACATCCGCGGCAGCAAGAGGCCCTGCGATCTTATCTTTCGTGAAATTGCCGCCGCAGCGGATTGCGCGGCCACTCCCGGCAGCATCCGCTAGCGTGCGCGCAAGATCGGCGGGCGTTTCAGGTTGTACAACATTCATGCGAATTCACTACTGTAGCAACGTGGTACAGCTTACAACTTCGCAATGATCTCGACAGCAGCATCGCCGTTGCGGAAAATCTCAGGCCGGATCTCAGCGCCGATGCCGGGATTCTCCGGCGCGCTGACATGTCCATCTACTGGAACCGGGACATTATTGATGAAATGCGGATACTGGTGTGCGTACTTCCAGTAATTGCTCTCCATGATGAGGAAATTCGGCGCTGCCATCGAAACGTGGGCCGCGCAGAAATAGAGCAGCGGGCCGCCGCACGTGTGTGGAGACGTCGGAATGAAGTATGTGTCCGCCATGTCGGCGATCTTCTTTGCCTCCGTGGGGCCTCCGCACCAAGTGACGTCGTACATCGCAACGGAGCAGGCCTTCGCCTCGAAAAACTGCCGGTATTCGTAGCGTGTCGCGAGCGTTTCGCTCATGCAAATCGGCACGCTGGTCCCGCTGGCCAGTCTGGCGTATGCCTGCGGATCGTGGTTCATCATCGCGTCCTCGAGATACATGATGTTGTAGGGTTCGAGAGCCTTGGCGATCCGCTGCGCGCTCGGCAAATCGAAGTTTCCCCAGCAATCGACACAAATATCCATCTTGCCGCCGGCGTTATCGCGGATGTCGCGGATCCATTTCAGCCCCTGCTCGAGACTCTGGTTCGAGAGATATGTTTCCGGTGCCCGGAACGGGTAAATTTTGATCCCGGTGATTCCACGATCCAGCAAAAACCGGACAATTTTCATGGTGTCCGGCCCCATCTTCATATCGTCGATCGCCCAGTAATCGGTGGTCGTGTTATAGACTCGCACCCGCGACCGGGTCTTTCCGCCGAGCAGCCGGTATAACGGCAGCCCAGCCGCTTGCCCAAGAATATCGAGCTGGGCCATGTTGATGGCGCTGAGCACCCGCATCTCAGCGCCACCCGCATTCCGCATGACCATGCTGTGGTAGTAATTCCGCCAAAGCCCATCGATATCTCGTGGATCGTGACGAAGAATAAGATCCGCATAATCTTTCAGGACGCCAGTTTCACCTCCGTCGAACGGATAGGTTTCTCCCATTCCGGTAAAGCCATTGTCGGTATGCAATCGTACCCAGAAGAATTCGGCGCCATCGTCCTTTGGGCTGCCATTTCCGCCGCCAATGTGCAGGTCCTTCCGGAAGGTGATGGCATCGATTTGCGTGATCTTCATCGGCCCGGCGTTATTGGCGGCCGCCATCGTGGCAGGCGGCAGCGCACCTATCCCAAAGGCTGCCAGAGCACCGGCGCCCGCGTGCCTGACGAATGTCCTGCGTGTTGGAGTGTCGTGATGCATGAGGTCACCCGATGCGCACAGCGTTTTTCTGGACGTACTCATCCACCTGCGACTTTGCCGGCGTCCGCCGATTGATGTACTGGAAGCGTTCGGCATATTGCAAGCTGTGGGGCTTTCCGTATTCGCGGAATTCGTTCAGAAGAAAATGGCGCACGTATTCCCGATCCGCCGTACGATCGTCATTGCCGAGCAGTGGAAGCCGCTTGCCTTCTTTGAGGAGACGCGCACGAAGCTCCGACCCGAGATTGCCGCCGCCCTGCGATTTACACTCGACGATGGCATCGATTTTCTTTTCGATATGAGGGCCGATATCCACCACGCAGTTGAACTGCTGTTCCGGCCGGGTACAGAAATAATATAGTTCCTGTACCGGGTGTGCCGTAAGTCCCGCTTCCAGGTGCTCGGGAAAATCGGCTTCCGAGCCGCACATCCAGCAGGCCTCTCCGGCTGCACGCCCGGTTGCCAAATGATCTGCGTTATCTTCGCCTGGGTCCACCGGGTTGAACGATAACACGGTATCCGCTTTGAACATTCGCAGGATGAGGATGAGCCTGCCGCGTAGCTCCACAGCGGATACGCCGTTCATTCTGTGATTCCGGTAGTCGAGGTCAATCACATCCTTGAAGCCCAGAGCCGCCGCCATTTTCAGGTGCTCCTGCTCATTCCTCAGGATGTTTTGGGCCATCGTATGCCCGCCGGATTTCTCGTCGTTGGTGGTCCTGACGATATAGCCGGTATAACCCTCCTGCATGAGCTTGGCGCATAAGCCTCCGGCGAAATAGGGAACATCGTCCAGGTGCGCATGGATGGCGACGAAGACCTTACCCTCGTGCGGCTGACCGGCCTCATCCTTCTCCACCAAGATTTTCGCTTGACCGGCTCGATTACTTACGTTGTGATGCTGATCCATGACGCTTCTCCTCTCCAGTAAACATCGCGCACAACGCAGCGGGCCGCGAGCGTTTTGTTCCCTGAGCGGGCGCGTCCCGCGCTGTGCGCTCCGACAGTTACACGCGCACAACGGAACGCGGCGGCAGCGCATTTCCGGTCCCGAGCGAGGACGCCGCCGCTCCCGTGCGTTCCTGGCTTACAGCGAAACCGCATGCGCATAGGCATATTTGCGGATATTGTCGCCAAACCGAACCTCCGGGCCGATATACCGGAAGGCTTCGGCGTATCCCAGGCCGAACTGCTGGCCCAGCCGTTGCCAACCATCCATCAGGAAGTGCTTCACATAGACGAAATTAGCGGTTTCATCGTCGTCTCCGAGCATCGGCAATTTCTTTCCATCTCTCGCCAGTTCTCGTCTCAGCCGTGCGCCGTAAGTTCCGGCCGGACCTTTCCCCTTATTCGCCATGTTGGCCCGCACCTTGGTATCAATGTAGGAGCCGATGTCCACAATCCGATTGGTCAGATTATGTCCTTGCGGCGATCGGGGAAAATAATATTTCTCCTGTACGTTGGCGGGTTTCAGTCCGGCCTTGAAATGTTCCGGGTAATCCTTGCTGCCGCCGGACATCCAGCAGGCCCTCTCCACAGCGCTACCAACAACGAGATGATCGGGATTCTCGTCGTAATGATCGTACGGGTCCATCGCCAGGACAGTGTTCACACGAAGCAGCCTGAACATGAAGATCAAGCGTGCGCGGATCTCGATAATCGAATCATCATCCATGCGGTGGTTGCGATAATAGAAGGAAAATGCCTTCTTGCAGCCCAGCGCCTTCGCTGCTTCCTGGTTATCGATCTCGTTCTGTGCGACGCCATGGCCCAGGGTGCTTCCCGAGGCTTCATCATTCGAGACCCGGATGAGGTACCCGGTATACCCTTCCTCGATCAGCTTTGCCACCGTCCCACCGCAGCCGATCGTGACATCGTCCGAATGAGCTTGGACGGCTGCCAGCACCTTGCCTTGATGCGGTTTGCCGGGGCGATTGTGTTCGATGACCAGATCGTCCGCATACATGTAATAATCCGACGTTGCGAACGGCGTCCATTCAGATCGGGGGAAAGAGTACGCCGAGGGAGTGAATCTGGAAGGTAGATCTGAATGTTTGGCGGGCGGCGGCTGAGCCGGAAGCGAACGCTGCAACATAGGCGCACCGCCAATCGCCGTGCTTCCCATAGTCACCCCTGCCGCAACAGATCGGCTAAAAAACTTACGTCTATCCATTAGTTGTTCTCCTGTCCGTGGCGCACCGCGAGGTGTGCGCTAAAAACCTTCCCAGACGTAGGCTGCGAACCGGCGCAGGGTAGAGAACCCCAAGCGATCGTAGAGCCGGATGGCTTCCGTGTTTGCAGCCGTCACAGTAAGACTCACCTTTCCGCAGCCTTCCGCGGCGAGTGCGGTAAGCGACCGGCGAAGAAGTTCGTAGCCCACTCCGGTTCCTTTGAAGGAAGGATCAATGCAGAGCTGCGTAATGTGACCGACAGCGGGAGCAACCAGACTCGCCAAACAGACCCCGCAGACTCTTCCGGTGCCGGCTTCCAATGCAACATAAGAGCCGGCTTGGAAAAAGCTTCCGCAGCCGGGGTACTGCACGATGTTCAGCAGAAAGCGGCGAGCTCCCGGGATAGAACGGTATTGGTCATTGATCTGGCTATCGATGTGGCCGCGGTACGCGACTGGAATCAGATGGGCCGTCTCTTCCTGCGCGCGCTCGGTCCAGGGTTGATAGAGAATATCCGGAGTCGCACGAACAGGCAGCCGATCGACTACGGAGAGATCCGCTTCCATGAACTGCCGGTCGTGCACGCGCAGCCAGCGCCAGAAGGGCAGAGGCCGATCAAGTGGCGCGCCCAGCATCATCAGTTGCGACTCGATGCGCCGGACGAATGGCATCTTCGTCAACGCCTGGAGCGTGGCTGAGAGCAGCAGCGTTTCGTTTTCCGGCGTACGAAATTCTCCGGCTACATAGACATCGCCAATCAATCCCTTGCGATCCTCGCAAACGTAGTACGTGTAGCCGATGGCGCGTCCGCCGAGCATCAGGCAGTGACCGCTCAGCGCTTGCATTTCAACGAACCGCCGCACCAGATCGGCCGAGGGGCGGAAATCCCAATCGAGTTGCGCACGCCACGCCGCTGTCTCTTCCTCCAGCAGCAAATTGAGATCGCCAGTGTGTATCTGCCGCAGTTCCAGCACGTGAGGCACTGGAGCGTCCGATAAAGCGGCCATACGCGCATTATAAGGGGCGGGAAACCCCGGGGCCAGCGGCGGCAGTCTCGCCGCCATTCAGAAAATGGCGAATGCTCGTTGTTGCCTGACGCGTCCGATGCGCGTTTTCAATCAGGCTGAAGCGGACATGGCCCTCGCCAAACGGCCCAAAGCCGATACCCGGCGAGACGGCAACCAGCGCCTTCTGAAGGAGCAGCTTCGAAAATTCAAGCGATCCAATCGCGCGAAACGCCTCTGGAATCGGCGCCCAAACAAACATCGATCCACGTGGCTTCTCGACGGGCCAACCGGCGCGTCTGAGACCTTGCACCAATAAGTCGCGGCGCTTCTGATAGGTGGCACAAATCTTTTTTGTGTCCTCCTCGCATTCCCGCAACGCGATAATCGAGGCGATCTGAATCGGCTGGAAGACGCCGTAATCCAGATAGCTCTTGATGCGCGCGAGTGCAGCGATCAGATTGCGATTTCCCAGACAAAAGCCGACGCGCCAGCCGGCCATATTGTAACTTTTCGAGAGTGAAAAGATTTCCACACCGATCTCCTTGGCGCCTTCCACCTGCAGCAAGCTGGGAGCCTTGTAGCCGTCGAAGCAGATATCCGCGTATGCGAAATCGTGCACGACCATGGTACCGTGATGCGCAGCCAGGCGGACGATTTCACGAAAGAAATCCAGATCCACACATTGGGTTGTCGGATTGTGCGGGAAGGAGATGAGGATCATGTTCGGTTTGCGCGACGATTTGCGATACACATCTTCCAGCCGATTGAGGAACGCTGCGGGATCGGGCATGGGGAGCGTGCATGCCTGCCCTTCCGCCATAATGACACCGTACTGATGAATCGGATAAGCCGGATTGGGTGAAACCACCACGTCGCCGGGGCCGATTACCGCGAATAGCAAGTGGGCCAGCGCATCCTTCGCGCCAATCGTGACGATGGCCTCCGATTCGCAGTCGAGTTCGACCCCGTAATTTGTCTGGTAGCGCTTCACAATTTCGGCGCGCAGATTATGAATGCCGCGCGACAGCGAATAGCGATGATTGCGCGGGTTTCGGGCTGCTTCGACCAGCTTACCGACCACTGCTCGAGGCGTGGGGCCATCCGGGTTGCCCATCCCCATATCGACGACATCAAGCTGCGCAGCGCGCGCCTTTGCCTTCATTTCATTGATGACGGCAAAGACATATGGAGGCAGCTTCTGGATGCGGTAAAACTCGTCGGGAATCGAAGACATAACTCTCTATTGTAGAAGGCACGGGCCTGTGCCGGCAGCCGCACGAGCCGAAAATATCGACAAACTCCTCGGTCAACACGCGCACAACGGAACGCGGCGGCGGCGTGTTTTTGGCCCAAGTGGGGCGTCGCCGTGTCCTGGGCGGTCTATGGTGCCGCGTTTAACTACTGCTTGACGGCGATCGTGGTTAGCAGGCGCGTGTTGTTGGGTCCGGCGTTGCTGTTGTTATCGTTCACGCTGATGACCACGGGGATGCTGTTGCTCGGCGGCACGTTCGAGGGAATCATCACGTTAAGCTGCCACACGCCGACAAAATTGGGAGCGAGTCCGAAATACTGAATATTCGCCGGATCGACAAAAGAGGGGCCATTGATGATCACCTGAATGGGCAGCGGCGATGGGACGGCGCCCGACGGCGGAGTTCCATCCGGCGGACCGCCAGGAATCAATCCCTGCCCTGTGCCATAGAATGAGACGACCGTCCCCCGAGCGGCTTGATTAGAAGGGCCGTTGATCGTGCCGTCCTGGTTCACAGCCGCGATTTGACCGGAGCCCTGCGCGCTTACGGTGAAGAAGCCGGGGGCAGTAAGATCCATCTGGATCAGGCTGTCGGCGTAGATCTGGCCCGTCGAGTGGCTGACCACCTGAAAATCGGCTGTTCCAGGCGCAGGTATCGCCGAGGGCACCTGGAAGTTGATCTGATTAGGCGAGACGTAGAACAGTGGCGCGGGCGTCCCATTCACCAACACCTGGATATCTCCGAGAGTGGTGGGCAAAGGGACAGGATTGGGAAGGCTATTGAAATTCGCGGTGTTCGCCCCGAAAGTGGTACTACTGCCCTGGGGCGGGAACAGGGAGGCAATCATGCCCGGCGCGAGCCAGCCATCGAAATAACTGGCTGCATTCACGGCCGTGAGGCTGGGGAAGTAAAAAGTCACGCGATTGATAGCTTCTGCCACGACCGGGTTGCCATAGGAATCGAGCGTAACGGCTGCCGGTCCAGGAGAACTGAACTGCTGGATTGGAGCGTTATTCAAGGTCAGGTTGTCGAAAAGAGGAAAACGGTCCAGTTGATTGTTGCCTGTATCGGCCACCCAAATCTCTCCTGTGACAGAGCTCACGTAGATGCCGGCCGGATGATTGAAGCTGGGAAGACGCTGCGGCGTGGGCGCCGGATCGACGCCGGCCGTGGTGACACGCGTATACACAAGTACGCGGCCGTTTCCACTGTCGCACACGTACAGCCGGTCGTTGGAATCGGTGGCTATTCCTTCGGGCCCGCTCATGCGATTGGGCGCGCTACCCGAGGCGATGCTGATGAAATCCGGTTGGCCAAACGCGGTGAACGCCGCCTGTCCATTGGTGAAATCGCCGTTCGCCGGCTTGACAAAGAACAGGATACGATTATCGGCGGTATCGGAGATCAGCACGCTGCCATTGAAAGTGAATGCGATTCCGTAAGGAGAACGCATATTTTGCGCGCTGGCATCCGTGATTTTCGTGAAGTAGTCGACCTGTCCGAGCACCAGATTGGCCGGCTCTCCCCCGGTTTTGCCGGAGCTGAACGGGGCTGGGAAGCGCAGGGCGCGGCCGTTGCCGTTATCGGCTACCCACAGATTACCGTTCTGGTCGACAGCGACCCCGGTCGGCTGATTCAAGCCAGTCTGGGTAATCTGGAGCGGATCGGCGCTCGGCGAATTCACGATGGAATGAAAGAAGTCCACCTGCCCGATCACGATGTCGGCCCGGGCGCCCGGCGTGACCGCATTGGCATTGTTGTAGCCTAAGACTCGGTTATTACCGGGGTCGGCGATGTAGAGATGCGGAGGAGTGGATGTGGTGTCCACTGCTACGCCGCCGCCAAAGAAACGGCGGGTGCTAGGATCGTCGAAGTATACTTCTCGTCCTTCAATTAAATTGGGTGCGTTGTAGGTAAAATCGATTTGACCCAGCACGCGCGTGGCGGTAGTAAAGGCGTTCGGCGACTGCTGCGGGAAAGCGAGGACCCGATTGTTGCCGGAATCGGCAACCAGGAGATCCGTACCATCGAACAGAGCGGCCAGCGGGCTGGCTAATGTGCTGGATGTGGGCTGTTTGAGTCCGCCATTCACTTGGGACTGGGTAGCGTCCGTTTGACCGATCACCGCGGTCGCGACCGGTGAGAAGCTGGTTACTTCAGAAGGCCACTGATCGGGAGAGGCAAACCGCACGATCCGGTGATTCCCCGTATCGACAACGAAGGGTGTATTGCCGATAGTGAAGACGCCTTCCGGCGCCTGCGTCAGATTGAGGTTGCCGGAACTGAAAGTGTAAGCGCCGAGGAGCGTGCCGCCGTACAACTGATAAAGCTGTGATAGCGATTGGAGGGGCGACGTGCTAGTAAAAATGGGAAGCGCTCCAAGAATCCGGCTGGCCGCAGCCCCAATTGAGAATGGCGGCGTGTACTGCAGAACACGGTTATAAACATCGCAGACGTAGAGGCGTCCGGATTGGTCGAAGGCGATACCGGAGGGCAGCCCTAGCCCACTTTTTTGCCGCTGCGCCGGCGTCGTCTGGGTGCCCTGTACTTGGCCGCTGGAGACGAAATCGAACTGGCCGAGCACGAGATCGGCGGTCGGCTCAATGGTGTTTGGCGCAAGCTGGCCGACCGGGAAACGTAGGACACGATTATTACCGCCATCCGATAAAAACAAGTTTCCCTGGGCATCGAAAGCCAGACCGGCGGTACCCTGCCCGCCAGACAGATTAATCGTCTTGGCGGAAGCGGAGCCATTGCCTTCGTTAGGGCTGCTGCCGGAGCTCGGGCCTTTTTGTCCAATGATCAAATCGACGGGAAGCAAGCTGCCGGGCGGCTGTGCGAAGGGTTGCGGGTAACGCACGACGCGATTATTGCCGCCGTCGGCAACGTAGAGATTGCCATGGCTATCGACGGCTACAGCAAAAGGCGCGTTCAGACCGGTGGAAAACTGTGTCCCGGGCCCTTGCGCGAGCGTCGAGAATTGGTCTCGCTGACCGATAACGAGATCGGCAAAAGCACCGGTGGTGAATGTGGCTACGTTCTTCCAGGCCAGCACCCGGTTGTTGCTGGTATCGGCTACGTATAGGATCGGCGGGTTCGCGGTGGTATCGACGGCGATGCCTTGCGGCCGCTCCATTTCGCGGCCCTCAACCAGATTGGGGCCGTTACTGACAGCCGGAAGGTTGAGCTTGGGCTGTCCTATCTCCCGCGAAGGATTCGAGTTGAATGTAACTTGAGCGATCGAGGGCAGAGCCATCGCCAAAGCAAAGGTGTAGATTGGCCAGGATTGCATAGTTTTCATTTGGATGTATCTTCCCAGGACGCCCGCGGGTTGCGTCCTTTCAAGAATAACACGAGCTTGGCAAGTTGTTTCAATGTATTCCGTATTCTTCATAAGTGGGCGGGGCACTTCTTTTCTCTCCGCGGCCACTTGCCGGTGAAAAATCGGCTCGGCTCGCAAAAAACCTTATCGATGGATTACGAACCCAGATCAACTGAACCCAGGGAACAATCGGCCCTGTTGCCACGTAGTAACAGACTGCGGAGAAAAAGCCCATGGCAGCCTGGCGGCAAGATCTGACATACGCATTCCGGCGGCTTTCCAGATTGCCCGGCTTCGTGCTCGCGGTCGTCGCCTCCATCGGCCTCGGCATCGCTGCTAACTCCACCATCTTTTCGATGGTCAGCCGGTTCGTCCTGCGTCCCCCTCCGGTGGGCGACCCAAGCACGTTAATGACCATGTACACCACGCATCAAGGGGAATGTTGCAATAACTTCTCTTGGCCTCTCTTCAGCGATGTGCGCGAACAGTCCAAATCGTTTGCAGGTGTAGCGGCCTACTTCCCTTTGGTGCCTGCCTCGATTGGCGGCGAGGGCGACCCGGAACGCGCCTGGGGCCAGGCGGTGACCTCCAACTTCTTCGACGTGGCGCACGTAGGCATGGCGCTCGGCCGCGGTTTCTTAAGCGCTGAGGAGCATCTTCCCGTGATGGTGCTCGGCTACCGCCTCTGGCAGCGCCGCTTCGGCGGGGATCCAGCCATCGCGGGCAAGACCGTCACGCTTTCCGGACGACCCTTCACAGTTGTGGGCGTCGCGCCGCCCTCGTTCCGCGGCCTTGAACTCCCTCTCGATTCCCAATTCTGGGTTCCGCTTGGAGACTTTGACGAGCTGATGCCCGGAATTGGCAACCGCGACTCACGTTCCAACGGCTGGCTGACTGTCTTTGCACGTCTGAAGAACGGTCTCGCGCGTGCGCAAGCCGCCGCGGAACTCGAGGTGCTCGCCCGCCGTCTCGCCCGGGCCTACCCTGCTGTTGAGAAGAATCGCGGCTTCCACTTAGAACCGGCCGGCTCACTGACACCGAGGTATAAATCGGCCGTGACTCTGTTTCTAGCCGCACTCACGGTGATCGTATTCCTGGTCCTGCTGATCGCGTGCGCCAATGTTGCCAACCTGCTCCTGGCTCAGGCGGCCAGCCGTCAACGGGAACTGGCCGTGCGCCTCGCCCTGGGCGCGACGCGCGGCCAGTTATTGCGGCAGATGCTGACCGAAAGCGCGCTTCTAGCCTTAGCGGGCGGGCTACTCGGCATCGTTCTTTCGCTCTGGGCTACGTCAGCCCTCTCCGCCTTCCGCCTGCCCGCGCCGCTGCCCGTCGACCTCGATGTCAATGTCGATTGGCGGGTTCTGTCATACACCTTCGTCCTCAGCGTTGCCAGCGCGCTGTTGTTCGGGCTCGCTCCCGCTTGGGTGGCCGCACGTCCCATCCTCACAAATGCCCTGAAAGGACAAGACGCACTCACGCGCCCCGGGCCCATCTGGAGCCTGCGCAACATTTTGGTTGTGTCGCAGATCGCGATGTCGCTGGTTCTGCTCTGCGCAACGGGCCTCTTCCTGCGCAGCCTGCAGAGCGCTACGGGCATCAATATCGGATTCCGCCCGCGCGGTGTTTTCATGATGGCCATAGATCCCAGGTTGAACGGCTACAGCGCCGAGCGTATCATCCGGCTCTTCCATCAGTTGCGTCAACGCGTATCCACGCTTCCGGGCGTGGTCTCGGCCGCTTGGACGGACATTGCCCCGCTGTCCATGGGAGGCCGGCGCGACCAATTTCGCGTTGCAGGCCAGCCGGATTCCAGCGGACCGTCTGTAGACCTCTATATGGCTACGCCGGATTACTTCGAGACTATGGGTATCCCACGCATCGCTGGCCGTGATTTCGGCAACGAAAGCCCGACGGCGCCCAAAGTGGCTGTGGTCAACGAAGCCTTCGCACAGCGGTTGTTCCAGAACGAGAACCCGATAGGCCAGCGCGTCACTGGGGGCGGCGCCACCTACCAGATCATTGGCGTGGTCGGGAACACCAAGTCCCGGACTCTCGGCGAGGACACGCAGCCCGTTCTCTACCGTTCCCTTGAGCAGGAGATGGGCCGGGATCCGTCTTTTCTGGGTTATTCCCTGCTGGTCCGCACCGCGGGCAGCTCCTCCGTGCTCGCGAGCGCGGTACGCCGGGAGATACACTCGCTAGACCCGGCCCTCGCCATCTTCAACGCCGAAACCATGGAGGAACATTTCCACAATGCACTCTTCCTGCCGCGTCTGGCTGGGACGCTGTTTGGCGTCTTCGGCTTCATTGGCCTGCTGCTGGCGGCCGTCGGGCTGTATGGCGTGATGAGCTACTCGGTCAGCCGGCGCACCCGCGAGATCGGCATCCGCCTCGCGCTAGGCGCACAGACCGGCACAGTCCAGCGGCTCATTGTGCGCCAGGGCATGCTGCTCACCTTCATCGCCCTGGTGCTAGGTTTGGCCGCGGCGTTGGCGGTGGCGAAGTTCTCCACGACGCTCCTATATGGAGTTCATCCGCACGACGTGGTGACCTTCACAGCGGTGCCGCTGTTTCTCACTGCTGTCGCGTTTCTCGCGTGCTGGATTCCCTCGCGCCGCGCGGCGAGAGTGGATCCTCTCACAGCCCTGCACTACGAATAATTCAATGTTCGACCGGCAATTCTGGTGGCGCAGTACGCTAGAATCACGAGTATGCCCCTCGAAATTCAGCGCCGGGACCGGGAAGGCGTTGCGATTTTCGATCTCAAGGGCCGCCTCACTGTCGGGGAGGCGACCAATCTGCGGGAGAAAGTTAACGAAAGCGTTAAGGAAGGGCAGCATAAGATCATCCTGAATCTCGAGGGTGTCGATTATATCGATAGCACGGGCCTTGGTGGGATGGTCATTTGCTACACCACCATCAAGAAGGCTGGCGGCGCTCTGAAACTCCTCAACCTGAACCGGCGCAACATCGAGTTGATCGTGTTGACCAAGCTCCACACGGTCTTCGAAGTCTTCTCCGACGAGCAAGACGCGGTGAACAGTTTCTTCCCCAACCGGGAGATTAAACGGTTCGACATTCTCAGCTTCATCCAGCAACAGCAGGATCAGGACTAACCCGCCGGCCGGCTTCGAGCAGCCTTATGTTCAGTGTCTTATTGAGCTTGTCATTCAGGCTGCGCTACTCTGGATGTAGAAATGCCTAAACAAAGCGTTTTCGGCTCGGCGAATGCTCTCCTTAAGGGCATGAGCGTCACTTTCAAGGAGATGCTGCGGCCGACGGTCACGGAGGATTATCCCGA
>Ga0070735_10003250_pt1 | contig 14319 bp, 9 predicted proteins | sample Coa_R1_FD_66443 | JGI IMG/M metagenome (GOLD analysis project Ga0070735, IMG submission 66443) | Surface soil microbial communities from Centralia Pennsylvania, which are recovering from an underground coalmine fire - Coalmine... | ecosystem: Environmental > Terrestrial > Soil > Unclassified ...
TTGAGCAGCATTCCTTTGCGCCGCGTGACGGCCGACCACATGGCATCGAGCGTCCCCCGCTGCATGCGATTTTTATGCAGCGGCAATTCCAAGTGGTCGGCAAGTCCCAGCCGCCGATAGATCGCCAGTCGCGTGCCGGCAATGTGGTTGAGGGCATCGGCGCAACTGTCGGCGATCGTTTTCCATGCCTTGTCGGCGGCATAGAAGTTGTTTTGCCGAACCGTGCGCTCGGGTGAATCAAAGCGGACTTGCCCGGGAGACTTCTCGACGACTTCGCCCATTTCCATGACTTTGATCCGCAGCTCGCCCGAGAGGCGATCATACAGCCGCCCCCAGGCGTGAATACCGTCGACTGCGAGATCGGCGGCCAACAGCTCTTCCCCACGAGGCAGCCTCAACCTCGCGTTTTTCCGGCGCTCCGCGAGAAAGAAAGCATTGCGTTTGAGCACCGGGTGCGCTGCCAGGAATTGTTCGAAATCGGAATCGGCGACCTGGCGCAAGGCAAATTCGACGCTCAACGAAATCTGTTCTCGCAGCGGATCAAGGGCCGAAAGGCTTGCTTCAAACTGCCGGAACAACTTATTGGCCGCGTCCGCCGCGGCATGACATCCGATGAAGGCGTACAAATCGGTCGCCAGCATTTCCAGCCGCTCGAATTCGCACAAGAATGCGCCCCATGCCTCGGCGTCAACGGAGCTTCGGCTGATGGGAGGCAAATTGTCAGACCGCGCCGCCAGCGTTGCGAGGTCTCGGCGATAGGCGTCGATGAGCTTGGGAAAAACTTCGCCGGCCGGCGGCGGCATGAGCGAGTCAAGGTCCCAATTCTGACTGAAATTCGAAGCGGCGTTGGCGGGCACGTAGAAGTCCTTTTCGGAATCGAGGCGGCGTATCAGGATGCTATGGCTGAATGCATCGTCAATGGATCACTTCCCGTTCGGCGATGATACAGCATCGGCGTGTCGCAGTGCAGCTTCCGACACGACTGTGCAGTCGGCCAAACGGCAAACGTCCGAATTCACTTCGTGCGTCGCGGCGGACGAAAATTGTAAAGTAAGCGAACAGCGAACAAAAACCGGATTTCGCGGCTACACCAAGCGTGACAAAGTAGTCATCTCGTTCCGCGTGATGAGTCTCGGCGCCCAACGCGCGCAATTCGCAATCAAGCCATTCCTGGTTCCGCTTTTCCAACCGTTGCGCGGCTTGCCCCACAGAGCGGACGTCAGGTTGAGCGGCTTTCCTGGAATAGCGAAGTTGCCGCGAGGGCACCGCCGTTCGTTCTTCGGCGACCTATTCCACTTCGCGATTCATTCCGAGGCAGCCGGCGCTGAAAGCGCTCGGGCGGGGAACAGATGCTTGAAGAGCAGCCCCAGAATTCCTCGCATGAAGAAACCAGCGCCCTTGATGAAAAAATAGCGAGGCGTCTGGCGGCAGCCCAACTTCTGTTTTTTGACCTGGTCGGCGGTCTGCCCGAACTCCATTCCAGAGACGCCGCGACAAAGGCCCCCAGAGAAACTTGCGTACAGCATGTTGAAGTACAGGTCGTACTTGACGTTGGCGTCGTAGTCGATGCCCATGTAAAGGCCGTAAAACGTCGACTTCGAAAACAGGCTCACGGCGAACGCCAGGACTTTCTCTTGCTGCATTGCGAATTGGAAGAGGCAGTTCTCAGGCAACCGGCGCGCCAGGTCGCGGAAAAATGAAGCCGGCAACCGCTCCAAAATCGTTTCTGATTTGTCGATCACGTTTTGATAGAGGCGATGCACGTCATCGGTGAAAATCCGATCCACAAGCTGGCTGTCCGAAGTGGTCAAAATGTTGACGTCGCCCGACGCCATCTTTTTCTGCGAATTGCGGATGTTCAATCGCTTCTTGTGATTGAGGCCGGCCAGATAATCGCCGAAGGAGCCGTGCTGCGAGTCGGTCTGGCTTACCGGCAAACTGTCGGCCCGGCGGTAGCCCAGAAGGCCCAGCGGCTCCAGAGCCGGCAGTTCTTCCGGACCGAATTCTTTCAAAACGATGCACAATGCTCGCTCGTCCCGCGCAATTGTTGCGATGAGCGCATCGAGCACGCCCAGCACCGCGCGGCGGTCAATTCCGGGAACGAATCGTAAATGACTCTGGCCGGCCGAAAGCGGCATACCGCAGAACAGAATCCTGGGATGCGTCAGCGCGGGGATGACCTTGCCCAGCCCGGCAAGCAGCCGGCGGAGCCGGCGGTCTTCCGTCAAAACGGCGGCATCGACCGAGCAGGCGCACAGGCAAGCGGCGGCCGCCGGTTGCCCGAGCGCATCGCGAATGAGGACGTAATGAAAATGAGCTTCGCCGGCCAGCGCGCCTTCGATGACGCGGAGCAGTCGCAGGTCCATGAACAGATCGCTCGCGCCCCGCACTTGCTCCCACGCGGATACGTCGATCTCATCGACCGCATGAAACACCTGGGCGGTGTATGCGGCAGGAGGGGCGTCGCTATGGAACCGCTCGCGATGAGCGGGGCGACGATCCGGGAGCTCGCAAGTCGACACGCCGTTCTCCGCGGATTGAGCCCGATCGCCCGATGAGGTTTGCTCCATGATCACACCTGCGCCAGCGTGGCCCGAGCCGCCCGCTTTCTCATGCGACCGAGCAAAATACGAGCGACCTTTCCGTAATCAAGCCGCAGTGCGCCGAAGGCCCCGAGCATTGCGACGATCGACCCGAGCGATACGTCGGGCAGCGCGCACATGTAGCGATCTTCGAATCGCGGGCGAAAGCGGGTCTTGAAATGGCGCATTCCGGCGATGTCGAACACCCAATTGAAGCCATGCTCCATCAGTTGCAGGCCATAACGCAAGAGCACGCTGTCGCCGGTGGTCGGCGTTTTGCACCCCTGCGCGGGAATCAGACATAACGAGAGGTTCTCGACTCCTTCGCTTTGCAACTGTTTGAGAATGTGATGGATCAGAAAAGGGACGGTGCCGCGAACGGAGTCGAGACGATGGCGGTATATCTCGGCAGCCCAGCAGTTTCCATTCAACATGGGATTGCAAACGACAAACCCCTCGATGCGGCCGGCGCCCTCTTCGCTGCGGGCAATGAACAGTCGCCGCAGTCCCAAAGGATGTTCGGCAAGGCTGCCATCGTAGAATTCCATTTCACCGGATTGAGGCTTCGTGGCCAGAGACTGTTGGGCGACCTCCAGCACTTCGGTGAAAGTGCGCGACCACTCTGGCTCGGACATTCCGTCGGGGTGAACTTCAAACGCCTGCACGCCTTGCCGCAGACAAAAGTTTGTCTGCCTGCGGACCCATTCGTATGCTTTGCCGCTCCAAGTGCAGCCTTCGAGGTCGACGATCGGCTCTTCACCCCACTTGGTGACCTGGAACCCGAACGACCGAAACAGGGGCAAATCGTGGTCGCAGATATTGTGAAAGACGATGCGCAAACCGGTGTGCGAGGCGAAGTCGACGAACTCGTGCAAGAGTTGCCGCTTGTGTTCGGCAGCGGCCAAAAGGCCCCCTCCCACCAGGGCATGGCGTCCCTGGAGGCGGTAGGAGACGAGTCCCTGTTGCGCGCTCGACCAGAAGAGCGTTCTCGCCGGGTCGGTCGCCAGGTACGAGTCGTAAGATTCGCCATAGCGGTAGGCGAATTCTTGAACCAGGGCCTGCGAGCCGTCATGCAAACCGGCCACCGGCGCCGAGGGATGTACGGCGATCGCATTCGACGACGCCAGTGCTCCCGGCGCGAATTCCGGTTCCCGCATGAGTTGGTCGCTGATCCTTTGAATGATGGATTGGCCAAATGGCCGCTCGCACCAATGCAAAGAGTATTCCGCGGCTCAAAAGCGGGAAAATTGGGCCGCATGCGCGCTCTGTTGCAAACCAATCTGAACGTGGCTGTCAACTGAAGCGCTCACGATCATGAACGCTTACGTGCCGAATGCCGCTTACGCGACATCGCGATGATCGCCTGCAAAACCTTGTTCTGCAGCGACGAACTGTCTGACCGCGGCGACTGCGGCCGGAGCCAGCTCCAGGCGCGGCTTGACGCTTGCGCCGCGCTTGCGTCGACAGCCATTCAAGGCTTCGCCCAGCCAGGTATAGCGCACGAAGGCGTGATACGTCATCAGCGATAAGCCCACGGCAATCGTCGCCGATAACACGAACTTGGCCGGCGTCAGAATCGGCAGCCTTGCGATCGAGATATGCGCCAATGCCACGAAGGGAAGATGAATCAAGTAGATCCAGTAAGAAGAGTCCGCCAGGTAGCGCGTGGCTGAATTGCACCCGCGTTTCGCGGCCAGAAAGATTCCGAACAATCCGAACGCAGTCAACCACGCGAATGCGGCCAAGAGCGCCGCCATCAGCGCCCGCCACGCGCCCGTCAGTTCAGCGCTTCGATGCTGATGAATCAAAGGAAGCGCCAGCGCGAAGACGGCGATGGCAGCCGTCAGAAATTGCTTGCCGTATCGGGCTTGCATGCGCACGCAACGATGTTGCCGATAGACCAAAACGCCTGTGAAGTAGTAAATCGAATAATACAAGAGCTTCGAAGCGACGGGCAAAAATGTCTGGTAGAACCCGACCACAATGCGCGGGTCCCAAAACAGAATCAGTGCGCAGGGAATGGCGGGCAGCAGCGGTTTCCAGGCCGAGAGCATGAGCCGCTTGAGTCTCCACCCGATGCGCGACGAGCAGATTTGAGCCGCCGCGTCGAACGCACTGAATCTCCTCCGCAAGTAGCTGCCGCCGCACAAAACGAGGCAATAAATGTAAAGGTATTGCAGGAACCACAAGTGGGCGGTCCCATAAAGCTCGGCTTTCAATTCGCGGGGGAACCCCGGCATCAGGATGCTCCGCGGCACGAAAACTCCCTCTGCAACCCAGCCTAAGGCCCACAGGTAGATGCACGGCGGCAAGATGACGACGCAGGCCGCCAGCAAAGGCCAGAGAATTCTTTTCGTGCGATGACTCAGAAAAGCCTGCGGACCCGATGCCGCCAACAAGCCGGCCGAAAAGAACCCGGCCAATAAGAAAAACAGGGGCATGATGAATCCTTCGATCCACCACGCCAGGGCATCGACCAGAGGGCAAGGGCAGCCGTCTGTCACCGGCCACACCAGGTGCGACAGGGGTTGCCGCATATAGGGAATGCCGGCGTGCAGCAATACGACGGCCACGGCAGCCAGGCCCCGCAGCGTATCCAAACCCGTTAAACGCACGGCGCCGGTGATGTTCCGGGGGCCAAGCGCCGCAGGACGATCGGATTGCACTTTCGCGGCCCCCCGACAACCTCCTGGACGAGCTGTTATTGCCAACCGGGATCGAAGAAAACGAGCAGCGGAAAGCAGGAGAGGATGCGTTGTCCGGGTATTTATCGGCAATCACATGGTTTGCGCTAAACGATTGCCTCCGAATGCGGGGCACTTGCCCGATTTTCAGGGCAATTTATTCCTGTGATGGCGGTAGTTCCGCCGCGCGCAGATTTTTGAATGAAAGATCAGTCGTCGGATCGTGGCCCTGCAGGCTGAAATGCCCGGGCTTGGTGCGCAGCCCTTCGCGTGGGTTGTCGCTGGGGGGCCGCGTGTCGGTCCAATCCGTCGTCTGTTCACCGTCGACCCAAACGCTGATGTGCGGCCCTGCGGCGGCGATCGCCATCGTGAACCATTCGAAGTCGTTGGACACGACGCGTCGGGCCTTCACGCGCCGATGAATTGCGCCGGTGCCGAAATCGACAGGCTTCGTGCGATCGTTCTGCTCGAAGGCGTTGTGGATCTGCGCTTCATAGCCGTTGGACGGTTCTTGCTCGGTGCCGGGCATCGCTCGAAAGAAGATGCCGCTATTGAGGTGCTTGCCGTTGGTGCGAATTTGGGCCTCGAGGATGAAATCGCCCCAGGTGGATTCGGTTTCAAGGAATCCGCGGCCGTTGCGCACGCGCAGGGCGCCGTCGGTGGCCGTGAAGTCACTTTTGCTCCCAGGCACGATTCTCCAACCGTCGAGGTCTTTGCCGTCAAACAGCGACTTGGTGGACAGCGGCCGAAGGTAGACATCGCGATATTCGGCCTTGCCGACATTTTTCTGCAAGCCGATGAAGCCGCGTCGCCGCGTGGCCGGGCGCACGTCGGTGTATGACAAAATGGGCTTTCCATCGAGTCGCACGTCGATCCGGTTCCCCAGCGCTGTGACCACATAAGTCATCCATTTTTCTTCGCCAGATACCGGACGATCGGGCTTTTTCAGGCCCACGAGGCTTCCCGTGGGAAAAGCGGGGTGCGAATCGCACATATTCAGCTCATAGCAATCCTGCGTCGGATCTTGCGGGCTGAACGCCGATCGAAGAAAGATGCCGCTGTTCCCTCCTTTTTCAAGACGAAACGAGCAACGCAGCTCGTAATCGGCAAACTCGGCGGTGGTGACGAGCAATCCCGGCTGTCCCTTGTCGGCATGAATCACGCCGTCGCTGATCTGCCAATTGACGTCGTTGTTCGCCTTCCAGCCGAAAAACGTCTCGCCGTCGAACAGCTTGATCCACCCGGCGTCGATCTCGTCGTGGGTAAGTCGATTATGCGGCGCCGTTTGACTCGGATGATCTGCCGGACCGACGCGTGGCCCGGCGCTCGTTGCGGTTCGTCCATTCCATGAGACAAGCAAAAGGCATCCCAAAAACTCCGCCATCGCGAAAAGGGCAAATGATCGGCGCATGTTCGGGCCTCGCCTCAATCCAGTATTCCGGAGCGGCAATGGCTGCGACTCCTGATTACGGTTCCGTGTTATGGATCTTTCGACGGCCCGCGCGATCTCGACGAGCTTCCGGAATCTTCTTGACCTCGCAGCACGTTGCGGTAATCCAGCGGCGGCTTTTGGCCGGGCTGCATCAGCGACTCGTATTTTCTGTCGCCCAGCCGGCGCTGGAGCTCGGCCTTGGCCGCGACCAGCGTCTGCGGAGAATGATAGAGGTCCCAGGCCGAAGCGGCAAGCACGCGCGCGGCCAGATTCATTCCCTTTCTTCCAATCGATGTGCCGCCGGCGGCGCACGCCTGCCAGCTATGTCCTGGGGTGCCGGGAATCCAACAGACCGTGCCGAAACCGGTCGAGGGAATGACCCACGACACGTCTCCCACGTCGGTCGATCCGCGCCCCACGAGCCCGCTTTGGTCGATGACGTCGCCGATGGATTCGAGCGGTTTGGGCTCTTCGAGCGTTTGCTGCACTTTGAGGGCGAATTGCCGCTCTTCAGCCGTCCAGTGCAAATTGTTGAGCTCGCGCAGGTTCGCCAGGGCCACGTGGGCCAACGCCGAGTTGGGCATCAGCTCCAGCGTGCCTCCGTGGTAATCGACTTCGAGCTTCGTTTCTGTGGCGAGCGCTCCCGCCTGGGCGCACAGTTCGAGGCGGCGATAAACGCTGCGCGCGACCGATGATTCCGGGTGGCGGACGTAATAATACACTTCGGCAAATTCGGGAACGATGTTCGGTGCATCTCCGCCCGACGTGATGACGTGATGGATGCGCGTGAAATCGGGGGTATGTTCGCGCAATAATTCGGCCGCGTGATTGGTGAGCTCGACGGCATCGAGCGCCGATCGACCCTGATGCGGTGCGCCGGCGGCATGCGCCGCCTTCCCGCGAAATCGGAATTTCGCCGAAATGCGCGCCATCGAGGTGATGTCGCCGGCCGCATTGCGGCTACCCGGATGCCAGTGCAAAACGGCGTCGCAGTCGTCGAACAGGCCGGCCTGGACCATAAAGACCTTTGCGGCGCCCCCTTCTTCGGCGGGACACCCATAGTAGCGCACAGTCCCCTTGATTCGGCCGGAACGAATTTGCTCGGCAATGGCAATGGCCGCCGATGCCGAGGCCACCCCGAACAAGTGGTGCCCGCAGGCGTGCCCGGCCGCTCCTTTTTCGCTCGGCTGACGGTAGGGAACGGCCTGCTGCGAGAGACCCGGGAGCGCATCGAACTCCCCCAGCAGGGCGATGACCGGGCGTTCGTCTCCAAACTCGGCGATAAACGCCGTGGGGATTCCGGCCGCGTTACGTCGTACTGTGAATCCGGCTTCTTCGAGCATGCCGGCGAGCAACGCAGACGATCTCGTTTCCTGGTAGCCGGGTTCGGCCCAATTCCAGATTTTGAGGGCCGCCTCCCACGATGCATCTTCGCGCTTGCGAATCGACTCTTCGAGAGCGGTTTTCTGCGCGCGGCAGACTTGAGGCAATAGGCCCAAAAGCATGGCCAGACACCATGCCGCCCGTCCAAAAGGACGCATGACCCACCCGTCTTTTCGAAGTCCGGAGGTCACGTCCACGACGCTCCGGGCTTTGGCCTCAGGGCAAAAAAATCCGCCGGCGATTCCGACCAGCCAAACAGAAACGCACAGGCAGAAACCCAAAAGACCATTATGTGGAAGCCAGGCCGCCGATGCAAACCCGTGCGGATGGTGGTCGCGTCTATGATGACAAAGACACAAGTACCGCAGCAGCGGAGGCACTAAAAAAAATCGCCGAGACGGATATTCCGGGGTCGAATGCGCACAGCAAGTGAAAGGCGAACTGACGCAGTGAAGAATGGGGCCAGCCAGAATTGGCTCTGCCGCAATTGGATAACGTGTCCGCCGGATTGCGCTCGGCATCAGTTGAGGCGCCGCGCGGCCGCGTGGTACGATCAGACACATGCACTGCTGTCGATACTTACCGCACCCCTGCACGCGCCGCGAGATGCTTGCCCGGTGTGCCAACGGATTTGGCGGCGTGGCCCTCGCGGCTCTTTTAAGCGGCCGCGCTTTTGGCGAATTGCCGACGCATGCGCCAGACCGCACGGGCGATCCTCTGGCGCCCCGTCGAGCGCACCACGCGGCCAAGGCAAAAAACGTCATCTTTCTCTTCATGGACGGCGGTCCCTCGCAGGTCGATACGTTCGATCCTAAGCCGCGGCTTGATCGCGAGCACGGCCAGAAGATCAAAATGAAGGTTCCGCCCACGCAGTTTGACGACGTGGGGAACGTCCTCAAGTCGCCGTGGAAATTCCGGCAGTATGGCCAGAGCGGAATTCCGGTGAGCGAGCTATTTCCGCACGTCGCCGAGTGCGTCGATGACCTGGCCATCGTTCGCTCGATGACGTCGGAATTTTCGGAACACACGAATGCCAATTATTTCATTCATTCGGGGTCGGGAATTCAGGGACGGCCCAGCGCGGGCGCCTGGGTGACGTACGGACTGGGAAGCGAATGCTGCAATCTGCCGGGATTCGTCGTGCTGAGCAGCGGCATGATTCCCCCCGGAGGACTTGATTGCTTCAACAGTGGATTCTTGCCCGCTTCGTTCCAGGGTTCGCTGTTCGGAGGAGGCGAAGCCCCCGTGGCCGACATCGGCCGGACCGAGCCGACCGAGCGTCTGCAACAGAATAAGCTCGCACTCTTGCGCAAGCTCGACGCCGGCGTTTTGGGCCGCATCGGCAAGGTCGATACGCTGGAATCTGCCATCGGGAACTATGAGCTGGCATTCCGCATGCAAAGCGCCGTGCCGGAGCTGGTGAGCCTGACGGGAGAAACGAAGGCGACGATCGAGATGTACGGCCTCGGCGAGGCGGCGACCGAGACCTTCGGGCGGCAATGCCTGGTCGCGCGGCGGATGGTCGAGCGGGGCGTGCGATTCGTCGAATTGTTGTGTCAGCACGTCGGACACGACCGCTGGGACCAGCACGCCAATCTCGAAGCCGGGCACGCCGCCAATGCGCGGGCCGTGGATCTGCCGATTGCCGGGCTCCTCAAAGACCTAAAATCGCGCGGACTGCTCGACGAGACGCTGGTCGTCTGGGCGGGCGAGTTCGGCAGGACGCCCATGGCTCAGGGGGCCAACGGCCGCGATCACAATCCGTTCGGCTTCACGATCTGGCTGGCCGGCGGGGGAATACGCGGTGGCACGATCTTCGGCGCTACCGACGAATACGGGTACTACGCCGTCGAAAACAAGGTCCAGATTCACGATTTGCACGCCACGATCTTGCACCTCTTGGGAATCGACCACAAGCGGCTCACCTACCGCTTCAGCGGCCGCGACGTGCGCCTCACCGACGTCTACGGTGAAGTGATCGAAGACATCCTGGCGTGAGTCCGAATTGCTGGAATTCAGGCCTCAGCCTGCGCAACTTGGCGCTGACAACGACGTGCCCGCCCAATCAAACGTGCCGTCGGAAATGGCAAGTCACCCGCAAAATGCGTCACGACCTGCCGCCAATCGCGCGGGAAATTCGGGGCGGACCAGGATATGATGGCAGTACGCATGGACAAGTCGCAAATTCCAGGAGAGCTCGAACGTGGTGAAGGCGTGGGGCGGGAGATTCGAAGGGCGTACTGATCCGCGGGTCGAGAAGTTCACCGAGTCGATCAGTTTCGACGCGCGCCTGGCCGCGGTCGACATCCGCGGGTCGCAGGCGCACACCCGCATGCTGGCCCGCGTGGGGCTCGTTACCGCCGCCGAATGCGAATCGATCTGCACGACCTTGGAAAAAATCGGAGAAGAGATCGCCCGCGGCGAGTTCGAGTTCAAGATCGAGCTCGAAGACATCCATATGCACATTGAGACGGCGCTGATTGCCCGCCTGGGCGACGTGGGTCGCAAGTTGCACACGGGACGCAGCCGCAACGATCAGGTGGCGACCGACCTCAAACTCCATGTGCGCGACGCGCTCGATGCGATCGATGGCCAGCTCGCCGCGCTTCAGGCCGCATTCGTCGAACGCTGCCCGGGCGACCTGGACGTGGTCATTCCCGGCTACACGCATTTGCAGCGGGCGCAGCCGGTGCTCGTCGTGCATTACTGGCTGTGCTATTGCGAAAAATTTGAGCGCGACCGCCAGCGACTGGCCGATTGTCGAAAGCGGGTGAACATTTCGCCGCTGGGGGCCGCGGCGCTGGCCGGCACGTCGCTCCCGATTGACCGCGAATATTCGGCGCGGCTTTTGGGCTTTTCGGCTCCGGCCGCCAACAGTCTCGACGTGTCGAGCGATCGCGATTTTGTGATCGAATTCGCCGGCCACCTGGCGCTCATCGCCGCCCACCTCAGCACCTGGGCTGAAGAATGGATTTTGTGGTGCACGAGCGAATTCGGTTATTTGAAATTGCCCGACGCTTACACCACGGGCAGCTCGATCATGCCGCAAAAGCGCAACCCCGACGTGCTGGAGCTGGTGCGGGCGAAATCGGCGCGGGTGATGGCTGCCGTGCCTCAGCTTCTCATCCTGGTGAAGGGATTGCCGTTGGCGTACAACCGCGATTTGCAGGAAGACAAGATCGCGCTGTTCGACGCGATCGACACGATTTCCGCCTGCTTGGAGCTGGTGCCGGCCATCGTCCAAGGCGCCGAGCTCAACCGCGAACGAATCGCTGAGCGGCTTGATGATGGGTTTCTTGACGCCACGACGCTCATGGAATATCTCATCAAAAAAGGAATGCCGATGCGCTCGGCCCATGAGGCGGTGGGAAAACTGGTGGCGAAATGCGAGACGCAAAGATGTCGGCTGGCCGATCTGCCTCTGGCCGATCTTCAGGCCGCATACCCGCGCATCGACGCCGATGTTTCGCAGGTGTTAGGCGCGAAAAACGCCGTCGGCGTACTCCAGAGCTTTGGCTCCGGAGGGCGAGAGTCGGTCATGGAACAACTTGCTCAATGGCAAAAACGATGAGAGCCGCTCGCGAAACCGGCTTCGCAATCGCTGATTCGTCATTAATCGGAGAGAAAGGACAAACATGTCCAAACGGCATTCGGAGACGATTGATCGCCGGGGTCTATTGAAGTTGTCGGCGGGATTATTCGCAGTCGGCAGCCTGAATCGTGCGGCGGCCGACGAGAGGCCCAAAGTCGTCAAACCCAGGGCCACCTCGGGGGACAGCATCGCCGAGCCCGATTGGGAAGAGCGGCTCACCATCACCGTGGGCCCGAAACAAGCGCAACTCGTGGGAGACAACGACAAAGTTTTGCAGGCGGCCGTCGATTATGTCGGCAGGTTCGGGGGTGGAACGATCCATATTCTGCCCGGACGCTATCACCTGCGCAACGCCGTCTATTTGTCGTCGAATGTTCGCATTCTGGGAAGCGGCGATGATTCGGTGCTGGTCAAGGAACCATCGGTCAAGACGAAACTGGCGGCCGATTCTGACTGGTACGACCAGGAAATCACGCTTGTCGATGCCAAGGGATTTTCGGTCGGCGACGGGGTGTGCTTGAAGACGAAGAACCCGCACAATGGCGGAATCGACGTGGCCAAGCGCACGCTGGTGGCCCGATCGGGGAACCGCTTCAAGCTCGATCGGGCGCTGCGGCAGAATTTTTGGGAGATGGGCGATTCCACCTGCGCGTCGCTCTTCCCGCTCTTCTCGGGTGAGGATATCGCCGACGTGGTCATCGAGAACGTGACGCTCGATGGGAATAAAGCGAACAACGAAAACCTCGATGGCAACTACGCCGGCTGCGTTTTTCTGCAAGACTGCAACCGCGTCGCGATGCGAAAGGTGACGGCCCGGAATTACAACGGCGACGGGTTGAGCTGGCAGATCTGCCACGACGTAGTCATCGAGAACTGTCATAGCCATGATAATACCGGGCTTGGCCTGCATCCGGGGTCGGGATCGCAGCGGCCCACGATCGTGAGCAACGTGGTCGAGCGCAACGACATCGGCGTCTTCTTCTGCTGGGGAGTAAAGTTCGGACTGGCCGAAAAGAACCGCATCGACTCGTGCGCAAGCTATGGCATTTCGATCGGCCATCGCGACAACAACAACCTCATTCGCGACAACGACATTCTGGCCAGCGGAAAAGTCGGCGTCCTGTTTCGCCCCGAGCGAGGAAAGTCCTTCGCGCCGCATCGCAACCGCGTCGAGAATAACCGCATTGTCGACTCTGGTCCTGAAGAGGGAGTGGCCATCGACGTGCAGGGAGAGACTAACGAAATCGTCCTGGCCCGAAACGAAATTCGAGAGTCGCGGATGCCCATGAAGCGCATCGGCATTCGCCTGGGCGCGCAAACCGGAGAGGTTGAGCTGGTCGAGAACAAAATCGAAGGCCTGGCGGTCTCCGTGTCGGATCTGAGAAAAACGTGAGTTTAGCCCTCTGAATACTCACGAATTCAGCTACGGCGTGCCAGAAAATTGCAAGCCGTGTCGTGGTGCGCCCCGTATGCTACTCGTGCGGCGGTGTTTTCCGGACTGCCGGACGCCAATCTCAAGGGCATCGACGTACGCGAACAGCAGCTCTTCGAGCGCTCGTCGGTCCATTCATCTCGCCGGTGAATCATCGCTATGTGATCAAAACGCGATCGGCGGGATAAGGGCTAATTATGCATTCGCAGATTCGCAACTGTCGATGCATAAAGGTCGCGCGGGACGTGCATAAAGTTAGCTAATCTGTAAGCTATTGTGCACTGACGACTTACGTCAAAAATGAGCAATGAGAAGCGTCGTGACATCCCGTCTTGTCAGTCGGCCGCGCAGCGTCGTGGATGCTCCATAACTATTTTTCTGACTCCAATTTGCGCTGCCTTCAGGACGCGGCGCGGTGAAAAACAATTGCTGGCGTTTTATGCACTCCAAGTATATGCATGGAAGAGTTTCGATGTGAGTCGATCGGGAGGGCAAGGCATCGCGAACGACGCTTGGAAAAATTCGCTAAATCTTCTGTTTTGTCAAAAAAAAGAGGATCAATCGAGTGAGCTTGGGGTTAATTTGAAGCTGCGCTGAAATCAAAGCGAGCCGACGACCTGCCCGCAACCATCGTGAATGCCGACAACGTTGGAGGAATCAACAATCCGCAAGAGAGCACCGCGTCTAAGGCTCAAGCCGACGACGTATTGAGCGCTTTTCTCGCGCCCTGCCGGCTGGAGTGTCGGCGCATTCAGACGTGGAGGTTTGCGTCTCCCTGGGGCCTGGAGTTTCGCAAAGCCGGTCCGGCTTTTGTGATCGTGCTGGAAGGTGGCTGTGTGCTGCGCGTCGCGGGGATGCCCGACGACCTGACGATCCGCGCCGGCGACCTCGTCGTGTTCACCCGCGAAAACCAGTTTGTGCTGTGTGATCGAGTGGGAAGCCGTCTCACCGACGGAGATCGCATGATCGAGGCGTCGGCCGGCACGCCGTCTGAGCTACATCTGGGAGGCGCCGGACCGGCCAGCCGCCTGTTGTGGGGCGGCTTCGGAACGGCCGACGACTACACGCGGCACGCATTTTCGCTGTTGCCGCCGGTGCTCTTGGCGCGCGGCGAAGGGCCCGGATCGTCATCGGGGCTGGAACCGATCGTGCGCGTGCTGCTGGAGGAAATCGACGAGAGGCGGCCGGGGGCCGAATTGCTGCTCAACCAGGTG
>Ga0070735_10003251_pt1 | contig 14318 bp, 11 predicted proteins | sample Coa_R1_FD_66443 | JGI IMG/M metagenome (GOLD analysis project Ga0070735, IMG submission 66443) | Surface soil microbial communities from Centralia Pennsylvania, which are recovering from an underground coalmine fire - Coalmine... | ecosystem: Environmental > Terrestrial > Soil > Unclassified ...
CGACGCCATCCTGGAGGACGGCCTTTGACCCACGCGGCGGCAGTCGCCTTCCCGCTCGCCGCGCAGCTCGCCCTCGCCGCACCCGGCGCCGACGCCTGGCAGCGGGCCGAGATCGGGGGGGTCCGAGGGATCACCGTCGGACCCATCGAGAACGGATACCACCCGGGCGTCGGCTACGGCTCGCCGGCCTACGCCCGCACGCTGCGCGAGGCCCGCGCCATGGGCGCTACGTGGGTGGCCATCACCCCTTTCGGCCGCGCTGCAGGCCTCGCTTGCGCCGGCGTCGACTGGACCTTCGAGGCCCCGTACGCCAAGAACCGGCGAGACGTGGAGCGCGCCATCGACATGGCGCACGCCGACGGTTTGCGCGTCCTGCTCGTACCGCAGCTATGGCTCGAATCGCCCGGCGCCTGGCGGGGCGAGATCGACCCGGGGACCGACGGGGGGTGGGCGCGGTGGAGCGAGAGCTACGAGCGCTTCATCCTCGGCTGGGCGCGCGTGGCGGAGGACGCCCGCGCGGAGATGTTCTCGGTCGGCGTCGAGCTCCGCAGCTGGGTGACGACGCCCCGCGCCCCGAGCTTCGAGGCCATCGTCGCCAACGTGCGTCGCGCCTATCACGGCCTCGTGACGTACTCGGCGAACTGGGACGACGTCGAGCACACGGTGATCCTCGGGCAGCTCGACGTGATCGGCATCAACGGCTTCTATCCGCTCGCCGAGCAGCCCGGGGCCTCCGAGGACCTGCTGAGCGACGGAGGACGGGCCGTGCGCGTCAAGGTGCACGCGCTCGCGCAGAGGTGGCAGAGGCCCGTGCTCTTCACCGAGACCGGCTACACGACGCGCGCGGACCCCGCCGTGCGCCCTTGGGAGTGGCCCGAGGCCCTCGGCGGCGTGCGGCCGAACGAACGTGCCCAGGAGATCGCGTATCGCGCGCTGCTCGGACCGATGCTCGACGAGCCCGATTTCGCCGGCTTCTTCGTCTGGCGTGTGTACGCCGATCCGGACGACGTCTCGCAGGAACCCCCGTGGGGCTTCTCGCCCAGGGGCAAGCGAGCCGAGCTCGTCGTGCGCGACGCGTTCGCGTCGCGATGGGCCTGTGACCCTTGGTGGCGTCCGGCGTGGGGTGACGGCGCGTTCGTCCCCGGCGTCTACAGATAGCCGCCGCTGGGCTAGCTGCCAGCAAGCTCCTGGCAGATCTTGCCGGCGCGCCCGCCGAGCGAGCTGCCGTCGATCGTCACGTCGCAGAAGTCGCCGTGGCGGAGAGCGTCGATGTAGTTGACGACCAGCGGGTTGTTCCACTCCCGCGCCCCATCGAAGCGCGCGCGAATCACGCCTCGCTTGTCGATGAACCAGGTCTCGGGGAAGAGGCGCGTCCCGTACTTGGCCGCGACCACCTTCGACTCCGGGTCGAACAGCACCTGAAAGGGGGGCTCCTCGCGCAGGACGGTCTGCAGCGTGGGCCGCACGTCGTCGGGCCCCTCGTCCACCGAGACGGCCACGACCGCCACGTCGGGCCGGTCGCGAACGATCTTGGTCAGCTCGGCCAGGTCGGGCATCTCCTCGAGGCAAGGACCGCACGTCTTCGTCCAGAAGTTCAGCACGACCACCTTGCCGTGAAGGCTGTCGAGCGTGACGGCGTCGCCGTTCATGTCCTTGAGCGAGAACCCAGGGGCGCGACGATCCGCCGACATGTAGTCCGGACGCATCAGGCAGGGGGCGCTGCAGACGCGCCGCGTTTCCCCCTCTTTGCTCACCGCGACGAACCCGTAGACGACGAGCGCCGCCAAGACGACGAAGGCGACCTGCGCGAGGATGGGGCCCGGGCGGGCGAAAGGCTCGGACGGCGACGCCATGCGTCCTTATCTAGCAGGGCGCTGCAAGGGCGAGCAGCCCGCCGTGATAAATCGTTGCCCATGGACGCAGCCGGGCGCCACGCTCAGCTCGTGCGCGAGATCGACGCGCACAACTACCGCTATTACGTGCTCGACGACCCGTCCGTCAGCGACGCCGACTTCGACCGCTTGATGCGCGAGCTCCGCGCCCTCGAGGAGGCCCACCCCGAGCTCGCCACGCCGAGCTCGCCCACCCGCCGCGTCGGCGGAGAAGCCCGGACGAGCATCTCCCAGGTGAGGCACGTGGAGCGGATGCTCTCGCTCGACAACGCGTACACGCCCGAGGAGCTCGCGGAGTTCCACCGCCGCGTGGTGGACGGGCTTCCCGAAGCGGAAACGCCGCGCTTCTGCGTCGAGCCCAAGCTCGACGGCGCGAGCGTGGAGGTCGTCTACGAGGGCGGCACGATCGCCCAGGCGAGCACCCGCGGCGATGGACACGCCGGGGAGGACATCACCGAGAACGTCCGCACGATCCGCAGCATGCCGTCGCGCATCGCCCATGCCGGCCGGGTCACCCTGCGGGGCGAAGTCGTCATCTACCGGCGCGACCTCGACGCCCTGAACGCCGAGCGCGAAGCCGAGGGACTGGACCCCTACGCGAACCCCCGGAACGCCGCCGCGGGCGCCGCGCGAATGCTCGACCCGCGCGAGGTCGCCCGCCGCCCGCTGCGCGCCATCTTCTATCAAGTCGTCGAGGGTCCGAAGCTTCACGCGTCGCACGGCGAGAGTCTGCGTTGGCTCGAGGCCCAAGGGCTGCCGACGCATCGCCGACACAGCGTCGTCGATTGGGACGACGTGGCGCGCGCGGTCGCCGCCATCGATCAGGCCCGCCGGAGCTACCCTTTCGAGACGGACGGCGCCGTCGTCAAGGTCGATTCGTACCGCCACCAGGCGATGCTCGGTTCCACCTCCAAGTTTCCGAAGTGGGCCATCGCGTTCAAATTCCAGGCGGAGCGGGCGTACACCAGGGTCCGAGAGATCGCCGTGCAGGTCGGACGGACGGGCGCGCTCACGCCCGTCGCCGGGCTGGATCCCGTCGAGCTCGCGGGGACGACCGTCTCGCGAGCGTCGCTCCACAACGCGGACATGATCGAAGCCCTCGGGGTCCGCATCGGCGACCGCGTGGCCATCGAGAAGGCCGGCGAGATCATCCCCCAAGTCGTCGCGGTGGACGTCGACGCGCGCTCGGGCGACGAGAGGCCCTTCCGCATGCCGCTCCAGTGCCCCGTCTGCGGGACGGCGGTCGTGCGAGAGCTTCGCGACGCCGAGAAACCGGAGCTCGGGATGGGAGCCGCCACGCGCTGCCCGAACCGCGAGTGCCCGGCGCAGGTCAAGGAGCGCGTCTTCTACTTTGCGCGGCGTTTCGCGATGGACGTCGATCACCTCGGAACGGCGCTGGTGGATCAGCTGGTCGAGCGGAGATTGGTCCGGGACGTTGCGGATCTCTACACGCTGACGACCGAGCAGATCGCCGGTCTGGAGCGCATGGCCGAGAAGAGCGCACAGAACGTCCACTCGGCGATCCAGCGCTCCCGGGAGCGCACGCTCGATCGACTCCTCTGTGGCCTGGGAATCCCCCAGGTAGGGCAGGTCGCCGCGCGTCAGCTGGCCGAGGAAGCTGGAACGCTCGAGCGGCTCCTCTCGTGGTCGCCCGAGGAGGCGCGGGAGCACGTCGACGCAATCCGGGGCTTCGGACCGAAGATGGCGGAGAGCGTCGTCGAGTTCTTGCACGATCCCGAGCAGCGCGCCTTGATGGCCAAGCTGGTCGACCTCGGTGTCGGCCGCCCGCAGCCCCGGCCCGAGGTGGCCGCCTCCGGCCCGCTCCTCGGTATGACCTTCTGCGTCACGGGCGTCCTCTCGCGAAAACGCGAAGACGTGCACGCCGACATCCGCAAGGCGGGCGGAGAGGTACACGACGGTGTGAAAAAGACGACGACGCACCTGGTTGCAGGCGACAAGACCGGCAAGGCCAAGCTCGATCAGGCAAAAAAGTACGGCACGAAGGTGATCAGCGAGACAGAGCTCGACGAGATGCTCGCCGGCCGCCGAGCGTGACGGGGTCGTCGGGCGTTCGAGGCGTGCTTACTCGAAGAGATCGCGCAGCTTGCTCATGAACGTCCTGCGCTGAGGCAGGACGTCTTCGCCGAGCTCGCGCGCGAGGTCCTCGAGGAGCTGCCGCTGCCGTTCGGTCAGGTGCGTGGGCACCTCGATGGCCACCTCGACCCGCTGCTCGCCCCGCCCCAGGCCGCCTCGGTGGGGAATCCCCTTGCCCTTGATGCGCAAGACGGATCCTGGCTGCGTGCCCGAGGGCACGCGGAGCTTGCCCTTGCCGTCGAGCGTCGGCACCTCGATCTCCGCGCCGAGCGCGGCCTGGGTGAAGGTTATCGGGACTATGCAGAGGACGTCGTCGCCCGAGCGCCGGAAGAACGGGTGCGGCTCGACCGTGATCGTGATCTCGAGGTCCCCCGGCGCGCGGTCCGGACGCGACTTGCTGCCGGCGTTCGCGACGAGCTTCGTCGCGCCACCCTCGACGCCGGCGGGCACCGTGACTCGAAGAGTCTCCTGGCTCGTCACGAGCCCGCTGCCGCGGCAGATCGGACAGGCGTTCCGCACGGTCTTGCCCGTCCCGCGGCATCGGGAGCAGGAGCGCTCGACTGCGATGGGCAGGATCCCTTGCTGAAATCGAACGCGACCGCGGCCGTTGCAGGCGTTGCATGGCTCGGGCAGCGTCCCGCGCGCGGCCCCCGAGCCGTGGCAGTCCCCGCAGACCCCGACGCGGTCATAGCGCAGTGCCTTCTCGCACCCGAACGCGGCCTCTTCGAACGTGACATGGAGCTCGCGCTTGATGTCGCCTCGATCGCCCTTGCCCACGCCGAAGACGCCGAGCAAATCACCGAGGATGCCGTCGACGGCGATGTCGCTGATGTCGACGTACCCGCCGGCGAAGGGACCGCCCGAGCCGAACGGCGAGCCGGGCTCCTCGGCACGATGGCCGAAGCGGTCGTACATCGCCCGGCGGTCGTCGTTCGAGAGCACCTGATACGCGAGGTTGATCTCTTTGAACCGCTCGTGAGCCGTCGGATCGGATGGGTTCCGGTCGGGGTGAACCTGGGTGACCAGCTTCTTGAACGCGGTCTTGATCTCCTCGGGGGTGGCGTCCCGTCGGACTCCGAGGACCTCGTAGTGGTCCCGCTGCGGCATGCCTCGGAGGCGCTTGCTAGCACACCGGCCGGCGGACTGCTCTCGTGCCGTGGCCGCGCGCCATGCCATGATCGTGGCTCCGCTCGCACGCCATGACGTCGCGCCGCCACAACCTCGCCTCGCTCGTCCTGGCGCTCCTCGGGGCGTGCAAGAGCGCGCCGGCCGACACCGTGGGCGCCCGGCCAAGTCCGCAGGCGCAAGCCGAACCCGCGCCTCTGGCCAACGTCGCACCGCTCGCCAGCGCCCCGGGCGCCCTTCGGGACGCCGGGGCTTGGCCCGAGCCCCTGCGAACGGACCAGAGGATCCCCCCGGACGTCGCGCGCGACCCGGCGAACCGCGAGACGCGCGACGCCGGGGCCAGGGACGTGACGGCGCGTGAGAGCACGAGAGACCTGGCGGGGTACGAGCTTCAGGCCGTGCTGCGCGCCGGCGAGGGGCCGGGACCGCCCAAGTCGCCGGAGGTCAATCCATCCGCGATCGAGGCCGCCAAGCACCGCGGCGAACCCCGGATCGACATCGAAATCTCCGCGACGCGCGCGCGCTTCGTGATCGGGGCGGGCTTCGTGATTCCCCCGACCACCGAGCTTCGCGCCCGGGTCGATCGCTACGGTCACCTGCTGCTGTGGCCCGGCGAGCACACGTACCGCGTCGTGGAAGCCGGCGCGCTCCGGGCCCTCTTCGGAGAGCGTCGACTCGACGTAGCCCCCCTCTCGGCCGCGACCGTGCGCGACGCCGGCGACGGCCCCCGCAAGCTCAACGCAAAGACGCGCAGGGTCGAGGTGTCCACCCGAGCCGCTCGCGCGACCTTCGAGCTCGCCGTGCTGCGCGAGGCGGGCGAGGGCGGCACCCTCGTGTGCCGGATGCTTCTCGATCTGATGGGGGCACCCCCGTCCACCGACGTGTGCGCCGACGACGAGGTCCCGCTGCACGCCGAGCTGCGCTGGACGACGCAAGGCTCGCTCGCGTTCGACGTCACGTCCGCGACCCGCAGGACGGACCTGAGCGGGCCGGAGCTCGCGGCACCGCCGGCAGCGCTGACCTTCGTGTCGTCGCCGCCGCCTCCCTCCGGCGGCGAGATGCTCCTCGGTCGCGCCGAGCTCACCGCTTTCCGGACCGCCGCGATCGACGTCCCCCCGTCCGCGGTGGGAGACGCGCAGCCACCGCCGGAGGGCGGGCTCGCGCTCGTCAACTCGAGCGACGAGCTCCGCGTCGCCTGGATCGACGGGGCGCCGGCGGCATGGGTAGGCCCCGGCGCCCGCCTGGCGCTCACGTTCTTGCTCCACGGCCGGTACACCTTGGAGTGGCGGACGTTCCTCGGCGACGCGGCGGAGCCCGCGATCGTGCAGATCGTGCCTGGGACGAGCGAGGTCGCCGGCCGCTAAGCCCTGCCGCGGGCGCGCTAGCTACCCCAGCGCGCCGGTCTCGCGGCGGTCTGCACTCGCGCGTAGATCGCCGAGACGTCGAGGGGGGCCGCCCGCTCCCCCTCGTACTCGACCAGATCCGGGCGGTCCGCCACGACGTCGAACATCCCCGTCTGCACGACTTCGCCGCCCACGAGGCCGACGAGGTCACCCGCGTGCTGGCAGACCGCCATGTCGCCGCGGACAGCCCCGACGGCGATGACCGGGAGGACGACGCTCTCGTAGAGGGCGATGCCGAGGAGCTCCGGGGGCGCGCCCGGCACCGGCGAGGGCCGGGGCGCAGCGACCACGCGGACGGCGGCAGACGCCGGCAGGAATCGTAGCGAGCCCTCGATTCGCAGCAGGACGCCGCCCCGGCGAGCGGGACCGCCTGACATCACGCGGCCCGGCGCCGCACGAGCCGCGCCTCGAGCAGTTGATAGAGGATCTTGCATGCGTCGAAGCTCGACATGTGGCTCGCTCGAATGATCTCACGCACGGTGCGCTCGCCGTCGATCATTGCCAGGAGACGTTGCTCGGACTTGGCGAGCCGCCCGACCCCGACCGCCTCGACCGCCGCGGCGTCGGCCTGAAGGACCGACTCGAAACTGCCGAGGCCCTCCTCGACGAGGCGCCACTCGTCCACGCGCCGGAAGCCTTCCATCACGACGGAGGCGACCGGCAGCCCGAGGCGCGCGCTCTCGGCCAGGGCGGGCAGCGCCTCCCGGCGGAATTCGAAGCGACCCCGGGCCCAGCGGAGCACGTCGTACACGAGCTCGCTCGACTGCCGCGCGAGGGCGTCGCGCAGCTGCTCGCGGGTGACGCGGCCGGCGTCGACGAGCAGGTCTCCCAAGAGCCGGCGCCCGGCGGTCGACGGCTCTTCCTTGGGCAGGGCCCCGCGGCGGACGGCTTCGGGCGGCGGCGGACGAGGCGTGGGCGCGTTGTCGCGCAGGATGCGGTCGATGTCGTCGGACGACACGAGGCCGTGCTCGACGAAGTACCTGCCGAGCCGGAACTCTCGCTCGGCGCCGCGGGCCTGGACGAGATCGATGAGTCCGGACCTCACGCTGATGGTGATCTCGATGCGCCCGTCGGTCACCACCAGCGCCCCGGTTTGACCCTCGATCTGCAGCATCTGCAGCACCGCACCGATGGGGATGCCGCTCATGTCGCCGCTCAGGACGATGCGCGGAATCTCCTCCCCCGACGCCGGCTGAAGCGTGTCGCGTTCCGGTTCCTTTTCGTCGGCGGGGACGTTCGGCTCGGCGTCGGTGCGGTCGCGCCAGTCGTCCGCCCGACGGATCGCGTTCTCGAGGACCGCGATGAGGGCCTGAGCGTCGAAGGGCTTGCTGATCGCGTCGATCGCCCCGGTTTGCTGCACGAAGTGGTCTTTGATCCGATCCGACTTCGCGCTCATGAGCACGATGGGCGTGGAGCGCAACACCTCGTTTTGCCGGATGGCGCGGCACAGCTGGAAGCCGTTCATCCGAGGCATGACGAAGTCGACGAGCACGACGTCGATCCGTTCGTCGGCCGGGCCGTCGCCGTCGGCGCCCCGTCGCGCCGCCGTCTCGAGGAGCTTTTCGAGCGCCGCCTGGCCATCGGGCGCCTGGACGGAGTCGAACCCGTGACGCGCAAGCACCGCGCTCACGACCTTACGTATGGTCGGACTGTCGTCGACGACGAGGACACGCGTGGGCATACGCTTACGAACGGCCGGGCATCGATGATAACATTTGTGGACAGGGTGGGACTCTTCGACGTCGTCGTCAGGGGGGGGACCGTCGTCACCTGCGACGCGGAGGACCGCGTGGTCGACGCGGACGTCGTTCTCCGGGGACGCGAAATCGTCGCCGTGGGCGGGCCCGTCCGAGCACCGGCCCGCGTCGTCGACGCCCGCGGGTGCGCCGTGATCCCGGGCATCGTCCAGGCCCACGTCCACCTCTGCCAGACGTTGATGCGCGGAATGGCGGATGACCTACCCCTTCTCGAGTGGCTTCAGCGGCGCGTCTGGCCGCTCGAGGCGGCGCTCGACGATCGATCGGCCGCGGCGAGCGCCGACCTCGGCCTCACCGAGGCCACCCTCGCGGGAACGACGACCCTCCTCGACATGGGAAGCGTGCGCTCGCACGACGCCGTCATGGAGGCGTGCGCCCGCTCGGGGGTCCGGGCCGTGTCCGGGAAGGCGATGATGGACCGAGGCGACGGCGTGCCCGCGGGCCTGCGCGAGTCGACCCGGGCGAGCCTGGCCGAGGCGGAGCGAATCGCGCGGACGTGGCGCAAGGCGGCGGACGGCCGCCTCGGCTACGCGTGGTCTCCGCGCTTCGTGCTGTCGTGCAGCGAAGGGCTCGTCCGCGGGGCCGTCGAACGCGCGCGGGAAGCGGGCGAGATCGTCCAGACGCACGCCGCCGAGCACGCCGACGAGCGCAAGGCCGTCCGCGCGCACCTCGGCGACGACGACGTGGCCGTCCTGCGCGGGTGGGGGCTCGCGGGCCCGCGCGCAGTCCTCGCGCACGGGGTCCAGCTCCGGGACGACGAGGCACGCGCGATCGCTCGAGACGGGACACGCGTCGTGCACTGCCCGAGCGCGAACCTCAAGCTCGGCTCGGGGATCGCGCGCCTCGGCGCCCTCGATGCCATGGGGGTCGCGCTCGCGCTCGGCGCGGACGGCGCGCCGTGCAACAACAACCTCGACCCGTGGACGGAGATGCGCCACGCCGCCCTGCTCTCCAAGGTGACCGCGGGCGTCGCGACGGTGCGCGCCCGACGCGTCCTGCGCCTCGCGACGATCGACGGCGCTCGCGCGCTCGGCATGGCGGACCTCGTCGGATCGATCGAGCCCGGCAAGCGGGCGGACCTCGCGGTGGTGCGGATCGATGGACCGCACGCCGAGGGCGGCGGCGACGTCGTCTCACGCCTCGTCTATGCCTGCGGCGCGCGCGACGTAAGGCACGTGATCGTCGACGGCGCGATCGTCGTCCAGGACGGCGAGCACCGGCGGTTCGACGTCGAGCGGGTCACTGCCGTGGCAAGACAAGAAGCACGGCGCCTCGCGGGCCGCGCAGGGATCTAGCGCGCTTCGGCTTCCTCGATCTGCGCTAGGGCGACGGCGAGGGCGTCCTTCGCGCGGTCGAGCGACAGCTTGTCGGCCTCCCACTTCGCCGCGGCGCGTTCTGCGCGGGACGACTCGTCCGCGAGCCGCTGCCGCGCCTCACCGAGGTCTCGCCGCGTGGCCGCCGCGTCCGCCTCGAGCGCCGCCAGACGCTCGCCCGAGCTCGCGAGCCGGCGTTCGAGCTCGTGCGAGCCGTCGCGCGCCTCGGCGAGGGCCCGCTCGAGCTCCATCGTCTTCGCCCCCGCGGCCGCGGCCTCGGCCTCCTTGGCCTCGCGCAACGACCCGAGCTCGCCGCGCGTCGCCGAGAGGTCCATGTCGAGCTTGGCCAGGCGCTCGTTCGCCCCGCCAACCTCGCGCGCGAGGTTGGCCTCGAGCGCCGCGATCTTCGAGTCGCGCTCGTTCTCGATCGCGGCCACGCGCTCCGCGTGTTCCGCCCGGAGCGCCTCGAGGGCGGCCTGCTCGCGCTTTTCCGCCTCCGCCTTGGCCGCCGTCACCAGCTCCTCGACCTTCGCTTCGGCGTTGCGCGTCGCGTCGGCCGCTTCGGCCTTGGCCCGCTGCAGCTCCTTCTCGTGTTCGGTCCGCTGTGCGGCGAGGCTCGCCTGGTGCTCCTTGCGTTGGTCGGACGCCAGTGCCTCGAGCGCGTCGCGGTGCGTGCGCTCGGCCTCGGCCTTCGCCTCCGCGACCGCCGCCTCGCGAACCTTCGCGGCCTCTTGCAGATCCGCCAGGCGCCGCTCCTCCGCGTCGTCGAGCGCCTGGGCGTGCTCGGCTCGCTCGTTGGCGAGGGTCTGGTCGATCTCGGCGCGCGCCGCGGCGAATCGCGCGTCGCTGGCGGAGCGCTCTTCCGCGTACTTGCCCTTCAGCTCCGACAGCAGACGCTCTTTGGCCTCGATCTCGGCGCGCGCTCGCTCGAGGCGCCCGCTCGCGTCCTCGCCGGCGCGCTTGGCCGTCGCCGCCTCCTCGACGAGGGACTCGCCCCGCTCCTTGGTCTCCGTCAGCTCGCGCTCCAGGCCGAGGAGTCGCTCGTCGAGATCGGACCGACCGCGTTCGAGCGACAAGGCTCGATCGTGCGCCTCGACGATCTCACGGTCCTTCTTGGACAGCTGCTCCTTGAGGGAGAGGATCTCCTTGTCCTTCTTGTTGAGTGCCTCGCGCAGGTCCAAAAAATCTCGGCTCGAGACCGCGCCGCCTTTCGGCGCCGCGGCCAGGCGCGACTTGAGCTCCTCCACCTCGCGCGCGAGCTGCTCGGTATCCCCGGCGTCGAGCCGCAGCTTGTCGATGTCGCGGCGTGCCTCGTCGAGCTCGCGCTCCACCTCGGTGGCCCGCTCTCTCGCGCGCGCGAGCTCCGCCTGCACACGCTCGTGCTCGGCCGGATCGACCCCCACGGGCGCCGCCGGACGAACGCTCGACGCCCGACCCGGCGCCACCGACTTGCGCGGCGGCGGGTTGACGTCGGGGAGCACGGCCGATCCGTTGCGCGGGGCCCTGGACTCCACGGCGGCGGGGACGGGGGCAGGCGCCGGAATGGATGCCGGCGCTTCCGGCCGCGTGAGCTGGCCGAAGGCCGACTCGGCGAACGCGTCGACGTCGGCGTCCACCCTCTCGAGGGGGCGTCGCGACGGGGACGGCGGCTGCGAGGGCGGCGGCAGCACCTGCGGGGACGAGTCCTCCGCATCCAGCACGAAATCGTTCGCCAGCTCGATCTCGTCGTCGATGACGATCGCGCCGTCGGCGTCCACCTGTTCCGGCGAGGAGAGCGCCACGAAGGCCTGGATGCGCCGGAGCAGGTCCCCGAACGCGATGGGCTTGTGCACGTAGTCTTCCGCGCGGGTCCTCAACTTCTTGTGCTGCTCGAACGTCTCATCGCTGCTCTCGCTCGACATGATGATGAGCGGAACGTCTTTGAGGTTCGGATCCTTCTTGAGCTTGTTGCAGACCGAGAAGCCGTTCATCCGCGGAAGCTCGATCGAAAGGAGGATCAGATCGGGCCGCTCCGACGCTGCCTGCTGGAGACCGAAGTTGCCGTCGTCGACGACGGTGGTGGAGCATCCGAGGTTGCCGAGCTCGGTCTTGAGCTCGCCCGCGAACGCAGGATCGCTCTCGAACACGAGGACTTTGGTGGGCATGGTGGCGGTGCGTCTGACGGGGGGGGCCTTGCCGCGTCTACGGAGTCCAGAAACGCCCGGAATCCGCCGGGATTCGAGGATATGCCGGCGCAAGAAACAGTGTCAACGCGAGGAGTCCACCCGGGCGCCCTCGCGGGGACGCGATGCTTTCTCCTCGTGACCGCTCCGCCCGAGCCGACCCGCGAGCTCCGCCAGCACGCTGCGGAGGTCGATTCCCCGCCAGCGCAACCCTACCAGCACATGGTAGAGCACGTCGGCGGTTTCGGCGATGACACGCTCGTCCCTCTCGCCGGCGAGGGCGCGCGCGAGCTCGTCCGCCTCCTCGCGAATCTTCCCGCCTATCTTCGGGGCGCCCCCGTCGTAGAGGCTCTTCGTGTAGCTCGATGCACCCGTGGCCTGCTTGCGCGCGTCGAGGACAGCCTCGAGCCGCTTGAGCAACGTCTGCGGCTGTTCGCTTGCCTGCTGGAGGGACTCACCCTCGAGCGACTGGAAGAAACAGCTCGGCGCCCCCGAGTGGCAAGTGTTGCCCTTGGGGTCGCCCAGGTAGATGACGCAGTCCGCGTCGCAGTCGGCGAGGACCTGGGAGACGTGGACCTCGGTCCCGCTCGTGCGGCCCTTTTGCCAGAGCTCACCGCGCGAGCGGCTCCAGAACGTCGCGAGCCCGGTGCGCTGCGTCGTGCGGACCGCTTCTTCCGTGGCAAACGCGAACATGCGGATCTCGCCCGTCAATTCGTCTTGCACGACGACGGGGACGAGACCCTTGGCATCGAATTTGAGGGGTAACTGAGACATCGTGCCAGAGAGCGTACACCGGGCCGGAGCGCCGCGCCGCGGCGTGCTAGTCAGCTCGACCAGAGAGTCGATGTCCCGTCGCGCCGAGCTCGCGTTCGCGTCCCCCCGCAAGCTCCCGCGCGCGCGCGACCTCAACGGCCGGGTGGTGGTCCTCGACCTCGCGTTCGCGTCGGAGGCGTCGAGCGGGGGCTTCGAGAAGATCACCCTCCCGTTCATCGAGCAGCTCGGACCCCGCCTCGCCGGGTGGGTCGACCACCACGACCACGTCATGCACGAGCGCTACCGCGGGGATGCGAGGTTCGTCCTGGCGACGAAGGCAGAGCACGGGGCCTGCCCGGAGATGGTCACGCCGGAGGTCATCGCGCGGATCGGCCCCGTCGACACGATCGTCTGTCATACCGACTTCGACGGACTTTGCAGCGCGGCGAAGTGGCTCCGGGAGGGGGTCGAGCCGTACCCCGGGGCGGACGCCGACGCGCGGGCCATCGACACGCGGACCGCCGCGCCTGGGCCGCTGGGCGAGCGGTTCGACCGGGCGCTGCGCGCGCGGCCGAGGGACACGGCGTTGGCCGGCCTCGTCGTTCGCCACCTCGCGGCGGGGCTCGCGGACCCGTCCCTCTGGGAACCGATCGACCGCGCGGCGAGCGAGCTTGCCCCTATCGAGGAGGCGACACGGCGCGTCGCGGCCGGCTACTCGGTCGTGCAGCTCGTCGAACGGAAGGGCGTCCCCCCGTCGGTGCGCTCCCTCGCTTTTCTCGATGTAACCCCCCACCACGGACGCTACGACAAGACTCTTCTCCTGCTCCTGGGTCAGGAGCGCGCCGGTGTGGCGCTCGTCGTCGATACCGACACGGTGACCGTGGCGGCTCGCTTCGACAGCGGCTTGAGCTTCCTCGAGCTCCTCGGCCTCTCGGGGGGCATGCCGACGCTCGTCTCCATCCCCAAGAAGCGACTGCAAGAGACCCTCGAGCGGGTCGGCGTGGACCGCGCGGAGGCCTCGCGCCTCGCCGGGTGAGGACGAGTTTTGCGCAGGTTAGTCACATGATCTTTTCCGTTTTGCAATCTGCGACAAGCCCTCGATTGTCTTCGCGTTCGGGTTGACCTCCGGGACCGACGCGTGGTAGTGGCCTTTCAATATTGAAAGGGCTACGGGTGCCGCGCTCGATCGGCGGCGGGGGTGTTCTTTGATGATGCGCATGGCAGCCAAGGCGTGGGGTTCGTCGCAGCGGGCCGTCGAGGAGATTTTCTTCCAGAACGAGTCCGTGTCTCTCTGCTTGCTGATCAACCGGCGGGCACGGACGATGCGCGTCATCGACTTTCGCGCCGGGCCCACGAGCGCCAAGCGCCTCTTCGTGCAGACGCTGGCGCAGCGCGAGGGGGTCGGAAAAGTTTACACCCTGGTCGAACGCGACGAGGTACAGACCTGGCTGAAGCTCGGGTTCACGAAGGAAGGCAGCATTCCCGGGTTTTACAAGCGCAGCGACGCGTTCATCCTCGGTTTCGTCGTGCCGCCCCCCGGACGCCCGAGGGCCGTCGCGGTCGCCGAGACCGAGGACGTCCCGATGCAGAGCGAGACTCGCCTGCGCGCCGCGGAGGCCATCGGGACGGCGACCATTTCGCCGGCGCAAGAGGCCATGGAGCGGACCATCGCGATGGCCAAGCGTGGACTGCGGGACGCGTCGGAACGACACGTCGCCTCGGCGAAGGTCCTCGCGATCTCGGAGGCGGACGCGCGCAGGAGCGTGGCGGCGGCGCAGCGGACGGGACGCGCCCTGACGGCATTCGAGACCTTCGGGCG
>Ga0070735_10003252_pt1 | contig 14318 bp, 12 predicted proteins | sample Coa_R1_FD_66443 | JGI IMG/M metagenome (GOLD analysis project Ga0070735, IMG submission 66443) | Surface soil microbial communities from Centralia Pennsylvania, which are recovering from an underground coalmine fire - Coalmine... | ecosystem: Environmental > Terrestrial > Soil > Unclassified ...
AGGTCCTCGGGAATTGCAACATACCCGTGCAGGCCGATGACGTCAACATACGGTCCTCCCCCTGCCGCGAGATATTTCGCGAGATACGTCATCTGAAGATCGTCCGACCCGGTCGGTCCATCGCCAGTTTCAGCCGGAGAGCTGATCTGAATACTAGGATCGTAAGACTTTGCAATGGCGCGGACATCCGCACTCATGCGCACTAGCTGCTGAACGGTGCCGATATATTCATTGCTGATATTGGGCTCATTCCAAATTTCGAGGTATTGAATCTTGCCCGGCCCGACATGCTGCATCAACGCGGCGATAAAGGCTTTCAGATAATGATCTGTTCCGCTGCCATCGCGGTTCAAGTCGCTGGGAGGAGCACAACCTCCCGGCGGATAAGCTTTATCAGCGCAAAGGCACTTCGGGCAGGATGACGCCCAGGTTGGAGTGTAAAAGAAGGTGTACATGACACTCGTGCCGTATTGCTGAGCGGTGGCGAGCCAGGTATCGAGATTTGACCATTGGTAGACACCGGGCGCCGTGTTGATGTCCGACCATTTCACATTGGTGGACAATGAGCGCCACGAAGACAGCTCGATCCCCACGGCGGAGGGCCATGGATTGTAGTTGGATGCGGACATCCCGAAGAATTGAGGAGAAATTTGAGCTGTTGCCGGAATTACTGCCAAGACAAATACTGCCACTAGCCGCCACTGCTTCATAGACACCCCTGATTAATGGCTAACCCAAACACGATTTCGGATAAGCGTGCTGTGAGGAGTACAGATCCCGGCGCAGTCCTGTACCTCGCAGACGCGGGTCGACGGGGACACCAAGCGTGGCCAGTGAGCCTGGGGTAGCTACCCGTTTTCAGTGCGCAAAGATTGTTTACTTTCCCAGCGCGAAGCGGCAAGTCGGAACAAACTGCGGAAATTATAGGAACACAAGGTGGGGTGGTCAACGGTCGGAAAATAATCGAAAGTACATACGACTCTCTTCGGCCAACCCCTGCGGAACGCATTTAGGGCCGTTCCGCGACGTCCAAAATCGAGAATTTGGGTTAAATGCGGGAGCGAATCGCCGGAGACTCGCTCCTGCACTTCCCGTTCAGAGTGTTAGTGCAAACGGATCGGCTTCATTCCAATCAATACCGAATTGCCTGAAATCCGCTGATTAACGTTGCCCGTAAGATCATCAAACTCCGAATATCCGCTGGGCACCGGGAAGATTGTCGTGCCACAGGCGCCGTTGGCACACGGCAAAGTGGTCTGCGAGGTATCCCAAACCATCAGGTTGTTCTTCCCGTTGATAACGGACTTGCACTGCCAAACCGTCCCGCTGGTGTTGATGCAGGGGAACGTTGTCCGAATGCCCTGCGCAACCGTCCAGTTGTAGAGCTGCTGCCAGGCCACACCGGCGGGGTTGAGAGTTGCTCCGTCCCCAGGGTTATCGATCAGATTGATGTTGTCGAAGTCCCACCCGAAGTAAGAAACAGCCGATACGTTGGCCGATTGTTGTACCAGCATGAATCGGGAGATGAAAGCCGCATGCATGTCGGGCTGCAAGTTAGATCCATGGGCTCCGCCTTCTGTATCCCACAGGGGCAAACGCGCAGCAGAGGTATGGGCAAGTGCAGCTCTGAGAGGCGTGATCACTTTGGAGACGACATCTTCTGGCTGGTTATAGCACTTGTTGATATTGCTGCAGAGGTACCCGTGAAAGGCAATATAGTCGGCTTCGTTTGCGTAGCCAGCGCCAACCCATTGGCTCATCCAATTCGCGACACCCTGTACGCTGGTGGGCGCCGGGGTAGTGAACTTGGCGTTGGGATCGAGCGAGTGGATGGTATTGTGCAAGTCCTGACACAAGGTATTCAACTGCGCAAGTCCGGGCGCAGTAAACGCATAGTACTCGCTCGGGATATCGGGCTCATTCCAGCATTCCCAATACTTGATGTATGGCTGACGGCCGCCGGCTTGCGGCAGACTTGCGACGTGCTTATAGAGCGCCGCAAGAAAGTGCTTCCAGTGAAGGTCACCGGAACTGACGTCTACGGGGGGCCAGCATCCGCCATATCCCAGATTGTTCGCGCAGACGTCGCTCGGGTTTTGCGAAGCCCACGTCGGAGTGTAGTAAGCGGTGTAGAGGATGTCCTGGCCATTCTGCGTCGCTGTGGAGATCACCCTATCGAAGTGCGAATTGGTGTTCCATGCGTAGCAGGGGTCGGAAACATTGGTTTCGTCCGCCGGCTCACAGGGTTCCAACTGGCTCCAGATGAGGTCTGCGCCCAACGTGCGAAGGATTCCGAAGTTCGCATGTAACTGGGTTGGCCAAGGATCCGAAAGCTTGTTGATGTTAAGAGAAAAGAAACTCGCTGCCGCCGGTAGAGGCGGGGGATTCTGCCCCACTGCTATACCAGTGGCCAGAAGAGAAATAAGTCCGATGGCGGACATTAAACTGCGTTTCATAGTTCGTATCCTTCTGACGCAAGCGCTTCAATCACGCTTGACGACCGATCTGTACTCCCCATGAAACTTGGGGGAGGACTTGAATAGCGGCTGCTTCAGAGGCCAGCCGTCTGCGCTGACGGTCTGAGTATTCCGTGGTGCGGAAATGCTCACAAGGTTGCGAGTGGCGGAGGGCAGCGCGAATCGGGTCAGACCTGGGCGGTGACCAGGCGGACAATTACGTTGGAGGGTTACTACGTATTCCCATGGCCCGTAGAAGTTCAGTTCACTGAAAACAAAAGCAATGGGAAGTCATAATCGCTTGCTGCGCGTGCGATTCAGACAAAATCAACCTTCCAGTATTTCTTGCTCCCATGAGTTTTTGTGGCCGATTGGACACCTCAAATCATGAACGAAAGTCTTCCGTTCGTGAGTTCGCGCAGTGCGTTCGTCCCACACAAAAGCGCTGACGCCAACCTTGAGAGCTAATTTTCCCGTTTGCACGTCTAAGCAATCCGAAGCTACATTGCGGAAGGAGCAACTCATGAAACGGGTGTTTTTATTGGCCTTTCTGATGGTGATGGGTTTGGGGGTGACGACAGCCAGTGCATTCGCGGACGATGCGCCATCCGACCACACCACGCCCAGCTATGACATGAAAGCCCAGGCTCTCCTCGACCTGGGAGCGGTGCAGAAGAAGTTTGTGGATCTGGCGAATACCGTGCCCACCGATAAGTTCAACTGGCGTCCATCGGCGGATTCACGCTCGTTCGCGGAGGTGTTTCTCCACGTGGCGGCGGAGCGTTACCAGATTATGAATCTCATGGGGGCAACGCCGCCAGCGAACTTTGACGGAAAGACCTTCGAGAAATCGACTACCGACAAGGCTCAAATCGTGGACGATCTGAATAAGTCTTGGGACTTCGCCCAGAAAGCCATCAATGGCATGACAAATGCGGATTTTGCTCGGTTGATTCCGAAGCTTGGACCGCAGGCGAATGCCGGGGATGTCGTTTACATTCTCGTCGCCGATGCTCACGAACATCTGGGACAGTCAGTTGCGTATGCGCGCGAAAACGGAATCGTTCCGCCGTGGACAGCCGAGGCCGCAAAGAAGAAAGCCGCCCAGAAATAGGGGCGTGAAAATGGCGCTCAACGTCGAAGGTTCTCTGCGTTGAGCGCTACTCACGCTTTCTCGAGTTCCGATCCCACGCCGGTGGCGTGCACACCGTCGAAATCAACGAAGAAGCACTCGACGGAAAGTTCGGGGAAGTTGGCTTTAACCAACCCAGCAGCACGTTCCAGTTCGCTTTGATGGTGTTTTGCTTCCCTTTGGCGATCGTTTTCGAACGCCGCAAGGCCACCGTAAGTCGCACAATCGGAGTGGCTCGTCAGAAATATTCTGCTTGTGCGATGAAGCCGAATCGACATTCGGACCTGCTCGAGGATGAAATCGCGCTCGAAATCGTTACGCGGGGAAGCCAAGGTCTTGGCTCCGCCCGCGACAACGATCATGTCGGGCCGCAAAATTCCCTGCCGCTGGAGGAACTTGTTGGTGACTAAGCGGATGCGCTGGTCGAAACAGGAAAGTACGGCGGCATCAGCCACATAAGCCTCGGGCGGAGAATCGAAGTGAAAGATTTTCTGCATAGGCGCGCGATCAACAGAAAGTGCACCGAGATAAGACGCAGTTAAGGTTAGCAAAGATGGCCATTTCGCGCGAAATGGTGGGGCGGGCCAGAAGGAACGCTCGGCGGACTGTGAGTCGTGCTGCCAGCTATGGCGCTACTACATCGCTCGCAGCACGACCATGCTGGCATCATCCTGAAAACGGCCGCCGCAGTGAGTGAAGGCAGCTTGCATCAGACTGTCCATTAGTTGCTCTGCGCTTCGCAAGGGGAAGTCCTGCGCGACCGCCGCTACCCGATCCTCGCCAAACGGCTCTTCGTTCTCGTTGGAAGCCTCGACCAAGCCGTCGGTGAACAGGATCAACCGGTCCCCACTCGCGAGTTGCAGATCGCTCTGCTCGTAAACCCAATCGGGGAACTGTCCGAGCACCGCTCCGGCGGCATTGAGTTCACTGGTTGCGCCATCTGCTCTCACCACTATCGGCGGATTGTGACCGGCGTTGCAGTAGGTCAGCCGATTGTGCTCGCTGTCCAGAACTCCGTAGAAGAACGAAATGAACTTACCAACCGGGGTGATGTCGCACAGAATACGGTTCAGGCGGCGGCACAACTCGCGCGGCGGCAATTTTTGCCACATCAGCGGCTTGAGCGCTGCCTGCAAGCTCGACATGAGTAGTGCCGCAGGCAGTCCCTTGCCTGCAACATCAGCGATGCATAGGACGGTCTGCGTCGGACTGACGCGGACGACATTGTAATAGTCCCCGCCAACGAATCGTACGGGCTGTGTCATACCGGCAAGTTCGTAGTCGCTAACAGTGGGCAGCTTCTTCGGAAGCAGATTGTTCTGAATTTCGCGCGCTTCACGAAGTTCATCGTCGTAGCGGCGCTGCGCACGTTTCAACGAACGAGCCCGCTCTACCTGGGCCTCAAGCTTTTGCAGGAGTTGATAGTTCTCCCACGGTTTCTGTACGAAGTCTGATGCACCACGCTGCATGGCTTCAACCGCGAGATCAACGCTTCCCCACGCAGTCATAACCAGCAACGGCGTCCGAGGGTCGCGCGCCCGGATCTGCGAAACCAGCTCAAGCCCTTCCCCACCAGCCGTCGTGTCGCGAGAATAGTTCATGTCGAGGAGCAGAACGTCGAATTCATTCGCCTCAAGCGCCTGCAGCACGCGAGCCGGCTGGCTGACCACGTCGATCTGATAGCCATGGCTCTTCAACAGCAGCTCGAGCGCATCGAGGACGTGCGGTTGGTCGTCGGCAACCAGGATCCTTGGAGTTACATCCTGGGGCAAAACTTGGGAAGTTATATTCAGGTTTTGCATGACATAGCATTTTGCATCCCCGGGGCCAGAGAGAACCACGTGTAACCTATTGATTTAAAAGTACCGACGGGTTTCGCTACCAGGAAAGTTGTGCGCCCTCGGGAAGCGGTGTTCAAAAGCGGACAAAATAGACATAACATTGTTAGCCACGAAATCGTGACTTCATTTTCCGGCTGCGATAGCATGACTCTCAGGTTTTGCTACTTTTGGCATGCAAATGGAATCTATGGGAAATATGGATATGAGTTTCCTTCCACCCCTCCGCTGTTGTTGCTTCTATTGTCGCTAAGCGTTTCTTTTGCTTTCTTTCTTCTTCCGACCACGGTCATTAAGATTCCAAGGAGCCACAGATGAAGATCGCTCATGATGTCACGGAGTTAATCGGACGAACTCCCCTCGTTTATCTGAATAAAGTGACGGATGGTTGTGCCGCAACCGTTGCTGCCAAGCTCGAAGGATTCAATCCCTGCGCCAGCGTGAAGGACCGCATCGGCGTAAGTATGATCAGGGAGGCAGAGAAAGCTGGAAAAATTCAACCGGGCAAAACGGTGCTGATTGAACCGACCAGTGGGAACACAGGAATCGGCCTGGCGTTTGTAGCCGCCGTGAAAGGCTACAAGCTAATCCTCACCATGCCCGAAACAATGAGCCTGGAGCGGCGCGTGCTTCTGCGAGCATTCGGTGCAGAGATCGTGCTGACACCCGGGCCAAAAGGAATGAAGGGAGCGATTGCTAAGGCCGAAGAGCTGCTGCGAGCGAATCCCAACGGTTTCATACTGCAGCAATTCGATAATCCCGCGAACCCGAAAATTCATGTCGAGACGACCGGTCCTGAAATCTGGAACGATACCGATGGCGCGGTAGATATTCTGATTTCCGGCGTCGGAACGGGCGGCACGATCACGGGAGTTTCCGAGTACATCAAGCCGAAGAAGGCTTCTTTCAAAGCGATCGCCGTCGAACCGGCGGATAGCCCGGTGCTCTCAGGCGGATCGCCGTCGCCCCACAAAATCCAAGGACTGGGAGCTGGCTTCGTGCCTTCGATTCTTCGCACGGACTACATCGATGAGATCGTCACCGTCACCAACGACGAGTCGATCGAGATGGCACGACGTCTGGCAAAAGAGGAAGGCCTGTTGGTAGGAATTTCCTCCGGAGCTGCCGTGGCGGCAGCGTTGAAAGTGGCTCGACGAAACGAAAATGCCGGTAAACTTATTGTCGTGGTGTTGCCGGACTTCGGCGAGCGTTACCTGACAAGCGTACTTTTCGATAGCCTGCGGAACGAATCGTTACAAATGGAGACAGCCACAGTTTGACATGCCTCACCTCGCCTCACTGATTCGAGAGGATGTGAGAACGGTGCTGGAGCGGGATCCAGCGGCGCGATCGAAGCTCGAAGTCTTTTTATGCTATTCCGGCCTGCACGCGCTGTGGGCGTACCGGGTGAATCACTGGCTGTGGAAACATGGAATGTTCTTGCCGGCGCGAGCGTTCTCCCAATTCGCGAGATTTCTCACTGGAATTGAAATTCACCCTGGAGCAGAGATTGGTCGTCGCCTGTTTATCGATCATGGGATGGGAGTGGTGATCGGCGAAACAGCCATTGTGGGCAATGATGTCACGCTTTATCAGGATGTAACTCTGGGCGGGACGGGCAAGGAACACGGAAAACGACATCCGACCCTCGGCGATAACGTGGTAGTCGGCGGTGGCGCGAAGATCCTCGGGAATATTACAGTCGGCCACAATTGCCGCATCGGGGCCGGCTCTGTGGTCCTGAGAAACGTCCCCGACGACTCAACAGTGGTAGGCGTACCGGGACACATCATTTTCCGGAACGGCAAGCGTGTAGTCATTACCGATCCAAAACAAATCAACGATCCGCTGTCCGAGGCGCTGGCAGCCGTGGCGGCGGAAGTCAATAAGCTGCGCGAACGGGTTTGCCAGCTGGAAGGTGAAGTGGCGGCTGGAAACACGGAGTCCGCCGAATCTTTGTCTCGGATCATGGCCGATATCGACTACCAGATTTAGCTCGTTACGTAGGTCGTTCCTGAGTAGATCTTGCTCGTGACTGCGATCACTGCGACAAGTTCACTTTTCTCCTATAAGGGAGGGTGAGCGATCGTCCTCCCATTGCAGCCTCCGCTAGCGGCGCAATCAGCGAAGCCGCATTTCCACACATCAATCCGTGGATCGTCACCGTGTCGATCATGCTGGCGACGTTTATGGAGATTCTTGACACGACGGTCGTTAACGTTTCGATTCCTCACATCGCAGGAAATCTGGCATCCACGGTCGAGGAAGGCACGTGGGTCGTTACCTCGTATCTGGTGGCCAATGCCATCATTTTGCCGATCTCGGGATGGCTCGCTACCTACATGGGGCGCAAGCGCCTTCTGCTGACTTGCGTCGCGGGATTCACGATTACTTCTCTGTGCTGCGGATTGGCGACGACGCTTCCTGGGCTGATTTGCTTCCGCATCTTGCAAGGCTTAACCGGCGGAGGTTTGCAGCCTTTGTCACAGGCAATTCTGCTCGAAACCTTTCCGCGGAAGCAGCACGGACAGGCAATGGCCGCCTTCGGAATCGGAATTCTTCTGGCCCCGATTCTTGGCCCTACACTCGGTGGATGGATTACCGATAACTACACTTGGCGCTGGATCTTTTATCTCAACTTGCCGGTTGGAATGCTGTCGTTGATGATGATCAAGCAGTTCGTCTTTGATCCGCCTTATATCAAGCGCAGCTCAGCGCGAGTGGATCTCTGGGGCATTGGATTTCTTGCCCTTGGCCTCGGGGCACTGCAGGTATTTCTTGATACCGGCCAGCGCAAAGATTGGTTCTCCTCAAATTACATTCGCGCGTTTGGGGGTCTGGCGATTGCAGGTCTGGTTGCGCTGGTCATCCGTGAACTCAAGGTCAAGGATCCGGTTGTCGATTTGCGAGCACTGGCAAATCGTTCATTCAGCACGGGCGTTTTCTTGATAGGTCTGCTGGGATTCGTTTTGTACGCGAGCCTTGTACTTTTGCCGATCTACCTGCAGACCCTCCTCGGATATCCCGCTTACAACGCGGGGCTGGCTCTCTCGCCGCGCGGCCTCGGTGCACTGATATTCACCCCGATCGCCGGGCACTTTACCAGCAAAAATGATCCGCGACGTCTGCTCGTGGTCGGGCTGATTCTTGGCTCAGTGACGATGTTCATGCTTTCCGGACTCAACCTGAATGCCGGGTATATGGACATCTTCTGGGCGCAGGTTCTGCAGGGTGTAGCACTCAGTTTCTTGTTTATTCCGCTTATGGCGCTGGCGATGTCGGGAATTGCGAAAGAAAAGATGGGCAACGCCACCAGCATCTTCAACTTGATGAGGAACGTTGGTGGGAGCGTCGGAATCGCAGTCATGACCACGTTCCTCGCGCGGCGCTCGCAGTTTCATCAGAGCCGACTGGTGGAGCGCGTCACTGGCGGCAATCTGCCGACAAGAAACATGCTGCAAGAGCTAACGGCATTTTTCTACAGCAAGGGCGCGGATTCGTACACAGCCTCCCGGAAGGCTTTGGGCACCGTCTATTGGCTCGTGCAGCAGCAGGCCAGCATGCTGTCGTTCGTAGAAGCATTTTGGGTCATGGGGATCTTGTTCCTGGCGATGCTACCGTTCATTCTGCTGCTAAGGCACACGAAGCATATACCCGCGCGAGAGCCGCGCGCCGAAGCGATTCCCCGGCAACTCGAACGCCAAGCAGAGCCGCTCCCTCTTGATCACGAAGAAGAGTTGGAGGAGGTATTCGCGGATTAAGGTTTGGGAGCCGGTGTGGAATTCCCCATATCTACAGCGACCTTCCACGTACCGTCTTTCTGTTTCCGCCAGACCGTTATGTATTTTCCATACTCAACGGTCGGCTTGCCGTCTTTGTCCTTGGAGCGGAACTCATAGGTTCCGAAGGTGTAACCAAGGTCGCCGGAAGCTGAGATGTCAGCGGAAACTGGCGTCCAGGTAAGATGGTTGTCTTTCTGATCGAGGAATCCCATGGTTTTGGCGATGTCTTGTTTGCCATGCAGCGCATCGGCTCCGTTCGGCAACTCGACGGCGTCCTGCGAATAGTAAGCCATGTATCCCTGCGAGCCATGTTCAGCGGCCGCCTTCATAAACTCAGTTTCCAGTTTTAGTAGGGCGTCGGCATTGCTTCTCTGTTCTGAACGGGCTTTTCCGGAAAAGACGGTCATCATGGACAAGACTAAGACCAGCGCCAACCCTTGTGACCTCATGCAATCCTCCTGCAGCGGAGTGTAGGGGAAAACACTGAAAATGCAAAGCATGGTAGGTCGCCGGTTTCCGTTGCCCGGCTTGCCATTGACTCGCTACTGGCAGCGGGGTACCCTATCTGCAATGGTAGTTGCTTGCACCTTTGGAGCGAGCATTCCGGTCGATCCACCTTCAAACAGCAGGAACTTTTTGCGCTATCGCAGCAGGTATGCCTGCCGGTCCCGTCTGACATCTAAAGCGAACGCCATAGAGCGTGCGCAAGCGGCGCGCGGAGGGACGCGCCAACACTGAATGAAGAAAAGTATCGAGATTACTCCTCACGTAGAGACTCTGTTCGGAACCCGCGACGAAAATCTGCACGTGCTCGAAGACGGTCTGAACATCAACATCGACCTGCGCTCCGATTCAATCGAACTGGAGGGCGCGCCTGGGGATGTCGCCCGCGCGGAGCAAGTACTTACGGACTACGATCAACTGCAGCGGTCGGGTCACACCTTCAACAACGGCGACTTGAATAGCATGCTGCGTGTGCTGATTGCCGATCCCAAGACCACGCTGAAGGGTCTGGCTGAAGCGGGACGCCAGCGCTCGTTCGGACGGCGGACGGTCCAGCCCAAGAGCCTGAACCAACGTCGCTATCTGGACGCGATCGAACAGCACGACATGGTATTCGGCATCGGTCCGGCGGGAACCGGAAAGACCTATCTTGCCGTGGCAATGGCGATTGCCGCTCTGCTGGCAAAGCGGGTGAACCGGATCATTCTTGCGCGCCCTGCGGTTGAAGCCGGCGAGCGGCTTGGGTTCCTGCCCGGAACCCTCCAGGAAAAAATTGATCCTTATCTGCGTCCGCTGTATGACGCACTTTACGACATGCTCGATCCCGAGAAAGTCGATCGCTACCTCGAGAAAAATGTCATTGAGATTGCGCCGATCGCCTTCATGCGTGGTCGCACCCTCAACGATTCGTTCGTGATTCTGGACGAGGCACAGAACACCACGTCGGAGCAGATGAAGATGTTCGTGACTCGCCTGGGATTCAACTCGAAGGCAGTCATCACCGGGGACATTACGCAGATCGATCTGCCGAATGCGCGCCGGAGCGGTCTTCTGGAGGCTATCGACGTTCTGAAGACCGTGCAGGGATTGAGCTTCGTGTATTTCGACGAAGGTGACGTAGTACGCCACCACTTGGTGCAGCGCATTATTCGCGCTTACGACGAGCACAAGAACCGGATCGCAGAACAGCAATTGTCTCTGTTGGAACCGAAGGCCGGGGTTGACCTGCGCCCACAGGACTATGAAAGCCAGAAACTAGAAAACAACGAATAGAGAGATAGAATTGTGCAGGAGGGTGGCCCAAATGGCAGCCCTCCTGTTTGCTTTTGAAAACATAAGACATTTCGTTTGGTCACTATGAGAAAACGCGTGGCCGGGTTGAGCGAAACCTCCCTGGAGCGATTCCTGTTACGGGCGCGCAAAGCAGTGCGGACGCGCGGCAAGGTCAATCTGCTGATCACGGGCAGTCGCCAGTTGCAAGCGCTAAACCAGCGCTTTCGCGGAAAAAACAAACCGACAGATGTTCTTTCGTTTTCCGTACCTCCCGAACATAGCTCCGGACTCGCTGGAGATGTGGCGATCTCGGCGGACATCGCTAAAGCCAATGCGCGCAGACTTGGGCACTCGACAGCCGAGGAAATCAAGATTCTTGCGCTGCATGGCGTCCTGCATCTTGCTGGCTACGACCACGAACGCGATCACGGCGAAATGGCGCGAAAAGAGCAAACACTGCGAAAATCCCTTGGTTTGCCGATAAGTTTGATTGAGAGGACCCAACAAGAGCCTTCAAACCACTCTCAAAAACTCGGACGAAAAGGATCTAGTTCAAGAACGCCTCGATGAACCTTGCCCTCGCTATCGTATTTCTGTTGTTGCTGGGGTTGTTGGCACTGGTCTCGTATGTGGACCGGCTTTACTCGGAGATCGGTAAATTTCTGTCCCGCGATTTTCAGGACAACATTGATGCCTTTGAAGAAAAGGTGGAACCGCGCTTGGGCGTAACTCGCACCCGCTCTTCCCTGTCGATGGGCGTCTTGACGCACATCACGATGGCGGCTATTGCCATGCTCGTCGGTTTCACCGTTTTCCGCGACCGGGCCTGGAGTGCGCAGGAGATTCTGCAAGCCACGCTCAGCCTGATTCTCGTTGTCATCATCTTTAACCGATTTCTACCGTTTGTCTTTTTCTCGCGGACCAAAGGACAATGGTTGGCCCATTGGGCACTGTTCTTAAGGGTGCTGATCTACCTTGTGATGCCGGTGACGCTGGTGGTCGGTTTTCTGCAATCTGTGGCATCGCTGACGAAAGAACACTCGGAAAAGGAACCGGAAACCCAGGCCGAGGCGGTTGATGCCTTGATCGAGGCGGGGCAGGAGGAAGGGATTCTAGACGAGAGCAACCGGGATCTGATCCAGTCGGTTGTGGAGTTCGGGGAAAAGACGGTGCGGGAGGCGATGAAGCCGCGACCGGATATTGTTGCCGTGCCGACCAATACGACGGTTGAGCAATTTGTCGAACTGCTGCGTGAAAAGCCATTCTCACGTGTCCCTGTCTATGAAGGAACGATTCACAACATAAAGGGCATCGTCTATGCACAGGATGTATTGCAAGTGCCCGACACGGAGGCGCGCACCCGCACGGTGGATACGCTCATGCGCAAAGATGTTTATTTCGTTCCGGAAAGCAAACTGGGGAGTGACTTGCTGCGAGAAATGCAGAAGAACAACATTCGTATGGCGATTGTCGTCGACGAGTATGGCGGCGTAGCAGGACTCGTTACCATCGAAGACCTCGTCGAAGAGATCGTAGGTGAAATCGGCGATGAGCATGAGAAAGCTGACGTCGTGCGCGAGAACGATAATTCCTACGTCGTGCCCGGCAACATGGACGTAGATCGCCTGGATGAGCTTTTCGGCATGAAGCCTGAAGGCAAGGAGTCTGCGACCGTCGCGGGATTGGTGAGCGAACTGGCCGGACGCATTCCACAAAAGGGCGAGGTGGTCGCAGACGAAGGCCTGCGCTTTGAGATTCTGGAATCCACCCAACGCCGGGTGCGAAAGGTGCGGATAACGGCGCTCCAACCCCGGCAGATGAAATTGATGTAGCTCGCAGAATTCTGAAATACTCTCAAGCTAATGTCTTTTCGCTCCGGATTCGTCTGTATCCTAGGCCGGCCCAACGCCGGGAAATCCACATTGTTAAACGCACTGGTGGGGCAGAAACTCGCGATTGTCAGTCCGAAACCGCAGACCACGCGGAACAGAATTTTGGGAATTGTTCGGGTTCAGGAAAGCAAAGGCCATTCGGGTGGACAGATCATTCTGTTGGACACGCCGGGAGTGCATCGCCCGGACAGTTCACTGGGGCGCAAAATGATGAACGAAGTGCGCGAGGCGATGGAAGGGTGCGACCTCGTGTTGCTGATTGCCGACGTCAAGCAACGCTTCGGGCCGAGTGACGAGTTTGTGCTCCAAATGGCGAAGAAATCCGGGACGCCGGTATTCTTGCTGCTCAATAAAATTGATCTGCTGCCGCAGAAAGACAAACTGCTACCGATCATCGAACACTATGGAAAGCTTTATCAGTTTAAGGAAGTCATTCCGCTTTCCGCGAGAAAACGCCAGGGGCTTGATCTTCTGCTCGACAAAATCATGGGAAATCTGCCCAAGGGATCTCCTTCTTTTCCGGAAGACCAACTCACTGACCAGCCTGTGCGGTTCATGGTGGCGGAGATCATTCGCGAGGAAATCCTAGTCGAGACAAGCGAGGAAATCCCTTATGCCACCGCGGTCGCTATCGATCAATTTGAGGAAGGAAAAAAGCTGACGCGGATTGCGGCAACTATCCATTGCGAGCGCGAGGGCCAGAAACGAATTCTGGTCGGCAAGAATGGGCAGATGCTAAAGAAAATCGGCACCGCTGCGAGATTGCAAATCGAGAAATTGGTCGGGACGCGCGTTTTTCTGGAACTCTTTGTTAAGGTCAGCCCTGCCTGGCGCGAGTCGCATGCATTTATCGAGGAATTGGATTGGCGCCGCGAAGTGGAGAGGTAAGATGTCGGGATAATAGGTTCTTCCCGACAGCCGACCAGCGGCCCTATATATTCTTCGAGGCCGCGTCCGAATTACTCTTTCGGCGCGATTCCTAGCGTCTTCATCTTGCGATAGAGGTGGCTGCGCTCAAGGCCGAGGACTTCCGCCGTGCGGCTGACGTTGCCGTGATTTTCGTCGAGCTTCTTCAAGATGTAGTCGCGTTCGTAGGCTGCACGAGCCTCATGCAAGGTGGATGAATCGCCTGCCGGGGTTCGTCGTGCGCCATCACGATGTACCAACGGCGGCAAATGTTTGCGCTCGAAGCGAACAATCGTCGGATTCATAATGACGATGCGCTCAATCACGTTACGTAATTCACGCACGTTCCCTGGCCAGGAATACCGCATCAGGACGTCAACCGCGTCGTCGCTGATCTCTCGCGACCGGCGTCCGTAGGCGGTCGAGAACTCCTTCAGAAAATGCCGTCCAAGTACCGGAACATCTTCTTTGTGCTCGCGTAGCGGAGGTACTGAGAACGGAATCACATTCAAGCGATAAAACAGATCCTCACGAAA
>Ga0070735_10003253_pt1 | contig 14317 bp, 11 predicted proteins | sample Coa_R1_FD_66443 | JGI IMG/M metagenome (GOLD analysis project Ga0070735, IMG submission 66443) | Surface soil microbial communities from Centralia Pennsylvania, which are recovering from an underground coalmine fire - Coalmine... | ecosystem: Environmental > Terrestrial > Soil > Unclassified ...
CCCGCTGCTGTGCGCCGAGGACGGCCCGGTCTACCAGGTGCGCCGCTGGTACGAGCAGTTCTACTGCGACGTGGCCGACATCGCGCCGGACATGGTGGCGCGGTACGAGTTCGAGATCGACACCACCCGGGCGGTGGCCGGGTGGGAGGCGGAGGTCGCGGCGAACCTCGCCCAGTCTCGTGGCGCTTCCGGGTCTGATGGTGGCTGATGCTCGCTGAGGACGAGCGGCGGGCCCGGTTCGCATCGGTGTCGTGCGGGAGGTGCGGGGCGGCGGTGCTGGCCGCGAAGTTCAGCCCGGAGCACACCTCGGTGCAGTGGACGGCGGCCGCGGTTGGTTTGTGCCGTGAATTCGGCGCGGCCGGCCGGCCCAGCGCGCTGGTCGAGGGGTGCGGCAGCCTGCGGTCCAGCATTTCCGCGGCTGTGGAGTCGGGGCGGCTTGAGGTGTCGCCGCCCTGATGGCCGCCCGGGAATACGTCCAGGTCCGGGTGGCCGAGGTGGTCCGGGAGACCGGCGACGCGTGCTCGCTGGTGCTGGACGCGGGCTTTGACTACCGGCCGGGGCAGTTCGTCACGGTGCGGGTCCCGTCGGACGTGTGCGGCTCGGTGGCGCGGTGCTACTCGCTGTCGAGTTCGCCGCTGGCCGGCGAGCGGCCGGCCATCACGGTCAAGCGGACGGCCGGCGGGTACGCGTCGAACTGGATCCTTTCCCGGGTGACGGCCGGGACCGTGCTGGACATGCTGCCGCCGGCCGGGACGTTCTGCCCCTCGTCGTGGTCCGGGGACTTCCTGCTGTTCGCGGCGGGCAGCGGGATCACCCCGGTGATGTCGATCCTGAAGTCGGCGCTGGCCTCGGGGCGCGGCCGGGTGGTGCTCGTGTACGCCAACCGGGACGAGGACTCGGTGATCTTCGGTTCCTTGCTGCGCCGGCTCGTGGTGGATTCGGGCGGCCGGCTGGTGGTGGTGCACTGGCTCGACTCGCTGCTCGGGCTTCCTTCCGTAGCGGCCCTGGCGGCTTTGGCCCGGCCGTATGTGTCGTATGACGTGTACGTCTGCGGGCCCGACCCGTACCTGGGCACGGTGCGCTCGGCGCTGGGGCTGCTCGGGGTGCCAGGCGGGCGGGTGCACGCGGAGCGGTTCGTGTCGCTGGCCGAGAACCCGTTCGAGGTTGTTGCGGTGCCGGACAGCGCGATGGCCGCCACGCTCGTGGTCACGCTCGATGGCACGACGACGACGCTGGCCTGGCCGGCCGGCGCCCGGATGCTGGACGTGCTCATCGATGCGGGGCTCGATGCCCCCTACTCCTGCCGCCAGGGCATCTGCGGGGCCTGCGCCTGCCAGCTCACGGGAGGGAAGGTGGACATGGCCCACAACGAGGTGCTCGAGGCCGCCGACATCGCCGACGGCTACATCCTGGCCTGCCAGGCTGTGTCCCTGACCCCCGAGGTCAGCGTCAGCTACTGAGGCGGGTAGAGCGTGCTGATCAGGTCGATGCCGCCCGCACGGCCTTCACTGACGAAGGTCGCGTAGGCCGGGCCCGCCGGATCGGCCGGCGCAGGCTGGCCGAGCGCGGCGAGCGCGCCCCGGCACCGGGCCGCCAGGACCAGGTCGCCGACGGCGGCCCCGGCCGTCATCAGCCGGGCCAGGATCTGGGCCTGCAGGATCGGGTCCCGTGTGATGGCGGCGGCGGGCACGCCCTGGAGGAGGAGATCTCGGGCGGCCGCGGGTTCGCACGCCGCGCGCAGCCCGGCAAGCTCGAGGAAGGTCCTGGCGGTGCAGCGAAAGTCGCCGGCCTGCCGGAAGACCGGCAGGGCCGCGTCGAGCAACGGCCGGGACGCGCCGGAGTCACCCCGAATCCGCTGGTACTTGGCGCGGGCCAGGCGGACGTGAGCGAGCTCGTGGCGGAACCCGTGGCCGGCGGCGTAGGTCTCGCACTCGTCCAGCCAGACCGGCACGTCAGATACGCGGACGCGCGCGTCCACGGCCCGGTCGGCGAGCATGAACCGGACGTTGTTCGCGTGCAGCAGATCACCGGCCACGACGAACCGGGTGACAGCCTGCTCCCAGTCGGCGAAGGCCTCGCCCAGCGCGGCGCGGGCCCGGCCGCGCGCCTGCAGCGCGAAACCTTCCAGCCAGGGATCCGGGGCCGTCGCGGCGTATGAGATGGTCCGGTCCAGGCAGCGGACGGCCGCGCTCTCGTCCTGGTGGTGGGCGTGCACCCAGCCGACGGCCAGGCCGGCGAGCGCTTCGTCTCTGACGCTGACCGCGGCCTGAGCGCTGCGGCGGGCCAGCCGCTCCGCGTCCGCCAGGCTCATGTACTTGACCACCAGGCTGGCCCAGGCCAGCGCCTCGCTGCTCCACTGCGGCGGGTGCCGGCTGGCGATGTCCCGGATCAGCTCCAGGCCCGGCCTGCTCGGCTCGGTCTCGATGAGCTGGCTGGCCGACACGAGCAGGCGGTCGGCCAGCGCCGGGTCGTGGCCGGCCGCCCAGGCCAGCGCGGCGAGCAGGTTGGCCTCGTCGAAGTCCGCGCGGGGGGCCGCGGCGGGCGCGTGGTGATAGCGGGCGCGGACCGCATCGGCGGCCACGTCGCGGAAGTACCGGGCGTGCTCGCGCAGCACCTGGTCAGCGGCCCCAGGTTCGGCTTGCTCCCGGGCGAAGGCCCGGATGACCTCGAGCAGCCGGTAGCGGGCCGGTCCTTCCGGCGGCAGGCGCATGCTGACCAGTGACTGCTCAACCAGCCGCAACAGGACCGGGCGCGGATCCGGTCCCGGGCCGACGGCTTCGACCAGCGCGAGGGTGAACTCGCCGGGGAGGGCCGCGAGACGGCCCAGCAGGCTGCGCCCGGCGTCATCGAGCAGCTGCCACGACCACGCGATCGCCGATGACAGCGACCGGTGCCGGTCGGCTCCGGCCGCCCGGTCCAGGGTATCGAGCCGGTGCCGCAGGCTGCCGATCAGTTCCGCGACGCCGAGATGGCCGACGCGGGCGGCCGCGAGCTCGATGGCCAGCGGCAGCCCGTCGAGGCGGTGGCAGATCGCCGCGACGTGCGGCGCCGACGCCTGGTCGAGACGGAACCGCGGGGACGCGGCCAGGGCCCGGTCCAGGAAGAGCCGGCCGGCCGCGCTGGCCCGCACCTCCTCAAGCGTCGTTCCGGCCGGCAGCGGCAGCGGCAGTAGCGGAACGACCTGCTCGGCGTCCAGGCCGAGCGGCGTGCGGCTGGTGGCCAGGACGTGCAGGGCCGGGATCCCCCGGGCCAGCGCGCTGAGCGCCTCGCCGGTGGCGCCGGCGACGTGTTCGCAGTTGTCCGCGACCAGGAGTGTCTCGGTTCCGGCCAGCGCGATCCGGGCGGCGGCCACCATACCGCTCAGGTCGCTGGCCTGGTAACCGCCACCGAGCGCGCCGGCGATAAGGACCCCGACATCGGCCTCCCCGGCCGGGGCGAGATCGACCATCCGCACCGCGCCGCGCCAGCGGCGGGCGGCCTCCAGCGCCAGCCTGGTCTTGCCGCACCCGGCCGGGCCCACCAGGCAGACGAGCGGGCCGGCGGCCAGCACCTCGCCCAATCCGGCCAGCTCGTCATCCCGGCCCACGAAGCTGGTCAGCGACAGGGGCAGGACCTGCTCGGCCTCAAGCCGCCGGGCGAAGTCGGCCAGGGCGGGGCGTCCGGGGAGCCCGAGCTTGCGCAGCAGCGCCGAGATGTGACTCTCGACCGTGCGCACGGAGATGACCATCCGGTCGGCGATCTCCCGGTTCGACAGCCGCTGCCCGATCGCCGCCAGGATCTCCGCCTCCCGGGCCGTGACTCCGGCCGCGGCCAGGCGAGCCTGCCCGCCACGCTGCATGCATCACATCCTCGCAAACGACACGCAGACGCGATCCGTGGAGTGCACGGATGCGCCCGCGCGCATCCGCCGCCATAATCGGGCCAGCTGTTAAGACCAGACGGAGGGAAAGCCATGCCACTGACCATCGGCGATACCGCCCCGGACTTCGAGGCGGAAACGAGCGAGGGGCCGATCCGCTTCTACGACTGGCTCGGCGGCTCCTGGGGGGTCCTGTTCTCGCACCCCAAGGACTTCACGCCGGTCTGCACGACCGAGCTCGGCTACATGGCCAAGATCAAGCCGGAGTTCGACCTGCGTGGCGTGAAGATCATCGGCCTGTCGGTCGATTCCACCGGCGACCACGAGCGGTGGGCCGCCGACATCGCCGAGACCCAGGGCACCGCGCCGAACTACCCGATCATCGCCGACCACGACTTCAACGTGGCCAAGCTGTACGGGATGCTGCCCGCCGACGTCTCGGGCGACGCCAAGTCGCGCACCCCGGCGGACAACCAGACGGTCCGGAACGTGTTCGTCATCGGCCCGGACAAGAAGATCAAGCTGGTCCTGGTCTACCCGATGACGACCGGGCGCAACTTCGACGAGGTGCTGCGGGTGGTCGACTCGCTGCAGCTGACCGCCAAGCACAAGGTGTCCACCCCGGTCAACTGGAAGCAGGGCGAGGACGTCATCATCGCCGGCTCGGTCAACAACGAGCAGGCCAAGGAGCTGTTCGGCGAATGGCGGGAGCCCAAGCCGTACATCCGGATCGTGCCCCAGCCCAAGTAATCGGTCTACGTCGCTAGCCGAAGGTAAAAGCGAAGGTCTGGACGCCGGGGTCGAGGAAGGTGATCTCGAAGGTGCGGGCCCTGACCGGGCCGGCCTGGCGGATGAGCTGGTGGAGCCGCGGTTCGGAGATCGTGCCGCGGCCCCCGGCGTCCACGTCGCCGCCGTGGTCGTCGCCGGGCGGCTGCCCGTCCAGGGTGACCTGGAAGCGCACCGCGGTGTCCGGGGCCCGCGGGCCGGTTACCAGGTGCAGGTCACGGGCCTGGAAGCGGTAGGCGAGCCGGCCACCAGCCTCGTTCAGCGTGGTGGCCTGCCCCCCCGCCGTCCAGTCCCCGGCCAGGGCCCAGTGGTTGAGCCTTAGCTGTTCGGGAGCGTCGTAGACGTACGGCCGGTCCGGGTGCAGGCCGCCGGGAGAGGCGAAGTTCTCGGTGCGCCCGTAGCCGGTGTAGTTCTCCGGCGATCGCAGGGTGGCCCAGTCGGCGGGCGTCTCGAGACCGGGGGCGTCCGGCGTCACCAGGTCCAGGTTCTGGGTCCCGGCCGTCCCGGCCGTCCCGGCCTCGTTCAGCAGCTGCTGGATGACCATCTCGGACTGCTGGTATTCGCCTTCGCCGTAGTGGTGGTGGCGGATCTGTCCCTGCGCGTCGGCGAAGTACAGCGCGGGCCAGTAGTAGTTGTCGAACGCGCGCCAGACCGCGTAGTCGCTGTCGATCGCGACCGGGTAGGTGATGTTCATGTCCTTGACGGCGCGACGGACGTTCGGCTCGTCGTGCTCGAAGCCGAACTCGGGGGTGTGCACCCCGATCACGACCAGGCCCTGGCTGGAGTATTTCCCGGCCCAGGCACGGACGTAGGGCAGCTGGCGCAGCCAGTTGATGCAGGTGTAGGTCCAGAAGTTGGCCAGGACGACCTTCCCGCGCAGCCCGGCGGGGGTCAGCGGCGGGGAGTTCAGCCAGCCGGTGGCGCCGTCGAACGAGGGCAGCGCGCCCTCGACGGGCAGCCGCGAGGCGGTGTGCAGCCCGGCGGGCACGGGCCAGTGTGGTTTCATGACATACCTCCCTGTTCGGGTCCGCTGCTGTCTTGTGCTGCTGTTCTCCTGGTGCGCGGTGGTCCCGGCTCTATGGTCGCGCTTCGGCTGCCTCGTGAGCCCCGGGGGGGACCCTGGTCCCGACCCTGGTCCGGGACCACCGGCATGGGGTGCGTGGTCCACAAACCCCGTCTATCGGGGCCTGTGTGCCACAACCCCCGAACGCGTGCCCTCCTCGCATGGGGCCTGTGGACCACGAGCCCCGTCTATTGGGGGTTGTGTGCCACAAGCCCCAGATGGTCCCGGCTCCGGGCTCCCGGCCCCCGGCTGCTGGATCAGGGCTTGCGGGCGACGCCGGCCAGGAAGGTGGCGGTGGGGGCCTTGTGGTCCGGGGCGGGTGTGTCGCCGGTCCAGAGACGGACCGGGACGACGCCGGGCGGCAGGAGGTCCAGGCCGTCGAAGAAGCTCCGGATCTCGTCCAGGGAGTGGATGTAGAGCCGGGCGGCGGTGTACTCCGAGGTGAAGTTCGCGCTCTCGGACCGGTTGCCGGAACCGCACGAGATAATCACGTAGCTGCCCGGGACGATGGCGCGGGCGACCGTGGCGGCCACCTCGCGGGCGGCGTCGGCCGGCGCGAAATGCAGGACGGCGGACATGATCAAGCAAACGGGGGCGGCCAGGTCGATCAGGGCGGTCAGACCGGGATCGGCCAGGATGCGGGCGGGGTCGCGCATGTCGCCGGGCACCGCGATCACGCCGGGGCTCTTGGCCAGCAGGCTGCGGGCGTGCGAGATCACGACCGGGTCGTTGTCCACGTACGCGACGCGTGCCGCCGGGTCGACGCGCTGGGCGATGTCGTGCGTGTTCACCGCGGTGGGCAGGCCGGCGCCGACGTCGACGAACTGCCGGACCCCGCGATTGGCCACGTAACTGACGGCACGCTGGAGGAAGTGCCGGTTCTCCCGGGCCATCTGCGCGCTGGGCGGGTGGACGGCCAGCATCTTCTGGGCCAGCTCGCGGTCGGCCGCGAAGTTGTCCTTGCCGCCCAGCCAGTAATCCCAGACGCGGGCGATGTTCGGCTTGGTCGGGTCGAATGGCTCCACCGCTCCGCCCCTCCCCTCACGTTCTGCGTAGCGTAACGCCTTCCGTGGCGGCGTGGTGGCCGGCGCGGCGGCCGGAGAAGACGCAGTCGGCCAGGGACAGGCCGCTGACGTAGGAGCGGGAGCACAGGCCGGCCGCGGTGCGGCCGGCGGCGTACAGGCCGGCCACCGGGCGGCCGTCGGGGCGCAGGACCTGGCCGGTCTGGGGCGAGACGACGAGGCCGCCGAGGGTGAGGACCGGAGCCGGGTAGAACAGGCGGGGACGCACCGAGACGTCGATCAGGTAGTACGGCGGCTGGTCCTGCGGGCGGCGGACGGCGGCGGGCTTGCCGGCCGGGTCGGGGACGGCCGGGTCGCGGGCCGCCGCGTTGCAGGCCGCGAGCGTGGCGGCCAGGCCGCCTGGGTCGACGCCGGCCCGCGCGGCGACCCCGGCCACGGTAGGGGCGCGGACCGCGCCCAGGCTCAGCAGGTACCAGGCCTGCAGGCGCTGGAACCACAGGGTCGACCGGCGGACCTGGCGGCGGGCTTCGGCCCGGGTTCTGGCGTCCACCAGGAGCCAGGCGCGGCCGCCGTGGCGGACGATCGCGTCGCCGAGGGCGGCGCCGTAGCGAGACTCGTCGCAGATCCGCTGGCCCGCGCGGTCGACCAGGACGCCGCCGAGCAGGGCGGGCGGCGGGCTGAGGAACCGCCAGACCGACACCCGGTCCAGGAACGCGGTCGCGCCGCCTATCTCGGTGCCGAGGCCGATGCCGCTGCCGTCGTCGCCGGGGGTGGCCAGGGGCAGGCCGCCACGGGCGTTCGGCGCGTGGGCGCGCATCATCGGCCGGCTGGCCGCGAAACCGCCGGCCGCCAGGACCACTCCGTGCCGGGCCGCGATCCGGAGCGGGCGGGCGTAGCGCCGCTCCAGCCATCCGGCCGGCCGGTGCAGGACCCGGCCGAGCTTGGGCAGGTACAGGTACGGCTTGACCGACAAACGGTGCACGACGCGGTGGGCCAGCCGGACCCAGCCGGGCGCACGGCGCAGGGAGGAGCATTGCACGCCGGTGACGCGGCCGGCGGGGTCGGCGGGGTCGGTGACCAGGTGGCGGGCGGCGGTCTGGGTGAGCACGCGGACGCCGGCGCCGCGGACGCCTGCGCCGCGGACGGCAGCGGCCAGGCGGGCGTACAGCAGGCCGCCCGACGTGCCGCGGCCCAGGGTCCGGTGGCCGCGGGGAGCGGGCGGCCCAGTACCGGAATCGGGGCCGGAAGCGTCCGCGGCGGACAGCTCGCTGCCGGAGTAATAGAGGAAGTGGCGGTTGGTGGGATACGAGGTCTTGTCCGGGCACAGGCTCCCCTCGAACGGCACGCCGTGGCCCTCCAGCCAGGCCAGCATGGCCGCGCTGCCGTCGCAGAACTCCCGGAGCGTCGCCTCCGGCACCGCGTCGCCGACCTCGGTGCGCAGGTAGCCGAGCATGGCCGCGGGCGTGTCGGTGACGCCGGCCGCGCGCTGCTGCGCGGTGCCGCCGCCGGCGTAGACCACGCCGCCGGACAGCGCGGTGGCCCCGCCGCCGCAGAACCGGTCCAGGATCAGCACCGAACGCCCGGCGGCGGCCGCCTCCAGGGCGGCGCAGGCGCCCGCGGCGCCGAAGCCGACCACCACCACGTCGGCCTCGAAATCCCAGTCCGGCGGCACCGGGCCTCCCGCGGGTCGGCGCGAAACTGTAACGTGTTCTATTATCCAGACGGGAGGCCGAATGACCACCGAGCCCGCCGAGTTCGACGTGGTGGTGGCGGGCAGCGGGGCGGCGGGGATGACGGCCGCGCTCACCGCGGCGGACCTCGGGCTGAGCGTGGTGGTGGTCGAGAAGGCCGGGACGTTCGGCGGATCGACGGCGCGGTCGGGGGGCGGGATCTGGGCCCCGGGGAACGCGGTGCTGCGGGCCGCCGGGGTCACCGACACGCCGGCGCAGGCCCGGGCCTACCTGGCGCACGTGGCCGGTGCCGACGCGCCGGCCGCGCTGCGGGAGGCGTTTCTGGAGCACGGCCCGGCCATGCTGGACCTGGTGCTGGCCCGGACGCCGTTGCGGCTGGCGTGGGTGCCGGGCTACGCGGACTACTACCCCGAGGCGCCCGGCGGGCTGGCCAGCGGGCGCAGCGTGGAGCCGGTGCCGATGGACAGCCGCGTGCTGGGCGACGAGCTGGCCCGCCTGGCCCGGCCCTACCTGCCGGCCCCGGTGCCGATCACCCAGGCCGACTACCGGTGGCTGAGCCTGGGGCCGCGGCATCCGCGCGCGATCAGGGCCGGGGTCCGGGTGGCGGCGCGGGCGGCGCGCGGCCGGATGACCGGGCACCGGATGCTCAGCCTGGGGCAGGCGCTGGCCGCAGCGCTGCGGGCCGGGCTGCTGCGGGGCGGGGTGCCGGTCTGGCTGGACGCCCCGATGACCGGGCTCGAGGTCCGGGACGGGCGGGTGACCGGGGTGCGGGTGACGCGGGACGGCGAGCCGCTGATCGTCCGGGCGCGGCGCGGGGTCCTGATCACGACCGGCGGGTTCGAGCGCAACGAGGAGATGCGCCGCCGCTACCAGCGCGAGCCGGCCGACCCGCAATGGACGACCGGGGCACCGGGGAACACCGGTGACGGGATCCGCGCCGGGCTCGACCTGGGCGCGGCGACCGGGCTGATGGACGATGCCTGGTGGGGGCCGTCGATCGCGCTGCCCGGTGGCCCGTACTTCTGCCTGGCCGAACGCAGCCTGCCGGGCTGCATCCTGGTCAACGGGGCGGGACAGCGGTTCGTCAACGAGTCCGCGCCGTACGTCGACGCGGTGCACGCCATGTACGACCAGAACACCCCGGAGAACCCGCACATCCCGGCCTGGCTGCTCTTCGACCAGCGGTACCGCGACCGGTACGTGTTCGCCGGGCTGCCGCCGGGCCGGGCGCTGCCGCGCCGCTGGTACGCGGCCGGGTCGGTGGTCCGCGCTGATGACCTGGCCGGACTGGCCCAGGCCGCGGGCGTGGCCGCGGACGGCCTGGCCAAGACCGTGACCAGGTTCAACGAGTTCGCCGCGGCGGGGCGGGACGGGGAGTTCGGCCGGGGCGAGTCGGCATACGACCGGTACTACGGCGACCCGCGCGTCCGGCCCAACCCGAACCTGGCTCCGCTAGCCCGGCCGCCGTACTACGCGGCCCGGATCGTGCCCGGTGACCTGGGCACCAAGGGCGGGCTGCGCACCGACGAGCATGCCCGGGTGCTCCGCGAGGACGGCACGGTGATCCCGGGGCTGTACGCGGCCGGCAACGCGAGCGCGTCGGTCATGGGCCACAGCTACGCGGGCGCGGGCGCCACGATCGGGCCCGCCATGACGTTCGGCTACATCGCGGCACGGGCCATGGCAGCCGACCTGATCAAGACGGAGACAGGATGAGGGCGCTGGTGGGGACGCCGGTGCCGGCGGTGACCAGGACCGGGTGGTCGCCGGGGACCTGGTTGGCGGCGGTGCCGCGGACCTGGCGGACCGCTTCGGCGATGCCGTTCATGCCGTGGATGTAGGCCTCGCCGAGCTGGCCGCCGTGCGGGTTGAGCGGCAGGCGGCCGCCCAGCTCGATGGCACCGTCGGCGATGAAGTTGCGGGCCTCGCCCGGGGCGCAGAAGCCGAGTTCCTCGAGCTGCATCAGCACGTACGGGGTGAAGTGGTCGTAGAGGATGGCGGTGCGGATCTGCGCCGGGCCGATCCCGGCCTGGCGCCATAGCTGGCGGGCGACCACGCCCAGCTCGGGCAGGCCGGTCAGGTCGTCGCGGTAGTAGCTGGTCATGGTGAACTGGCCGGGGCCGGCGCCCTGGGCGGCGGCCCGGATCACCGCCGGCCGGCGCGGCAGGTCGCGGGCCCGGTCCAAGGTCGTGACCACGACCGCGACGGCGCCGTCGCTCTCCTGACAGCAGTCGAGCAGCCGGAGCGGCTCGACGATCCAGCGGGAGGCCTGGTGCTCGGCGAGGGTGACCGGGCGCTGGTAGAACCAGGCGTCCGGGTTGGTGGCGGCGTGCCGCCGGTCCGCGACCGTGACCCGGCCGAAGTCCTCGCTGGTCGCCCCGTAGGCGTGCATGTAGCGGCGGGCGGCCATGGCCACGGTGGCGGCCGGGGTGGCCAGGCCCATCGGGTAGTGCCAGCCGTTGTCCGCGCCCGAAGTGGTCGGGGTGGCGACCGCGCCGGCCGCGACCCGGCCGAACCGGCGGCCGGAACGCTCGTTGAGCGCGCGGTAGCAGACCACCACGTCGGCGGCCCCGGTGGTGACCGCCATCGCGGCGTGCTGCACGGTGGCGCAGGCCGCGCCGCCGCCGTAGCCGATCTGGCCGAAGAAGCGCAGCTCCGGTACGCCGAGCTCGCGGGCGACGGCGATCTCGGCGTTGCTGTCCATGGTGAAGGTGACCAGGCCGTCCACGTCGGCCGGGCGCAGCGCGGCATCGTCCAGGGCGGCCCGGACCGCCTCGGCGGCCAGCCGCAGCTCGCTGCGCCCGGAGTCCTTGGAGAACTCGGTCGCGCCGATCCCTACGACGGCGGCATTCAGCATCGCGTGATCCGGACGGTCCCGGTGACGTGGTCGCCGAGGCGGCACCGGCCGGCGACCGTGACCACCTGCCCGGCGCCGTCGTCCTGGGTGAGGCGGCCGGTCAGGGTGAGCGTGTCGCCGGCGTAGCAGGGCACGCCCAGCCGGATGGAGATGCCCCGGATCAGGGCGTCCGGGGCCCAGTCGCCGACGTACCGCTGGACCAGTCCGGTGGTGGTCAAGATGTTGAGGAAGATGTCCTGCGCGCCGCGGGCCGCGGCGCGGTCCCGGTCGTGATGGACGTCCTGGAAGTCCCGGGTGGCCAGGGCCGAGGAGATCACGAAGGTCGGCGTGACGTCGATGACCCGGTCCGGGAGCATTCCCTCCGCCGGGCGCCAGGCGGGCAGGGCCAAGGGGTCCACGTCGTCGACCCTGAGGAACGCGGCGCGGACGGGCATCCCGATGTGCACCTGATCCGGGGCGACGCCGGGCATCTCGGCGACCATCCGCACGCCCTCGGGGAGCTGGACCAGCGCGACGACCAGCGGCAGCTTCTTGCCCGGCACCGGCGGGTGGTGGTGCACCACGTAGCTGAACACCTCACCGGTCCCGGCCGCGACCAGGTAGCCGCCGTCCGCGGGCACCCCGCACGCCGGGCACATGGGGCCGGGCGGGTGACGCAGCGTGCCGCAGCTCGCGCAGCGCTGGATGCGCAGCTCGCCGACCGCGGTGCCCGCCCAGAAGAAGGAATTGTCGGGAGTGACCAGCGGACGCAACGACGTCGTTGTGGCAACGATGTCGTCAGGTGTGCGTCGTTGTGGCAACGACGTAGTTGGGGCGGGCGGCGCTGTGTTACTGGAGGGACTGGTGAGGTTTGTGGTGGAAGTTGGGGTTGGAGGCTTGAATTTGAGGATGCGGAAGTCCATGGTGGCTACCGGGTCGCCGGCGGAGAACCAGGTGCTGCGGGTGGTGACGAACCAGCCTTCGCCCAGAGCGGTGCGTTTGGGGCCGGCGACGTCCAGGAGACGGGACCGGACGGACAGGTGCTCGCCGGGCTTGAGGTAGCGGTGGTAGGTCTGATCGCAGTCGGTGGCGACCACCGAGGTGTAGCCGGCCTGGTCGAGGACGGCCGACATCAGGCCCAGCGGGTCGTCGTCGCCGCGGACGCCGTGCAGGCCGGGCATGGTCCAGACCTGGATCATGGCGGGCGGGGCGGTTGCGGGGTCCGGGTCGCCGCCGCCGCCGAGGGCCTCGAGCCAGTTGCGGATCATGGGCAGGTTGACCGGGTCCCGCGCCAGGCGAGGGCGGCTGTCGCCGGCCGCGGCCAGCCGGTCGGCCGCGGCGCGGATGGCGGCCTCTGGGGACGCGGCTCCGGGGGGGTCGGGGGTCATCGGGGGGACCGGGGTAGGGCTAGGCCGGCGGTGGCGATTAGTTCGCGCTGGATTTCGTTGACGCCGCCGCCGAAGGTGAGGACGGTGTTGCGTTTGAGCTGGACGTCCAGCCAGGTCATCAGGGCGGACGTGTCGGGGTCGGCGGGGTCGCCGTGGCGGCCGACCAGCTCGGCCAGGGACGGCCCCAGGACCTGGAGTTGCTCGGAGGAGAACACCTTGACGGCGGACGCGTCGGCCACGTCCAGGGATTCAGCTGCGGCGATCTGCCAGTTGAGGAGCTCGTTGACGCGCATGACGGCGGCGGCCTGGGCCAGCGCGCGGCGGACGTCGGGCTCGGCGAGCAGGGCGTGATCGGCGGCCCAGGCGCGGACCCGGTCGTGCAGGGCGGCGATCCGGCCGGCCGGGCCGAGCATGACCCGCTCGTGGTTGAGCTGGGTGGTGATCAGCCGCCAGCCCTCATTCTCCGTTCCGACGCGCATCCGGGCCGGGACGCGGACGCCGGAGTAGTAGGTGGCGTTGACGTGGTGGGCGCCGTCGTGGGTGATGATCGGGGTCCAGGAGAAGCCCGGGTCACGGGTGTCGACGATGAGGATGGTGATTCCCTTGTGCCGGGACGGGGCGGTGCGGCAGGCCAGCCAGATGTAGTCGGCGGCGTGCGCGCCGGTGGTGAAGATCTTCTGCCCGTCGACCACGTACTCGTCGCCGTCGCGCACGGCGCGGGTGCGCAGCGCGGCCAGGTCGGTGCCGGCCTCGGGCTCGGTGTAGCCGATCGCGAAGTGGACCTGGCCGGCCAGGATGCGCGGCAGGAAGAAGTCCCGCTGCCAGGGCGTGCCGTGTTCTTGCAGGACGGGGCCGACGGTCTGCAGGGTGACCGCGGGCAGCGGCACGTCGGCGCGGGCCGCCTCGTCGGCGAAGATCTGCTGCTCCACCTGCCCGAACCCGCGGCCGCCCCACCGCGCCGGCCAGCCCACCCCGAGCCACCCGTCCCGGCCCATCCGGGCCACCACGTCGCGGTACGCCGTGCCGTGCCGCTCGGTGAGCAGTTCGGCGCGTTCGGCGGCCGTCATCAGCGTGGCGAAGTAGGCCCGCAGCTCCTCGCGCAGCGCCCGCTGCTCCGGGGTCAGGTCGATATACATGCCAGCCGGTACTCCGCGCCGCCCAGGTACCGCACCAGGTCGGCGACCAGGGCGGAAAACCGGTGCAAGGGATAGGTCGCGTCCATGCCGATCCCGCCGTGCAGGTGATGACATATCCGAACGGCCCGGGGTGCCTGCTCCGCGCACCAGTACGCCGCCACCGCGAGGTCGGCCGCCGCGTCCAGCCCCTCGTTCAGCCGCCAGCACGCGGCCAGGGTGGCCAGGTGGATCGTCCGGGAAGCGATATACACGTCGGCGACCTGCTGGGACACGGCCTGGAAGGCGGCCAGCGGCCGCCCGAACTGCTCCCGGGTCGCCACGTGGTCCCGGGTCAGCGCCAGCGCCCCGGCCACCGCCCCCTGGATCATGGCGCACGCCCCCGCCACGGATAGCTGGTACAGGTCCTCGGCGCAATCTGGCCCGCCGAGCATCGCTTCGATCGGAGCATCATCCAGGCGCAGGGTGCACTCGGGCTGGCCGCTCGAACTGGGTGTGGGGATGAGTGTGACGCCTTCAGCGTGGGGATTGACCAGGGC
>Ga0070735_10003254_pt1 | contig 14314 bp, 14 predicted proteins | sample Coa_R1_FD_66443 | JGI IMG/M metagenome (GOLD analysis project Ga0070735, IMG submission 66443) | Surface soil microbial communities from Centralia Pennsylvania, which are recovering from an underground coalmine fire - Coalmine... | ecosystem: Environmental > Terrestrial > Soil > Unclassified ...
ATGATGTGGACCTCCCGGGCCGCACGCTCTACGTGCGACAGGCGCAACACCGGGAGACCGGGAAAGGGCTCCTGCTTGGCGCCGTGAAGACGCCCAAGAGCCGGCGCCCGGTACCGCTACTGGCGGTAGCGGTGGAAGCGCTGCAGGAGCAGCGCGACTGGCAGGACGGCCAGCGCGAGCTGCTCGGCGACACGTGGCAGGAGTCACGCCGCGTCTTCACCGGCGAGCTGGGACGGCCACTCGGGCCGCAAAACGTGCGGGAGGACCACTACTACCCCGCGCTTCAAGCGTGCGGCCTGCCCCGTGTCACCTTGCACGATCTCCGACATACCGCGCTCAGCCTGATGGCCGCGGAAGGGCTGCCCGACGCTGTGCTGCAGGCCATCGCCGGCCACACCCACAGCTCGACAACCCGGGACATCTACACCCACGTCATGCACGCGAGCTTGCGCGACGCGCGGGACCGCATGGACGCGGCCTTTGCCCGGCTCCCGAGTCAGCCGATAGCGGCCGGTTGACGGCTTCGCGAAAGAGAAAATGCAGCGGAACTGCAGCGCGGGGTCCGGGTACGGGTGCCTACCGTTCGGTCAAGAGCCAGGAAACGGCGGATTCAAGCCAAGAAAATGGAGCGGGTGATGGGATTCGAACCCACGGCTTTCTGCTTGGGAAGCAGACACTCTACCACTGAGTTACACCCGCTCGCCGGCATTCCCAGTTTAGCGCCTCGTCTAGTACCCGGCAAGCTGCAGAAACTCGGCGCGGGTGCGCTGATCCTGGCGGAAGCAGCCGCGGTTGACACTCGTCACGATCCGTGATCCGGGTTTCTTGACGCCGCGCATCATCATGCACAGGTGCTCGGCTTCGAGGATCACGGCGACGCCCAGCGGGTCCAGCGCGGCCATGATGGTGTCGGCAATCTGTCCTGTGAGTCGCTCCTGCACTTGCGGCCGGCGCGACAGGACATCCACCACCCGTGCCAGCTTGCTGATACCAACGACGCGGCCCCGCGGAATGTAGCCAACGTGGGCCGTGCCGAAGAACGGCAGGAAGTGGTGCTCGCACATGCTGAAGAAGCTGACGTCGCGTGCCACCACCATTTCGTCATGCCCTTCCTCGAACCCAATCTCGAGCAGGGGAAGGGGGTCGACACCCAGGCCGGCAAACACCTCCTCGTACATCCGTGCGACGCGCTGCGGAGTGTCCTGCAGGCCTTCGCGCTGCACGTCCTCGCCCACGGCGCCGATGATGTCCTCGACGGCACGCGCTATCCGGTCAGTTTCGATGACATCGCCTCCCATCGTGGTCGAGACCATGAGGCTGGTGTGGCCCGGCGGGCCCGCTCCGGTTCCAGACCAGTCGCTGGTCGATTCGGTCCAGTCGCCTGTCCCGTTCTCCTTCGACTGGTCCTCAGAGCGCACGTGCCTCGCCCCATCGTACAGGGGGAGGGGCGAGTCTGGGGAGACTGCCTCTCACGGAGTGGTCACCCGCGACCGTCGAACCGTGCAAGTAGTGGTCCACTTCCACGCTCATCGCGTCCTTGCTGGAGCCCTGGAATCAGCGTTCACGTGTGCCGCTCAGCGGAGCAGCGACCGCGGCACAGCACGTGCACTGGCAAGGGGGAATGCGACTGGCTGGAGGTGACATGTGTCCAAGCCGGACACGATTGACGCGTTTATCGAGATCCCGGCGAATTCGAGCAACAAGTACGAGTACGATGACGAGCTGGGCGCCTTCCGGCTGTCGCGCGTCATGTTCCCGAGCGTGCGGTATCCCGTCAACTACGGCTTCGTGCCGGGTACCAGGGCCGGCGACGGCGACCGGCTGGATATCATGGTGCTCTCCGACGAGCCCATCCTGCGCGGAACGGTTCTGGCAGTGCGGCCGGTAGCCGTCCTGTGCATGAGTGATCAAAAGGGCCAGGATGAGAAGATTCTGGCGGTGCCGGGGGACGACCCGCACTTCGACAGTGTCCGCGAGTGCCGCGATATACCACCCAATCGACTGCACGCGGTCGAGCTCTTCTTCCGGCTCTACCGGCTGCCCGATAGCCAGGAGGAGGTCCAGATCGACGGGTGGGAAGCCGCGGATGAAGCCTGGCGCCTTATTCGCGAGTGCGCGGTGAGTCCGACGGCCGAGGACGCGATGTTTCGTGGCGCTGGATCCCCGAGCGCCCCAACGGCAGCGTCACGGTAAACACGGCGCCGCCGCCCGGCCCATTGGCGGCGACGATGTGCCCGCCGTGCGCCTCGACGATCCAGCGTCCGATGGCGAGCCCCAGTCCACTTCCCTTTCCGGTCCTCGCCTGGTCCGCCTGGTAGAAGCGATCGAAGATCCGTGAAAGGTCGGATTGGGGAATGCCGGGGCCGGTGTCCGAGACCACGAGGCGGGCCTGATTTCCGTGCGCGCTGAGCGACACCCCGACGGTGCCGCCCTCGGGTGTTTGTTTGAGGGCGTTGTCGAGGAGAATGAGCAGCAGCTGGCGCAGTCGAGTCGTGTCGGCGCTCATGCTGATGCCGGCCTGCACCTCGCTTGTCAGGCTGATGCCCTCCGCTTCGGCAAGTGGCGCCAGCTCAGCCGCGGTGTCGCCGACCAGCTGAGAGAGCGCAAGAGGAGCACGTTCGAGCGCGACGGCGTAGCTGTCGGCCCGCGCCAGCAGGGAGAGGTCGTCCACCAGGCGGGTAAGATGGCGATTCTCGGCAAGCATCTGTTCAATTGTTGTCTGTTGATCCTCCAGGGCGGAGCCGCCAAGCCCGACCTCACCGACCGTCCGCTGGATGGCGAGCGGCGTACGCAATTCGTGGGCTGCATCGGCGACAAAGTCGCGCTGTCGCTGAATCGCGACGTGAATCGGCTGGAGAGCTCGCCGCGTCAGGAGCACGCTGATGCCCGCCGACCCGGCGAGGCCGAGGAGCGTTACCAGGACGAGCCCCTGCAACAACGTGTTCATCGTCCCGAGATACTGGTGCTCCGAGATGCTGGTCTGGACGGCGCCGACTATTTTCCCGCGGTACACCAGTGCGTCACTGTACACGCGAAAGCTCTCGCCGCGATAAGTGACGGTCGTGCAGCACTGCGGCCGGCCGCTCCGCATTGCCGTCTGCGACGCCAGAGGATCGAGCAAAACAGAGCCCAGCACCCCGTCACCATGTCGTACGTGGTTGGCCGTGTCCACGTACACGGCGGACGCGTCGCTCGGCCCAATCGTGGCGTTGGCGCCCGTGGCGAGCGAGGCGCCGGCTCTTGGAATCGGGGCCGTTCCGCGCCCCTGTCCCGGCGCCGGTCCGCGCGCGCCGCCCGGGCCAAAGTCCGGGAAGCCGGACCCTCCGTTGGGCGAGCCACACGGCAGATTGAAGCTGCGGCACAGCGACGGATCGGGCTGGTGGGCACGCGCCTGCAGGGTGCTTTCCAGTGACTTCAGGAGCGCGTGCTGGGTGATGGTGTACACGATCACCTCCAGGGCCAGCAGCATGACTAGCAGAAGAATCACGGTTTGCGCCGCCAGACGCAGTGCCACGCGGTGCAGACCCTCGTCCCGGGCCGCCGAAATCCGATCGAACCCGGTGCGAACGCGCCGCCAGGCTAGCGTGGCCATCACGCTTTGATCCGGTAGCCCACACCCCGAACGGTCTGGATGAGCTGCTGATCGTAGCCCTCGTCGACGGCTTTGCGCAAGCGCAGAATCGTGGCATCCACGACGTTGGCAAACGAGTCGAAGCCGTACTCCCACACGCGATCAAGGATCATCGTCCGGCTGAGTGCCTGGCCCGCATGGCGCATCAGATACTCCAGAAGCGCATACTCTCGTGGCGCCAGGTCGATGATCTGGCCGCTGCGCCGCACTTCGTGGGCGCGCGTATCCATCACTAGGTCGCCCACTTCCAGCACTTCCTCGGCGATGGGCGCGGCGCCGCGGCGGGCGATTGCCCGCAGTCGGGCGAGAAGCTCCTGGAACGCGAACGGCTTGATAAGGTAGTCGTCAGCTCCGGCGTCGAATCCCTTGATCCGATCGGGCAGCGCGTCCCGTGCAGTCAGCATCAGCACGGGAGTCTGGATGCGTTCCTCGCGGAGCTGGCGCACCACGCTCATACCGTCCAGGCCGGGCAGCATGACATCGAGGATGACGGCGTCATGTACGCCGCTTTCAGCCAGGTCGAGTCCCTCACGGCCGTCGTGGACGATATCCACGACGTGGCCTTCCTGAGTGAGGCCTCGCCGGAGTGCCTCGGCCAGAGACCGGTCGTCTTCTACTACGAGCAAGCGCATGGTTGTTGCTATCCTCACTGCCATCGTAGACCCGCCACATGACCGAATCATGACGGAGAGGTGACGGTCCCTTGCGGTCGTGAGTCCCTTCATGCGTTGCGGATTGCTCATCAATTCGTCATGTGTGAGCCGTACAGTGGGTCCATTGGGGCAGTCGCTGATGCGCCGACAGATAGTTTTCGTCCTTACCGCGCTCTGGGTCTCGGTGGCTTTGTCGTACCTGCCGGGGCGGGATGCGATTGCGCGGACCGCGCTCGGGGTGCCGTCCGGGTTCCATGAAGGAATCTACGCGCAGGGCCTGACCAATCCCACGGCGCTGGCAGTTGGGCCGGATCGCCGGGTGTACGTTGCCGAGCAGGCGGGGACCATCGTGGCGATTGGCGCAGGCGGTTCGACCGTGATTGCTTCCGGTTTCGCCACCATCCTGGGGCTCGCCTGGTACCGTCATGAGCTTTACGTGTCGTCGACCGGGCAGGTCGCCGTGCTGGTGCCTTCGTCGGGTTACCGAACGTTCGCGGCGCGGGTCATCGTCAGCGGACTACCAACGGGCAAACACCAGAACGACGGGGTCGCCTTCGAAGGTGGGTGGATGTACGTCGGCGTTGGCTCGACCTGCAACGCGTGTCGGGAATCCGATCCGCGGAGCGCCACCATCATGCGCTTTCGCCCGGATGGCTCGCGCGCCCAGATTTTCGCCCGGGGCCTGCGCAACCCATATGGACTGGCCTTCCGGCCGGCAACCGGACTGCTCTACGCGACCGACAATGGGAGGGACGACCACGGCAACTCCGTGCCCGACGAGCTGAATCTGATGCGTCAGGGTGGAAACTACGGATGGCCGGACTGCTGGGGCCGGGGAGGTGGTACGCGCTGCCAGGGAACGATCGCGCCGGTAGCACTCTTCGAACCGCACGCATCGGCCGACGGCATCGTCTTCTACGCGGGCGCCACCTACCCGCGGCGCTACCGGGGAGATGCGTTTGTTGCCGAGTGGGGTGACGATGTCACGAGCTTGGGGACCGGCCACATCGTCAAAGATGTGCACTTCTCGGGCTCGGGGGTGCGGGTCACGACCTTCGCCACCGGTTTCGTTCACCCGGTGGCGGTCGCCGTCGCCCCCGACAGCTCCCTGCTCGTGGCCGACTGGGGAACCGGCATCATCTGGCGCATCCAGGCGAACGGGCATTGAGCGCCGCCTTCCCTCGCCAATCGTCGTAACCCGTCGTAGCAGAGCCCTTTAGGGCGGGCACCGCATCCTACACACCGAGCACTCGCGCCGTCGTCGTCGCGGAGCCCTTCAGGGCGGGCACCACATGCCGCAACGGCTCCACCAGGGCGCGTCCGCACCCACGACCGCTCCCTTTGACGAACGGCGCGGTCGACGGAATCTGTCTTCGGCGATGTCACCGATGTCGCATGCGGTTCCCGCCCTAAAGGGCTCCGCTACGGCGCCGGCTGGGGTACTCGATGTACATACCCGCCCGCCGACACGGCGTCACCGACGCACACACTCTGGCGACCGTCTTCAGGGCGGGCACCGCGCACCACAACGGCGCCATTAGGGCGTAACTGGCCACGCCATCGTCGTAGCCGAGCCCTTTAGGGCGGACAACGCCTGCCGGCACGCCCCCATCACCAGATCCACGTCCGACGACCGCGTATCGTGCGAAAGGGAGGGTAGGCGGTGCGGCTCGTCATCGAACGGTCACATTCGTCGCATGGAGCCCTCATGTTGCGTCTCTAGGCTGAAAGTGTGATCCGGCGCCGGCTGATACGGCAGGCGCGGGGAGCCGAAGAACAACAGTAGGGCAGCGCGCCGGGCATCAATGGCCGGCGCGCTGCCGGGTGAGAGAGCAGCATGAGTAGGGAATACACACAGGCTCTGGAGCTCGAGGGGCTCCATGCGGAGCGCCACGAGCGCGCGCTGCACCGGAGAGAACGGCTTCGCGGGCAGCCGGCCGCGGCCGTTTCCGACGAACGAAGCATTTCACGGCAGGCGATGCGAACGCTGTCCGGCTGGCTTCTGGCACTGGTCTTCGCGGCCAATGTCGCGATCATCACGGGATTGTGGCTGCACGACGGCGGCGTGACCGGCATCAACTCCGTCGGCGCCGCGCTGACAAGCATCGGACGAATCACCGGTCTGCTTGGCGCGTACCTGCTCCTGGTCCAGGTGCTGCTGCTCGCCCGCTTGCCCATCCTTGAGTGGGTGGTCGGGTTCGACCGCCTGACCGTCTGGCATCGCGTGAACGGGAAGCTCTGCCTGTACCTGGTTCTGGCTCACGTCGGCTTCATTACAGCAGGCTACGCCCTGCTGGACCGTATCTCGATCCCGACCGAAGCGTCCATGTTGCTGGGCAGCTATCCCGGCATGATGGCCGCCCTGGTGGGCACAGTCTTGTTGATTCTGGTCGTCGTCACGTCGATCGTCATCGTCAAGCGACGCTTGCGATACGAGGCCTGGTACCTCGTTCACCTCCTGGCCTACGCCGGCATCGCGCTGTCCTGGTTCCATCAGATCCCCACGGGCAACAATCTGGTTCTGAATCCCATGGCAGCGGCGTACTGGACCGGACTCTATGTGGGCTCACTGCAGCTGCTGATCCTCTTCCGACTCGTCCAACCGGCCCTCCGGAACTGGTGGCACGGCATGCGCGTCGAACGGGTCGTGACGGAGGGACCGGACGTGACGTCGATCCACATCACCGGGCGCCATCTCGAGTGGTTGAACGCGCGGGCCGGCCAGTTCTTCCTCTGGCGCTTCCTCTCGAGGGAGCGGTGGTGGGGGTCGCACCCCTTCTCGCTCTCGGCCGCGCCGGATGGCAAGACCCTTCGCATCACCGTCAAGAACCTCGGCGACTTCAGCGGCCGTCTGGCGGAGCTCAAGCCGGGAACGAGGGTCATCGCCGAAGGGCCGTTCGGGCACTTCACAGCCGAAGAGCGCTCGCGCGATCGAGTCGTGCTGATCGCCGGTGGAATCGGCATCACTCCTGTCCGGGCGCTGATCGAGGAGCTGTGCGGAGACGTCGTACTGATCTACCGCGCGGTGCACGAAGACGAGCTGATCTTCCGCGATGAGCTGGAGAGGCTGGGGCGGGAACGTGGAGTCAATGTCCGGTACGTGGTGGGCGACCATCGGGCGCCGGAGAACCGGCACCTCCTGTCCGCCGCTCATCTTCGACAGCTGCTGCCGGACATCGGGAGCCGCGAGATCTACCTGTGCGGACCGCCGGCCATGATGCGCCAGCTCGAGACCAATGTTCGCCACGCTGGTGTCCCGGCGCGCCACATCCATACCGACCGGTTCGCCTTCTAGGCGGCCGAAACATCGCAAGAGACGAGATACATCATGAAACGCTTCAGAGCACACCGAGTCATTCCGCCGCTGGCCGCCGCGGCCGGCGTCGCGGTCCCCGTACTGACGATGTTCGAGATCCTCTCGGGGGTCTCTCACGGAGGACCCACCGCCAGCGCCGGCCAGGTCGCGGTTTCAGCATCAACCCCGACGTCCACTTCCGTCGCGACGCGGCCGGCACCGGCGGCCGCCCGGGCGGCTCCCACCGCTACCGCCGTGAGGGCAGCGGCACGCGTCTACGTGGGCCAGGCGGTGTCAGACCAGTACGGAGCGGTTCAGGCCACGATCACGGTGGCCGGCAAGAAGATCACCACCGTGTCGATCACGGCGCCCCAGAACGACCCACGCTCGGCGAGCATCAACTCGCAGGCTGTGCCGATGCTGGTGAGCGAGACATTGCAGGCACAGAGCGCGAACGTCAACACCATCTCGGGCGCGACCGAGACGAGCAATGCCTACGCGCAGTCGCTGCAGAGCGCGTTGCAGCAAGCGGGGATCTGAGAGGTGCCGTCATCAATTTGTCATCTTCCGTGAAGCTCCTTCTCATCCTCGATCCGTACGCTGAAAGAGAGCGCCTTGCCGGCGCACTGCCGCGTGTAGCCAACAGAAAGGAAGCCTCATGACTCGCATACTCTCCCGGCGCAGCCTTGCGCCGCTCGTTCTGACCGGTCTCGCGGCGTTGCCAATAGAGACAATGTGGACCGGGGGCAAGGCGTTCGCCGCTGCGGCCAGAGCGAGCAAGGTGGTGACGTACAAGGGATCGACCGTCGATTCGTTTTACGGCCCGATCCAGGTCAGCATTCTGGTGAAGGGCAAAAAGATCGTCAAAGTGAAGGTGGGCAACTCGCCCGACACGGCGCGCAGCTTTTTCATTCAGGGCCAGGCCATTCCATTGCTGGTGCAGGAGACGATGCAGGCGCAGTCCACCAAAGTGGACGTCATTTCGGGCGCTACCACCACCAGCGCCGCCTTCCTGGACTCGCTGAAGTCTGCCGTGAAGAAGGCGAAGCGGGCGAAGGCACTGAAGTAGGACATGAATCAGCCGGCGCCCGCTACTCCAGGACTGCAACGCCTCGAGCTGATCATGGGCATGCCCATCCAGGTCGACGTACGCGACGTCGGAGTAGGCGAGATGGTGGTCGAGCGCGTCTTCGACTGGCTCCGCCACGTAGACGCCACGTTCAGCACCTACCACGCGGAGAGCGAGATAAGCCGACTGAATCGCGGGCTGCTGAGTCGTGACGGCGCCACTGCGGACGTTCGCGCCGTGCTCGATCGGTGTGAGGAGCTGACCTGGGAGACGGATGGATACTTTGACATTCGCGGTTCCCACCTGCCGGTTCCGGTCGAGACGGCAGCCGGAGAGCTTGTGACGAGCGGTATCGATCCCTCCGGATTCGTCAAAGGCTGGGCGATCGATCGCGCGGCCGCCATTCTCGACGACGCGGGTGCTCGCAACTACTTCATCAACGCCGGCGGCGACGTGCGCACGCGTGGGGGCGCGGTGCCTGAGGGAGAGTGGCGGGTTGGTATCCGGCACCCGCGTGAGCACGACATGCTGGCGGCGGTCGTGCCGGCCCGCGATCTGGCGGTTGCAACCTCCGGCGCCTACGAGCGCGGCGAGCACATCGTCGATCCCCATACCGGACTTCCGCCCCGTGGCGTGCTGTCCGTTACCGTGACCGGAAGTGAGCTCGCGACAGCCGACGCCTACGCCACGGCGATCTTCGCCATGGGAGAAGCCGGGCCTGCCTGGACCACGCGTTTGTATGGGTACGAAGCCATGGTGATTCTTGAGGATGATCGCGTGCTCTCTACTCGCTGGTTTCCCAAGGAATAGGGGCCGGCTCCGCGCGACTCTCAGGCCGGGTGGAGCACACTGATCAGAATCAAAACGAAGACCGATCCGAAGAGGAAACCGGCCGCAATCAGGAGTGGGAGCCGGCTTGCAGCCCAGCCCCGCAGCCTCCTCACGGCGCCCTCATGTCGTTGACCCTCTCTCGACTTCGTACGTATAATCACTGGTCGCGGGCGATTAGCTCAGGCGGCTAGAGCGCTGCGTTGACATCGCAGAGGTCACTGGTTCAAGTCCAGTATCGCCCACCAGCGGACAGAGATGGCGATCGGGAGAGTGCGCCCGGTCGCCATTTGTCGATTGCTATGAACCGGCGTACGCCGCCGGTGCTACACTGCAGGCAGGGGGTCGTGCGCCACATCATCCTCGACGGATACAACGTCATTCGCGCCGATCCACGCTTGCAGTCGCTCGAGCGCGTGAGCCTGGAGCACGCGCGGCAGGTGCTGGTTCAGACGCTTGCCAGCTCTCCCCGCCTCGCCGGCGATCAGGTGACGGTTGTATTTGACGGCGCCGGTGGCAGCCGGACCCACGTGCACAGCCACCGTCTGGGACGCATCGACACGGTGTACTCCGCGCGCGGCCAGTCGGCGGACGACCTGATCGTCTCGCGTGCCGAAGCGCTCTCCCGAGAGTCGGCAGTCGTGGTGGTGTCGAATGATGTCGCGGTGCGCGAGCGATGCCGGGCGGCCGGCTGCGAGGTAAGCGGCTCGGAAAACTTACTGTCGCAGATTCCCGGGCGGGCTCGCCTGAGCCACGCCGGCGCCCAGGAGGGCGATGACCGGCCAACGCTATCGACGGTCAAGCGTGGCAATCCGCAGCGACCGTCAAAGCGGGAGCGGCGCCGGCGAGAGTATCGGTTTTGAGAGGAGCCATGGACACCAACGACGGCAATACGATCTGGGATGTGCTGATCATCGGCGGCGGGCCGGCCGGTCTTGCCGCGGCGCTCTATGCGGCGCGCGCCCTGCGCTCGACGCTAGTTCTCGAAAAGGAAATGCCTGGAGGGCAGATCGCCACCACCTCGGAGGTGGAGGACTATCCCGGTATCGAGATGACCACCGGTCCGGAACTTTCCATGTTGCTGATGCAGCATGCCGAGAAATTCGGCGCGGTAATGGACATTGGGGGAGAGGTCGTCGACGTCGACTTTCGGGACACCATCAAGTCGGTCACGCTCCTCGACGGCCGTCAGGTGAGCGCGCGCTCGATAATCATCGCGACCGGCGCCGCAGCTCGCAAGCTGGGCGTGCCTGGTGAGAAGGAGCTGGGCGGGCAGGGGGTGTCGTACTGTGCCGTCTGCGACGGGCCGTTCTTTCGCGACCGGCACCTGGCTGTGATCGGTGGCGGCGATGCCGCGTTCGACGAAGCGCTCTACCTCACGAAGTACGCCTCGAAGGTGACCATCATCCACCGGCGCGACGAGTTCCGCGCTCAGAAGGTGTTGGTCGACAGGGCGCGAAACAACCCCAAGATCGAGCTCATCACCAGCACCACGGTGGAACGCATCAACGATCCGGCAACCGGGCTGCAGAGCCTGACGCTGCGCAATCTCAAGACGGACGACACCTACGATTTCCCCATTCAGGGCGTCTTCGTCTACATCGGGAACATTCCGAGCACGGAGATTTTCCGCGAGTGCGTGGCGCGTGACGAAAACGGCTACATCATCGTCGACGAGAATATGGCCACCGACTGCCCGGGCGTCTTCGTGGCCGGCGACGTGCGCAAGAGTCCGCTGAAACAGGTGGTTACGGCCGGCGCCGATGGATCGATCGCCGCGCTCACCGCCGATAAGTACCTCGACGACCTGGACGCCGGCATGGCGCCGGTCCAGGCGGAGGCGCTGGCCACCTCGCCCGAGACCTGGAAGGAATCGTATTGAAACCCCATCGGCGCCGGGAATCAATCCGGCAGCCGCTCATGGAACGCTCTGCCGGCCGCATCCGCCGGGAGGGATGGTGATGGTCAGCACCGCGCTGCACCGGACGTTGAGTGCCGACCTGCCGGGGCAAGTAGGCCACCGCGCGCGCATCGAGGGCTGGGTTCACAACATCCGGAAGCTTGGTGCGGTGAACTTCCTGCAGGTGCGCGACCGCACGGGCATGACCCAGGTCGTGGTCGAGCCCGATCAACTCGCGAAGCTCGACGGCCTGCAGGTCGAAACCGTGATCGCGGTCGAAGGCCTGGTCGAGGAGGAGCCGCGGGCCGCCAACGGGGTGGAGCTACGCGACGCCGAAATCGAGGTGATCGCGCCTGTCACCGACGTGCTGCCTTTCGAGATCAACAAGAAAGTGTTGAAGCCGTCGCTCGACGTGTTTCTCAACAATGCTCCCGTCGGGCTCCGTTACCCCGCACGGCAGGCGATCTTCCGTCTCTTCTCGGACATCGTCGGCGCCTTTCGTGACTATCTCCTTCCCCGCGGCTTCGTGGAGATCCATACCCCGAAGATCGTCGGCGCCGCGACCGAGGGCGGGGCGAACGTGTTCTCCTTCGACTACTTCGGCAAGCCGGCCTTCCTTGCTCAGAGCCCGCAGCTCTACAAGCAGGTGATGGTCGGGGTGTTCGAGCGCGTCTTCGAGATCGGGCCCGCCTATCGCGCCGAAGAGCACTACACCGTCCGCCACCTCAACGAGTACACGAGTCTTGACCTGGAGATGGGCTTTATCAGCGGTCCGGACGAGGTTATGGACCTGCTGATCGAGCTGCTCGAGGCCATGGTCCTCACCGCCTGGGAGCGTCATCCCAGGGACTTCGAGCTACTCAAGATCGAGATGCCCCGCTTCGGCCAGGTACCACGCATCAAGTTCCGGGATGCGCAGCAGATGATCCTCGATCGATACGGCGAGAACCGGTTCGCCGAGCCGGATCTGTCGCCTCAGGACGAGCGCTGGATTGGCGAGTGGGCCGATCAGCAGTTCGACACCGATTTCGTGTTCGTCACGCACTATCCCACGGCCAAACGCGCCTTTTACACCCTGCCGGATCCGGAAGATCCCAAGTATTCGCTGAGCTTTGACCTGATCTACAAGGGTCAGGAGCTAGTAAGCGGCAGCCAGCGTATCAACCGCTACGACCAGCTGGTGGACGCAATCCGTTCGCGCGGCATGAACCCCGAGGCGTTCGAGGGCTACCTGCAAGCGTTCAAGTACGGTATGCCCCCGGAGGGAGGCTTTGCAATCGGCTCGGAGCGCCTCCTGATGCGGCTGGTCGGCTCCGAGAACCTGCGCGAAACCACGCTGTTCCCTCGCGACGTCAACCGCCTGGGGCCGTAGTCGTGCGTCGCGTCGCCTTTACCACGCTTGGCTGCAAGGTCAACCAGAGCGAGACCGACCTGCTGTCGCGGCAGTTCGCCGCGGCCGGCTACGCCTGCGTTGGATTCGACGAGCCGGCCGACGTCTACGTCGTCAATACCTGCACCGTAACACATGTGGCGGACCGGAAGTCGCGTCAGCTCCTCGGTCAGGCGCGGCGCTTCAATCCTGAGGCTCTGGTGGTCGCGACCGGCTGTTACGCCAGCATTGTCGGCGACCAGCTTGGCGACGAGCGCACGCTGGTGATCCGCAATCGGGACAAAGATCGTGTACTGACGCTGGTAGAGGGCCGGCTGGGGCACGAGCCGGCTGAGCTGCCATTTCACGGCGATGCAGAGAAGTATCTCGAAGTGTCCGGCGGACAGGAACGCAGCCGCTCAATGGTGAAAGTGCAGGACGGCTGTGACTCGCACTGCACGTACTGCATCATCCCGCGGGCGCGCGGCCGCTCGCGCAGTCTGTCGCCGGCGGAGGTGATCCGCCGGGTCGATGCGCTGGTGCGAGAAGGACACGCCGAGGTCGTCGTAACGGGAGTTGATCTGGGAAGCTACGGCGACGATGTGCCGGGCTACCCCGATCTGGGTGGGCTGCTCCGCCGGATTCTCGACGAGACCGGCGTTGGCCGTATCCGCGTCAGCTCCCTGGAACCGGGTGACTTCAGGGAGGAGTGGCTGGCGCTGTGGGACGACTCGCGACTGTGCCGCCACCTGCATGTGCCTCTCCAGTCAGGCAGCGCCGGCGTGCTGGAACGGATGGAGCGGTCGTACCAGCCCGCCGACTACGCAACAATGCTGGCGGCATGCCGCGCGGCCGGCGATATGACGATCACGACCGACGTGATGGTGGGGTTCCCGGGTGAGACCGACCACGAGTTTGACGAGAGCTATCACTTCATCCGCTCCATGTGCTTTGACGGTATGCACGTCTTCAAGTACTCGCGCCGCTCGGGAACGCGCGCCGGCCGGATGCTCGATCAGGTGGCGGAAGAGGTAAAGAGCGAGCGCAGTCGAATCCTGCGCGAGGAAGCCGCGGCCGGTGTGGCGCGGCTCCTGGACCGGCATCTCGGAAGGATCGTCAGCGTCGCGTGGGAGAGCGAGCGGGACGGAATCGCTCGCGGGCTCACCGACACGAACGTGCGGGTCTACGGGCCCGGCCCGGCCGACTCGGCGACGCTGAAGCGAGTCCGGCTCGGCAGCCCGTTCCAGGACGGACTGTGGGCCGAACCAGTGTTCGCCGATCTCGCGCTCGCCGCGACTCTGTAGACCGCGACCTGGCGCATCGCCTCCGCGAACGTGCCTATGCTTCCGCTGGACCGAAGATGCGTCGCAGATACGGAAGCACGGTCTCGACGCGCTCCTGAAACTCTTCCACGCGGACGCGCATGGAAGGGAGATCGGTCGCCAGCCCTACCGCTTCACCGCGCACCACCGCCTGGCTCAGCTCGAATTCCGCGATGCGCAGGGTCTCGGAGTCCGCGCCCGCCGGCGCCGGCCGGCTTCCGTCCATGATGGCTTCGAGATAGTGGTC
>Ga0070735_10003255_pt1 | contig 14312 bp, 12 predicted proteins | sample Coa_R1_FD_66443 | JGI IMG/M metagenome (GOLD analysis project Ga0070735, IMG submission 66443) | Surface soil microbial communities from Centralia Pennsylvania, which are recovering from an underground coalmine fire - Coalmine... | ecosystem: Environmental > Terrestrial > Soil > Unclassified ...
AGCTGCGCGACTGAGAACGCCTCCACGAGCCACGAGCGGAATCCAGGAATGCCAAAGAAAACCGGCCGCTCTAAACCCTGACCGCCACCCCTAAACGCCACACCCTAAACGCTAAACCCTATCCCCTATCCCCTTCCCCCAAAAAAGTGGAGACTCGAGTTTTGGGGAGTTGATATCCTGAACTTAGAGTAAAAGTTCTGAGAAAAGCCTCACCCTCCGGTGAGGCTTTTCCCTTTAGCGCTGATCCCTGATCCCTGATCTCTGATCTGTGATCCCTGACAGCTCGCAACTGTTTTCAACCACTTACCCAGGCATCAGGGGGATCTTTTAAAAAATTCCGCCGGCCCCGCGCGACCGGCCCACAAGGAGTTCTTCATGCATTCAACCGAATCGCCGCAGCAAACCGCGCAACCCAACCGTGGCGGACTCGCCCCCGAGGACCGCCAGTGCCGCTACGAGTTCTCCGACGGCATCCATTGCCGCCGCTGGGCCATTCGCGGCCACGACTTCTGCCGCAAACACGGCGTCTGGATGGCCACCCGCGTCGAAGGCCCCATCGAAGTCCCCCTCATGGAAGACCCCCACTCCGTCCAGTTCGTCGCCACCCAAACGGCGCGCGCCCTCAGCTGGGGTCAGATCCCGCCCGCCAACGGACGCGGCATCCTCCACGCCTGCCGCATCGTCCAGACCGCCTTCGCCCAGCAGCTCGCCGAGGGCAAATTCCGCCTCAAATGCCACCAGCTCGGCCTCGACCCCGAGCAGTTCCTCCGCACCTCCGCGAGCGCAGAGGTGCCCCATGTCTCCCCGAGTTTGGAAAACGTCGGACAGCCCGAAATCCGGGTGCCCCCTGTCTCCGCAGTTGGAGACATGGGAGAGCGCGTCAGCGCCCCCTCGAACGACCCACAACCTGTCATCCTGAGCGAAGCGCGCAGCGCGGCATCATCTGTCATCCTGAGCGAAGCGCGCAGCGCGGCATCATCTGTCATCCTGAGCGAAGCGCGCAGCGAGGAGTCGAAGGACCTGCATTTAACTGCTGACGCCCCACCCCTGACCGCCTCACCCCTGCCGCCCAACCCCCTCGACGACCTTCCCCCCGCACCCCGCCCCAAATCCGTCTGCGATCCCTGCATTGCCGCGCTCCAGCAGGGAGCCGACGAGTCCCTCATCGACTGCGACCGCTGTCCCGCCGCCCGTTCCGGAAACCTCCGCCCCCCGCAGCTTCCCGATCCCCGCAATCCGCCCGAATCCGCGCTCCCATCCGCGTTCCTCCTCTCTCCCGATTTTGGAGCAGGTCCCAAACGGCCTTCCTTCCCCAACCTGAAGACCAACTGGGACCACGCCATCGAGCGCTTCGCAGGACAGTGCGCCGGCGAACGATACCCCACCCGCTATCCCGTCCAAACCGATGAGGAATACGCAAAGGAACTCGCCGCCATTCGCGCCCGTCCCTTCGACGACATCCTCCACGCCCGCCCCGCCTCTCCCCCTCCTCCCGTGCCGCCACCTGCTCCACAGCCCTCTCCCGGCCTCCCCTCCAAAGCAGACGAAGATCCCGCGCCAGGCTAAGGTTCTGTCCCTCCGCCACGAGGTGCCCGACTCGCCGGTCCCTCGGCCACCCGCTCACCACCCCTTTGAGCCGTCATCCTGAGGAGCGAAGCGACGAAGGATGACACCGTCTCGAAGCGCCGCGACCCGCTATCCGACCCCTTCCTTTAGAAGTCCGAGTGGAGTATGCTGATCGATGCCTAGAGGTCCTAAAGGAATCGTGAATTGATGCCGCCTAAATCCAGGCCCGACGCCGAAATGCTCAAGGGCACGCTCGACATGATGATCCTGCGCACGCTGAAGGCGGGAGACGCCCACGGTTACACCATTGCGAAGATCATCGAGCGCACGTCGGAGGATGTGCTGCAGGTCGAGCAGGGATCGCTCTATCCCGCGCTCTACCGCCTGGAAGACCGCGGCTGGCTTTCTTCCTACTGGAGGACGACGGAGAACAATCGCAGAGCGAAGCTCTACCGGCTCACCGCCGCTGGCAAAAAGCAGCTGCAGCGCGAGGCGAATCGGTGGCGCCGCATGGCAAGAGCCATCGGCCTCGTGATGGGTGAAGGGACGCAGGAGCGAGAGTCATGAGTTGGCGTCGATTCTTCCGCAGGTCGCGCGCGGATGCCGAACTGAATGAAGAGATGAGCGCCCATCTGGACGCGGAAATCGAAGAGAACCTGGCGCGGGGCTGGTCACCGGAAGAGGCGCGCCGCGCTGCCCTGCTGAAATTCGGCAACCGGCAGCAGGTGCGCGAAACCCTCTGGAGCCAAAACACGATCGCCTGGCTCGCCGGCATCGGCCGCGATCTCCGCCACGGGGCGCGCGCGCTGCGCCGCTCTCCAGGCTTCGCGCTGATTTCCATCCTGGTAATCGCGCTGGGCATCGGCGTAAACACCGCGTTGTTCACCGTGGTCCGGGGCGTTCTGCTCAAGCCGCTGCCATTCAGTGATCCGCAAAGGCTGGTGCGCCTGTATGAAGACACATTCAACCATCGCTTCCCGTACAACCAGAGTGCGGGCGGAATCTTTGCCGAGTGGCAAAAACAGAGCCACAACTTTGCAGGCATGGCCATCAGCCGCCAGGCGGAGTACAACCTCTCCGGCACGCAGGGACAGCTCCCCGAGGTCATCCCTGCGGCGAGTTTCTCGTGGAATATGCTGCCCCTGCTGGGCGTGCAGCCGGCCCTCGGGCGCAACTTCACCGCAGCTGACGATCAGCAGTCAGCCAACGGCACCGTCATTCTGAGCTGGGGCTTGTGGAAGCGGAGGTACGGCGGGGATCCCTCCATTCTGAACCGGACGATTCTGCTCGACGACAAACCGTACACCGTGATCGGCGTGGCGCCCGCGTGGTTGGCCTATCCTGACAGCCGCGTGCAGTTGTGGACGCCTGCATACCACGAGAACCCGCCCGTCATCACCCATGCAATCGACAACCACAATTTCCGCGCGGTGGGCCGGTTGAAACCCGGCGTGTCGATGCGAGAGGCCGTGGCCGAGCTGTCGCTCATCACGCAGCGCATTCACGATGCGCATCGTGACAATCCGTTTGTCAGCGAGGGGGCGCATGGGCGTCCTCTGCTCGAGGCCATCGTCGGCGACATCCGGACTCCGCTGGACATCCTGCTGGGCGCGACGAGCTGCGTCCTTCTCATTGCCTGCCTCAATATCGCGAACCTCCTTGTGGCGCGTTCCGCTCAGCGGCGCAGGGAACTTGCGATCCGCACGGCGCTGGGCGGCAGCCGCGCCGAGCTGTTGCGGCAGCACCTGACCGAGAGCCTGCTGCTCAGTCTTGCCGGCGGAGCGATGGGATTGCTGATCGCTGGTGGGCTGGTGCGGTGGTTTGTGAGCCTCCGCCATGACGTGCCACGAATCGAGGCTATTCATATCGACGCCGCTGTGCTCGCCTTTACCGCCGGGCTGATCGTCCTCAGCGCGCTCTTCACGGGACTGATATCGGCATTATCGAGCCGGGGTGATGCGGCCCTGCGCGCCCTGCAGGAGTCGTCGCGCTCGTACAGCGGTGGAAATGCGCGGACTCGCGTGCGCCGCGTGCTGCTGGCGCTCGAAGTAGGTTTAACCGTCGTGCTGCTGGTGGGTGCCGGGTTGCTGCTGAAGAGCTACGTCAGGCTCCGTTCCTCCGATCTCGGCTGCTTCACCCGCAACGTGCTGACGATGAATTTCTCCTTGCCTGCGGCGCGCTATAACTTTCCGGCGGCTGTGCACTTCTATCAGGATCTGCTCTCGCGCGCTCGTAGTTATCCGGGCATTCAGGCAGCTGGCCTGGTGAGCACGGTCCCGGGTGCCGGCTATAACGGCGACAACTCATTCACGATCCAGGGCCGTCCGCCCCTCGCCCAGGGCAAGGGACAGCTCGCGCTGACGCGCTGGGCCGATCCGGGATATTTCCGGGCCATAGGAATCCCGTTCGAAAAGGGCCACACATTTGACGCCACCCAGCAGCTGGTTCCCGGGTCGGAGGTGATCATCAGCAAAGAGCTGGAACGCCGGTACTTCCCGGGCGAGGATCCTGTTGGCCACACGCTGCTGGCATCGGGAGTGCGCCCCTGGCGCATCGTCGGCGTGGTGGGCGATACGCCGGACGAGATCGGCGAAGCCGTCAAGCCGATGATGTACTACCCGCTCTATTCGCTGATGTCGGATAAGCCCCAGGACTTTGACGCGACCGCCGCCCTGGTATTGCGTTCGCAGCGCGATGTGACGGGATTTGCGCTGCCGGTGCAGAAGATCTTTCAGGATCTGGACCGCGATCTTCCCGTCTCCGACATACTGACCATGGATCAGGTGATCGGCACGCAGACGCTCGACGCCAGCTTCGACGCTACTCTGGTCCTCCTTTTCGCGCTGGTGTCGCTGCTGATGGCTGCGGTAGGGCTCTTCGGAGTGATCTCCTATCTTGCCGCGCAGCGCACCGTGGAAATCGGCGTGCGCATCGCTCTCGGCGCCCGGCGCGATCAGGTGCTGCTCCTCGTCCTGTTCGATGGCCTGCGCCCTGCGCTCATCGGCCTGGTCCTTGGCCTCTGCGCCAGCGCCGGGGTTACTCGGCTGATCCAGTCGATGCTCTACCAGACTCAGCCGGGAGATCCCGAGATTTTCGGTCTGGTCTCCCTGGCGTTAATCCTGGTCGCCGGTGCGGCCTGCGTAGTCCCGGCATGGCGGGCGTCGCATTTGGATCCTGTGGCTTCGCTCAGGATGCAGTAGACCTGCCCGGCGCATGCCTGAGCCTTGGTTGCGATCTGTCCTGACGGCAACCGCATGAGTGACGTTTATTCTCCGCAGTCAACGCGCGTACCAGGGTCGATATACTACGCGCAGGTGAATCTGCAACCGCAAGCCGTCCAACTGCTCCTCGAAAATGGGCAAGCGGTCGTCGTCGAAGTCGCCGGCGGGAGTATGACCCCGACGATCGAACGGGGAACGAAACTGAGGATCGAGCCCGTCGCCGAAGACCTGTGTCCCGGAGACATCGTTCTGATCCTGACCTCTAACGGAGACGAACTGGTTCTCCATCGAGTGATCCACCTCTTCGCGGAGGGGGGGCAGCGCTACGTGATTCACCAGGGGGATGCGCTGTGCTCTGACTTCGCTGCCTGCCCGCGCGAGGCAGTAGTGGGGCGGGCGGGCGGGTTTCCGCTGGCGCCGGGGCGTTTGCTGCCGACGCTGGAGGTGCTCGATCCGGCGGCGCTTACCCGTTTCCAGCGACGGCGGCGCGTCGCACGGCTCTACTCGCTGGGTCGCCGAACGAAGTTCTGGTTTAGGCTCAGCAATTGCGCGCTGACCCGCCGCGGAGTCTTTCGCCTCGCGCGCCTCTACCGGGCGCTTACGAGCAAGGTGATCGGATGACCGGAGTTTCTCCACCCTTCAGTTCACACGGGAGCCGACGATTCTTGGGAGCCTTCACCGTGAGCGGCTGTCCGAAACCGGCGAGCGGTCCGCAAGTCGCAGATTTCAGGGAGGCACCCAATCCGGCGCCCTGCGACCTCCGGCCCACCCCCGCATCTAAATGAACAGGATGCCCCCTCGGTGCGTTACACTGAGCAGGTAGAACCCGCATCCCCAGGAGATTGCAGCATGGCCACAACCAGCACCGTACCCTCTGTTACCCCCGAGGCGCCGAAGACCACGCCCGTCCGGCTCACCGATAACGCCGTGGCTAAGGTGCGCGAAATCATGGCCACGCAGGATCCTCTGCCCGCCGGACTGCGCATCGGCGTCGTCGGCGGCGGCTGCTCCGGCTTCCAGTATTCGATGTCCTTCGAGAACCAGGCCGGCATGATGGACAAGGTCTACGACTTCAATGGCCTGAAGGTCTTCGTCGACGCCACCTCTTTGATGTACCTCAACGGCTGCGTCGTCGATTACGTCGAGACCCTCGAAGCCGCCGGCTTCAAGTTCGACAACCCCACCGTCAAGAGCACCTGCGGCTGCGGGTCTTCGTTCCAGGTCTGAGCCTTCCCGGGGCTTCTCCCCCGGACGCAAACGAGGCCCGCCCTCCCGTTCCGCGACATGCGGCACCGGGAGAGCGGGCCTTCGCTTTTGGGCTCTCGCTTACTGCGGATTGGTCGGCGACGGCTGCGGCGTCGGACTCGGGCTCGGCGACGGCGAACCCGATCCGCCCAGCCCCGACTGCCCGAAGCTGCTTCCGTTGTTCCCGAAGCTGCTGCCGCTGTTCCCGAAGCCGCTTCCCGTCTGCGAACCGCCCAGGCCGCCGGCTCCCGGCGTGGTCCCGCCCGGCATGCCGCTGCCCATGGCGCTGCCCCCGCCGAACAGGCTGGCAGCGGCCTTCATCTGATCCTCAACCGGATCGTAGTTGAACTCCCACTTGTTGTAGTGGTCCTGCTTCTTGTAGATCAGGATCGACGCCTTGTCCACCGGCAGCGTCACGCCCACGATCGGCCCCTGCGATCCGCCAAACGAAGTGGCGTTCTGGCTGCCCATGCCCGGTGCCCCGGTCCCCGGCGCCCCGGTTCCTGGATTCGCTCCGCCCATCGGCGATCCAAACGACGACCCGCTCTGCCCGGACCCAAAGCTGGATCCGCCGAAGCTCGATGAGCCGAAGCCCGAACTGGACGAGCCGAGCCCCGAGTTGCTCTGACCGCCGCCCATCGAGAAGGTCCCGGTGTTCGACGCTCCAGTGCTGCCAGGTCCGGAGCTTGACGCTGCCGGCATGCTGCCCGACATCCCCGGACCGCTGCCATCGTTGCTCACCGGCAAGCCGTCGGCGCCCTTCGTGATGCTCGAGTCCGGCGCATACATGCCCATCGATGCATTGCCCATGGCCGCGACCGCCACCGCGCCCGCCGCCGCCGAGAGCGGCTGCCCGAAGAAGCCCAGCGGCCGCACATGCGCCCGTCCGTAGACCACCGGCTTCCAGTCGTCCTTGCCGGTTTCCGGATCGACGTAGCGTTTGCGCAGGAAGCGGATGTTGTTGGTCTGCACCAGCTGATCGACCGACGTGGGATAGCGCCCGAACTGCCGGTAGTACAGCTGGATCGCCCGCTTGTACTGCTCCCCGCGATGCATGGTCTCGAGGTCCTTGTCGCGCTGGATCGACATCGCCATCTTCGGCGCGGCAATGGCCAGCGTGATCAGCAGCAGCAGCGTCAGAAAGATCACCGCCAGCAGCACGAAGCCCGACTCACCCTCGGCTTCGCGGCGCGGATTGGAGACAAACAAGGGCATAGTTATAAGACGTCTCAGCTCTGCGAAAGCGGCAACGTCTGCGTGTTGTTGTAGAGCAGATCCGTCACCTGAATTGAGAGCGGGTTGATCTTATCAATCTTGTAGTGGTGATCCACCACGTCGCCTTCTGAGGCGATGAACACATCCGTTCCGTGCAGCAGGAAGGCCTTCTTCACCCCGTTGTTTGCCTGGTATCCGAAGAAGGTCAGGTCAATCGGCGGCGGCCCCGGCGGTGGCGGTGGCGCCTGTGGCGTGGAGGGCCGTACAGGGCCGATCACCTGCTCGATTCTCGGCGGCGCCGATTGCATCGAGAAGATGTTCCGACCTGTTCCGGCATACACCAGCGACTCCGCTCCGGCCATCAGCTCCGGATGCAGCGTCGGATCGAGGCTCTCCAGCGAGGCCACCTTCTTCGCCGCCGGACCCTGCGCGTTCGTGGTCGCGCGCCGCTCCGCCGGAGTCTCCCGGGTCGCGGTCGCTGACGGTGTCGCCGGTTGCGCAGCGGCCGATGGCGCCGGCCCTCCGCCAAACATCTTGCCCACGAAGTACCAGATGCAGCCGGCCAGCACCAGCCCCAGCACGATCAGGATCGCCACGTTGCGCTTGTTCTCGAATCCCGTCTTCATGGCGCCCCCTGCTCGCCCGCTGGCGGCACCGCGGCCTGCGGGATGTCCGCTGCATCCGACCGCAGGTAGCTTGTCAGCCGTATGCGCAGATTCACCAGGCCGCCCTGCTGTCCGGTAAAGGTGACGCCCTTGATCAGGAAGAAGACGTGGTTCCGGTCGCGCTCAATGTCGTTGATGAAGTGCATCATGTCGCTGTACTGGCCGCTGAGCCCGGCATCGATGTTCACTTCCGTCAGCCCCTGAATGGCCGGAGCCGGCGCATAGGCCGAGCGCGTCAGCCGCACGTGGTCCTTCTCCGCCGTGCCATCCAGCTGCCCGATCATCGTCGAGTAGTTCGGCGCGATGCGCGCTTCGTAGAACTTCTGCGCGTCCTGATCGGCCGCCTGCACCTTTTCCGGAAGCCCGTTCAGCCGCGCCATCTGGGCTTTCAGCTGCCCGTACCGAATCTCTTCCTCGGTGAACGTGCTCGACTGCTCGCTGCGGATCGCGCTCCAGGCCAGCGCAAACCGCACCCCGACGAAGATCACGCCCGCCAGCACCAGTCCCAGCGCGATGAAATGGAGGTTCAGTTTGGTGAAGAAGCCGCGCCGCCCGTTCATGGATGCGGACTCCTTCCTGGCGGCGCACCCACGGGCCTTGCGCCCGGGGTCGTCGCGCCCATCGGCCTTGCGCTGCGTGGCACCGCCGGCTTCGTGCCCGGTGTCGCGGGACCTGCCGGATTTACGCCCGCTGCCGCCGCGCCTGTCGCTGTGGCCGGCCGCTTGCCCCTCGTGGCCGGATGCTTCTGCGCCGGTGCGTTCGCCGGCAGTGGCAGCGGCCGGTAATTTGCAATGATGTCGAAGTTCACATCGTTGCCTGTGCTGATGTCCTGCACGTTCCCGGCGCCCGTCGCCGCCGATTCCGACGCCAGCGCCGGAGCGGCAAAGTGCTTCGACCTCTCCAGATTCCTGATCAGGTCCAGCGCCTTCTCTCGCGGTCCGGTCACGCGCAATCGGATCGTCACATGCCCGTCTGGCGCGACGATCGGATCGATACTCTGCACCTGCACGCCGGAGGGCAGCACCGTCTCGAGGTCGGTCATGGTCGCCGTCCACGAGAAGGCCTTGCTCCTGAATACATCGTTCAGATAGTCTGACTGCCGCAGGATCGCGGCATCTTTCGGCTGCTGCATCAGCGCCTGATAGCTCTGCCGCTGCTGCTCCAGCTGGCGCACCTGGCTCTCGACCGTGTGCACCGTGGCCAGCGTCTGACCGGCCTCGACGCTCTCACTGCGGTAGAGAAAATAGAGCGCCAGCCCCACAATGACCAGGATCGCAGTCCAGATCCGCAGCCGGTTGTACACCGGACCCAGTTCCACGTAGGGCTGGCTGGCAAGATTGACGGAGACTCTCATTGGCTCGCCAGCGCCCCCGTTACGCCTGCCGTTATCCCGGCGGGAACATCCGTCGCCATCGTCGCGCCCGTCGGTATACCCACATCCGCGATGGCCGGCGCCGCATCGACGAGCCGCAGCCAGCGCGACAACCTCGCTGCCTGCGCTCCGCCTGGACCGGCATAGTGCAGCTTTGCGGGTGTCGCGCGCAGAGTGTCCTCATACCAGGCAAGAGCAGTAATCACCGCCTGGGCAATCTCCTCGTCGCGCGCCGGACTGCCTGGCGGCAAATCGGCCGACAAGTCCACGGTGCGATGCAGCAGCATCTCGTCGCCACTCGTAACCGCGGTTGTTACGGAAGACCTCATTTGGTTGACCAGCAGCGTGGCTCCTCCGCCGTCGAGACCGGCGGCCACCGCCAGCGTAGCCGGCAGGACCGCACCCGGCTGGTATCCCGCCTCACGCGCCACGCCCTCATACTCGGCCAGCACGTCCGCCGGCATCACCGTGACCAGCACGCTGAGCTGATTCGCCTTCTGCCCCATCACCTGATAGCTCACCGCCGCCGTGTCCACGTCGAACGGCACCATTTTCCGCAGCCGGAATCGCACAACCGAAATGGCCTCCTGCCGCTTCGCGGGAAGGGTGTCAAAGTCCAGAAGCAGCACGCGCGCCGCCGCATCCGGCACCACGATGGTCAAATCGCGGTCCCTGGCGTTCGTCGCACTCAGAGCGGTCTCCAGCGCCGATACCAGCGCTGTCCGATCTGCCACGTTCGGCGTCTTCAGCCCCGGCGTCAATGCGCGGGCCGCGAGCGGGGCATAGGCCAGCACCGTATCCGCCTTGCGCTTGTCGTGCGACGCCCGCCCGGCGATCACACCCTCCGGACGCACCTCGCACGCCACGCGCGGACGCGCCGCCGACCCGGTCTTGAATTTATCGGCTACTCCCGCCACTATCGCGATGCCTCAATGAATGTGACTTTGTTGATCTCTTTCAGCGTCGTCAGCCCGCGCCGCACCCGGTCCAGAGCCGACTCGCGCAGAAAATGCATCCCTTCCTGCTGCGCCAGCTTGCGAATTTCCGAGCTGGGCTTCTTCTCCAGAATGATTTCCCGGATGGGGTCCGTCAACTCCAGCAGCTCGTGAATCGCCGTTCGCCCGCGATAACCGGTCCCTCCGCATTCGATGCAGCCCACGCCTTCGCGAAATGGAAAACTCCCCCACTCCCTTGGATCGAGCCCGCTCTGCAGCAGCGTTTCCTGGTCGTAACGCACCTGGCGTACGCAGTATTCGCAAATCGTGCGCACCAGCCGCTGCGCCAGAATGCAGTTCAGCGCGGAGACGAAGTTGTACACCTCGACGCCCATGTTCACGAAGCGCCCGATCACGTCCACGACGTTGTTCGCGTGCACCGTCGTGAACACCAGGTGCCCGGTCAGCGCCGAGTTGATGGCGATCTGCGCCGTCTCCTGGTCGCGGATCTCGCCCACCAGAATCTTGTCCGGGTCGTGACGCAAAATCGACCGCAACCCGCGCGCAAACGTCAGTCCCTTCTTCTCATTCACCGGAATCTGCGTGATCCCGCGAATCTGGTATTCGACCGGGTCCTCGATGGTGATGATCTTGTCCTCGTCGCTCTTGATCTCGTTCAGCGCCGCATACAGGGTCGTGGTCTTGCCCGATCCCGTCGGCCCGGTTACCAGCACCATGCCGTACGGCTCACGAATGTACTGCCGGAACCGCCGCAGATCGTCGTCCGCAAACCCCACCACGTCCAGCGTGAGCTTGCGGAACTTCTCGCTCATCGATTCTTTGTCGAGCACGCGCAGCACCGCGTTCTCCCCATGCACCGTCGGCATGATGGAGACGCGGAAGTCGATGAGCCGTCCTTTGTACCGCACGCGGAAGCGCCCGTCCTGCGGCACGCGGCGCTCGGCGATGTCGAGTTCGCTCATTACCTTGATGCGCGACAGGATGGTCATATGATGTTCGCGCGCAATCGGAGCCATGGCCGGCTGCAGCACGCCGTCAATGCGGTACTTCACCACGACCGAGTCGTCATACGTCTCAATGTGGATGTCCGACGCGCGCCGCTCCAGTGCTGTGAAGATGGTCGTGTCCACGAGCCGGATGATCGGGCTGATGTCCTCTTCCGACGTCAGCTTCTCGATCGAGATGTTCTCGTCCGGATTCTCATCCGACGAGATCACGTCGAAAGTCAGGCCTTCGGAAGCTTCGTCGAGGACGCGCTGGCTCTGCTCCGTCTTCTTCAGCAGGTCGGTGATCTGCGACAGCGTCGCAACGCGGGTGATGATGCGCTTGCCGAGCAGGGTCGAGATCTCGTCGAGCATCATCAGCTTGCTCGGATCGCTGACCGCGATGACCAGCCGCTCGTTCTGCTGCTCCAGCGGCACAAAGTTGTAGCGGAACATCATGTCTACCGGAACGCTGCGCAGCACCTCGTGCTGGATGCGGAAATTCCGCAGATCGACAAACTCCGAGCGATAGCGCCGCGCCAGCGCCTGCGCCTGCGCGGTCTCATCCTGCTCAGTCGGGAGTGTTAACGATGGCGTATCCGCCATAAAAACCTCAGTTCCTGGTTCCTGGTTGCCCGTTGCCGGTGAGCCTGAGCCGCCGCTTTTACTGACAACTGACGACTGATCACGGACAACTGTTTTTTAGTGCATCGTGCTGCCCATGGAAAAGATGGGAAGATACAGCGCGATCAGAATGATCACCACCACCACGCCCATCACAATCAGAATTGCCGGTTCAATCAGCGCCAGCGCCGCCGTCAGCGCCGTCTGCACGTCCTCCTCGAAAAACTCAGCGACGGAATTCAGCATCTGCGGCAGCGCGCCCGTCGACTCGCCCACTTCGATCATCTCCGTCGAAAGCTCCGGAAAGACCTTCGTCTCGTTCAGGCTCTTCGCTAGCCCCTTGCCTTCGCGCACGCTGGTGACCGAGGAGAAAACGGCCTTGCTGATCCGCTTGCTGGTAATCGAGCGCGCCGCGGTTTCCAGCGACGGCACCAGCGGAATGCCTCCGCTCAGCAGCGTGGACAAGGTGCGCGCGAACATCGCCACCTGGTATTTCAGCCAAATCTTCCCAAAGACCGGCAGCGCCACGCGAAAGCTGTCGATCTTCTCCGCGCCGGCGTCGCTCTTGCTCCAGCGCCATACGAGAAAGGCCAGCAGCGCCACCGCGGGCAGGATATACGCGATGTACTGCTGCGCCCCGCGACCGATCGCCAGCATGGCCAGCGTGATCGACGGCAGCGTGGTTCCGATCTGGTCGTAGAGCTTGGCAAACTGCGGCACCACGAAGGTGATCATGAAGATGAACATCGCGATCACCAGGGTGACCAGCAGCGCCGGATAAATCAGCGACGCCTGCAGCTTCTTGCGGAACGCCAGCGACACGCGCTGGAACGACAGATACCGCCCCAGCACCTCTTCCAGATTGCCCGAGCGTTCTCCGGCGAGCAGCGTCGTCGTGTACATGAGCGGAAATCCGCCCTGCGCCTCGAACGCAGACGAGATCGGCTCGCCCGTCCGCACCCGCGCCGCCACGTTCTGCAACTGCTGAGCAAAGACAGGGTTTTTCTGGCTCTTTGCCAGCATCTCCAGCGAGCCCAGAATCGGCAAGCCCGCCCGGATCAGGGTCAGAAACTGCTGATTGAAGATGAGAAACGCCTCGAGCTTCGCCTTCCGCACGCCTCCCACCAGCCCGCGCGGCTTGACCGAGTAGACGTAGTACCCCGCCTGCGTGAAGCGGCTGCGCAGCTCGTCGGCCGTTGCAGCCGACTGCACCTGCTCCTGCACATGCCCCCGCTCATCGGCGAGCCTGATGACAAATTCAGCCATGAAAAGGTGCTTTGACCCCGTTTACCGAATACTGCAGAGAATAGACGCATTCCGGGCCCGAAGCGTTCACCTGGCCGCCGTGGCTAAGTCCAAGGCCAGCGGAAACATAGCCCACGCCTGTCAGCTCCGGCCCAACCCCACTATTTTACGCTGCAATTCCTGGCGACCGGATGAACGGTTCAAGCGGTGCAAACGGCTGCATCGATGAGCTTTGCAGATCGCATTTTGGGGGCTGAGCCGGGTGGCCCATGTCTGGGGTTTTGGAGACATGGGAAGGCGGCGAAAGCGGCTCACTTCCTCGGCGGCAATTTGCCCAGTTTCGCAATCCGGCCCTGCGGACCCACCACCCACGGCAGGCTGAGCGCGTTCCAGTTGCCGTCGTCTAAAGGCTCCCACGTCTTCCCATCGTCGTAGCTGATGTCCGACCCGTTCGTCCCCACCGTAATCCAGGCCGTCGCCTGTGCGTCCCACGCTACCGCCGACCGGTATCCATGCGGAGATTTCACCGCCGCCGTCCAGGTCTTCCCGCCATCCGCCGACCATGCCGCTGTGCCCGCGGATTCGTTCGGCTTCGTGTAATCGCCACCGACGGCGACTATCTGCCCCCAATCGGCAATCGAAAAAATCCCCGCGCTTGATGACCCTGATGCGACTGGCGTGATCGTTTTTGCCCAAAGGTCCTTCGGCGCCACATCGCAGTCCACACATATGCTCTCTCCCTCGATCCGGAAGAAAAACGCACCGCCAATTCCACCGGACCCAAACGCCGCGCCCCATCCTGAGCGGTCGACCAGCAGAGATGAATTGCTGGCCGCAAAGGCGCCCTCGGAACTTGATTTAGCCTTGAGAACTCGGCTGTCAGCCTCGGGGGACCACTTGTCCCCGCCCGTGCTCGTATGCCATAGCTGAAATTGCCCTCTTACCGGGTCGCCGAGAAGCCAGCCTACGATCCGATCCCTGAACGCCACCGCATCCCAAAACCCATCCTTATCCGGATTCGTGAACAGCAGCTTCCAACTCGAGCACCCATCGGTCGTCTTGTAGAGCCGCGACTGGTCACCGGGCCCGCTCGACATCACGATCGCCGTGTTCGCGTCCCACGCCCAGATCCCCCGAAAATCCAGCTTCTCCGCCCCGGGAGGCATCGCGCAGCTCTGCCACTGGTAGCCGCCGTCCTCGGTCCGCAACACCGTGCCGTT
>Ga0070735_10003256_pt1 | contig 14308 bp, 11 predicted proteins | sample Coa_R1_FD_66443 | JGI IMG/M metagenome (GOLD analysis project Ga0070735, IMG submission 66443) | Surface soil microbial communities from Centralia Pennsylvania, which are recovering from an underground coalmine fire - Coalmine... | ecosystem: Environmental > Terrestrial > Soil > Unclassified ...
GCTCGAGTTCATCGAGATCGACAGCGTGAGTTTGCATCCAGTCGGCGGGATAGTTCGCCGACACAGGGAAATTCGTTTGCACCAGATGCGCGATATGATCTGCCCGGGCTTGCGGAACAAATCTCGGGCCTGCAATCGCAATCACGATTAAAGCTACTGTAACCGCGAGCAGTGTTACGAGGGTTCTCATCTTGCCATTCACGGCCTGCACGACAGTCCAGGCCAGCAATGCGTTATATGCCGCAACCACGAGCGAGAGACCGAAAATTCCTGTGACCGTCGTCAGTTGCACGAACGTGAGATTTCCAGCGGCAGCATAGCCAAGCAAATTCCATGGAAATCCGATATGCGGAACGTGCAGAAAAAGGAACTCCTTGAAAACCCACAAGAATGGCGCCGCCAGGCAGGCTCGCGCCGGGCTAAATCGCCCGATCCACGCGACACCACACGCAAACAGCGCGTGAAATATCGCGCAGACAAATACCACCAGCAGAAAAACTCCGCCAGCTGCAGGCACAGAGAGCGGCCCGTACTGCCGCATCACGCTATAAAACCAGGGGACGCTGAGCGCGTAGAACGCGACTCCATGCAACCATCCGAGCAGCAAAGCGTACGGCGGGCTCGTGTTTAAGGCAGCGAGAATCAAGATTGCCGGGGAGATCCATGCCAATAGGGGAAAATTAAATATGGGAAATGCGAAGGCCAACGCGACGCCAGAAACGAGCGTAAGCAGAAGGCGAGCCGTCTTCGACAGTGTCATGGCCACGGCATTGTAGACCGGCAATGTTTTTGCTGCACGCGGAGAAACGCGCCAATATTGTTTGGATGCGAGGTTTCAATGTGTGCAGGTGGCGTCGGCGAGACGCCGGCGCCACCAAACTCTTCCACCTGATGGATCCAATTGCATACGATCAAATCATTAACAAGACAGAGACGTTTCGATTTCAACTCTGAAATTCTTCAACGTTTGATGATGGACTTGAATCCGTTCGCTTCGAGGTCATGGCGTGCATTTGTGGCGGATTGGTTGTCGGCGTAGGGTCCAACCTGGACGCGAAAATATTTGTCCGGGCCAGGGGTGATGACGTACGCGGGAAACTTTTTCTCTTGCAGCGCTTGTGCCAGGGCCATGGCGTCGCCTTCGCGTTGGACAGCGGCAACCTGCAGCATGATGGCTCCATTTGCGACGAGTGGAGTGCCCGGCGGAGCTGACTCTTTCGGTGGCGCAGCCGGCTTAGCGGAGGCAGAAGCCTTTTTGGAAGGGGCGGGTTGCGCGGGAGGTTGCGCTGCCGGAACTGTTTTCTTGGGCGGCTGCAAATGATCTTCCGTCGTCTTCGGTTCCGCGGAATGATAAAAATCCCAATCAGGATTTTTTTGTGCGGAAGCGGTGTCATCTTTTTGCGTGCTCGAAGCAGAGCCCGCGCCCGTTTTCGGTGGAGGCGGAGTTGCCCCCGTAGCAGCTTTCGGCGCGTTTGCGGCAGGAGCCGCACCGGTTTCGGAGTGTTGTGACTTTCCTTTAGATTTCGCAGAGGTAGCGCCTGCAGGAGAATCGTCCAGCGGGCTGCCGATCACCGCGCGCAGACCGGAGTCATACTGGCTGCGTCCCATCAGGTATCCCAAGGTGAAGACCACTGCGAAGATTACGACCAACAACATAAACAGGCCAACCAGGTGCCTGCTCTCCAGGACGAAATCGCCATTGCCTTTTTTTTCTTTTGCTGCCATTCGACTCCAGCGGGCCCCGCTTCAAATGATGCTCTTCGTTCAAGAGGAGCTCAGGGAAAAAGCCCGCATTTTTATCCGGCGGGCTCCACCTGGAGCCGCGCCCGGAATTAACTTCTAGACCCCATCGCCTTAACCCATTCATTGATGATGTCAATGGGCAGCGGAAACACGATGGTCGTATTTTTCTCGACGCCGATCTCCGTCAACGTCTGTAAATATCTTAACTGAATCGCCGCCGGTTGCGTTTCCAGAACTTGAGCGGCCTCTGCCAGCTTTGCCGCCGCCTGCGATTCGCCTTCCGCGTGAATGATTTTAGCGCGGCGTTCGCGCTCGGCTTCCGCTTGCCGCCCGATGGCGCGCTGCATCTGCTCCGGAATATCCACCTGCTTTACTTCTACCTTCGTTACCTTAATACCCCAAGGCTCCGTATCCTGGTCAAGAATGATTTGCAACTTGCTGTTGACCTTTTCGCGTTCGGCGAGGATTTCGTCGAGTTCAAACTGGCCGACGATGCTGCGCAATGTGGTCTGCGCTTTCTGGGAAGTCGCGTACATGTAGTTCTGCACGCGTGAGACTGCAAGATTGGCGTCCACGACGGCAAAATAAGCGACGGCGTTAACCTTCACCGACACGTTGTCGCGCGTGATGATGTCCTGCGAGGGCACGTCGAGCGTTTCAATCCGCAGCGAAACGCGCGTGAGAGTTTCGATTGGATAAAATACCAGGCACAAGCCCGGCCCCTTGGCGTTCGGCTGCATGCGCCCAAGACGCAAGACCACGCCGCGTTCCCATTCCTTCAGCACGTATAGTGAATTCCAGAACCACACAAATCCGATGAACGCCGCAATCGCAAGACCGTAAAGTGAAAAATCCATGCTTCCTCCTTACAACGTTACAAACTCGATGATCGCTTGACGGCCTAGGGCGCGGCATTGCCGTGCCCCTACACAACAATACAGGGCCCGTGCAGCTGCACTCTACATGCAAATCTCTTTACTTGCCTACTGCAGAGTGTTCGGCTGGAACGACGTGGAGAGTCAGGCCTTCGAAACCGGTCACGCGCACGTGCATGCCTTGCGGAATCGGCTCAGGCGCCACAGCGCGCCACAATTCCCCGTTCAACCGCACCATTCCCTGAAAAATTTCGCCATCCGCCGACTTTACGAACGGGACAGTAACTTCAGCCGAGGTCCCGACGAATTGCTCGCGTCCCATGGCCGGTTTCCACGAGCGCGACTTCAGCACCAGCCTCATCAGCAATACGGTGATCACCGCGAACGGCAATGTCGCGCCAATGGCAACGCCGAGACTCACACCTGCGTGCGTCAGCGGCGATCGCACCAGCATTAGTGCGCCCAGCAACATCGCTACGATCCCGCCGATGGCCAGCACGCCGTGGCTGGTGTACTTCGCTTCCAGAATAAACAGGCCGAGTGCCAGACCAATAAGCACGATACCCGCCGGCGCTACGGGAAGAATATGCATCGCGTACAGCGCCAACACCAGAGAAATTCCGCCAATGACTCCGGGAGCGACCATGCCCGGATGCGTGAACTCCGCGTACAGACCCAGCACGCCGACAATCAGCAGAATAAAGAACGCGTCGGGCTGCACGATGCGCGAAAGAAATTGCTGGCGAAACGTCATTGGCAGCGAAATGCGCTCGGGATTGCGAAGTGCGAGCTGAACGGTCGAACCATCGAAGCGCTTGATGGTGCGGCCATCGAGATGCGACAGCAAATCCTCCGGAGAATTCGCAACGAGGTCTATGAGTTTTCCGTCGAGCGCTTCCGTATCGGTCCAAGCCTTGCCTTCAGTGACGGCCGATTCGGCGAGCTCCACGTTGCGGCCGCGTTTTGAGGAATAGCTGCGCAAAAATGCGGTGGCATCGTTCAGGATTTTTTTCTTCAGCGTATCGTCCACCTGCAAAGGGACTCCGCCAATCGCGAGTAGCGGCGACGCCGCGCCCGTATGCGTTCCCGGCGCCATTGCCGCCACATCCGCGGATTGCAAAATAAAAAATCCAGCCGATGCGCCCCGGGAACCAGGGGGATAAATATAGACAACCACCGGCACCGGCGAATCGAGAATGTGTTGAACGATATCCTCCATCGAAGTCGAGAGGCCTCCGGGAGTATCCATAGTGATCAGCACGAGAGCCGCGTGACGACGGGCAGCCTCCGCAAGTCCGCTGTCCACGTACTCGGCCATGACGGGCTCAATTTCATCGCCAATTCGCAGCTCAATGATTTGCGCCCGGCCGTTTGTGGACGTGGAAGACGGCGCGGCGTTCTGCGCAAGAGCAAGGCTTGCAAGCACGGCCAGGATAATTCCCGCAAACGCAATCGCATAAAATCCAAAGACAGCCCGTCGCAGCTTGGAATTAGTTTTGCGGATTGAGTGGACGGATTTCATTTGCGGCCCGTGCCATCTTCGTGTTTCTGCGAATTGTTTCCGCGTGAAGATTGTCCGGCAGGCGCATTGGCTCCGGGATGCAAAAGTGTGCGATCAAATTTCATCGAAATGCGTATCTGTGTAAGGGGATCTCGCGGAGCGGGTTGGGTCGAGCCGGCACTGGTCTGCGCTGATTCCGAGAGAACTGCGGCGGCATCGGCGGAGCGTCCCACCAATTCGAGCGTCGAAATCAGTAAAGCCCGCGCATCTTTATCTTTCGGATCGATTTTCAATGTGCGTTCGAGCGGCGTGACTGCCGCGGCTGGCTGTTTGGCAACCAGCTTTGCGATGCCGAGGTTTACCCAATAGTCCGGCTCCTCTTCATCGAGCGCGGCTGCCCATTCGAACTCCGCGGCTGCCTCAGCCAATTTGCCCGCGCGCAGGCGCGCAACCCCCAGGTTGTTTCGAAATTCAGGCATTTCCGGAAGCCGTATCTTCGGGTCGGTGCTCCGGGTGCGTTCCAGCAGTCCGGAAAAGGCCGCCTCGGCCCGCGTCGCATCGTTTCGCAGAAGATGGCAGACCCCAGTATTAAATACCGCCTCGGGGCCATCCGGGCGCCCGGGAGGTACGTGCGAATACCACGGCAATGCCGCGTCGCAATCGTGACGCATGAAATAAAGCTGCCCAAGTTCGAACGCCGGACGGTCCCAGGCAGGTTCCAGGCGAGCCGCTTCCCGCAAAGCGCGCAGGCGTGAATCATCATCGAGCGCGATGATGCCGCGAACAAAAGTTTGCAGAGCATCGCTACGCAGGGTAGGAGGCGGGGCCGCAAAACTTAATTCAGCCGTGTCCGCTCCCGTCTGCGGACAATTTTTTGGCTCGAGGGCGCATAAAATTTGCCAGGTCAACCGAGCGTGTGAGCGAAGCAGATTTTCCAGCGTTCCCGATTGGGTGTAGGGTGAAGATAGCCACGGCGGACTCAGGCGAAGCACACGCGCTTCCAGAGTGAGCGTTTTGCCATCGTAGATGAAGCGGCCAAAAACAACCCCGTCCGCATCGGCTTCCATGGCAATCTTTACGATCGTGGCGTGAGAAAATCGTGCGGAATCCGGCAAACCGATCTTTTCAAGGGCCGCGAGGCGATCCTGTCGCGAGAGTAAACTCACACCCCGGTCTTGCAGGCGTTCGGTGGTCAACTCGGCCAAACCTTCGCCAAGCCAGTCGAGACTCGCGACGCGGCTGTCATTTTCAAAAGGAAAAACTAACAGCGTGGCGGGATTGGATGCGCCGGGAGTCGCGCCAGCAGGGCTTTCCGATTGTGCAACGAGTGACGGCTGCGTGATGGCTACGGTAAAAATCACCGCACAAACGATCAGGAGCCCAGTGCGGAAAAATTGCGGGGGCATAGTGAGACTATTGTAGCAGAGACGCAGCAGGCGCATCCGGACCGCGCTACGCTCCCGGTGAACTTGCGGCGGTTTTTTCATTAGTGGGAACGACCCGCAGAAGCACGCCCTGCACGGTCGGATCTTCAAGGACCTTCTTGAAAGCCGGATCTGACTTTGCTTTCGCAACGTCCTTATAGCCTTCATCAAGAGACTTGCGCAGATAATCAGCGCAGTGTTCCGCGTCGCCCATTTGCGCATATTCCTTGGCCATCATGAAAAAGAACAATCCCTTATTTTCCACGGAGCGATCCTGCATCATCGTGCCCACGCGCTCGTTGTGATCAAAAGTGTGCGGGTCGATTTCCAGCGCTTTGCGAAATTCGGCGGCAGCCTCGCCATACTTTTGAGTCTTGTAGTAGGCATAGCCCAAATTCGCGTGCGTGCCGCCCTGGGCGGGGTCTATTAACACGGCCCTTTGATATTCGCGGATGGCGCGGCGATAATTTTTCTGCTGATACCACACCATGCCCAGATTATTCACGGCGCTGGCGTATTTTTTGTCAGCTTTGGCGGAGCGCTCGAAATTCTTTTTCGCCTGTGGGAAATTTCCCATGTTCAGGTGAGCGATGCCGACCATGTTCATGAACACCGCATTTTTCGGCTCGTTTTTCAGGAGATCTTCATAAGCATGAATCCCGGCATCGTAACGTTTTTCCGCCATCAAAATTCTGGCTCGTTCGATGGCCAGATCTCGCGCGCTCTGTATCGGGCGAGGTTCAACGCTTTGCTGTGCGGAAGAAACCGTGGCTGGAGAATTTGTGGCCGGCTGTTGCGCGTTCATTCGTGGGATGAGCGGGCAAATCGAAAAAACGAGGGCGACACACGTAAGAAGTTTCAGATTCATCGCGAAACCTCCGAACGCCACCGCTCTAGTGGGCTGGTTCTTGTGTTTCCTGGTTTGGCTTGTCGGCGTCCTTTTTACTTCCCCCAAAGATACCAAATATGCGCTTGAAAAGACCTTTTTTCTTCTCCTCTTCGGGTTGCGCCTGATTATCCGCTGAGTCAGGTGCAGCGGGATTTCTTGCTTTTGAGTTATCCCCGATGGCCTCTGGATTGGGCGGGCCAGATTCTGGATTCTTACCGCCAAAAATTCGCGAGAGCCACGAAGCGGGCGGTGCGTCACTGGCCATGTGCCCGCCATGCAGAGCACAGAATTCGGTAGGCTCGGTACCGTGGATGTAGACCTCCTCACGCGTGATTGGACATTCCGGCGTCGCTAGCTGCTGAGACTCGGGATCGATCGTAACTCGAATGACGCCTTCCGGCATGACGAACGGTTGAACATTGCTGTAAGCGGGCAAAGCGATAGCGCGCTTCATGAAATCCGCCCAAATGGGCGCGGGAGCATTCGCTCCGGAAAGCCCCAAGTCGCGGTTATCGTCAAATCCGACCCAAACGATGCAAAGCAAATTCGAGGTGTAGCCTGCAAACCAGCCGTCGCGGGAAGTGCCTGTCTTGCCGGCCGCCGGCGCTGTAAACCCGCGAGAACGCACGGTTGCGCCGGTGCCATGATTAACGACGTCTTCCATCATGCTGGTCACCAGATAGGCGACCCGCGGATCGAGCGCCCGGTGCGTACGGATCGCGTTGTGCTCAATCGATTCACCCGTGGAATCGACCACATCACGAATGAACATCGGCTCGGCGCGCACACCTTCGTTAGCAAGAATCGTGTACCCTCCGGCAACTTCCAGCGGCGTCATTTCATATGCACCGAGAGCGACAGCTGGCGTCGGATGGATGGAGGGATCCAGTCCAAACTGGTGCGCCATATCCGTGACGCGCGTGTAGCCAACCATCTCGGCCACCTTCACCGTGGCGACATTCAGAGACTGGGTGAGCGCCTGGCGAACCGTGACCTTCCCCTGAAATTTTTCGCCGTAATTGTTGGGCGTGTATTCCTTGCCGTCAAAGTCAAACGTGGTCGGCTCGTCCATCACCGTCGTGGCGGGAGTCACGATCGGTTGCACGCCGTCCACTGCGCCTTCAAACGCCGCAGCAAACACAAACGGCTTGAATGCGGAACCTGGCTGCCGCCGGGCGAGAACATGATTGAGCTGGCTCTGGCCGTAATCCCGCCCGCCAATCAAAGCCTTGATCTCTCCGCTGTGCGGATCGAGAACTACAATCGCAACCTGCGCCTGCGGAGGCTCCTGGCCGGCCTTGCGCCAGCGCGCGTAACGCTTGGCCAGCAGTGTATCCACGTTTTTGGCTCCGGCGTCCACCGCTTCGGCTGCAGCGCGTTGTAGGTCCGGATCAAGCGTAGTGTAAATGCGGAAACTCTGGGAGAGTAAGTCAGCTTCTGAAAATCGATCGAGAAGATGTTCCTTGACCATGTCCACGAAATACGGCGCCGTGCTTCCCTCAAGTCCGCCACCAACGATGTGCAGCGGCATTTTCTTGGCATCCTGCGCTTGCTGCTGAGTAATCGCTGAATTTTCCGTCATGGACAATAGAGCGCGATCGCGCGCTTCCGCTGCTTTTTCGGGATGACGCTCGGCGGTGGAGTAACGGTTAGGCGCGTGGATCATTCCGGCAAGGAAGGCCGCTTCGGGCAGCGTTACTTCGCGGACGTCCTTATTGAAATAGGCCAGAGAGGCCTCGCCAAAACCATGAATGGCGAAACTTCCGCGATTTCCAAGATAAATTTCATTGGCGTAAAGCTCGAAAATTTGCGCTTTGGTGAAACGATGTTCAAGTTCGAGGGCCACCATGGTTTCAGCAATTTTGCGGCGCAAGGTCCTGTCGCTGTTAAAGAAAAAACTGCGCGCCACCTGCATCGAAATGGTGCTTCCGCCCTGGACGCGGGCGCCGTGGCGCAAATCAGCCCAGGCCGCGCCGAAAATACGTACGGGGTCGAAACCGGGATGCTCGAAGAAACGCCTGTCCTCCACCGACAGCACGGCTTCGCGCACCACTTTCGGAATGTCATCAAAGTTCATGGCCCGGCGCTTCTCGCGCGAAGTGCCGAACAGGCTGCTCAACAGCTCAGGTTCAATTTCGGCCGAGTCGACGGTAGCGCCAGTATCCAGCAGGCGGATCTTCTGTATCGAATTGCCGCTGCCGCTGAAGGTGACCAGAAGCCGATTTTTGCCGCCGAAATAGGACTCGACGGATGGACGAATTTCAATTTCCGAGGTATGCAGAACGTAGCGCCCCGGAGTTCCGTGGACATCAAGTTGGCTATAGCCGGCGCGTTCCAGGTGGTCGGCAAGTTGGGCGACGGTGAGGCGCTGCCCGGCCGAAATTCGAATGGGATCAGAGTAGATTCGCGCCGTGGTCTGTTGGATGTGGCCTGAAATTCGTAAATCGATCATCCGGCCGTAAGAAATCCAGTAATAAGTCGCAATTCCTGTGGCTGTGAGTAACAGAAAAAGTACGGTTCCCAGCAAGACCAGGCCCAAGCGGGTTGCCCAGAAGCCCCGGCCAATTCTAATGCGCAAGATAGTTCTCCGTTCCGCCGCGAGAAACCCTTGAAACCACGTTAAGGAAAGCTCCAAGTAGAGCCCACCCCTTTTCCTGGCAGACTCCAAGCCGAGCCCACACCCGCACTACTATTTCAGATGCAGCCCCCGGAACAAGTGTACACGTCCCGACACTAGATTTTGCAATCCTCGAATCTATGTAGGACCCAGGGCAGACCAAGCTGAAATGCGTCGCGAGATTCCTTCCCTGAATCAGGTTCACGCTAGGTCAGCGAATCGTTGCCGACAGAGGGATGGAAGTTCAACGTCCATTGGTAAACAGCCAAATCTACTGTCACCGAATAATCGATGTGAATTCTGACGTTGCCGCTCACGGCTTCGATTTTGACGTCTTTATCAACGATAGGCACATCGTCCTTTTGCGCCTCCTTCAGAACTGCGGCGCGGATTTGTTCGGGTTCCTGCCGGGTCGCTGACGCATATCGTGCGATCGTCTGCACGCCATCTTGAAACTCAAAATTGTCCACCAACACGGGAACGACCTTGAACATTACGTAGACAAATGCCACGAATGCGAGCAGCCATAGGATTGCCTTAAAGTGTCCTGCACCCCGTTCGGGATTTCGCGCTGGCCGGGAGATGGTGGTAAAACAACGGCAAACTCGGCCGTCCTGCGGGGCGCGTTCGGGCATAGAACCATCGTTCAGAATCAATTTGAAACAGGGACTCATGATTCCGATGCTAGCATTCGACGTGTGGGGTGTCGAGCAAGAGTCCGTTGGCAGTTGCTGTGCTGGTACTCCCCAAGTCTTTGAAAGCAAACCTATTGCAGGTCTCATCCGCAATTCCGAGGAGTCCACTTTGCTCCTACGGAGCACTGGATAGAAGCGATGCTGTAGGCGGAGCTAGTACGCCTTCCCGAAGATGGCAGTCTCTTTGGACGGCTGCCCGCAGAAGATGCAGGGCCCGCTTCCGCCGGGCTGCTCGATGGGAATGCAGCGAAGCGTTGCTTTGGTGGCTTCTTTAATTTGCTCTTCGCACTTGCTGTCACCGCACCAGAAGGATTGTGCAAAGCCGGTCTCGACAACCTGGCGAAACTCGTCAAAATTCTTTGGTACGAATGTATGAGCTTTGCGGAAGTCCAAGGCGCGGTCAAAGAGAGCCTTCTGTATTTTGACAAGCAATTGTTGCACCGAGCTGACGATTCCCTCCTGCGATACGAAGGTCTTCCCTTCCTTGCCCGGCTTGTCACGCCGCGCGAGGACGACGGTGCCCTTGGCGACATCTTTGGGTCCGATTTCCATCCGCAGCGGAACTCCCCGCATTTCCCAGTCGTTAAACTTGAAACCGGGGCTTTGTCCTTCGCGCTCGTCAACCTTGACCCGTACGTCGGCCTTCACCAACTGGTCGCGGATTTTCTTTGCGGCTTCAAAAACAAGCGCCTTTTCTTCGTCGGTCTTGAAGATGGGCACAATGACTACCTGATGCGGCGCGAGACGGGGCGGGAGGATCAAGCCCTGGTCGTCGCCATGAACCATAATGATGGCGCCGATGAAGCGCGTCGAAAGGCCCCACGACGTCGTCCAGCAATGTTGCAGCGCGCCTGCCTGATCGAGATAGCGAATCTCGAAGGCTTTCGCGAAATTCTGGCCCAGGTTATGCGAGGTGCCGGCTTGCAGCGCCTTGCCGTCGCCCATCATTGCTTCGATCGAATAGGTCGCGTCAGCACCGGCAAAACGCTCGGAAGAAGATTTTCTTCCGGGAATCACGGGTACCGCCGCTTCGTTCATCGCAAAATCGGTATAAATATCGAGCATCTGGCGCGTCTCGGCCTCCGCTTCCTCAAACGTTGCGTGCGCGGTATGGCCCTCCTGCCAGAAAAATTCCAGGGTGCGAAGGAAAAGTTTTGTGCGCAGTTCCCAACGCACCACGCTGTTCCATTGATTGATCAGCACCGGAAGATCACGATATGACTGAATCCATTTCGCGTAGGCATGGCCGATGATGGTCTCCGAAGTCGGACGGATGACCAGTGGCTCTTCGAGTTTTTCACCGCCTCCGTGCGTGACGACAGCCAACTCAGGCGAGAATCCCGCGACGTGCGATTGTTCCTTGCTAATGAAACTTTGCGGAATCAAGAGCGGAAACGCCGCGTTCACGTGTCCGGTAGCCTTGAATCGCCTGTCGAGCTGCGCAGTGATGTTCTCCCACAACGCCCAGCCATAGGGGCGCACGATCATGCAACCGCGAACCGGAGCGTAATCGGCAAGCTCGGCCCGCAGCACAAGCTGGTTGTACCATTCGGAAAAATCTTCAGAGCGAGAAGGTAGTTTCAAATCGGCCATGCGTAAGGGTCCTTTATGCTGAAGAGCTGTGGAGTGATGATTATCAAGAAAAAGAAGCGTAGCCGACGCTGCCGGAGGTGTCAACCGAGGGACCAGACGACCAATCCTGTTTGCAGTAGTAGGCTTGAGTTGCCCCGGGAGTAATAACTTTGGCGCTGCCAAAGTATCCCCTGCTCCGATACTATTTGCTTGCTGAAAATACGGTGGTGTCCGAAGTGGAACACTCGTTCATGTGCCCGTACTGCGGGGAAGAAATTTCGATGGTCCTTGATCTCTCGGTGCGACGCCAAACTTATGTCGAAGACTGCGAAGTCTGCTGCAATCCGATTGAGATCAGCTATGCGGTGGAAGACGACACGCTCGCTGATTTCAGCGCAAAGACACTTGAATAAGCTCGCCCGAACAGTAGCACAGGCTTCAGCCTGTGTGCTTTTGAATTGTCTCGAAGACTCTAAGCTTCCCAAAATCCGAATTCAAAACCACACAGGCTGAAGCCTGTGCTACTAAAACCTATCCCTAGCGCGGCTCCAGGGCCTTGGATTTCAACACTGGTGCCGCCGCAGGCGAGGTGATGTACTTAATTAGCGCCTTGCCTGCGTCGCCGTTCTTTGTGTTCGATGCGACGCCCGCACCAAAGCTGATGTAGCTCTGCAGTTCCGCGGGCACCGGACCTACAAGTTCCACACCCTTGAAGAATTTAATCTCGGGAATCAGCGTGATGACGAGGTCAGCCTTCCCATCCGCAACGAACATTTGCGGACGTCCCGGCTCGGGATCCAGCATGAGTTTTGGTTTGACGCTGTCGGCGATGCCCAGATGCTCAAAAATACTGTAGACGTGCGGTGCGCTGGCGCCACTCGGATTAAAGCTGATGGATTTCGCGCTGACCAGGGCTCGTTTCAGCGCTTCGGGAGTGCTGACGTCGGGCTTAGCCGCTCCGGCGCGAACTCCCACACCCATTCCGGTGCGGGCGATTTCCGCGCGCGTGTCCGATGTGATTTTTCCCTGCTTGATCAAATCATCGATAATCTCGGTCGTGAGAATCGCGACGTCAAATGGCTCGCCGGATTGAATCTTTTCCCGAATATTTTTCGAGGAATTATATTGTGCCGTGACCTTGCGGCCGATCGCGTGCTCAATCTGCGGAAGAAGTTCCTCCACCGACGGCTTCATGCCGTCCGAAACAACCACGAGGAGTTCCGCGCCCTGCGCCGGAGTTCTCCGGGCCAATAGGAAGATAAATCCGATACTCGCTGCCAAGATAGCTGCCGCGAACGCGCCGAGTCTTATTGTTTTTGCTTTCAAGGATCCCTCCCAAGTATTAACGTCGGTTTGTTTGCAGATCATCTGGGATTGATAGGCCAGAAGCAAGCGTTATCTCGGCAGGGGAAAAGATGAAGCTTGGGGGCTGGAGACCATATACGCAAATCCTCGCAAATGTTCCTGGAAATGGGCTGGTAGCGCCGGCGTCCCGCCGGCAGTTTTCTCTAATGCCAGACAAAGAGCCGGCAAGATGCCGGCGCTACAAACCGGGTCTCAGCCTATCTCTCATTACTGAATTGCGGTGGGCTCAATCATTTCATCAGGGCATCAGAGGCTCGACTTCATTCCACGAAAGAATGCGCGACAAAACAGATTCTTTCGCTCAACTCGCCGGCAATTGGAATTCCTTTCCCGATTCCGCTAGAATCGCGGTGATAGATTTGTGACAGATTCTTTCTCCAAGCCGCGTATTGCGCTGGGCGCTGACCACGCCGGATTTCGCGCGAAGGAAAATATCAAGAAATATCTGGAAGGCGCGGGGTACGGAGTCGATGATGTCGGTACCTGGTCGGAAGAATCGGTGGACTATCCTGATTTTGCGCGCGCGGTTGGCGAGCGAGTGGCGGCAGGAAAAGATCCTCTCGGCATTTTAGTATGCGGGACGGGAATCGGCGTTTCGATTGCCGCGAACAAGGTGGAAGGCATACGCGCGGCCCTGGCGCACGATTCGCTGACGGCGCGGCGGGCGCGCGAACACAATGATGCCAACGTCCTGGCGCTGGGCGGCAAAATCGTGGGCGACGATGAAACGATCACTATCGTGCAGGAATTTTTGAACGCGCAATTTGCCGGAGGGCGGCACCAGCGGCGCGTCGATAAAATCAGCGAAATGGAGCGGGTGCGGTAGGAGAGACACTCTTGTCTGGCCGGTGCAGCATCGCTGAGGCACACGCGCATACGCAAGAGCGCCTGTCCTACTGGACCCCGCGAAAATAGGGTGCGGGCTCTACTTTTATGCTGAACGCTTCAAGTGAAGCGTGGAGCCCGCAAAAAATATGGACACGAAAATTTCACAACGCATGAACAGGCCGCTTGCTGAAGTCGATCCCGAAATCGCGGATGCTCTTCGCGAGGAAGGGAGGCGCCAGGGCACGGGACTCGAGCTTATTCCCTCGGAAAATTTTGTTTCCGAAGCTGTGCTGGAAGCCGCGGGATCTGTCCTCACGAATAAGTATGCCGAGGGTTATCCCGGAAAACGCTACTACGGTGGATGCGAATTCGCCGATCGCGTTGAGCAGCTCGCGATCGATCGTGCCAAGGCGCTCTTTGGCGCTGAACACGCGAATGTGCAATCGCATTCCGGAACGCAGGCAAACGTTTCCGTCTATATGGCAGCGCTGCAGCCCGGCGATACAGTGTTGGGAATGAATCTGGCGCACGGCGGACACCTGACGCACGGGCATCCGCTCAATTTTTCCGGGAAAATGTATAAATTTATTCCCTACGGGGTGAGCAAGGAAACCGAAACAATTGATTACGACGAACTGGATCGGCTGGCGCGCGAGCACAATCCAAAAATGATTGTGGCGGGCGCAAGCGCTTACTCGCGCATCATCGATTTTCCGCGGATAGCCGCCATCGCACGGTCCGTAGGCGCGCTCTTTTTCGTGGACATGGCGCACATCGCGGGACTCGTGGCGGGAGGCAT